>Ga0129309_1000207_pt1 | contig 52942 bp, 57 predicted proteins | sample L1105metagenome_FD_94439 | JGI IMG/M metagenome (GOLD analysis project Ga0129309, IMG submission 94439) | Ring-tailed lemur group fecal microbial communities from Wisconsin, USA - L1105 metagenome | ecosystem: Host-associated > Mammals > Digestive system > Large intestine > Fecal | place: USA...
ATGTCCAAAATAAAAATGGTATAAGTAAGCTAGGAAAAAACTAAACTTTAGTGTTCGTAGCTGCAATATTACTTAAAAATTTATCATAGAAGGCCTAATTTACAGAAAAACTACCACAGACTCATGCTTGAGCGTTGCCAGTTGTTTTAATAACAAGAGCTTGTAAAAGCAAATCCTCTTTGGCGTTTGCGGAATTGCCAATAGAATGACCTTCGCCGCTTGGGCAATGCACTCTATCGCCAACATGCAGCGTTTTTATGGTTCCGTTATCATTGTAGTTCGCAGTTCCTTGCAGCACAATTATCGTTTCGCTGTTGCCAGTATGAACGTGGTAACCTAAATTACAGCCTGGTTTTAGAGTGATTTTTGCATACATGACTACTGTATCGTTCAGCATGCTTTCATCAAGATAATGTTCGATAATTACATCGCCGTCACCGCCAAAACGATTGGAGCAGATGTCTTTTTTCATTGCAGGTAATAACATATAATAACCTCCTCTAATTTTGCTTATATTATACTACTGTTGAGAAAAATGGAAAAGCTTTTGTATGTATAAGAAATATATGATTGTTATAAAAATTTTGTAAAATTTACAAAATGACAGGAATAAAATTTTTTTCAAAGCATATAGTAGGTAAGTATGATTTGAAAAAAAAGGAAAACTGTGTTATAATAAATACTGACTAGATAGTCAATGGGGGTTGAGAGTTATGTTTCGTATGGATAAATGGTTTAAAATTGGTTGGATATATTTTTTTGTAATGTTTTTATTAGAAATGTGGCTGCCTGAGTGGACTGGTAATGAGAATAGTATTATAGAAAATTTGCAAATGCTATGGTTGGTAGCCGGTATTTTATATTGTTTTAAAATGCGCAGAAAAAAGCAGCTGAGTTATGGGGGAGAAGTTTCCAAACTGTGGTGTAGTGGTATAATATACTATTTTTTGCTTTTTATGCGCGAAATAAGTTGGGGACGTGTGCTTTTTACAAGTTCTAGCGGTGGTATTATGCAATACAGTGAAATGGGATTATATGGCAAGATAGTGCATCCTCTAGTAGGGTGTCTTATTCTTATAGCTTTAGTTATGCTGTATTACGGAAAATTGTGGAGAGTTTTATCTCTTATTAAATTACCGATTAAATCTTTTGTTTTATTGCTGTTATTTATTTTTATGTCATGGGTTGGAGAAAGAACTAATTTTACGGGATTTCATGGACAAGTAGCAGAGGAACTAGCTGAATTTGGCGCTTATATGATGATGTTCTATATTACCCGCGATTTGGGAGAACGTATGCAGAGAAAGCTTTAAATAATGTATGTAATTTCATCAAAAAAAGCAAAGTGATTTAAAAAGAGGTTTGAATAAAACCTCCTTTTTGTGTGTGAAATGTATACATAGTATAACACTTGCATATTAGAAAAACTTATGTTAAAATAAGTCCATGAAATTTCACGGAAAACTCACAGAAGCTTACAAAGGTTTTCTAAAGGGCAAGTAAAGTAGAGGAAACAAGGCAACTCTTACAGGAAAGCCATGAAGGAAAATTTATGCAAGTTTTGTTGAGCAACGAGATCTTTCAAATTTATATCTCTTATTGGAGGAATTTATAATGAAAAAATCTTTAGTACTCGCAATGGCTATGGCTCTTGGCGTAACTGCCAGCGCTTATGCTGCAAATCCGTTCTCTGACGTTCCTGCCGGCCACTGGGCATATGACAGCATCTCCAAATTGGCTGCTGCTGGCGTAATCGAAGGTTATGGCGACGCTACTTTTGGCGGCGACAAACTGATGACCCGTTATGAAATGGCTCAAATCGTTGCTAAAGCAATGGCAAAAGGCGCTAACGTTGACAAACTGGCTGCTGAATTCGCTGACGAACTGGATAACCTGGGCGTTCGCGTTGCTAACCTGGAGAAAAAAGCTGACAACGTAAAAATTACCGGCCAAGTTCGTGCTCGTTATCAATCCCATGAAAATGGCGATGACAAAGGTGATCTGCGTACTCGTCTGTGGGTTACCGGCCAAGTAAACGATGACTGGACTTACACCGCAATGCTGCAAAACACCCAAGATTTTGATAATAACACCGGTGATGAAGATGTTGCTTTAAACCGCGCTTATGTTGACGGTCGTATCGGCGGTTTGATGGTTCATGCTGGTCGTTGGGATGAATGCACTTCTACTGCTAATATTTTAGACTCCTATGTAGATGGTATTAAAGTTTCCTATGGCGATAAAGTAAAAGTTTACGGCATGGCTATGAAAGCTTCTGAAGACGGCAATTATTTGACTGAGAAATCTGCTGATCGCATTTACGTTGCTGGTTTGGAGGCTCAAGTTGGCGTAGTAAATGGTTACTTTAACTATTTCAGAGCTGATAAAGTTGCTACTGAATGGGATGATAATGCCGTTGCTACTAAATGGTCTGACGGTAAAAAAGAAATCTATAATGTAGGCTTTAACTTTGACGTTGCTAAAGATTTGAACTTGGCATATGAATATATGTGGGCTGATAAAAAATACAATGATAAAGTATCCAAAGACGGCTGGGTAGCTACTTTGGCTTATAAAGGTGCTGACGCTGCTGCTCCTGGTTCCTATGGCCTGCATGTAACTTATTATGATCAACCGATCAATGCTTTCCTGCAACCGACTAATGATGCTACTTGGTTCCGTGAAGATGGCGGTTACAAAGGCTTTAATGTAGGCGCTGACTATGCACTGGCTAAGAACATTACTTTGGCTGTTAACTACTACGACACCGAAGCTAAGATTGGCAATGAAGACGATCAATCCATCTTCACCGAATTGTTCTTCCAATTCTAATTCTTTTCTGCACAAGAAAATATATATTAGAAAATTTCAACAGGGTCGCTTATGCGGCCCTGTTTTTATATGGAAAATTTTACTTTTTTCTTGTGTATTGCTCTTTCTTTGTGTTAAAATATACGCGTATTTATTTTTCTGTTAGGAGGATTGATTTTGATGAAAAAATTATTGCGTTATTTTTTGCTGACATTTATGACTGTTTGCTTTGCTATCCCTTGCTTAAACGCAGCGGAAGCTGCAACTGTTGCTCTGATTCCTTTGGTGAACCATGTAGAGGGCGACGAAATTGCCAATCAGGTATATTACAAACAGGCTATTAACGCTATTAAAGCACAGCCCGGCTTTGTACTTGTTGAAAGCGATAAACTGACCGCGGCTATGGAGAATTCTAAATATGGAATTGTAGGCATAAACCAAGCAGTATTGGAAAAAATCGCTAAAGAAGGCGATGTAGATGTAGTTTTTGCGCTGGAGCTGAACAAGCTGGCGACTAAGCCTATGAACCGCACCGGTGAGCGCGTTATCAAATTGGACATGGATGGCAAGGCTTATGCTTATAATCGTTTGAACGGCGTTTTCTACAACCATAATGTACGAAGCGACAAGCAAATTGATGAGGCTTTAACTGCTCGCTGGGATTGGGCTCACGAAGAATTTGGCCGTGCTGTACGTCAAGAAATTGCCCGTTCCTTGAAAGCGAAATAAGAAAATACTAATAAAAAACCATTATAAATACTAATTATTGAACCGACCTTAAAAGCTGGAATAAAATGGCTTTAAGAAGGTCGGTTTTTTATAGCAAAAATACGCAGCAGACTATTACATCTGCTGCGTATTAAAGAAAGATAATATCATTTTGTGAGAATTGAGCTTGTAATATAAAGCTGCAAGGCTTTTACGGTACCAATATCATCTCTGCTACAAAAACTACGGCGCAGCAGCAGCAAGCTACATGAAAAAGGCTTAAACCGCGCCAAGCTGCGGCAATACCTACTGTTAAAGCCAGCGCTCCGGCGATAGGATTTTGCGTGTCGTTGATGATAGCGGGAAAGGTCATTACTGCCAGCGTAACGTAAGGTACATAATACAAGAAGGAGCGAATAAAGTTGTTTTTTATTTCTTGGCGGATAAATGCCAATGGAATTACGCGGATGGCGTAGGTAACTAAAGCCATAATGGCAATGTAAACGTAAATATTGTTTTTCATAGCCTACGCCTCCTCAAATTGTGCGTCGGCCTTAAGCGGATGCAGAAGTGCCGCCATGGTAGAAATGGCGACTGTTAATATAATCGTGCGCGTGCCGCTGCTGAACGCTGCTAAAGCCGGCCAGGTGCTGGCGATAAAGCTGGCGGCAAAGCTGGTTAAAATTACTGCAAGAATTACTTTACTTTGACGCGCAGGCGGAATAATGACTGCTAAAAACATTCCAAAAAGTGCCACGCTCAGCGCGCTGACAATACGGGCGGGGAGCTGGCTGCCGGCGATAATTCCGAGTGCGGTACCGCTGGACCAGCCGGGAATGGCCATGCTCATAGCACCGTAATAATACCAGGGATTGAGCATACCGGGACGAGCGATAGCAATGCCGAAGAGTTCGTCGGTAACGGCAAAGGCCACGCCTAAACGGTGAATCATAGGCGTGTCGGACGCAAAACGCTGGCTGAGAGCGCAGCTCATGAGTAGGTAGCGTGCGTTGGCGATGAGCGTTACCATGGCAATTTCCAAATAGCTGGCGCCTGCACCGATAAGCGTAATAGCGGCAAATTCTCCGGCGGAGGTATTATTTAAAAAGCTAGCTAAAAATCCTTGAAAGACCGAAAAGCCACTGCTGCGGCAGATAATGCCAAGTGAAAAAGCTACGGCAAAATATCCTAAGCCAATAGGAATACCGTCGTGAAGTCCTTCGCGATAGGCTTGGCTGTTAGTAGAAGAAAATTGCATTCTTAGAACACCTTCAATGAAGAATAAGAGAAAATTATACAAAAGCCCGCAGGTTGAAGCTAATTTTTAGGTAGCTTTCCCTGCGGGTTAAGCTTTTACATCAGCAGTTTAAATTTTTGCTGAAAAATTTTATTTGAGCAGCTCTTGCGCAACCAAGTGGCCCATTTCAGAAGTAGAAACTTTCTTCAAACCTTCAGCATAAAGGTCGGGAGTGCGGTAGCCCTGCTCCATAACTGCGTCTACGGCAGCTTCGATAGCGTCGGCAGCAGCACCTTGGTTCAAGGAATAACGCAGCATCATGGATACGCTTAGGATAGTTGCCAGCGGATTAGCAATGCCTTGACCGGCAATATCCGGAGCGCTGCCGTGAATTGGTTCGTACATACCGGTACCGTCGCCTAAGGAAGCGCTGGGCAGCAGACCGATGGAGCCTGCGATGGTGCTGGCTTCGTCGCTCAAAATATCACCGAAAATATTGTTGGTCAAAATAACGTCGAATTGTTTCGGATTTAAAACCAGCTGCATAGCGCAGTTGTCAACATAAAAATTATTCAATTCAATTTCCGGATAATCCTTCGCCTGCATTTCAGCGACAATTTTGCGCCACATACGGCTGGAGCCTAAAACATTGGCCTTGTCCACGCTGGTAACTTTGCCGCGGCGTTTTTTGGCTGCTTCAAAAGCAAAACGGGCAATGCGCTCAACCTCCGGACGGGTGTACAGTTCTACGTCGCTGGCTTCTTCAACGCCGTCTGCGTTGAGATGCGCTTCATTATGTTCGCCGAAATAAATACCGCCGGTCAGCTCGCGCACAATTAACAAGTCAGCGCCTTGAGCATTTTCAGTTTTGAGAGGAGAAAGGTGCGCGGTAAATTTAGAAACGGTCATAGGACGCAGGTTACAGTACAAGCCTAAAGCCTTGCGAATGCCTAAAAGACCTTTTTCGGGGCGGATGGAAGGTGCTACGTTGTCCCATTTAGGACCGCCGACAGCGCCTAAAAGCACTGCGTCTGCCGCTTTGGCAGCAGCAACAGTAGCTTCCGGCAGAGGGACGTCGGTGGCATCAATAGCACAGCCGCCAATAAGCTGTTTGTCATATTCAATGGTAAAACCAAATTTTTTTGCGGCAGCGTCCAGCACTTCAACAGCCGCATCTACAATTTCTACGCCGATACCGTCGCCCGGCAGCAAGCAAATTTTCATTATTTGTTTTCTCCTTTAACATAATTTATCAGACCGCCGCAGTCGGCAATTTTTTGAATAAATTCCGGCAGCGGTTTAGTTTTGATAATAATATTTTTGTTGATAATTTTAATTTCGCCTTTTGCCATATCTACGTCGATAGTGTCGCCGGGTTCGATTTGCTCTACATCCTTGCCGATTTCCAGTACCGGTAGGCCGATGTTGATAGCATTGCGGTAGAAAATGCGGGCGAAACTGTCGGCAACGATGCATTTAATGCCTTTAACCTTTAACACTACGGGAGCGTGCTCGCGGGAAGATCCGCAGCCAAAATTTTTGCCGGCTACGATATAGTCGCCTGGCTTTACGCCGGCAGCAAAGTTTTCTACAAGATTTTCCTTAGAATCTTCCATAGCGTGCTCCGCCAATTCGGTAAAATCAGCAATATTTAAATATCTTGCGGGGATAATTACGTCTGTGTCGATGTGGTCGCCATAACGCCATACTTTACTCATTTTACTACCTCCTCGGGGCTGGTGATATAGCCGGTAATTGCGCTGGCAGCTGCGGTATAGGGGCTGGCCAGATAAACCTCGCTGTCTACGTGACCCATACGGCCGCGGAAATTGCGGTTGGTAGTGGAAACAGCGCGTTCGCCTGCTGCTAAAATACCCATGTAGCCGCCTAAGCAGGGGCCGCAGGTAGGAGTGGAAACAGCAGCGCCGGCTTCAATAAAGGTGTCGATATAACCGCGGTGCATAGCTTCCTTATAAATTTCCTGAGTAGCAGGAATAATAATCATGCGTACATGGTCAGAGATCTTGCGTCCTTGAAGAATTTCGGCAGCCTGCGCTAAATCTTCCAAACGGCCGTTGGTGCAGGAACCGATAACAACTTGGTCAATTTTAATGCTGTGACCTTCTTTAGCAGGATGAGTATTTTCCGGCAGATGCGGATAAGCGACAACAGGAACCAGCTCGTCCAGCTTAATATCCAGCACGCGGGAATATTCTGCATCGTCATCAGCGGTAACGGCTTCCCAAGGACGGTTAACGCCGCGTTCTTTTAAGAACTCAATAGTTTTTTCATCAACGGGGAAAATACCGTTTTTGCCGCCGGCTTCTATAGCCATATTGCAGATAGTCAGGCGGTCAGCCATAGAAAGCTGGCTTACGCCTTCGCCGCCAAACTCCAAAGATTGATAGCGTGCGCCGTCAACGCCAATCATACCGATAATAGTCAAAATAATATCCTTGCCTTTAACATATTTAGGCAGCGTGCCGGTAAGGTTGACCTTGATTGCTTGCGGAACCTTGAACCAAGTAGTACCGCTGGCCATAGCACAGCCGATATCGGTTTGTCCCATGCCTGTGGAAAGAGCGTTCAGCGCGCCGTAGGTGCAGGTGTGAGAATCGGCGCCGATAACAATTTCTCCCGGAGCAACTAAGCCCTTGTCGGGCAGCAGAGCGTGTTCAATACCCATATGGCCAACCTCAAAATAGTTGGTGATATTGTGCTTGCGGGCGAAGTCACGCATTTGCTTGCACATGGTTGCTGATTTAATGTCCTTGCAGGGAGAAAAATGGTCAGGAACAAGTGCAATTTTGTCCTTGTCAAAAACAGGCTTGCCGATTTTTTCAAATTCGTTGATAGCCGGAGGACCTGTAATATCGTTGGCTAATACTAAATCAACTTGGGAAACAAGCAAATCGCCGGCGCTGACGCTGTCGCGATGAGCATGCTTAGCAAGAATTTTTTCTGTCATTGTCATTCCCATAGAATAAAACCTCCAAGTTAAAGATGTATGTAAATATAAATTGAGAACTAAAAAGCCCCTACCTGCGTTCAGCAGATAGGGGCGAAAAGACTTCGCGGTACCACCCTAATTTTTTACTTCATTGGTTTCCGATATTTAAGTTCGGAGACATAACGCTGCCTGGCGTCCGCTCCTACTTTGTTCAAAGCGGCTGCTTGCGGGTGAGCTTCTTTTTCTGCTTGGCGGCGGCTTGCACCTAACGCCGTCTCTCTAAAGCCTTACATCAGAAAAATTTTCCCGTTCATTGCATTTGGTGATGAGTATTAAATTTTGGTAACAACACTTCATTGTGTTCTTTACATTATGACAATAGAAAGCTGGTTTGTCAAGAAAAAATTCAAAAACTGTAAAATTGATTTTTGACGTTCATTGACAGTGGACTGTGTGTAACGGTGATGTAATGTGTTTAGTTTTAAATGAAGATAATCAAGCAAGATAGATTAGTAAGCTGATATGACGGAGAAATCTTTTTCATTAACATATATTTAATGATATAATATTTGTAAGAAAAAGTGCGGCAATAGTTGGAATGAGAGGTGTGCAATGATGACTAATGAAGAAATCAAAATTTATTTAAACGAGCGTTGTTTGGCGAATGAATTTGCCAAAAATTGCGGGATGCGCATTGAGGCAGTAAAGGAGCATGGTATTGTAATGTCCATGCCCATTACCAAAGCGCTGACTAATATTTACGGGATAGCTCATGGCGGGTCTTTGACAACCTTGGCTGATACTTGTATTGGCTTAACTTGTTTTGTTTTCGGCAAGCGCGTAGTTACTATAAATATGACGATGAATTTTTTGAAGGGCTTAAAGGAAGGCGAGCGTGCTGTGGCCATATCTAAAATTTTGCATAAGGGGCACAGTACCTTTATGGGTGAAGCGGTGATAACTAATGCAGCAGGCGAATTGATGGCGAAATGCAGCGGCACCTTTTTTGTAATTGGCGAAAATAAAGATTTGACGGAGCATTGGTGAGGAATTGGACGGATAATAATGATATGGAGGAATGATGCTATATGTATAAAATAATTGATGAGCCTGGTGATGTTTATACACAGTATACATATTTAAAAGAAATTGATTTTGAAAAAATGATTGTTCAAAACGTAGATAAAATATTTGGTTCAAATGGCATTTATTTCGACGTTAAAAAGTTGATTGGTACACCGAAAAAAGGTGCAACAATACCAGATGGTTATCTTTTAGATTTAACATTCCATAATGACCCCAAACTTTATTTGGTGGAAGTAGAATTGAATAGTCATGATGTATACGGACATATAGGTGAACAGATTTTGAGATTTGGTATTTCTACAGAGACTGACAAATATAAAATTAAAAATTGCCTTTTATCTGAAGTCAATAAAGATGATGTTAAAAAGAAAAAACTTACAACATACTTTTCTAAATCAAAGTATGATAACATTAATGAGTTGTTGGATAAAGTCATTTTTGATAATAAACCTGCTGCTATTATTATTATTGATGAAGCAACAGATGAGTTATATAATGTTATGGCTCAATTAACAATGTCTACCGAAGTTATAGAAGCACAGACATATATATGTGGTGGAAAAAAGCTTCATCGTTTTTCTTCTTTTACGGATGAAGTTACTATTGATTTATCTCCAGACATTGATGCAGATGAATTGGATACTATAGTTGTGCCAGCAAGGGAGGATGGATTTAAGGAAGAGTTTTTGAAAAATAATCGTTGGTTTGCAATCAGAATATCTAGTGCTATGGTTGATAAGATTAAATATATTGCTGCATATCAGGTTGCTCCTATTTCTGGAATTACACATATTGCAGAGGTTGAAAGAATTGAAAAATATAAAGATACAAACAAATATATTGTATTTTTCAAAATTGATACAACGGAGAAAATAAATAAAATATCTTTAGGTCAGAAAAAAGGTATGGCACCTCAGGCACCGAGGTATTCTTCTTACAAGACGCTTATGACTGCTAAAACATTAGATGATTTGTGGGATTAGAGGTAAGATTGCATGACTAAAATCCTATTTATCTGTCACGGCAGTACACATCCTAACCTCAAAAATGGCTGATATTGCTGGGCTTCCAGCGAGTGTTTCCGCAAATGTACTACCTGTTTACTACTTTTGAGGTCTGGACGACAACACCTGCCTCGGCACGATAGAAACGACAGAGGGCAAGGCATGATTGATGTGCCTTGCCCCTTTTGCGCCGTTGTTGGCATTTCCGTCGTTGGATTATCCGTTGTCGGAAAAACCGACGTCGGGTAATCCAACGCAATAAAATAAAGATATAAGTAAGTAAAGAAAAAACAAGTAAAGATTTATCAATTACCCATTCCTTTCCTATCCTTTCCCCCTCCCTTGGCGAACAAGCGGCAGAGCCGCCGGAAAGGAATGGAACGGAAGCGAGATGCAGATCGGTCATATAGCGGCAGGGGTTATCATGGTCGTTATATGACCTGCTGAAAGCGTACAGACGCGAAGCGGGTGTACGCTTTCAGCGGGTGCCGCAAGAGGGCCGCGGCCCTTTTGCGTGACAGTACAGCTTCACAGATCAGAATGAGCCAGGACAGGAGCGCCAGGGTTTCGGCCTCCTGCCCTGGCTTTTTTGTTCTCTTTTCTACGCAGTTAGAAGTCCATTTTCGAGGGTGCAGGTCAAATCGTATTACCCCCTATGTGACCACCGCTTGAAAGCCTTGAAAACAGGCCGCTAAGCAGGCCCTAAATGCGTAGGCTGGTGGGCAGCAACGATTCGGTTAACTATCGTCCAGCAAAGCCTTTGGGAATTACTTACTGGTGTGCACCAATAGCATCTTTAATCTTTTGTGCAGCCTCTGACAGACTTCTTGTACTACTTAATAGTTTCTGATAAAACCGGCTTACGTCAGAATCACCCAGAATATAGAGAACCTGACTATTGCGCAATGCAATTTCGAATAGCGTGTCTTTTTGTTCATTCGTCCAGCTGTCAATTTTTAGAAGCTTACTGATAACTGAATGTGTCCCGGCAAAACTGCTGCTATTTTCTAATTCAATAATCAAGTCTGTCTTTTCACGATCTTCATCGCTGCTTTCTTTATCAGCGGCTATGCGCTCTCTTTTACATTGATAGTGAAGAGCCTCCAGTGCTTCATTTGCGGCAGTGCGGTCGATAATAGCTTTAACCAGCGCATCCAATTCCGTTCCCTCTGAATAATCCGCTGGAGCAAAATACTTAATTCGACCGTCACGCATCATTTTATAAACTTTTGTTTTGTCATTCGTGTCTCCATTATAAACACCAATAGAGTGTCCTCCGTAAGTATTTACAAGTTTCATACATGGAATATCAGTATCACTGTCCCCGATATAGACCATATTTCGGAAAGGGACACGGACATCTTCCGGAGAAAAGGATTCATTTACTGCTGCGTCGTTAATGTCCAGAACACCCTTTTCGATGCGGAATAGGAACTGTGTTTTATTGGTAAAGTTTACTGCCTGAGCTGGCCATACAGCAACATTATTATCATCATAATAAAATGAGCTTGCATAGATACATTCAAATGCGCCTGCCTGAGCAACAGAAGTTCCCTCAATCATCTCTTTCAGCCCAGAAGAGATGATATAGTGTTCTACAATAACGCCTTTCTCTTTTCCATACGCTCGAATCCGTTCAAACCATCCATCTACACCAGGAAATAACTGGACTTTTGCGCCGTATTCTGTGAGCTACTGTTTTGTAAAAAGCACCTTGCCAGCCGATTTTGCTTTCATCATGTACATATAGGCGAGATTTTGATCCATTGCGTTATTTGTTGCCAGTCCATTGGAGTCTTTCCAAAAATCTGCAACATCATATCCGACAGATTGAATAAAACCTTGAGCCTGCATATCATCAGGAGACAGGGTTTTATCAAAATCGTAGCATATTGCAACAACAGGTTGAACTTCCTTGTACTTTTTCTGAAATTCTTCGTGTGTCATACCATTGTCTCCTTTGCTAAAATATTTTATATTAGAGAATTATCGTAGTTTTCAAGTTTTTATAATTTGCAGAGGCCGTGAACACTGATCGACTGAAAAATAGTTATCTATTCTCCAAAAGTTTGCTGAAAGAAATTTATCAGGGCTGTAACATTTGCTGCACCAACAAATTCTTCCGCTAACATCCGCTGCTGGTGTAGGGGTAGTTTACGAATAGAAATCATAGCCTGCATTACATCTTGCCTCGCTTTCTCGTAGTCGTTTGTCGGTTCCACTCCAACAGTTACTCGATAATTATCCATAATATTCCCTCATCTCATATTTACTCGGCTCATATTTACTCGGCTACAACCGTTAATTTGTTAATCTACTTGAAAAAAGTATACCATAACACCTTATCTAAATCAATAAAAAGGATTTTTTCTCATCACCTAACCTATTTTTAAAATAGGTCGTTATGTTGCAGGCGATTTGCCCGATACTGGCCTCGGCTTTTCTCTTCATGTTTTCTATTTATTCCACTATTCCAAGTAAGGGTTTGGGACTATCCTAACAAGCGAAAACGGATACGGCCCGGCAGGGCAAAAAGGGGACGCTTTTCGGGAGTGTGGCCACACTCCCTATGCTTGCTCTGATAGCGTTCCCCCTTGGATCATATCAGGCAAATTGCGATCTCCCCACTGCTTCATGTAATCAATCACATCAATAAAGCTCTTCCCTAAATCGGATAGGGTGTACTCCACTCGCGGCGGAATCTCCTTGAAGTCATGCCGGATTAAAAACCCATCGGCTTCTAATTCCCGAAGCTGTTTCGTCAGGGATGACTCTGTGATTTCACCAAGCTGGCGGCGCAGCTCTCCAAATCTATGAATGTCGTTAAAGGCGATATAGTAGAGAATTTCGAGTTTCCACTTGCCCCCCAAGATTTTTTGGAGCGTTGACATAGTTTTGCACCGCTGGATTGCCGTTTCTGTTTTCCTCATTTTCATAACCTCCTGATGGTATTATATCGCCCTTACAGTCAAAATACAAGGTACTACAAAAAAGTACCGTACTTTTATTTTCTCTGTACCATGATATAATGGCAAAAAAGACAAGGAGGTTCTACTATGCACTACACTGGAACAATATGGAGGCCACCTTATGAGGCTTCCTCGCTGTTGCTTGAAGTAACGGCAGGCTGTACCCATCATAAATGCAAATTCTGTACGCTCTATCATGATTTGCCGTTCAAATTCAGAATGTCCCCCCTTGAAGATGTAGAGAGTGATTTACAGGAGGCCCAGCTCTGGAGTACAGACCCCATCTCAATGCTGACGGCCCGTTTGCAGGGAATACCAAGGCCAGAACACATCCAGAGGGCTTTTTTGACCGGGGCAAACCCTTTTGTATTGAAGTATGAACGGCTCATGGCAATCGCTGACTTGATCCGGCAGTATGTTCCCTCAATCAAAACGATTGGCTGCTTTGCAAGAATTACAGATGTCACGCTGAAATCGGACGAGGAATTGGCGTCCCTCCATCGGGCCGGATATGACGGACTGACAATCGGAATTGAAACCGGCGATGATGAAGCCCTGAAATTTATGAACAAGGGTTATGCCGCTGCTGATATTGTGAAACAATGCCAGCGGTTAGACCGGGCCGGTATTCATTACAGCTTCTTCTATTTGGTAAGCATCTCCGGCGCTGGACGTGGCGAGATCGGAGCAAAGGCCACCGCTGACGTTTGCAATCAGCTTCATCCGACACTCATTGGCGTTAATATGCTGACGATTTACCCGGAATCGGAGCTTTACCAGGAAATTCAGCGCGGCAACTGGAAAGAAGAAAGCGAGATTGAAAAATACAAAGAAATTCGCACTTTACTTGAAAACCTGAAAATCCCCACCCAATTTGCCGCTTTAGGCGCGTCAAACGCATTTCAGTTTCAGGGAACCTTGCCGGAGGATAAGGACGCTCTTGCCGCAAGACTTGACAAAATCATCAAAACCGTAAAAGAAGATGATTTGCGGGAGTATCGTGTCAATTTGAGGCATCTGTAATTTTTTTGATCTCCTGCTGATAAAAAGCAATTTTTTCATCCAGTTTTGCCTCATGCTCCTGCAACTGCCTGATTTGCTCATTCAGAGACTTGCGATGCTGTGCCAGCATTTCCATACGTTCTGAAAGGGTATCGTCCCCTTTGGCCCGAAGCACCGCATACTTCTTAATTTCTTTGATCGGCATCCCTGTTTCTTTCAGACGCTTGATAAAAGCAATCCACGCAATATCCTTTTCTGAATAGCGGCGACGGTTGCTGGCGTTTCGTAACGGAATAATCAGGCTCTCATGCTCATAGTAGCGCAGAGTATGTATTCCCAGCCCCGTGACCTTTGAAAATTCACCAATGGAGTAGTCCAAAAAAATCCCTCCATCCTCTTGACATAGAGTTTACTCTACATTGTATGCTCTCATTATACCTGATGTATGGAGGAATTTCAAATGGAACAGACAAAAAAATACACAGTCATTACCGGGGCCAGTTCCGGGATTGGGTACGAAGCCGCAAAAGCCTTTGCGGAACGGGGTAAGGACTTAATTGTCGCCGCCCGTCGTGCAGAGAATCTTGAAGCCCTAAAATGTGAAATCACGGAGCGACACCCTACGCTGGACGTGATAATCAAAACGGTTGACCTGTCTGTGCTGGAAAACGTATATCAGTTTTATTCCAGCCTAAAGGACTTCCCACTGGAAACATGGGTCAACAATGCGGGTTTTGGGAACTATGACAGTGTGGCACAGCAGGACCTGGAGAAGATCGACACCATGCTCCGGGTGAATGTTGAGGCCCTTACCATATTGTCCTCTCTGTTCGTCCGTGACTATAAGGACGTTCCAGGAACACAGCTTATCAACCTATCCTCCTGCGGCGGCTATACTATCGTTCCCACGGCTGTTACCTACTGTGCGACAAAATTTTATGTCAGCACCTTTACCGAGGGGCTGGCCTGGGAACTGATCGAGAGCGGAGCAGAGATGCGGGCCAAGGTGCTGGCTCCGGCAGCGACACAGACGGAGTTTGGGAAGAAAGCAAACAACGTAGATACTTACGATTATGACAAAGCGTTTGGTATTTACCACACAAGCCGACAGATGGTGGAGTTCCTGATGAGGCTGTACGACAGCGACAGCACCCTTGGAATCGTGGACAGAGAGACTTTCCAATTTGAACTGCGATCTCCAATGTTCCCATATGCAAACAGCTCTACCCATAATCAGCAACCAAACAAATAGAGCAAGCAAAAATCTGCCGCACGACGGCAAAAGAAAAAAGCCGTCGTGCAGCAGTCCATAGTTATGCCCATTTGGAGAACGGTGGCTTTTGAACTCAAAGCCGCCGTTCTTTTATCCCCCAAAAGAATGACGTGGTAACGCTGGCAGATACGGCGGCTGATAGGAGGCAGCTGCCATGAAGCGCATAGCCATTCAACAAAAACCGACGAGGCTTGACTCATCAAAAAAAGCCCGTTCCCCGCCTGGGAGAATTGCGGCCACGAAGTTATACTATACGATGCAGATATACTAAACTATACAAAACAACTCGCCCGGTGGGTCTGTGACCTGCCGGGCGGTTTTTGTCGTTTCCTGCCGTCTGTCGAACAGGCTAAAAATATTTTGGCAAAGTCGGCCATTTACCGCGCAGACCAGCCCAATCACTTCGCTCTGTTAGCGGAAAGGGAGAGTACCACCACCATCCCCCAACGAAAGGGGGTGAGAAGATGGAAACGAACCCCCGCGACTATGGCGAACGGTGCAGGTTTGACGCCTTTTGCAAGACCGTATTGAAGCATGAGGCAATCGACTACATCCGGGAAATGAAGCGGCGGGCCAGCCGGGAAACGTCCTTGGAGCGTCTGCCGCAAACGGCGATGGACAAGCTGTGTTCGGCGGATGATTATCCCAGCGACAGCTATGTGTTCTCCTACTGCGGCTATGACCTGCCGATCAGCAGCGAACGGGTTGCCGATGCCTTTGCCAGTCTGTCGGAGCAGGAGCAAAGCATTTTGATTTTGCGCCTGGTTCTGGATTTGACAGATGGCGAGATTGGCGAGGCCCTGGGACTGTCTCGGAGTGCCGTCCAGCGGCGCAGAACAAAGTCGCTGAAAGTCCTGCGGACAAAACTGACATCGAGGAAAGGAGGTTAGTGCCATGAAGCGCCGTAACTATAAGGGACGTGAACTGCTGCCGCTGGCGGTGAGCGACGCGGCCCGCGCCGGGGACGCCGACGCCGTAGAGCAGGTCTTACGGTACTATGAGGGCTACATAAACAAACTCTGCACCCGGACGTTCTACGATGAAAGCGGCTGTCCCCACGCCTGCCTGGACGAGTACATGAAAAGGCGTCTGGAAAACAAGCTCATCCGCGCCATTCTCGGCGTGAACTGATAACCGGCCCCGGTGGGAGGAACAGCTTACCCTTTCCCTGTTTCTCCCGTCTGCAGGTCTGGGTATTCAAAGAAAGGCTGGTGAACTATGGCCGAGGAAATCGGCATTTTGGTAAAGGACAAATTCTGCCTCACCATAGAGGAAGCCTCCCGCTATTTCGGGATAGGAGAAAAGAAATTGCGGAAGCTGGTAAATGATAACTTGGACGCTGGCTTTGTCATTCAGAACGGCGTGAAAATTCTAATCAAGCGTCAGCGTTTCGAGCAGTTCCTGGACGCATTATCGTCGATCTAAACGCCCTATTCAGCCCAAAATCTTGAACAGCCGGTTCAAATAAATATGGAAATAGAGCCTCGGCTATGGTATAATATGATTATATCGTGCCGAGGCTCTTTTCACAGAAAGGAGCGCAACGTGAGCGAAAAACGACGTGATAGCAAAAACCGTATTCTTCGCAACGGAGAGAGCCAACGCAAAGACGGACGATATGCGTACAAATACATTGACGCCACCGGCAAGCCCCAGTTTGTTTATAGTTGGAAGCTGGAAGCCACAGACAGCACGCCCCAAGGGAAATGTGACGGACTTTCCCTGCGGGAAAAGGAAAAGCAAATTCAGCGGGACATTGAGGATGCCATTGTTCCCCGCGGCGGAGAAATGACCGTTCTGGATTTGGTGAAGAAGTACCTTTCCCAGAAAACTGGCGTCCGGCACAACACCGAGGCCAATTACAACTTTGTCCTCAACATCATCAAAAAAGAGGACTTCGGCAGGCAGCGCATTGACCGGGTGAAGCTGTCCGACGCCAAATGCTGGCTGATTAAGTTGCAGCAGGACGGCAGAGGGTACAGTTCTATTCATTCCATCCGGGGTGTTGTCCGGCCCGCCTTTCAGATGGCGGTTGATGATGATTTGATACGCAAAAATCCGTTTGAGTTTCAGCTTGCCACCGTCGTTGTCAACGACAGTGTGACAAGGGAAGCGATCACAAGGAAACAGGAGCGGGCATTTCTGGAATTTGTAAAGGGTGACAAGCACTTTTCCCGGTACTATGACGGCATCTATATCCTGTTCAAGACAGGGCTTCGAATCTCGGAATTTGTTGGGCTGACGCTGGCTGATCTGGACATGAAAAACCGCAAGATCAGCGTCAACCACCAGCTTCAGCGCAAGCGAAATATGGAGTACATCATCGAGGATACGAAAACTTCCAGCGGGACGCGGGAAATCCCTATGACGGATGATGTGTACCAGTGCTTCCAGCGTATCATTGCCAACCGTCCAAAGCCCAAGACCGAGCCGATGATCGACGGCAGGTGCGGCTTTCTGTATCTGGACAAGGACGGCAAGCCGATGGTGGCACTTCACTGGGAGCATTACTTCAAGCACATCTGCCAGAAATACAACAGCATCTACAAGGTGCAGATGCCCAAAGTCACCCCGCACGTTTGCAGACACACCTTTTGTTCCAACATGGCAAAGAGCGGCATGAACCCCAAGACGCTGCAATATCTCATGGGCCACTCGGATATTGGTGTCACGCTGAACACCTACACCCATTTGGGTTTTGAGGACGCACAGGAGGAATTGAAACGGGTGGCAAACGGCGAGTAGTAAAATGAAATAAGCACCCCCGATTTACTACTTTCTGTACTACTTTTGGGGTCAAAACTGTGCCATTTTATGCCGGGATATACCAGGAAAATGAACAGCAGAAAATGCCACAAAATACCTGCGGTGCCCGGAATACCAACACTTTTAAGAGGTTTCAGGATATGGTAAAAATCCTTTTCATCTGCCACGGCAACATCTGCCGTTCGCCTATGGCAGAGTTTCTTTTACAAGATATAGTGCAAAAACGCGGCTTAGCAGATAATTTTGAAATTGCCAGTGCGGCTACCAGCCGTGAGGAAATCGGTAATCCTGTTCATTATGGTACGCGCAAGAAGCTGGCGCAAATAGGCATTAGCACAGCGGGAAAAACTGCGCGTCAGGTAAATGCCAGAGATTACAGATATTATGATCTGCTGCTGGCTATGGACAGCAATAATGTGCGCAATCTGTATAGGCTTTTAGGCGAAGACAAAGACAATAAAATTCATTTGCTGTTGGATTATACGGAGCGCAAAGGTCAAAGCATTGCTGACCCTTGGTACACCGGCGACTTTGACATTACCTATGATGATATTATGGAAGGCTTGGCGGGTTTACTAAAATATTTAGGCTATTGATGTTTTATAGCTGTTCTTCGATTGAGGAACAGCTTTTTTATTATCAAAAAACGTGTTACTAAAAATTCACTGCCTATACCATTGCATAAAGTTGGCATTTCAAGCTATAATATGTATAAGTGTGATTTTCGCTATTTTTATTTATTGCACGCGGCATCTTTACAGTAACCTTTTATTCAAGTTAATTTTATTTTTGTATTATTATAGAGGAGATAAGAAAATGTTTATTGACAGAGCGAGAATTTATGTAGAAGCAGGTAACGGCGGCGACGGGATGAGCAGCTTCCGTCGTGAAAAATTTGTAGAAAAGGGCGGTCCTAACGGCGGCAACGGCGGCCGCGGCGGCGACGTAGTTTTGGTAGCCGATAAAAATCTAAATACGCTGATTGATTTTCGTTATAAACGTAAATATGTAGCTAAACGCGGCGGTCAGGGCGGTACGAAAAACTGCACCGGTATGCGTGCCGATACGGTTTATGTTAAGGTGCCTATGGGAACACTGGTGCGCGACGATGTAACCGGCACTGTAATGGCCGATTTGGTGGAGGATGGTCAGCAGTATGTAGCTGCTAAAGGCGGCCGCGGCGGTAAGGGTAATGCCTGCTATGTTACCAGCACCAACCGTGCGCCGACCTTTGCCGAAAAAGGCGAGCCTGGCGAAAATCGTTGGCTGAAGCTGGAGCTGAAGCTTTTGGCTGATGTTGGCTTGGTTGGCTATCCCAGCGTTGGTAAATCCAGCATTATTGCGCAGGTGAGCGCTGCCCGTCCGGAGATTGCTGCTTATCATTTTACTACGCTGACCCCGGTACTGGGCGTAGTGCGTTTAGACGAAGAGCGTAGCTTTGTGCTGGCAGATATTCCCGGACTTATTGAAGGCGCTCACGAGGGAGTAGGCTTAGGTCACGACTTTTTACGTCATGTGGAGCGCACCAAGGTGCTGCTGCATATTGTGGACGTAGCAGGTGTGGACGGACGCGATCCTATCGAGGATTTTGACAAAATCAATACGGAGCTGTCTGAATACAGTGAGCGTTTGGCGCGCCGTAAGCAGCTGGTAGTTGCCAACAAAATGGATTTGCCTGATGCGCAGGAAAATTTTGCACGTCTGAAAAAATATGTAGAGGCCAAGGGTTACGAAATTTTCAAGGCCAGCGCTGCCACCGGCGAAGGTTTGCGGGAGCTGATGTATAAGGCTTATGATTTGCTGCAGCAATATGAGCCTGAAGAGGATGAAGAGAATTTGGCGCGCTTTGACGAGGTTGATCCGGATAGCTTTGAAATTGTGGCAGGCAACGATACCGATTGGGAGGTTCGCGGCAAGAACATTGAGCGTCTTGTTGCTATGACTAATTTTGATAATGACGAAGCGCTGTATCGCTTTCAGCTGATTTGGAAACGCTTGGGCATTGACGAAGCTTTAAAAGAAAAAGGCGTTAATGAGGGCGAAAGCGTGCGTATTCGTGATATGGTGTTTGAATATAAGGATAACTAAATTAAAAGCGGGTGAAGCTATGAATGAAGCACATTCTTATCGTGAAGCATTAAAAAACGCTAAGCGTATTGTGGTAAAGGTTGGCAGCAGCACAATTACTTATGCCAACGGTAAGCGTAATTTCAGTCAAATAGACAGACTGGCGCGGGAACTTAGTGATTTGCAGAACCAAGGCAAAGAGATGATTCTTGTTTCCAGCGGTGCGGTGGCTGTGGGCGTTGACCGTTTGGGCCTGCCTGCCAAACCGGCAACTATCCCCGGCAAGCAGGCTGCCGCGGCTGTGGGTCAGGGCGTTTTGATGCATACTTACGAGAAGCTGTTTGCCGATTATGGTCAGACAGTGGCGCAGGTGCTGATTACCCGCACGGAGGCCATTGACCGCCATCGCTATACTAACTGCCGCAATACATTTATGGAACTGCTGCATCAGAGGGTAATTCCCATCGTCAATGAAAACGACGTCGTGGCACTGGATGAGTTAAAAATCGGCGACAACGATAATATGTCGGCCTTGGTAGCTGGCATTATCGACGCTGATTTGGTAATAATTTTATCCGATATTGACGGACTTTATACGGCTAATCCGTCCGTTGACCCTAATGCCGAATTGGTGCATACGGTTTACGAAATTACGCCGGAAATTGAAGCCAGCGCCGGCGGCGTTGGGTCGACACGGGGTACTGGTGGTATGGCGACAAAAATTCAAGCGGCAAAAGCAGCTACCAGCAGCGGTATTCAGCTGGTTATCGCCAGTGGTACCGAAAAAAATGCTATTCCTCGTATTTTACAGGGCGAGGAAATTGGCACGCTGTTTGTCAGCCGTGAAAACCGTTTGCAGTTTCGCAAGCGTTGGTTGGCTTTTGGCGCGAAAATTCAAGGCAGCATTGTAGTGGATGACGGCTGCGCGAAGGCTATCCGCAAGGCAGGTGGCTGCAGTATTCTGCCGGCAGGTATTTATCAGGTAGTGGGTGATTTTCAAACAGGCAGCACCGTCAGTGTTATCGACAAGGAAGGTCATGAGCTGGCCCGTGGTTTAGTGCATTACACTGCCTGCGAGCTGGATAAGATTAAAGGCTGCAAATCCAGTGATATAGCAGAAATTATAGGTCATAAAAATTACGATGAGGTTATTCACCGGGATGATTTAGTAATTTTGCAATAAAATTAGATTAAAATAATAAGATAAATGAGGGAAATTTATGGATACTTACGAATTAGTAAAAGCTAAAGCGGCTGCGGCCAAAAAAGCTGCAGCTAAGCTGGCTGTAACAAGTACAGATATAAAAAATAAAGCGCTGTTGGCTATGGCTCAAGCGCTGTTAGAGCATCAGCAGAAAATTTTGACAGCCAATAGCTACGATATGCAGCAAGCTGCGGCTAAAGGCATGAAAAGTTCTATGCTGGACAGATTAAAGCTGACGGCAGAGCGTATTGCATGCATGGCGGACGGACTGCGTCAGGTTGCGGCGCTGCCTGATCCTGTTGGCAATGTGCTGGACGGCAAAACTCTGCCTAACGGCCTTTCTATTACCAAGGTGCGCGTGCCTATTGGCGTTATCGGCATAATTTACGAAGCGCGCCCCAATGTTACAGCTGACGCTGCCGGTTTGTGCTTAAAATCCGGCAATGCGGTAATTTTAAAGGGCGGCAGCGAAGCGATGGAGTCCAATAAAACAGTAGCTGCTGTTTTGAGTGAAGCCGCTGTCAAAACTGGTATGCCTGAGGGTGCTATTCAATTTATAGACACTACTGACAGACAAGCCGTACAGGATTTAATCCACATGAACGGTTTGGTAGATGTGGTTATTCCCCGTGGCGGCGCAGGCTTAATAAAAATGGTGGTTATGAACGCAACAGTGCCGGTAATTGAAACAGGCGCAGGCGTATGCCATACTTATGTGGACGCTTCTGCCGATGTGGATATGGCAGTGAAAATCGCCTATAACGCTAAGGTGCAGCGTCCGTCCGTGTGCAACGCTATGGAAACTCTGCTGGTACACAAGGATATTGCAGCTAAATTTATACCGGCCATGCTGAAAAAATACGCCGAAGCAGAGGTGGAAATCCGCGGCGACGCAGCCGTACAGGCTTTCGACAGCAGGGTAGTGCCTGCAACTGCCGAGGATTGGTCAACAGAGTATGGCGATTTGCGCTTATCCGTAAAAATTGTGGCTTCTATTGAAGAAGCTATGGAGCATATCGCCCGCTTCGGCACCGGCCACAGCGAATGTATTGTGACCAATGATTACAGTCAGGCGCAGTTGTTCCAAAAAACAGTAGATGCGGCAGCTGTGTATGTAAATGCGTCCACGCGCTTTACGGACGGCAATGAATTTGGTTTTGGTGCCGAAATTGGTATCAGCACACAAAAACTGCACGCTCGCGGACCTATGGCGCTGCCGGAACTTACCAGCACGAAATATTTAATCTGCGGTAACGGTCAAGTAAGAGGTTAATAAACGATAGTTAAAGCAAAATTGATAAAAAAGGCTGCGTCATCAAGGTGCAGCCTTTTTCTATCAGCAAATTTCACATTTTTTTGTTTGAAATACTTCTTTAGGGTATATGCTTTAGCTGCAAATTTTGATATAATTAATAAGATTAAAAAATGGAATAGTGTTGCTGCACATAAGAGATGGAGGGAACTTTTTTGGAAGAAATATGTCGTGAAGAATCTGGTACTACCTTTGGCCGTAAGGTGATTGCTTTTATAGCCTTTATGTTGATAGGCTGCTTATATACCTATGAGTGGATGCAGGTGCAGGAAACTCGTCATCTAAGTATTGCCGGTTGGGGCTTGAATACGGTGCTGTTAGCCTTATGGCTTTGGCGTGTATCCTTTAAATATACGATTATTCTTTACAAGGATCAACGCTTAGAGGTTATAACTCAAGGTATGATTTTTATTAAACATAGCTATGTGGTGGATTTGACTAAGGTAGAAAGCTTTACTAATAAATATGTACGCAGCTTTTTTCGCAAAACTAAAATCAGAAATTATATCCATCGTTACAGCTCTCTTGACCCCAATACTCAGAGACTATTAGTATTTACTGAGGGCAAAAAAAATAATAAGCTGGCGGGTCTGCTGTTTAAATGCAGTGATGATTTTCTGAAAAAGCTGCAAAGACAGCTGCCCGACAAATACATTCAACTGTAAGTTAGTGGAGGTTAAAAATGACTGGTTTGGAAACTGTTGACTCAATGGCTGTTTGTACACGTGTAATGCAGATATTTATTGCATCATTCTTCTATATTTTTTTAATAGCCAAATTGGTTGGTCCGGAGAATAAACTGGCTTGGTTTAGAAAACGCAAAAAATATACTTTTTTTAATCGCCGTGGTATTTTTGGTGAGGATATCAACTTTGGCTATCCCGTTACCTGGCAGGGAATTTTAGTGTTTTTTGCTATTTATGGCGTGATTTTTGGCGTAGGCTATTGGTACGTTTTTGTTCACGCATATTGATTAAAGGAGAGTTTGTTACTTTATGGCTGAAATTAGAGGTATTGTAGTTAAAAAGCAGGGTGAACGGGCAGAGATCAAGGTTGATAAAACAGAAAGTGAGCTTAAGGGTCTGCCGAAATATCTTGACTGTTGGAATCCGGTAGGCGCTAAAACGGGCGATTTTATTAGCGCCGAATACCGGGATTTGGATCAAACTAAAGCTAAATTTATTATGTATGGACTACCCGTAGCCGGCGTGCTGGCAGGCTTGGCTTTTGGCAACAGCTTAGCAGTTTTTTTTCATATGGAAAAATGGCCGTTTTTGATTGGCGGCGTTATTTTATGGGAGATTGTAACCATTAGCTATGCCCATATTTTTAAACGCGACGCTGTGCGTCAGGGTAAGCAGCCTGTTATTTTTGAAATTCAGGCAGAAGAAATGGTTATTGATATGAGCAAAAAATAAGCAAGGCAGAAGGAGCGATTATTGTGGAGGTTGTTTTAGCATCTGCTTCCCCCCGCCGTTTAGAGCTTTTGCAGCAGGTTGGGATAGCTTCCCGTGTATGCCCGGCTGTTTTTGACGAAGAAGCCGGTAAAGCAGGCGACGCTCACAATGTGGTTCTGCATAATGCTTTGGGCAAGTGCAGAGCTGTTACGGCAGCAGAGGGTGATGCTGTGCCGGTAGTAGCGGCCGATACTGTAGTAGTTATCGACGAGGCTGTTTTAGGCAAGCCGCTTAATAAAGAAAACGCCGTAGAGATGCTGTTTCGCCTTTCCGGACGCAGTCATCAGGTGATGACCGGTGTGGCTGTGCGTTATCGAGGGCAAGAAAAAGCTGCTGTCTGCATAACCAAGGTTTATTTTCGGCAGCTTACTGCTGCTGAAATTACTGCTTACGTTAATACAGGTGAGCCTTTGGATAAGGCTGGTGCTTATGGTATTCAGGGCAAAGGCGCTTTATTAGTAGAAAAGATTGAAGGCTGTTATAATAATGTGGTTGGCCTTCCCTTAACAATGCTGTATTCTATGTTAGTAGAATTAGGAGTAAAAATGACTGAATGAAACGTTGCAAAAGCAGTGGCTATTGCTTAGGTAATAGTAATGTTTTTAGCAGTATTAAACAAAATTTATCTCAAGAAAGTATTCAAGAACCAATTAAAAATTTGCCCATGGAGGAAAGGCCGCGGGAAAAACTATTGTTACGCGGTGCAGGAGCGTTGACTGATGCAGAATTGCTGGCAATTTTGCTGCGCACGGGTACAGCATCTAAGTCGGCGCTGGCCATAGGCAGAGAAATGACTGCTGACGGCGGCCTTTATAAAAGACTGGCAGGTATCAGCAATTTACAAGAGCTTATGCAAATAAAGGGTTTAGGTCAAGCTAAGGCGGCCACGGTACTGGCGGCTTTAGAGATTGGCAGGCGCTTGGCGTCAGCCCGCCCTTTAGATAAATTCCATTTTGGTTCGCCGCAGCAGGGGGCAGCTTTTTTGATGCCGCGTCTGCGTTATGCCAAAAAGGAACAGTTTATAGTTATTTTATTAGACAGTAAAAATAGGGTAATAGGTACAGAGTTGGTTAGCGAGGGAACGCTGACAGATTCTTTGGTACATCCACGAGAGGTTTTTCGGCCGGCAATTTTGCAGCATGCAGCGTCCATTGTTGTGGCGCATAATCATCCTTCCGGCGATCCGTATCCCAGTGAGGAGGATTGCGATTTGACGCAGACCTTGACGGAAGCAGGTAAAACCTTGAGTATTCCTGTGCTGGATCATTTAATAATCGGCGACGGTACCTACTACAGTTTTCAAGAGGATGAAGCTTTAGAGATTTAGGAGGACAGATGGTAATGAGGTTTACATTCCCGAATATAAGTATTTTTAACAATATGTCCGATGATATGGGTATAGATCTTGGCACAGCCAATACTTTAGTGCACTGCAAGGATAAGGGAATTATTATCCGTGAGCCTTCAGTTGTAGCTGTAGAAAGAGATACCAATGAAGTTTTGGCTATCGGCGCGGAGGCTAAACGTATGATTGGCCGTACTCCCGGCAATATTATAGCCATTCGCCCTATGAAGGACGGTGTTATCGCTGATTACGAAATTACTCAATCCATGCTGAAATATTTTATCAAACAGGCGATGAATAACCGCACATTTGTGCGTCCGCGTATTTTGGTAGGCGTGCCCTCCGGCGTTACGGAGGTAGAAAAGCGTGCCGTTATTGACGCTACTATTGAAGCCGGTGCGCGTGAGGCATATTTAATTGAGGAGCCTATGGCAGCGGCTATTGGCGCCGGGCTGCCTGTGCAGGAGGCTACCGGCAGCATGGTTGTAGATATTGGCGGCGGCACCTGTGAAGTTGCGGTAATTTCTTTGGGCGGCATAGTTGTTGCCAAAAGCGTGCGCTGCGGCGGCGATGCCATTGACAGTGCTATTGTTCGTTATGTGCGCAAAACCTTTAATATGTTTATCGGCGAGCGCACAGCAGAAAATATTAAAATTGAAATTGGCACCGCTATGAAGGTTGATGCTCCTGCAGTTATGGAAGTACGCGGACGCGATTTGTTAAGCGGCTTGCCTAAAAGTATTGAAGTAAATGCCAACCATGTTTGCGAGGCTGTTGACGAGCCCGTAAGCATGATTGTAGATGCAGTACGCAACACTTTGGAGCGCACTCCGCCGGAATTGAGTGCGGACATTATGGATCGCGGAATTGTAATGACCGGCGGCAGTTCCATGCTGCGCAACTTGGATCGTTTAATTTCTCAGGAAACCGGTATGCCGGTATTTGTTTCTGATGAAGCGCTGAATTGCGTAGCTTTGGGCACCGGTATTGCTGTGGAAAATATTGATATTTATCGTAAAGGATTTATGACGTCTAAATAATAGGTAAACAGCATGAGTAAGAAGGTAATGCTGGGCGTTCTCTTTATCTTTGTGCTTTTGGGAATGCTGGCTATGGCTATTGCTGGCGGCAGCCGTTTTCCCTTAATCAACGGGGCGGTAGCTGCCGTAGTGCTGCCTGTGGAAAGCGGACTTAACAGCTTGGGGAATGCCGGTAATAGTTTGCGCGGTTATTGGAAGGCTTTGACTATAATGCAAAGCGAGAACGCGCAATTAAAACAGGATAATATTGAATTGCGCAATGCCAATATCCAAATGGCATCTATTTATGCGGAAAATAAGCAGCTGCGCGAGCTTTTGGAATATAAGGAACAGCATAAAAGCCAAAAGCTGGTAGCTGCTAAGGTTATTTCCCGCAGCTACGGCGATTTGCGCGATTTTATGTACATTGACGCAGGCAGCGATAAGGGCCTGCGCCGGGAAATGGCTGTTGTTAACGGCGGTTTAGTAGGCGTGGTAGATGAGGTTTACGACACTTATGCACGCGTGCTGCTGCTTAGCTCGCCGCGTTTTAAAATTGGCGCGCGGGTGCTGCGGCACGATTCCCGTGCCGTTGGCGTTATCAGCGGCAGAACTGCTGCTGGCGGTATGTTGATTTTAGAGCATGTATTCCGTGAGGCTAGTTTGCGTGAGGGCGACGTTGTTGTTACCAGCGGTTACAGCGGTAGTCATCCAGAGAATATTTTAATTGGTACTGTAACTAAAACCCGTATGGACAGCGTAGGCCTTTTACAGGAAGCAGATGTAAGTGCAGCAGCAGATGTTGCCGACGTGGAGCATGTACTGGTAATCACCGATTTTACACCGGCATCGAAAATTGAATTTGACAGACAGGGAGGACAGGCAAAATGAGGAGACTGATTTGGCCCGTCCTGTTTCTGCTTTTAATGCTTTTGCAAGGAGCGGCTTCGGCCTTTTATACCGGCTGGCTGTCATTTGATTTACCATTGTTGGCCTTATATGCTTTTGCCATGCTGTTGGGTGAAAAACAAGGAGTTGCCGCCGGTTTAGGTATCGGCTTTTTGCAGGATGCTATGACAGTAAGCGTGTTTGGCTATCATATGCTAAGTCGAATGGCGTTAGGCTATGCCGTAGGCCTGATGAAAGAAAAGGTTGTTAAGGATAGTGCCTATTTTCATATTTTGGCAATTTCTGTGTGCAGTACAGTGCTAAGATTTTTCTATTGGTGGCTGGAGCTGTTGCGCAGCGGCGGGCGCTGGAGTATTTTTTTTGATTATTGTTTGAATAGCCTAGGCTTTATTGTTGGTAACGCATTACTGGTAGTGCCGGTAGTAATTTTGGTGAAAAGAGTTTATCAATGGATAAAAGAGGAAGATATTTCCTATTAAAATGAAAGGTGGCAGGATGTCGTTATGAATCAAAAACAAACAGACAGAGATATGCGTCTGCACGTTATGCTGGGCATCTGCCTTCTGCTTTTTGTAATTTTGTTGGGACGCATGGTTTATTTGCAGCTGTGGCGTGGTGATTATTATACTAAGCAGTCAGACGGCAACCGCCTACGTCAGTCTAAAATTATTGCGCCTAGAGGTCTTATCTATGATAAAGACGGCAAGGAGTTGGTCAATAATCTACCGGGATATACTGCATTGCTGCAAAAACAGTCTGAATATAAGCCGGAAACATTACAGTCCATTAGCCAGCTTTTGCAGCTTCCTTTAGAAGAAATTCAAAAGAAAATTAAGGATAATGCCGATTATTACGAGCCTATTTTGTTGAAAAGCAATTTGACGCCAGATATGGTAACGCGCATTGAGGAGCAGCGCCGCTATATACCGGAGCTGATGCTGCAGGTACAGCCTGTGCGAAATTATCCCTACCATGAATTGGCGGTACACGCACTGGGTTATGTGGGCGAAGTAAGTGCGTATGAAATAGAAAACGGTTTGTTTAAAAATGTTACGCAGGGAAGTATTGTCGGCAAGGCGGGTTTGGAAAAAAGCTATGATAAGGTACTGCGCGGCGAGGACGGCGCGTTTATGGAGGAAGTAGATGTAGGCGGCAATGTGGTCAAGCATTATGATGCCGTTAAGCCTATTCCTGGGAAAAATTTACAGCTGACTATTGATTATCGCCTGCAAAAGGCTTTGGAGGAGTTTACGGATAAGCATTTGGCCTATCTGCGCAGCAGTGGTATCGCTCCTAAAGCGCGTGCGGCTGCCGTAGTAGCTGTTGACCCGCGTAACGGTGCGGTGCGAGCTATGGTCAGCCGTCCGGATTATGATCCGAACCTATTTGTACACGGTATTTCTTCTAAGGATTGGAATAAAATCAATAATGATGATAGCTATCCGTTGAATAATAAGGTTATCAGTGGTGAATATCCGCCGGGATCTACTTTTAAAATTGTTACCGGCAGTGCGGCTTTTGAGCTGAACAAGGTGCGTATAGACGAGCCGATTTTTGACGGTGGTTTTCATCCTTTAGTACCTACCATGGGTAATGCCGGTGGTGAGGTTTTGGGCTGGCTGACCTTTATTTCAGGCTTAGCTATGAGTGATAACGTATATTTTTACGAGCTGGGCTATCGCGTTGGTATTGATAATATTGCTAAATATGCGCATATTTATGGCTTTGGTCAGAAAACCGGCATTGATTTAGAAGGAGAAAGCAACGGCTTGGTTGCTTCTAAACAAGTCAAACGGGAAATTTGGAACGAGGATTGGCGGTTAGGCGATACCTTTAACGCTGCCATTGGTCAGGGCTTTAATCTGACTACGCCTATACAGCTTTCGGTAATGCTTAGTGTTGTTGCTAACGGCGGCATTAAATATCAGCCGTATTTAGTAGACAGCATTTTAAACGCCGACGGAACCTTATTTGAAAGGCCTAAACGAGAAGCCGGCAAACACATTGCTGTTTCCCAGCGGACCATTGATTATATGCGTCAAGGTATGAGTGCTACGACGCAGGAGGGCGGTACTGCCTCTTATTTCAGTCAGTTGTCAAAGCCGATTGCCGGTAAAACAGGTACGGCGGAGAACTCGCATGGACGTGATCACGGTTTGTTTGTTGCTTATGGACCGGTTGATGATCCGGAGCTGGTAGTGGTCTGCATTGTAGAGCAAGGCGGCTTTGGTTCTACGGCAGCAGGTCCCATTGTTTATAAAGCGTTTGAAGAATTTTTCAAGGAGCGTGGCTGGATGCCGGAGGATAAACCTCAGCAGCAGTCTGCGCAGCCGGAGCAATAAGGAAGGAGCAGCATTGTGGATATTAAACGTATCCTAAAAAATTTAGATTGGTGGCTGATTTTTGCTGTGCTGATGCTCATGGCTTGCGGCTTGGGACTTATTGACAGCGCTACTCATTCCTTTGTGATGAGTACGGGAAAATCTTGGCATGTACAGCGACAAAGCCTTTTTATGGCTTTTGGTATTTTGATGGTGACTGTTTCTCTGGCCTTTGATTATCGGATGCTGAAAAATTACGCTACAAAGCTTTATATTTTTAACATTATTCTTTTGATTGCCGTTATGCTGGTAGGTCATAGTCAGTTAGGTGCGCAGCGTTGGATTCAGATAGGCTCCCTATCCTTTCAGCCCAGTGAGTTTTCAAAGGTGTTTTTAATCATCTGCTTGGCAACCTTTATGGATAAGCGCATTGAATGGCTGGAGGATTTTAAGGATTATCTGCCGGTTTTTGCGTATATTTTTGTACCATGGTTTTTAGTAATGCGGCAGCCTGATTTAGGTACTTCACTTACCTTTATAGCTATTTTGACTGGTATGATTTTTGTCAGCGGCTTTAAATACAAGTGGTTTTTCCGCTTAGGAGTTGCTTTTGTAGCGTTTCTGCCAGTTTTTTGGCTGATTTTGAAGGATTATCAAAAAAATCGTATTCGTGTATTTTTAAATCCGGAGCTGGATCCTTTTGGCAGCGGTTACCATGTTATTCAGTCTAAAATCGCTATTGGCAGCGGCGGCTTGCTTGGTAAAGGCTGGCTTGCCGGAACGCAAAGTCAGTTAAACTTTCTGCCGGAAAACCATACGGACTTTATTTTTGCCGTAGCCGGTGAGGAGTTTGGCTTTCTCGGTGCGGCAGTGATAATTTTACTGTATCTAATAATTATTTGGCGCGGCATTGCTATTGCACTGGATGCTGATGATAATTTCGGCACTTTGTTAGCCGTAGGCGTGACTAGTATGTTTATGTTTCATGTCATGGTAAATATTGGTATGACTGCCGGAATTATGCCGGTTACAGGCGTGCCGCTGCCGTTTCTAAGCTATGGCGTAAGCTCGTTGACTACCAATCTTATGCTGGTGGCAATTTTACTGAATGTTAAAGTGCGCAAGCGAAATCTGCAATTTTAAGGAGGATTTATGGAAAAGGAATTAACCATTGATATATTAAGCAGCGTGCAGAAGCCTGCGCGTTATACCGGCGGTGAGTTTAGCAGTGTGATTAAGCCTGCGGACGAAGTGGAAGCTACTATCGCGCTGGCTTTTCCCGATGTTTACGAAGTAGGCATGAGCTATTTAGGCTTTAAAATTTTGTATCATCTGCTTAACGGGCAGCAGGGAGTACAGGCTGAGCGCGTATATGCTCCATGGATAGATATGGAAGCCAAAATGCGTGAACGCAATATTCCTCTGCGCACGCTGGAACATAAAAAGAGCCTTAAGGATTGTGATATTGTTGGCTTTACTTTGCAATATGAGTTGAGCTACACTAATATTTTAAATATGCTTGATTTAGGCGGTATTCCGGTGTTGGCAGCAGAGCGCACGGAAGCAGATCCTTTGGTAATTGTGGGTGGCCCCTGCGTTTATAATCCGGAGCCTTTGGCTGATTTCTTTGATTTTGCCGTTATCGGTGAAGGCGAAGAGGTTATGCTGGAAGTAATGACAACCTATAAGACTTGGAAGCGTGCAGGTAAGCCTGGCGGTCGTCAGGGATTTTTGCACGAAGTAGTAAAAATAAGCGGTATTTATGTACCGTCCTTTTATAAACCTGTTTATAATGAAAATTTGACCTTTAAAGAGATTATTCCGTTGGAAGAAAATGCGCCTGCCGTTATCTATAAAAGAGTGGTTAAGGATATGAACAGCATTGATTTTCCCACGGCTCCCATTGTACCTTTTGGCGAAATTGTGCATGATCGCATTATGCTGGAGGTATTCCGCGGTTGCAGCCGTGGCTGCCGTTTCTGCCATGCAGGCATGGTTTACCGTCCTGTACGCGAGCGCAAGCCTGAGGTGCTGAAAGATTTGGCGCGTAAGCTGGTGGATAATACCGGTTATAACGAGATTAGCCTTGTATCCTTGTCCAGCGCCGACTACTCCTGCTTGGCGCCCATGGTGCATGATATGATTGGCGAATTTAAGGATGATCGCGTAAGCGTTTCTCTGCCATCTCTGCGTATTGACAGCTTTTGCGTAGCGATTGCCAAAGAGATTCAGGCTGTGCGTAAAAGCGGTTTGACCTTTGCTCCCGAAGCAGGCAGTCAAAAAATGCGTGACGTAATTAATAAGGGCGTTACAGAGGAAGATTTGATGAACGCTGTAGGCGCAGCTTTTGCCTCCGGCTGGAACAGCGTGAAGCTGTACTTTATGATTGGTCTGCCCTTTGAAAATGATGACGATGTGCTGGCGATTGCTGATTTGGCGCGTAAGGTACAGTATAGATATTATCAAGTTACTGGCAAAAAAGGCTGTAAGGTTACTGTAAGCGCATCGTTTTTTGTGCCTAAGCCTTATACCGCTTTCCAGTGGTTTGCCCAAGATGATTTAGAAAATATTCGCCGCAAGCAATTTCTGCTGAAGGACGAAATTAAAACTATTAAAAACGTTACCTTAAATTATCATGACAGCAAAACCGGTATTATCGAAGCTGTTTTTGCTCGCGGTGACCGTCGCTTAGGTAAAGCGCTGTTGTTGGCTTGGCAAAAGGGCGCGCGATTTGACGGCTGGAGCGACTGCTTCTCCTATGACCGCTGGTTGGAAGCCTTTGCGGAGGCCGGTTTGGATAAGGACTTTTATGCCGCCAGACAAAGAGGCGAAAACGAAGCCTTCCCGTGGGAGCACATTTCTCCCGGCGTATCCCGCCGTTTTTTGTGGAACGAATGGCAAAAGGCCTACGCGCAGCAGCTTACTCACGATTGCCGCCGCTCTAGCTGTACCGGCTGCGGCGTGTGCCAAAAGCTTGGCGTCAGCATAATAGATTATAAAGGGGAGGCAGAGCAATAATGAAGCTGCGTATGCAAATTACTAAGGATCCGGAAATTCGCTTTATCTCTCATTTAGAATATGTGAGGACTATTGGCCGTGCCATTCGCCGTGCTAAATTGCCTGCAGCTTATAGTGAAGGTTTTAATCCACATTTAAAGTTTAGCCTAGCTTCTGCTTTGGGTGTAGGCGTAGTAAGCTATACTGAGTTTGTTGAAATTGAGCTTGCTGAACCTATGGAAGTAGAAAAAGCAGCGCAAGCTTTAGATAATGCGTTGCCGCGAGGTATTCGCGTACTGGCTGCCGATGCGGTGGATACCCATCATGCCGCGTTAATGAGTCAGGCAGCAGGAGCGGGCTATCGTGTTACTCTGCCATTTAGCGATGATATCAGCAAAGCAGTTGCTGAATTTAATGCCTGCCAAGAGCTGCTGTTTAAAAAAGCTGCGCCGAAAACGAAGGCTGGCTATAAAGAAATTGATGTTAAATTTTATATTCCTCATTTGGCGGTTATGCAGAATGAGGAAAAAACAATCTTTACGTTTGACTGTAAAATTACGTCTACCGGCAGCATGAAGGCTGTAGATTTGCTTAACGCTTTAAACGAGCAGTACCGGTTGCATTTACCTGTGGCTATGGCGGATATCGAACGTCTGCGCTTGTATCGCTTAGGAAAAAAAGGACAGCAGCTGCCCATGCTGAATAATGATGCAGTGAAGCTGTAAAACTGTATAAAAAAAGCGCTGCTTAATTTTTACGTTAAGCAGCGCTTTTAAATATCCAGCTTTTTGGCTTGTTTGGGAATTACCGATTCAATAAAAGCTTTGACAATCGTCGGATCAAAATCAAGACCGGCTTTATCTTGCAGCTCTACAATAGCATCAGCATGAGTTTTTTGCCAATGAGTAATACAGGGATTGATATTGCGGTCGTAATAATTAGCTACGGCTACAATGCGTGCACCAATAGGAATATTCTGACCTTTCAGGTGTTTTGGATAGCCTGTTCCGTTCCATTTTTCGTGATGACAACGGATAATATCTATAATGTAAGTGAATTCAGGAATATTTTCCAGCATACTGGCTCCGGCAATGCAGTGACGTTTATAAATAGACATTTCTCTGGTAGAGAGAAACGGCAGTTTAGCTAAAATCAAATTAGGCACGGAAAGCTGACCAATATCGTGGAGCAGCGCTCCCGTTTTGATTTGCGATACTTCCGAGGCAGGCAAACCAAGCTTCGCAGCAGTGCTGGCAGCGTAATTAGCTACTTGCTGGCTGTGAAGATAAATATCCCTGTTTTTAATTTCCAGCATTTTTAAATAGAACTCACAAATTTCTTTCGTAAGGCGAATATCTGAAAAGTCCAGGCATTGAGGTATAGCGATCATAGTAGCTTTCCTTTAAATTGTAATGTAAATTATCCGATCAATAGAGTATATTAAGTATAACACTTTTTTGTCAAATATTAAAGCAAAACCTGCGCTGGTGATACAAAAAATTGCTGTGAAATTGCTATACCAGAATTCAATAATACTTTTTATTTATAGTATTTCAGCCAAGTTTTTATCAAACTTTGTGTTGTAAAGTATAACAAAAGCTCATAAAAACAATCTAAAAAAAGATAGCTTGCGGAATGTATGTACTATGTATACATACATATATACTATTTACAGATTTTTTCTTTTATGATAAAATCGTTTTAATTTCTGCTGGAATATTTTAGAAAGAGTTTTTTAGCAGATGTAAAAATTTTTAGGGAGGTATGAGTTGTTATGAGTGAAAAGGAAGTAAAAGTTGAAACAACTCCAGTTCAAGAAGAACCGGTTAAATGGTATAGCTATGTAGTATTATTGTTTGCTATCGTGTTCTTCGCCGGTTTCTTTGCTACTAGCAAAGAATGGTACAGTGTATTTGATTTTACAGTATTAAATGGCGGTTTCGGCAATATTATTGGCGAAGGCGGCAAAAAGTTTATGTTCCGCGGTGCCGGCGGCAGTGGCGCCAAAGACGGCTTTGTATTTGCGCTGACCTTGTTGCCTTCAGTTATGTTCGCTTTGGGCGTGGTAAATGTTGTTGAAGGTCTTGGCGGTCTGCGTGCAGCAGAAAAATTGATGACCCCGCTTTTGAAGCCTTTGCTTGGCATTCCCGGTGCTTGCGGCTTGGGTATGATTGCTGGCCTGCAATCCACTGACGCTGGTGCAGGTATGATCAAATCTTTGTATAATAATGATTTAATCAATGAGGATGAGAAAACCATATTGGCTATGTTCAATTTTTCCAGTGACGGTATGATTACCAATTTCTTCTCTTCCGGTGCGGCTCTTTTTGGTATTTTGGTAACGCCTATTATCGTACCGCTCGCTTTGATGTTTATTATGAAGATTTTTGGCGCCAACCTTATGCGCTTCTATTTAAAATACGAGCATTCTAAAGAGGCAAAGAAAGGAGCAGCATAAAATGTCTGAACATACGCAAGCAAAAGATAAAAATATTATAGACCTTTTTATTGAAGGTGTCCGTAAAGGCTTTACTATCGGTACTACCAATATGATGCCGAATGTTATCATGGCCTTTGTTATTATCAAAATTTTAAATGTTACTGGTGTCTTAAAACTGTTAGGCACTGTTTTTGCTCCTGTTATGGCTCTATGGGGTCTGCCAGGCGAAGCAGTAACCGTACTTATTTCTGCTTTAATGTCCATGGGCGGTGCTATCGGTGCTGCAGCTGGCCTTTATGAGAGTCAGATACTTAATGCTCAGGATTGTACTATCCTCATGCCGGCAGTTTACTTAATGGGTTCTTTAATCCAATATATTGGTCGCTGCCTTGGTATCGCCGAAGTAAATTCTAAATACTATGGCATCATGGTTGCTATTGCTGTACTTAATGCGCTTATTGCTATGTGGATTATGAAAATTTTGGTTGCTGTTTTGTAATAAAAATGCGAAGGATACATTATGACTGCCTATAATCTTGAAAAATATATGCAGGACTTGGAATACCTGGTAAATATCGACTGCAAGGCCGAAAATTTTGCAGGTGTAAATAAGGTTGCCGATTACCTTGCCAAGGAATTTACTGCTCCTATGTGGCACGTTTCCCGCCCGGACTGCGGCCCGGAATGTGCTAAACCGCTGATGATTACCAATACTGCCGAGGAAAAATACGATGTTATTTTGTGCTGTCACATGGATACGGTTTTTCCTGACGGTACAGTGAAGGAAAGACCTTTTTCCGTTAAGGGCGACCGCGCTTACGGCCCAGGCGTCAGCGATATGAAATGCGGCTGTCTGCAAGGCGTATACGTTTTGAAAGCTATGGAAGCAAGCGGCTCTCTAAAGGATTTAAAGGTTTGCCTAGCTTTTAACTCCGAAGAGGAACGCGGCAGCACCAGCACCTATCCCTGGCTGGAAAAAATTGGCTCCCATGCTAAATTCTGTCTGGTTTTGGAATCTGCTCGCGCTAACGGCGCCAGAGTTTTAACACGCAAAGGCATTCTGCATTATATAATTGACTTTAAGGGTAAGGCTGCCCATGCAGGCAATAACCATCAGGATGGCCGCAATGCCATTAACGAAATGGCTTATTGGATTTTACAGCTGGCTGCTGCCACCGATTACGAAACCGGCTTGACCGTTAACCCCGGCGTTTGCTGCGGCGGCACCGTTTATAACAGCGTAGCTGCCAATGCTCAGCTGGATCTTGACGTGCGCATTGCCGAAAAAGCTCAGGCAGATATTATTGAAGAGCTATTGGCTAAGCTCAAGGAGCACGCTAAGGCTGCGGAAATTGCTGTTGATGTTTGTGCCAAGAATAAACAGTCCCCTATGGCTGCTACCAGTGATACTGCTGCTTTGGTTGCGGTTATTGATGCTGCCAGCAAGGCATATGGCGCTTCTGCTGAATGGGTTAATGCAGGTGGGGCCAGCGATGGTAACTATACCTCCGGCGCAGGCGCTACCACCGTTGACGGCATTGGTCCCGTAGGTGCAGGCGGACATAGCGAAAGTGAATATTTGGAGCTTAATTCTATTGAACCGTCTCTGCATGTTTTAGAGAAAGTACTTTTAGATTTACAGTCCATGCTTTACAAATAATAATACGAAAAAGTCGGTTTCGGCCGACTTTTTTTGTAGCGTTTGTTTATACTGGATTATTTTTAATATCAGCTGACTATTTCGTTTGTAGATAAGATGAAAGGATTCATTATGATTAAGGTTTTGAAAAACGCTCAGATTTACAGTCCTGCATATTTAGGCAAGCAGGATGTATTGGTTATAGGCGATAAAATAGCTAGAATTGACGCTCATATTGATGAATATGACGGACTGCCGGAGGTAGAGGTGTTTGATCTTGAAGGATTAAAGCTGCTCCCTGGTTATATTGATATGCACGTGCATATTACTGGCGGTGGCGGTGAAGCAGGTCCTGCCACACGCGTTCCCGAATCGCAGCTCAGCATGTTTATAAAAAACGGCATTACCACGGTTTTGGGACTGCTGGGAACTGACGGCGTAACAAAAAGCATTGAAAATTTAATCGCTAAGGCGAGAGCTTTGACTGAAGAAGGTATTACTGTTTATACTTTGACCGGCTCCTATGGCTATCCGGCTAATACTATGACAGGAAGCGTGGAAAAGGATATTTATATGCTGACACCTATGGTTGGTGTGAAAACTGCTGTTTCCGACCACCGCAGCTCTAATCCTCAGGCCGAAGATTTGATTGCCTTAGGTACTGCTGCCCGTCGCGGAGGTATGATCAGCGGTACTGCAGGTATTGTCGTTATGCACATGGGAAGTGGCAAAGGCGGCTTAAAGCCCCTGCTGAAAGCGTTAGAGGATAGTGATATTCCGGCAAAGACATTTTTGCCCACGCATATTTTGCGCTGTCCCGAATTGATTGATGACGCTACTGAGCATGTACGCCGCGGCGGTTATATAGACTGCACTGCCGGCAGCGACCCGCAATCTATTGAAGAAAACGCCGATTCTTTGTACGAATTGCTGCAAAGGCCGGGAGTAACTTTGGAGCATGTTACTTTGTCCAGTGATAGTATGGGCAGTATGCCGCGTTTTGATGATGAGGGTAATTGCATTGGCTTGACATATGCAACTCCTGATAGCCTACATAAAACAATTAAGGGACTTGTACAGCGCGGTATGGCTTTGGAAAAAGCAATTCAGCTTTTGACCAGTAACTCCGCTTATGTTTTAGGCAAGGAAGGCGTAAAAGGCTGTATTCAACCTGGAGCTGATGCCGATTTGTTGGTTTTAGATGGAAATTTGGATATTGATAGTCTTTTTGCTAAAGGACAGACGGCGCTGCTGCATGGTGAACTGAAAATGCGCGGCCGTTTTGAATAAAAACATAAAAAAATCTGCACATAAAAAATTTATTTTTTAATACCGACAGCTTAATTTTATGCAGGCTGCCGGTATTTTTAGTATTGCAAAAAAAAGTTATAACGCGTATAATTAGTTGTACAACTCAGGTCTGTGGTTGCAAGTCGATGCCAGTTGCAGGCGAAACGATCCACGTAAACAGCCAAAACGGGCTGCGAGCACGGTGCAGTATAGAAGTAAGTCCTGCCGCATAAAAATTAGGGCGAGAGGGGTAGTAGTGGGGAGCAGATGCTTAGGAGCGAACCCTCCAGCAGGCGAGTGTGGGGGCGAAAACCAGGTCAGCTGAGTTGTGTTTATTTTTATTCCAAAAAAATTTATAAAAATACTTTACCTTTGCATAAAATAGGTATATAATGTGCATATCATATTTTAAGGGTACAGTGACGAAAGGAGTAACATTAAATGAAAAAATTACTGATTTTGATGATGGCAGTTATTGCTGCTGTTGCAATGCTGGCTGCAGGCTGCGGCGGCGCTAAAGATGAAAAGAAGGCAGAGCCTGCTAAAGTTTTGCGCGTAGGTACCGAACCTACTTTTGCACCTTTTGAATTCCAAAAAGAAGGCAGCAAGGATTATGATGGCTTTGATATGGATTTGGCACGCGCTGTTGGCAAGCAAATGGGTGTTAAAGTGGAAATCGTCAACATGGGCTTTGACGCTTTGATTCCTGCTTTGAATGCCAATAATATTGATATGGTTGCTGCAGGTATGTCTATTACTGACGAGCGAAAAAATGCTGTTAGCTTCTCTGAACCTTATTATACCTCCGGTTTGATTATTATGGTTAATAAGGATAACACCGAAGTTAAGAGTGTTAAAGATTTAGAAGGTAAACGCATTGCTGTACAAATTGGCACCACTGGTGAGAAAAAGGCAAGAAGCATTAAAGATGCTAAGGTTACCGCTTTTAATACCAATACCGAAGCTGCTATGGAACTGAAAAACAAGGGCGTTGACGCTGTTATCAACGATAGTCCTGTTGTAGGTTATTATTTAGCACAGGGTGGTAATGCAACCGCTATGACCGTAGGCGAAGTTATGGAAGCTGAACAATATGGTTTAGCTGTAAAGAAGGGTAACGACAAGCTGGCTGGCGATATTAACAAAGCTTTGACCGAGTTGAAAAAGAACGGCGAATATGACAAGATTTACAAAACCTGGTTTGGTGAAGTAAAGAAATAATAAAGTCGGTTCTTGGGCGGAGCACTGCGTGATGTAGAATTACAAGTGCTCCGTTTATGTTTTCGAACGTTATTTGACGTTTGAATTATAAAATTAAATAAGATGAGGGGGACTCAAAATGAAAAAAGTGTTAGTATTTTTAATGATGGCAATTATGGCTTGCAGCATGATGCTGGCAGGCTGCAGCGGTTCTAAAGAGGAGAAAAAGGCTGAACCTGCAAAAGTTTTGCGTGTAGGTACCGAGCCTGCTTTTGCGCCCTTTGAATTTCCTAAAGAAGGCTCCAAAGAGCTGACCGGCTTTGACATTGAGTTGGTACAAGCTATTGGCAAGCAAATGGGTGCTAAAGTAGAAATTTCCGGTATGGGTTTTGATGCTTTAATTCCGGCTTTGAACGCAGGCAACATTGATGTGGCTATTGCCGGTATGACCATTACTGACGAACGTAAAAAAGCTGTCAGCTTCTCTGACCCGTACTACACCTCCGGCCTTATCGTTATGGTGAAAAAAGATAATACTGCTGTAAAATCTATAAACGATTTGAAAGGCAAACGTATTGCTGCTCAAATCGGTACCACCGGCGAAATGAAGGCTAGAACTGTTGAAGGCGCTAAGGTTACTACCTTTAACACTCAAGATGAAGCTGCTTTGGAGCTTAAAAACGGCGGTGTTGACGCTGTTATTGGCGATTTGCCGGTTATGGAATACTATTTGGCAAAAGGCGGCAGCCAATTTGCTATGACCGTAGGCGAAAAAATGGAAGCCGAACAATACGGTATTGCAGCTAAAAAAGGCAGCAAACTGGTAGAGGATATTAACAAGGCTATGGCTGAACTGAAAAAGAACGGCGAGTTCGATAAAATTTATAAAAAATGGTTTGGTGAAGCTAAATAATTTAACTCTCAAAAGTGTTTTGTGATTTTTAAGCTGTTAGAGAACCCATAATTTAGAAGGGATTGGGAGTAATTATGGAACTTAATTTTGATTTAATGGTAAAATCTTTTCCGCTGCTGCTGGCAGGCGCCGGTATTACGGTAGAGATTACTGCCATGAGCGTATTTATGGGCTTGATTATAGGTTGCCTTGTGGGTATTGCCCGCCTGTGCACAATTAAGCCTTTACGCTATCTTGCCAATGTATATGTTGATTTTATACGCGGCACACCGCTTTTGGTGCAGATATTTTTGGTTTATTTTGCTTTGCCCGGGATTATCGGCAGCCGCGTAGATCCCTTTTTAGCAGCTATTTCCGCCTGCTCTATTAACAGCGGTGCGTATATTGCTGAGATCTTCCGCGCAGGTATTCAATCCATTGACAAGGGTCAGATGGAAGCAGGACGCAGCCTTGGTATGAGTTGGGCGCAGACTATGCGTTATATCATTATGCCGCAGGCTTTTAAGCGTATTATTCCTCCGTTGGGTAATGAGTTTATCGCTATGCTTAAGGATTCTTCCTTAGTATCTGTTATAGGCTTTGAAGAGCTGACCCGCCGCGGCCAGTTGATTATCGCCCGTACCTATGCTTCTTTTGAAATTTGGATGGCAGTAGCAATTGTTTATTTAGTTATGACCTTTGCTGTAGCTAGATTTACAGGTTATTTGGAGCGGAGGTTTGATACAAAATGAGCAATGAAATGATTAAGATTACCGATTTGAAAAAAAGCTTTGGTGATTTACACGTTTTGCGCGGTGTAAATCTTGCCATTAAAGAAAAAGAGGTTGTTGTTATCATTGGTCCCAGCGGCAGCGGTAAAAGTACGCTTCTGCGCTGCATCAACTATTTAGAAGAACCCACTGGCGGCAGCATTGTTATTGATGGCATTCCTTTAAGCGGCGAAGCCAATATTAACGAAATTCGCAAAGAGGTTGGTATGGTATTCCAACGCTTCAATCTTTTTCCGCATATGAATGTTATGGAAAATTTGATGCTTGCGCCTATGAAAGTACGCGGTGTGAGCAAACAGGAAGCAGAAGAGACCGCTACTAAATATCTCAAAAAAGTTGGGCTTTTAGATAAAGCGCACAGCTATCCTGATCAGCTTAGTGGCGGTCAGCAGCAGCGTGTAGCCATTGCCAGAGCCTTGTGCATGAAGCCTAAAGCCTTGCTGTTTGATGAGCCTACCAGCGCCTTGGACCCGGAAATGGTTAATGAGGTTTTGGACGTTATGAAGGAACTGGCTAATGAGGGAATGACTATGGCTGTTGTAACTCACGAAATGGGTTTTGCCCGTGAAGTAGGCGACAGAGTAGTATTTGTTGACGGCGGCGTTATTCAAGAAGAAGGTACGCCGGAAGAGCTTTTTGGTAATCCTAAAACAGAGCGCTGTAAGAGTTTCTTATCCAAAATTCTTTAAGATTAAGCTAACGGCAATAAGGTAAAATTTTCTCTGAATTGCGTCAAAATGTAACACTTTCATAAACTTTCACGAAAAGTTCACGCAAAAATGATAAATGCAGCAGGAGTTTAGGCGCTTATAGCGAATTATATAAGCAAAGGGATAAAGCCTGGGCCCTTGTAGAAAAAGGTAGCATGGAAGGCGGTTCGTCAGCCATGATATACCTAAGGAGGCATGAATTATGAGCGTAAACGTAAAAGGCAGAAACATTAACGTAACTCCAGCATTAAAAGAGTATGTGGAGAAAAAAATTACCAAGGTTGTTAAACAGTTTAAAACTGTTGGTGATATTTCTGCAGTGCTGAAGGTTGAGAAAGGCAATCATATTGTAGAGATTACCGTGCCAGCCAGTGGTATTTTGCTAAGAGCACAGGAATCTACCAATGACATGTATTCGTCCATTGATTTGGTTGTGGAGAAAATTGAACGTCAGATCCATAAATATAAAACTCGTCTAATGAAGAGAAAATATGCTAATTTTGTGGAACCTGCAGCGCCAATAGCTGATGAAGCTTCTGAAGATGAATTTGAAATAATCAGAAATAAGCATTTTGTTATGCACCCAATGACTCCGGAAGAAGCTATTCTGCAAATGAATTTGCTGAATCATGATTTCTTTGTATTCTTCGATCCCGATTTGGGCAGCACCAATGTGGTTTATCGTCGTAAGGATGGTAAATATGGTTTGCTGAGCCCGGAATTAAAATAAGTTTTTTAACAGCACAAACGAAAATTTTTATGGCAGGCACCGCATGGTACCTGCCATTTTGTGTGTAAAAAAGCCATATGGCACAATTTTACCATATGGCTTAAGGTTGTAATATAAAATTAGTAGATTTCGCGCCGATGTCCGACGGCAAGGATAAGAATAATAATTTTATCATCTTCTATTTCGGCAATAAGGCGATAATCTCCTACGCGATAGCGCCATTGACCGGAACGGTTAGCGGTTAAAGCTTTGCCGTGCTGTCGCGGATTTGAACAGCCTTCGAGATTTTTGCGTATCCAGCCGATAAGTATAGCTACCGTATGTTTATCCATTTTTTGCAGTTGTTTTTTTGCGTCAGCTGTAAAAACTACACTATAATTCATGCTAAGCCTAATTCCTTTTCTACTTCATCTAAAGTATAAGTTACAGGGCTTTTCTTATATTCTTCTAAAGCTTTATTATAGGCGTGTATATCAATTTCCTCTTCAATGCGGTCAATAACAGTTTGACGTACAAGGTCAGAAATACTTATATTTTTAAATTCGGCGTACTTTTTAATGAATTCGCTGTCTTGGTCGTTAAGTCTAACAGATATAGTGGTCATATTAAACACCGCCTTTCTCTGTAATATATTGTAATACAAAAGCATTAACTTGTCAAATTAGTTACGGAAACGGCAGATGAAAGTTTTTTATAACAGAATATCAATCGTATTTACATTATGTTGGGAAAAATAGTGATATGGTGTTTTTGCTCGATATACGTACAGAACAAATAAAAAAGCTCTAGAACACTGTTCTAGAGCAAGTTTTTAGTTTGGTGTTTTTGCTCGATGTACGCATAAAGTAAATAAAAAATGCTAGAACAATGTTCTAGCATTCAAATTCGTTTTGGTGACCTCAGCAGGACTCGAACCTGCGACCTTTTGATTCGTAGTCAAACGCTCTATCCAGCTGAGCTATGAGGCCACATGACGCTTTATTCAAGCAACATTGATATTATAGCTAAAATGCGTGAATTTGTCAACAGCTTTTTGCAAATTTTTAAAGCTGTTTTTTGCCTTTATGCTGCTTTTTTATCGAATTACCGCTTTTTTGCAGAGCAGGCGTATGTTTTTCGCGCCAACCGCAGTAAACAAATAAGCCTAAGCAAATTACGAAAAAGCCAAGACTGGTTGCTTGAGCAGATTTTAAACCCCACAGCCAAGGTTCGGCGTAATCGCCGCGCAGCATTTCTAAAAAGAAGCGTACTACGGAATAAAGCATACCATACATACACAATGCTTGTCCGCGAGCGTGGTTAGTGGTACGAAATAAAAGCAGCAGAGCAAAAATTACTACGTCAAGCTGACCTTCCCACACTTCCGCCGGCCATAAAGGCTGCGTGCCGTAAGTTTTGTAGGCTAATGTTCCTTCGGGATACAGCAGACCAAAATTGCCACCGGTAGGTGTGCCGAAAGCGTCGCCATTTAAAAGATTTGCCATACGGCCAATGGCTTGACCAATCAACAGAGAGGGTGCAACAATATCGCCAAAAGCTACCCAGTCAATATCATGCAGCTTGCAGTAGGCAATGCCTGCGGCGATACCGGCTAGCATACCTCCCTGCACGGCCATGCCTCCCTGCCAGACAAAGGGGATTTCTAAAAGATGTTCGCTGTAATAATCCCAGTCAAAAAAGAAAACATCCCATAGTCTACCGCCAATCAGTCCGGCAAACCCGCCGTAAATGCCAATGTCCAGTACATGCTCATGCCAGCGCCCGTCCTGCTTCGCTAAAAAATAGGCTGTGCCGGTGGCTAGAAAAATTGCCGTACACAGAACTAATCCGTACATGCGAATGGGAAAATCACCGATATAAAATAAATATTGATGCATAACTGCCTCCTAGTGTATTGTAATTAAAAATATGGTTAAAATTATTTTTGCTTAGATGTTTATTGTAACATATTTGAAGTAATTTAGCAGTAACAATCTTGTAACTTTTGTGTTAGTTTTGGCGTTGTGTGGTATAATGTTAATACTTAGCGATTGCGGAGCCATAGGCGAACGCAGAACTTAGCAGAACATATACCCTTGTGGTATAGTAAAGGTAATACTGAGATAAATTTTATCACAGCTATAATGATGTAAAAGGGAGGTTTGTTGATAATGAAGAAAAAATTAGCGATAAATTTAGAAAAATTACAGGCCAAGGCCATGGAAGTTGGCGCCAGCGCGACGAAAATTGTAGAGATAGCCAAAATCAAAACAGGTGCGTGGACGCGCATGAAATGTCAGTTTGGCTGCCCCAATTACGGCGCTACCTTGTGCTGTCCGCCGTATACGCCCAATTTTGAACAGACACAGAAATTTTTGGCGGAATATAAGTACGGTATTATTGTAGAGTATACTGCAAATATAGAAGGTACTAAACCCGAAGATTATGCTAAAGTTGATACGAAAATCAGCAATGGACTGCTGGAAATTTTGCTGAATGTAGAACGCGACGCATTTTTACTTAATCATTATCGTGCTTTTGCGCTGAAAGCAGGCCGCTGCCATTTGTGCGATACCTGCAATTTAAAAAAATGCGTTAATCCTACAAAAGCGCGTCCCTCGTTGGAGGCCTGCGGCATTGACGTTTTTGCCCTAGCCAACGATAACGGCTTCAAGATGGAGGTTATTACAGGACCAATCAAAGAGCTGAAAATTTATGGCTTAGTGCTTGTGGAATAAGATTTAATTGATGCAATTTAATACAGAAAATAAAAATAACCAACCAATGCGTAGTTTTTGACTAGCTTGGTTATTTTCCGCCTTTCATCTTGACAAACTCTCTGCATTTTTATATACTATTTGGTAAGCTAAGAAGAAGAGGAGTAGCCTGCGCAGTTAGCGAGCCGTGAGGGTGTAAGACGGCACAGCGGGTGAAGGCGCTTTGGAGCTGTAAAAGTTTATAGATTGAGGCGGGCTGCAAGCTTTGCAGTCAAGCAGGGTGGAACCGCGGAGCGCGAATTTAGAGCACTTTCGTCCCTGTAACATTTTGTGTTACCGGGGCGTAGGTGCTTTTTTGTTTTCACCTTCGTCTTTGTAACAATTATATAGGAGGCAGAACATGGATTTTCAAACAATTATTTTGAAGCTGCAAAAATTCTGGGCTGACCAGAAATGTATTATGGCGCAGCCCTATGACATTGAAAAGGGCGCAGGCACAATGAACCCGTCCACCTTTTTGCGCGTATTGGGACCGGAACCCTGGCGTGTTGCTTATGTAGAGCCGTCCCGCCGTCCGGCTGACGGACGCTATGGCGACAACCCGAACCGTCTGTTCCAGCATCATCAATTTCAGGTCATTGTAAAACCTTCTCCGGAAAACATTCAAGAGCTGTATCTTCAAAGCTTGGCAGAGCTTGGTATTCGTCAAGAGGAGCATGATATCCGCTTTGTAGAGGATAACTGGGAATCTCCTACCTTGGGCGCTTGGGGTCTTGGCTGGGAGGTTTGGCTTGACGGTATGGAAATTACCCAATTTACCTATTTCCAACAGGTCGGCAGTATTGACGTTAAGCCTGTAACCGTAGAAATTACCTATGGCTTGGAGCGCTTGGCTATGTATATTCAAGGTGTGGAAAATGTTTATGACGTAAAATGGGTTGACGATATTACCTACGGCGATTTCTTCCACACTAACGAAGTGGAGCAATCCTACTACAATTTCCAAATTGCTGATACTGCGTTGCTGTTTGATTTGTTTGATAAATATGAAGCAGAAGCAAAGCGCGTTATTGAGCTTGGTTACATTCGTCCTGCTTACGATTACGTTTTGAAATGCTCTCATACTTTTAACTTGCTGGATTCCCGCGGCGCAATTAGTGTTAGCGAACGCACTGCATATATTGGACGCGTGCGCGCTATGGCTCGTCTGTGCGCAGCCGCTTATGTGGAACAGCGTGAAAAAATGGGCTTCCCGTTGCTGAAGAAAGGGGAGAATAAATAATGGAAAAATTACTTTTTGAAATTGGTACTGAAGAAATTCCGGCGAAGTTTATGCCCGGCATCTTAGCGCAGTTAAAAGAAATGGCTGAAAAGAAAATGGCCGAGCTGCGTATTCCTTTTGAAGCTGTCAAGGTATATGGCACTCCGCGCCGCATGACCTTTATTGCCAGCGGCGTTGCCGAAGCGCAGGCTGATAGCACTGTGGAGGCTAAAGGTCCTTCTGTAAAAATTGCTTTTGTCAACGGTTCTCCTTCCAAGGCTGCTTTAGGCTTTGCCCGTGGTCAAGGTGTGGACGTAAAAGATTTAGTTGTCCGCGACGAATATGTTTATGCTGTTAAGCATTTGGCTGGCGCAGAAGTTAAGGCTTTGCTGCCGGAACTGTTGCTGGATATTTTGCACAGCCTTAATTTCCCCAAAAACATGCGCTGGGCTGACCACGAATTCAAATTTGTTCGTCCTATTCGCTGGCTGGTAGCTCTTTTTGGCGACGAGGTTATTCCTGTCGAAATTACTGGCGTAAAATCCGGCAAATTCAGCCGCGGTCATCGCTTCCTGCGTCCTTCCGCTGTAAATTCTGCTAAGGAACACGAATCCTTGCTCGACGCTGCTAAGGCTGCCTTTGATACTGCTGCCAACAAGGTAAAAAATACCGTTGCTTCCGCAGTTATCGGCACCACCGGCGCAGTAGAAATTGCCAATGCTGATGCTTACGAAAAAACTCTGTACGATAATTTTGTTATGGTTGATCAAGACGCTCGCCGTGAATTGATTCGTCAACAAGTTACCGATCTCGGTATTGCCGAGGGCGGTCATGTAGAAATCGACGAGGATTTGCTGGAAGAAGTAAATTATCTTGTTGAATGGCCTACTGCTTTGTGCGGCAAATTTGAAGATAAATTCCTGACTTTGCCTAAAGAGTGTATCATCACTCCTATGCGCGACCATCAGCGCTATTTCCCGGTTATGGCTGAGGATGGTTCTCTGCTGAATAAATTTATTACCGTACGCAACGGCGGCAGCGACCATTTAGAAGTTGTAGCTCATGGTAACGAGCGCGTACTGCGCGCACGTTTGAGCGACGCAGAATTCTTCTTTAACGAAGACCGCAAGCAAAAGCTGGTTGATCGTTTGGAAAAACTCAAAACCGTTTCTTTCCAGGAAGGTTTGGGCAATATGAACGACAAGAGCAATCGTTTAGTTCAGGCTGCCAACATGCTGGCTATGGCGATTAATGCTAAGGTTGAGAAGGAAAAACTGGAGCGCGCTGCTCTGCTGTGCAAATGCGATTTAGTAACCGGCATGGTTGTTGAATTTACCGAGCTGCAAGGCATTATGGGCCGCGAATACGCAAAACTTGATGGAGAAGCTCCGGAGGTTGCTCTGGGTATTTTTGAGCATTATCTGCCTCGTTTTGCCGGCGACGAGCTGCCGCAAACCGATATTGGCCGTATTGTAGGTATTGCTGATAAATTAGATAACATCTGTGCAACCTTCAGCCGCGGCCTAGCTCCTACCGGCTCTCAAGACCCTTACGCATTGCGCCGTCAGGCTTTGGGCATTATCAATATTTTAATTGACGCTGATTATCATATTTCCTTGTATAAGGTTGTTGCCGGAATTCTCTATTTGCTGCAAATTGCGCCTGAGCAAACAGCTAAGCTGGTGCCGCAAATCGTTGAGTTTATGAAACAGCGCCTGCGCAATATGCTGATTGATCAAGGTATTCGTTATGATGTAGTTGACGCAGTTTTGGCAGAAAAACGCAACGATGACTTTGCCGATTTGCACGCCCGCGCTATTGCTCTCAATAAATTTGTTGCCAGCGAACAAGCTCCTGCGCTTATTCAGGCTGCTACTCGTGTTGCTAATTTGTGCAAGAAAATTGAAGCAGAAACTGCTATCAATCCGCAGCTTTTTGAAACCGAAGCAGAAACTGCGCTGCATCAAGCTGCAATAGCTGCCAGCAAGGAAGTTTTGGCTGCAACGGTTAAATATGATTACGCTTTAGTTTTAGAGCAAGCTGCTCTTTTAGTTGAGCCTATCAATAAATTTTTTGACGACGTTATGGTTATGGTTGACGACGAAAAGGTTAAGAACAACCGCTTGGCGCTTTTGGCAGCAGTTATGGATGTTACGCATGCGGTTGGCGACTTGAACGCTATTGTACAGTAAAAGCGTTATAAGCACCGTTATACTTCGTCACAGCTTGTAAACTTACTCGACGTACTATGAGTACGCCATCGCTGCGTTTACTGCGCTGCTTCTCGTCTTCCGGCACTTTTAACGCTTTTATAAAGGAAGATGAAATAAGCACCGTTATACTTCGTCGCAGCTTGTAAAGAATATTATTTGTTTTAAAGGAGAATATTTTCATGGATAAGATTAAAGCAGAAGCCAAAACGCTTGTAGAAATGCAAAACGAGTACACTACTTTAACCAGCAAAAGCCCCAGCGAAATGTGCCATGACGATTTTATCAGAGCTGAAGAACTGAATGTACAAATTAAAGATGCTACTAAAGTTATGGCTGCTTTGGCGATTGAATTTGCAGGCTACCAAAAGAACGAAAAAGGTCTGTGGGTAGAAAAATAATCTGCAAGAATTATTAAAACTTTTAATTTTATAGCTGCATATAATAAGAGAAACGGTATAGCAGACGCTGTGCCGTTTCTTTTTGCATTTTAACGTGATATAATTTAAAAGGATAATTATAATTAGCGTGAGGAGCGTGTAATAGATGAAAATGCAGATACCGGTAAAATTAGGCGATAAAATAGAATTACAAATTAGCGGCTTAGGCTCCAGCGGTGAGGGTGTAGGTAAGTACGAAGGGTTTACTGTGTTTGTTAAAGGTGCGCTGCCGGAAGAAACAGTGCAAGTAAAAATAACTTTAGTGAAAAAAAGCTACGCGGTCGGTCTTTTAGAGCAAATTGTTACAGCGTCTTCCGAGAGAGTGGAGCCGCTCTGCCCTATTTATGCAGAATGCGGAGGCTGCCAGCTGCAGCATTTAAGCTATAAGGGACAGCTGGCGTGCAAGCGGCAGCAGGTGCAGGATGCTTTAACGCGCATCGGTCATTTGGATATAGAAGCTTTGCCGGTTTTGGGAACCGGGGAGCCGTGGAATTACCGCAATAAAATGCAGTTTCCTGCTGCGTTAAATGCGGAGGGGGAGCTGCAGATTGGCTGTTATGCCGCAGCAACACATAAAGTAATCAACGCCGAGGGCTGCTTAATTTCTAAGGAAGCTAACAATGCTATTTTGACTACTGTACGCAAGTGGATGCAGCATTTTAATATCAGCGCTTATGATGAAAAAACCGGCAAGGGTATGGTGCGTCATGTAATGGGCCGCGTAGGCGTGCACAGCGGCGAGGTTATGGCGGTGATTATAACTTCAGGCTACGATTTGCCGCATAGAGCGACGCTGGTAAATTGGCTCAAACAATATGTGCCGGGCTTAGTCAGCGTGGTGCAGAATATCAATAAAAAGCAGACTAACGTAGTTATGGGCAGCAAGACGCGCGTTTTGTGGGGCAGCGAAAGCATTAAGGACAGCTTGGGCAGCCTGCAATTTAATATTTCGGCGCAGGCTTTTTTCCAAGTAAATAGTGAGCAGGTAGAAAAACTGTATAACAAGGCGCTGGAATTTGCCGCTTTAGATGGCAGCGAAACCGTGGTAGATGTTTATTGCGGCACAGGCACGATTTCATTATATTTGGCGCGTCATGCTAAAAAGGTTTATGGTATTGAAATTGTAGCTCCGGCTATTGAAAATGCTAAGAAAAATGCGGAGGAAAATAAATGCTCCAATGCAGAATTTATTTTAGGCGACGCAGCAGTAGAGCTTCCGAAGCTTTTGGCAGGCGGTGTAAATCCTGATGTGGTGCTGGTAGACCCGCCCCGTGCCGGCTGTGAGGAGAAGGTGCTGGCAGCTATTAGCAGCGTAGCGCCTAAGCGTATTGTCTATGTTTCTTGTAATCCGGCGTCCTTAGCGCGCGATTTGCGTTATTTAGAAGATCATGGGTATAAGACGGTTATCGTGCAGCCAGTCGATATGTTTCCAATGACCAGCCATGTTGAGACGGTAGTCTTGATGTCAAGGAAAGATAAATAAGTGCCAGAAAGCGGCGTATTTCCGGGCTTTTTCGGAAGTTGGGATGTAAAGCCTAACCTCTGAAAAAGCTCGGTTTTCTTATATGGAAACATATCCACGGCAAAATGTGTGTCAGGTTGTAACCTCGTATTAGATAACGCAAATTGAGTGTGTGGATTAGATGTCAGGGATTTTGAAGTGATTTTTGAAAGAGGAAAAAGTTGACAACAAATCCGGCAACTCGATACTAAGGGTATTTTCGGGCAGTGGATTAGATGTTATGGAAGGAATGGTTTATATGGATAAAAATTATTTGTATCAAGTGGATATACGTGAGTGGATAGAAGATGGATTAGATGCTGAAATTATGGTTCCAGTTTCGGGAAACAGAGTTGATAAAAAATATGATGTGTATATTCAAAGTTTTTTGCTCCCGATTGATGCTGTTGAAGCGGATATGGAGAACGACACGTATAATGCTCATTCAATGGAGCCGGGAATAACAGTATATGGTTCGTGGGAAAATGATGAAAAAGTGTATCATCGCTGGGGAAATGGTGATGGTTTTGAACCTCTTATCATTAGAAGAAATTTCAATGGGGTAGCAGCAGATTCGATTGAAGTTGCAGAAGAATTTAGACTGTTGTTTAATCTATATTTTAATTCACAAAAAAATGAATATGTTGACGTTTCTAATGGTGAAGGACTTACTGTTGTTAAAATGAATGATAATGGATACATTACTATACATAAAAGATATTTAAAAACATATTTAGCTGTAAAAGAAAAAGCATTGATTATTCATATTGACAGCAGATGTGTAGCTCTTGATGCATCAAAAAAAGTTGCAGAGGATGGATTAGTGTACAGAAATGATGAGAATTCAATATTTTATACACTGAACATTGGAAACACATCTACTGGAACCAAAAGAGAAAATTATTCATACATTTTTGGTAAAAATGTAATTTGGGGTTGTAGTTTATGTGATAGTAATATATGGCCATACAATGAAGAAAAAAACTATGTCGATTTCATTATTGGAATAGATGAAAATGGAAAAGAAATACGTCATACTTGTAATCCAAGCTGCTTGAGTAACTATTACGGTGCTAATCCAACAGCCCCACATTATCTAACACCAGTTTATTTTGATACTGCAGTTTTAAATAAGTATTATTCTAAGCCAGAGATATATAAAATTGAGGATGGGATTATACGATGCGGCGTACTGTGGGCTATATATGTTGATAATAGTAACCCTGATTATGTTTCAGCATATTTAGGAGATTTAGGAAGAGATTTACCAAGTGAATCTGAGCAGCATTACTGGAGAGGGTTTAATAAAGCAGTTGGCGGTAAATTAAGTCCTACAAAAGTAAAAAGAGATTTTATGTGCATTGCAGCTGATTCTGAGTCTCCAGATTTCGTGTTTAAAAGAACATATAGGAGAGTAAACCAAGCTTATGAAGATAGATTAGGTTGGCCATTATTTTTGCCATTAACAGAGCAAGATGCGTATAACTTTGAAACTTTGCGAATACCAGTTAATAATTCAATTGCAGAGATGGATATGCTTGTTCTATCTTTAGTAAAAATACTAATTGATTCTATGAATGAAAAGAAAATTACCAGTCAGTTGACTGGAAGTTATGAAAAATTGGTGGGAAGTATATCTAAATTAGAAGCTTGGCTAGTTGAAAAAAATATTGAAAATAGTGATGAACATATAAAGTTCTTAAGGAATTTGCAAGAGTTACGTTCAAGTGGAACAGGGCATCGTAAAGGAAGAGGCTATCAAAAAATAACTAAAACACTTGATATGAAAAATGAAAATTATGCAGAAACATTTTCAAATTTGTTGAATTGCGCAACTGGCTTTATAAATTTTATGAATGCTAATTTAGAAAAAATGGTATAAATGCGACAACATTATACGAGGGTATTTTCAGACGACGAAATATGCATAAAAAGAAGAGGTGACTTTTAAATTATGGATTTAGAAAAATATTTTTCAAAAAAAGAAGATGCGTTTTATACTAACGACAAAGGTGAAAAAAGTTTCGAGGTGTACTTAAATACTACGGGGATACATTAAGAAACGATGAGGCAAGTAAACAGTCAAAACTTCCACCTACTCCAATTAGCACCGTTTTTTCATATGTGAATGAATTCATTGAATTACTAAGGACATCAAATGGATATTGTGAAAAAAATGTAAGATTCAATACTATTGTTCTTGATAATTCTATACACTCAATTATTGACAATGGAATTATCTGTAATCAGCTTAATTGGAAATCGCCAATATACGATAAAGAAAAAAGAGACTATGTGGAATGGGATTATAAGTATGATGTTATAAGCTCTGTTTTTCATACGGAGGAACCAAAGAATCTTATATGGCTGAAGTTTACACAAAAAGGTCATGTGGGTGTTGTAGCAAAAAGCTTCGACATTAACTTTGATAGTAAGAATGATGATGGAAAGCCGATAAGTTCGGATGTATTGGTTAAAGAGGTTGGCGAATCATGGGATAAATCTTTTGTAATGATATTTCCAATGACATCAGATATACTTGGGAATCGTTCAGTTGGAGACTTGGAATTGGGAATTGGAGAGAGAGGGGGGTGCGGACAAAAACCTGGACTCCCACGGGCTTCGAAAGGAGCTGAATCATTATATATTCTCAAGACAAAATCGATATTGCATTACAGATTTATCACCAATGTGGTTCTGTGACC
>Ga0129309_1000208_pt1 | contig 52927 bp, 66 predicted proteins | sample L1105metagenome_FD_94439 | JGI IMG/M metagenome (GOLD analysis project Ga0129309, IMG submission 94439) | Ring-tailed lemur group fecal microbial communities from Wisconsin, USA - L1105 metagenome | ecosystem: Host-associated > Mammals > Digestive system > Large intestine > Fecal | place: USA...
AGATTATTGACCAGAAGAAAGACGAGGCGGTAAACCGGGTTAATGACATTTTTAATGATTAAAAACATTTGTATGATGAAACGCTTATCCGACAACTTCATAGTATTGCTATTGCCGCTTACGGCAGTGGCAGCAACCGCATTGGGCATAGTGGCCGCCGTTGCATTCCGAATGGAAATGACCACGGCAGGATTCATATTCACCGCCTTTTCACTTGTCGTGTGGATCAGCTTGGTGGCAGAGTTCTTCCTATTATATAATACGATCATAGACAAGTGGTTTTCAAAAGGACGTTCCGTTTTGACCGCCACTTGGTTTCTCGTTTCACTCCTGCTTGCATTCATTTTTACACCTGACAAGCAGGTGGACTGGAACACGGGCATTATCATGCTTTCTCTTTTGGCTGTGCTCTTCCTGCTCCCTTATATCATAGGCATGGCATACGGCAAGCGGATAAAGTCGTGGTTGCGGCAACGGTGGAACAGGCTTGTCCCGAAGAAGCCGCAACGCTCGGAGAGCCGGACCGACAGACGGATTGAAGCCGTGTTGTCAACGACAATGCCGCCCGTATCAATGGGACATGAAGACGAGCTCAAGCACTACGACAGGATGGTATCACAAGTGCCGCCGGAACTTATCAGGCGATTGCCGGAATCCCTGCAAACCAACGACGCGCTGTTCCTGTTGGTACTGTTTAGGGAAGACGGCTATCTTGGCACGGACTTCCAACCGCTCATGAAAAAGGAGGACGACGAGATAAACCAGACCCTTTATGCCTATATTGCCAGTGCCGTCTGCGCCGCCCTTAAAATCAGAAAAGGAAAGTGGGTAATCTTTGAGAAATTCTGGCCGCTCCACAACGGCGCACAGCTGGCAAGCAATCTGAAAACCGCATCCAAAGACAACCCATCCGAACATCAGCGGCATATCGCCAAACTTCTCCGCAAAGCCACGCGCCTGCGTCCGAAACTCGACACATACGACCTTGAAGACTTCAAGAAAGCCTGACCGACATTCATTGCAGACACCTGTCTCCCATGTTCCCGTCACCGTAAAACCGTGGCGGGATTTTTCATACCCGCCCGTGACCTCGATTCCGTTATCGGTGCTTTTACATTGCCATGTATGAATAATCCGGGATTATAGGTTGTTTAAAGTTCCTTTATACATCGTTGTGCACCCGTTTATTCTTGTATTTATAATTCGCAAAATGCTCTTTTCATGATATTTACAGTGATTCTTCCGGGGAAAAACCTCTCTACCTTTGCATTGTCGCCAAGACAGGAAAGCGACATGAATATTCACTAAAAACATACGTACATGACAGAGCAACGAAAACTTTTAAGCACGAAAGAAGCCGCCGAATATTGCGGCTTCAAACTGTCCTACTTCCGCAAGCTGATGATGCGCCGGGTTATCCCGATGTACAAGCCATGCGGCAAGCTGTGTTTCTTCAAGAAGGAGGATCTGGACGCCTTCATCACGGGGGTACGCATCTCATCGCAAGGGGAAATCGACGAGGAAGCAAGCCGCTACCTTGCCGGACGGAAGTAATCAACCTTTTTATTCATTAAAAACGAATTTTCATCATGGAACAGAACAAGACTATGGAACAGACCGGAGCAACTTCGACCTATCCTACGGAAAAGAAGAACGACAACCGGAAACGTGAAATCAGCGGAAAGGATGCGCAGACCATCCGTTTGTTCTTGGAAAGCCTCGGTATTTACGAGGCGGACGCATTGCGCGTGAGTATCGCCATCGCCGACGGTAAGGCTACCGCCGACAGCATTTCAGCGGATGACCGCCTTGCCGTCAACCGCTATCTCAACAGCAGCACGAACAACGACCTACTGACGGTGGACAACGCACAGGAACATCGGTTGAACCGTGCGTTCAGCCTGTTGGATCATGTAGCGGAGTTCTGCGACAAACGCCAACTGGTAACGGTCAACAAGGTATTGCTTTCCATCGCCGTGGACGCAGCCGACATCAGCCGTGCCGTTTCCAGCCTTGACAAGCGTCCCGCATCCGGCCTTCCGTTTCAGGGCAATGCAGGCAACAACGGGGCGAACAAATGACCTTGTGTGACAGGTGGGAAACAGATGACTGGCATTCGCCCGACTTTTTTCTTCCCTTATTTCGGGGTAAGAACCGTTCGGGATATGATGATGAACGGCTGCCGTCTCTTTTCCGCCTGACACACAATCACACGGACATGAAGCCGTGCGGGGTACAACGAAAATACAATCAGGTATTTCCATACCGACACCTGCACGGTCTCATTCCATTCATACAAAAGCAGTATCACATTATATAAAGACAAGATTTTATATGGACAAGGAAAAATACAAATTCATGTGCCCGTCAAGGATTGAATCATTCGTATTTCTGTTTTCCGACCGTGCGTTGCAATGGCTGTGCGGAACAACGAGCGATGATGACGGCAGGGAAATCGGTGGCTTCGTATTCTTTGGCGACCTGTTAGCGAGAATGGCACTTATCGCCGGAGAGGGCAAGGGATTCCGTAGGCCGCTCATGCTTTCCGCAGGGCAGGCGCAATATTCCGAGGAACAGCTCTCGACGCAGTGGAACATGGGCAGGAAACGCATACGCAACCTGCTGGATACGCTTACGGATTTGGGGCTTATTGACACGTACCGTTCAAAGGTCGCATCCGTCATGACCTTCCCGTGTCTTCTTGGGTGGGAAACGGCAGGGGAAGGCAGCATATCCAACCCTTTTATCCACAAACAAAGGGAAGAATAGAACTTTCCGAAACGGAAGGCTACTGGGAACCGGGAGTTTGGCACTTCCTGTTGTTCCTCTGTCCGTCAATTATCCGGCATATCTCCGGTATTGCATTGGCATACGGAGGGGAGGAATGGCATGGAGCGTCAGCGTTGAGTTACGAGATATGCCGAGGTATTACCGCCTTCGGACGGTATTACCCCGACGCTCTCGCAACGGTCTGCCAGACCGTTGTCCCAGCCGCTCGCAGGCTCGCAGCCTCCCTCTTTTAGAAACCGTTTTTACGACCATTTTAAGAACTTTCGTTTATGGCACATGAAGATGATACATCCAAGCAGCAATCCGGGCAAAAGAAGCCCGTTATAAGGCGTGACAAGGTGGTGGTCACCAAGGTCACGGCGCAGGAACTTTCGCAGATTAAAAATTCCGCAGGGCAATGCGGCATGACACGCAGCGACTTCATCCGTGCAAGGGCACTCGGTTACAGGCCGAGGCAACGGCTTTCAGACAAAGAACTGGACGGTTTGCGACAGCTTGCAGTCTGCCGGACGGATATGGTGAACTTCGCCAACGCCCTGCACGGGCTGACCGACGACGAGAAGATAAGGCTTTTCCGCCACCAGCCAACCATGCTCGAATGGTACGAGAAAGTGGCGCAGGTCACGAACCATGTCACCGATTTTTTGCAGTCCGCACAAAAGGCGAACAGCTACCCGGCAGGGACAACGGATGAAGAAGCGAAGGAGGATGCCGTATGATAGCCAAGGCAAAAGCCGTCGCCCACGGCATCAGGGCGATGCTGTACGTGTCGGGCGAATCGAGGAACAAGAAACACCCCGAAAAGATAATGCGCATTTGCGACAATTTCATGCCGCAGGGCATGGACGCGACGGGCATCTGGACGGAAATGAAATTCGCCACGATGAACCACCCGAACATCAGGAACAATGTCATCCGCATGGAGATAAGCCCGGCAATGGAGCACACCCAAGATTTTACTTTGGACGATTGGCGGCAACTGTGGCGTGACTTCGCGGCAGCTTTCGACAGCCAAGAAATATGCGACAAGGACGGCAAAATCGTTTCCGCCCGAACCAACGTGTCGGGTAGCAAGTCCAGTGTGTGGCTGCACGAGGAATCCAAGAGCGGCATACCGCACCTTCACGCCATTGTCAGCCGGGTGGACGAGGACGGGAACATCAACAACGACCACGCCATCCACCTCCGCGCACAACGGGCGGCGGAGACGATAGCCCAGCAAAGGGGCTGGACGACCGCCATGCACATACACGAGACGAACATCCCACAGGTCAGTACCGATTGCATGGATGCTTTGCGCGAACTGCCCGATTGGTCATGGGAGGGCTACATGGAACGGCTTGCTACCAAAGGCTACAAGTTGTATCTGCGCAAGGACAAGAAAGACGTGATACGCGGCTACGTGCTTCAAAAAGGTAATGCGAAATACAAAGCTTCCGAACTTGGAAAAGGACGTAACCTGACCGCTTCCCGTATCCGGCAGACTTGGGAGAAACTACATTCCAGCAATGTATTGCGTCCACGTCCGACCGGAGGAGAAGCTGTCGTGCCACCCCCGAAACCGTCTGTTGCCAATGAGGAAAGGCAAAGGCCGCAGCCGGTTATACGGTATGAGAACCCGGTTTACGAGGATTACACTTCATGGCAGCCTGACCGCCAGCCCACGGAATTTGAACATGGCGGCAATACTTACAGCCGCTATATTCCCGATAAGGTGCTTGACTTCTTCAACGACGAGTTTGATTACCAGGAAGTGGGCAACTGGCAAGCCTTGCAGAATCTGGCAACAGCTTATTTCACCCTTGTCGCTTCTCCTTACGGGGAGGTTACGGGCGGTGGTGGCGGCTCGCAGTCCGACCTTAAATGGGGGCGCGACCCGGAGGAAGACGAGATTGAGTTTGCCCGCCGTTGTGCGCGGATGGCTTCGCAAAAGACAGGCATGCAACGCAAATACGGCATGAAACGAAAATAACAATGACATTAAAAATCAATGACAATGAAACAACCCGATACGGCGGCTCTCCGCGAGCGGCTTGCTAATTATACACCCGTCCAGCAGTTTGAACAGGACAAGGAAGAACTGGACGAACTGACCGAAAAAATCTACGGCCAAATCATGGCCTTGCGCAATCTCTTGCGGGAAATCAATGCACTCAAAGAAGAACTGTACGGCATACACGGCAGTCTGAGACACACACAGCAGAGGGAGAGGAAGGCGTTTGACGCCTTGCTTGCGGTTAAGGATAGTGCCGACAACATCGTGGATGGCATCTGCAACGCCATTGTCAAGGCGGAACAGAATACGGTCATTCCTGCGAAAGTCGGCACGAAAGAACTGGAAAAGGTGAACCAATGTACAGCCAACCACATCAAGGCGGAAGAAGAGCTGTTGGAAAGGCACAGAAACAAGTTGTCCAAATATCTCCGTGATAACGAAGGTATTTGGCTGTCTAACCGCTGGCTCATATTCATGTTAGTATCACAGGTCATCTGTTGCCTCGCAGTACTCATATGGGCTTTGTGCAAAACATAAACTAAAAACACTTCTTTGGGTCGTTGTTATATGCATATCTTGTATTACTTTCTATTTTATAAATCCTAATAAAGTTCAAAAGCAAAGTGGAATAATCTACAAAAGGTAATCCACTTTTCGTGATAAAACATCCTAATTTCTCATATGACAAAGTCTTTTAGAATGTACGTGTTTTTTCTGTTCCATACACCTCAAGCAGCAATACTAAAGGGCGTTCATTGTCTATCATGTTAATTTGAGATTCATCTAAATACAGACAGACTTTTCTTGGTGTTATATCTTGATAGATAGGCCGATTATCTCTTATACCACAAAATGAATTCTCTACATAGCATGTTACAAAATATTTACCATGTTCTGTCTTCACCATACTCTCAAGTTCTTCCTTTCTTAATACAGCAAAGTTAGCCCTAATTATAGTGATTGCATAATATTGCATATTGATCAATCCTTTGAAGTAATCTTTTACTGATCTTATTTTTGAAAGGTTTTGAATAAATGATCCTTTAGTTGGGACTCCATTGCATTCATATCCTTCTCCATTATTGACAAATAAAGCAAGAGCTTTCTCTACATAGAGCTTTCGAGAATTTATATCATTTTTAGTGTTGCTAACATAGCATATGTAATCATTCAACATCTCAATTTTTTGTGTTTTTATCTTCACAATAAGCTCTTCTTCTGTTATGGACTGGGCAAAAATAGGTACAGAACTAAACAGAAAGATGATAAAAGCAATACAGTTAATTTTCATAAATAAATATCAATTAGAATGTATGGTAAATTTCATATAATCACTAAATAGGATATATTTATTTTGATAATAATCATATACCCCTAATTTGATATAGTAGTTTTTCTTTCTTTGCACAATATGAATCTCCTTGTTGGGAATAATTAATACTATATCAGAATATGTAGCATGCTCATAATGTGAACCAAAATCAGATCCTACAGAAACCTGACCGTCTATTGTACGGTAATTGTTGTTTACATCTTTCAATGCAGAACCTTGTGGGCATTCAAATAAAGCAACAAGTCTACCTCCCTCATTATCCATGAAATGAGTTGTAAGTTTTGCATGAATTTCCATACACTTTACGTCGTTATGCAATTTATTGTGTTCTACCCACATTTTGTCAATCGAAGCATAGGCTATTTGTGGTTTTGGAATAGATATTGGAGTAATGGCAATATTTCGAGAATTATTATTCTCGATTTTGTATTGAGGCAATTGTTTACCTTTTGTATATGCTAATGTCTGTTTTTTGGTTGCCTCAAATATGCTTTCCCATGTTAATTTATAATTGGTACTATTCTTGAGAGCCTCATTAATGGTTTTTCTAAAGCTTATTGTATAGATTGAACCCAACATTGGGCCAGAAGACCAACTGTATGTATATTGACCACGTATGCTTGAAGATGCAATGATAGCTTTTTTTCCCTCAAATCCTAAAAAAAGTTCTTTTGTCTTCCTTTTATCCAAGGAGGAATATTGTTGTTGTTTCCGTTCACGTCCCTCGGAATCCATATTGCAACAGCTGGCAATACACAGTAATAACTTTGCTTTTCCACTAACACTCTTCAGTTTCGAGAATGCGGTAGACTCCCAGTATTGTTTATCTAACAATGCCATGTGTGGCCAATCGTCATCATCCCAATTGCAACCATGTCCTGCATAATAGAACAACACGACATCATTTTCTTGCACATTCAAAGAAGCAAATTCGTCCTCTAATACAGTTGAAGTAAATTCCATACCACTGTGGCAACGTAAATCATGGTGGAAGTCTAAAGCGTTTGCTATTGATGTACAAAAGTCTGTCATTTGTCTTAATTCCGCAATACGGTCAGCTTCACGTCCTTGCTCTTCCATATTTGTGAACAAGATTGAATGCATTGTTTGAGCATTAATCACATTCGTAAAAAAGATACAAAATGTAATTGCAAATATCTTGTTTTTCATTTCTCTTTTCTTTTTAGATTCCTTAAATACCTATCCTTAGGAAAAATTTCGCATGCCATTTGAATAATAGATTTCCGAATCAATTCTCCATCCGTATCTTGATATTTTCCATTCCTTTCAAAACGACATAAATCGCAATAAAAAGAATAAGAGAAAGTGACAATGTTTTTCTCTAAAAAGAAGCAAACTGACACGTCAGGAAGGAAAGTACTCTCTTTCACTAGGTCACATTTTGCAAATGACTGTGGATAAGCCAATATAGATTTTAGCGCATTGCACCTTTCTTCCAGAGTGTCGTTTTTGTAAAGAAGAATTTCACCCATCATACCCATTTCTATAACAGTGGAATCCTCACTCATTGGATCTAAAAGATACCATACTATGGAATCTGTCCTCTCGATAATATCAAGGTACTCCCTTGATATTATCGAAGTATCCGAAGCTGTTTTATTCTCAAGCGTCTTAATACAAAGTGCATAATTACTGCAAAATAGTAATCCTCCGATAAACAGAATACAAAATAACTGTTTCATACCTACTCTGTTATTATGATTGTTTTTTTATCTGACTGACTTGAGGTCAAATCACCTTCTTTTGTAATGATTTTCCCTTTTACAATATGAGAGCCCTTTGCTAAATTTTCCAATTTATAATCTAATGTATATGGAAAAGTGGAAGATTTGCCAATAAGCTCGTCATCAAAATAAAATTCTATTTCAAAGGTTTTCTTTACATTAGTGCCTTTGAATAATTTGGCTACTAGTGAAACAGTTTCACCATTCGTATAGTCATTGCGTTTAGATTTAATACTCCAAGTTCCAAAATAATCATCTGCTGTACGAACTGTATAATTACCATAACTCCAGTTATAAGTTAGATTACTGGAGAAATTATCGTGATAAGTTATCACGACTCTGATCTCATGAGAAGTTCCATTTTCCGCATCTACCCTATACTTAAGATTGAATGGAGAAGATGTCACATTAGAAATCAAAAAACCATCCCAGTAATATTTAACCGCGTCAATCCTACATCCATCAGTTGAACGATTAATGAGTAATTCAGGTGTTATTATAAGTTCATCACCTTTTGTAACATAGTTATAGTCCATATAAAAATCTCCATGAGATTCGGATATCTCACCATTTGAAGATATGTAAAATACATCTTCCTTTTCAAGAATAACATCATCACAAGCATCGCCGACAATAGTCATTCTTGCCTTCAGCTTGTGGTTACCCATTTCCATGTTGTCTCTATTTATCATGAGTTCACAAGGATGTGTAGTTTCTGTTTTATAAAGGACATCATCAATATAGTATTCAACCTGTTTTAACGTCAGTCCCCAATATTCAAAGTTAGAATTAAGATTTGGAGTAAAAACGACATATTGCCCATCGCTTGTGGTTGTTTTCTTTAAATTATATGAACCGTCAGGAATTAGATGTTCAATATTTCCTGTAAGCACAAAGTCTCCAACATTATCATCTTCGCACGAAAGAAGAGTTAATGTCAAGAATGACATTAATGTGCATAGGATATATTTGCTTATCATTACATTTAATATTCTCATAATCAGTATATTTTAGATGTTTACAATTTCCATTGAAGGCCCAATCCAAAGTTGAAGCCATTTTTATCTTTATAACCAAAAACCAAATCATAGCCTACACTTACAGATAAATACAGCTCATTTGAGCGCAAGGGAATAAATCCTTTGGCTACAGGACGTACCATAGGTTTGAGCATAACAGATGTCGCCCCCTCAGAAAACTGACCACCCTCAGAACTTATTGATACAGAAATATTTCCTCCTGATGATGAGCCTGATGAATATGTATAGTTTGCAGAATCTTCCGTTCCGTCCATCCACAAGAATCCTACACCACATCCTATTGCGAAGTACTTAAGGTAAAATTGGGGGGTAACCGTTAAAAAGAATTTTGGATCAAGCGTTTTCCTTGTTCTGTCGTAGTTCATGATATCTTTCATTTCAACTTTGTCAATGATATATTTATCCCCATCCAAATTGATTCCAAAATCAACGCTTACCATGAAAGGTATTTCTGCTAAAGAATAGTTAAAAGAACCGCCAATAGGGAAATGCTGACCATAATTGTAAGAAAAACCAATGGTCTCATAATCATTGATAAAATCATCGAAATTAATATGTATTTTATGATCCTCTCCTTCTATGTATTTTGCAATGCCACAAACTTCTCCTTTTTTGACCAATATAACATCCTCACAAACGCAATCAAGAGAACCTGATGTGTTAACTGTACATGAGTATAGTTTACAGCCCTGTGTCTCTTTGGGAAGTTTATCTTTGGAAATCTCTTGAAGATTACTGAATGTAATTTGAAAATTCCGTGGTTTCTTGTCCATTTCATTTTTTAGATAATTGAGATAATCATCCAATTCATATCCTTCATCATTCATAGAAACTGCATCATTCTTTTCCGCTAAACGTTGCATAAGTTCATCATTTACACGCATTCCCTTCATACATGATTTTACAATAACTTTACGATCTGCATAACGGTTAGAAACAACCCACGTTTCGATTTTATCGACAAATGAACGAACTTTTGTTAACTCAAAAGTTTGTGCAGCAATATGCATGGTCATGAAAATGCATATCGAAAAAAGTATTATTTTTTTCATTTTATTGATATAGTAACATTAATTCTTTTTCCTTTTCTTGTTCAGAAACCTTTCTTAATGAATTTATCAGCCAACCATCATTATTACTGTCATTCCTATTAAATTCTTTAATACTGAAAATATAGGTAGGAACTTGATAAAAGAAAAATTCCAAATCTTCCACATAGTCAATCTTCAACAATCCATTATATACCAAAGTTAAGAAAACGGTTGTTTGGTCAACAGTGTGATCCTTGTTCATATAATAAGAAATATAGTCATCTTTTCCATTTGTTATATGCTTTAAATTCATGAATTTTGTTTCATGAGAATCGGGACCAATCATTACCTTATCAGAAAAGGTGGAAGGAACGAGTCTAAATATTTCTCCTTCAGCTCTATTTATAACCCATTTAAACATATCTGAAGTTCTCGCTTCTACAGTTAAATAAAGTACAAAAGAAACTTCTTTGTTTTTGAAACTCCCTCGACATGTCGCTTTTGCAAACCAAGTCGTATCAGAATAGTGCAAAATAATGCTATCTTGACAAACTCTATTTACAAAATCTTTTGCGGCAATAAATAGTGAATCTTCAAATGATTTGAACATCTTGCCATTAAAAAGAGCCAAATATCTTTTATCCTCGTAGTCCTTCACTTTCGATGTTATATCTGGGCGGTCTTCAGTACCATTGAACCGTTTCATAAACTCGTCAACAAGACTTATTCGAGAACGTTCTTGCTCAATGTTTATCATACTGCCAATCATTTGCGCATTTATTGTTGTACAACACGCAAGTAGTAATACATAGCATAAGTATATTCTTCTCATATATGGAAATTTGTTTTTCTCCATATCACATACGTGATAGGAGAGAATATTTGTCATTTCGTTTCCAATGCTTCTACGTCACCTAAAAGAACAATGTATTCGTAAGTTGTTTTTATGTCACCATTTGGTTGGACTTTCACAGTTTCTTCTCCAAATATGTGACATGTAACACGTTTCTTTGTTATGTCTTTATATATGGGACGTCCATCTTGATAACCACAGAACGCTTGTACGAAGGTGCATGTACATTCAAATTCGTTATCGCCTACTTTTTTCAGTTCACTAACTTTTATGTCTTTTATATCCGTAGATTCTATTACAACTTTATCATATCTCATGTTTATCAGTCCTGTAAAGTAGTCTTTCATCAATCTTTCTGCTGGCTTTTTGCGATATTTAGACGTAATTTGCATATAAACACCTTTCCTTGTTGCATCATTTAGTGTATAAGGTTCGCCATGACCTATGAACAAATTCAATGCAAGGGTTCTATACTCTTTCCTATCATCAAGACTTTCTTCCTTATTCGCCATATACTCAATGTAGTTGGTCATTTGTTTGACCTTTTGTTGAGCACGTCTAGCAATTAAATCGTCAATTGACTGAGCATAGCTTATTATAGGTACAAATATGTAGATTGCAACAAGAAGTACTTTATATAATGTTTTCATAATCATATATTTATTTTTTATAACACTCTTTTACGCAAAGTTCTGTTATTTTTTGACCATTATGTTCATAAGTAACAGGAATAACTTTCAAGATTAGGCCTTTCATATTGGACGAAATCCTGCCTAAGAAAACAGATATATTTTCCTTATCAACAACAAGATCTACATCATCTTGAGGTAGGATTTTTACGACAGCATCATTACTGAATAAACTTTTCACCTTATGCATGGCTGACATTCTACTACTATTGTTATTCCGCCCATCTAGCATATAGTCAAAATATGATGTTAAATAATTGCAGAATGCTCCCACATCGTTGATATTTACTACATTGCTCAATCCAACTCCAGGATTATTGGTTTGTCTCTGAACAGATGTGTTTGATATTTGTTTTTGAGTAGGAGCTTGTATTTGCTGTTGTGATGGCTGTTGAGTCGTTGACAAATTTGAATTCCAAAAAGGAGTTTGTTTCCCATTCGTGTTTTCATGTACAATGTTTTTTACTTCTGCAAACAAACTATTCCAATTTAAATCTCCATTATAAGCCATATCTTCAAACACAGAAATAAGAACAGCTGTAAACAAATCCATGTCACCGAATGGTGTTTCACCACCTAATGAAGATTGTCCAACGGAAGCTGACGACAGAATAAAATCACCTTTGTAACCAAGGAACATTTCTCGAATAGCCTCTCGTTCTGTTTTTGTCAATTCCACATTCCCATAATTAACGGAGAAGGTAGGAGCTCTCTTTGCGCTTGCACTCTGAACAACATTACAACACATTCCTATGGTTACAGCAAGTCTCACTCCCTTGGTCTTCAGTTCGTCATGTACCCATTTAAGAGGTATGAATTTGTTTTCTTCACTGAAATCACAGCCAAGGAGCATCTGTGGATATGAATTATTTTCTGCCATAGCATGTGTTCCATGTCCGATATAATAAAAAACAACAATGTCATTGTTTTCACATTTTAAGTTGACTACTTCTGATTTACATCTTTCCGGCGAAAGTGCAGAATCATAAATATCGTGGATATCAGACTTATAGCCTACTTCACGCAAAGCAGCATTAACAATGTTAATAAAACGGTTATAGAGAACATTTCTTCCTGTTTTATCAAGATTTCCAACCTTATCATCCTCTGTATCTATAAAGGTAAGCCAATGGATTGTTTGAGCGTTAGACACTACAACAAAGACGCTCATCATGAAAACAAGTAGTACCTTTTTCATTTTTTTTGCGAGTTTAATAGTTCATTAAAGTATTTGCAGTCAGGGAAAAGCTTGTTTGCCATTCTCAATACATCGGTCGTTGGCAAGTCATACTTAATAATTTCTTTACCTTTCGCGTCACAAATATTCCACTTTCTTAGACCAAAATCGAAATTAGCCACAACAGATTGGTTTTTCGCAGCATTGAAAGTGAGACTGAAATTAGGGAGATACTTCCCGTAAACAGTATCGTTACTTTCATAGTTGGACGGAGCAGAAAGAATGAAGTTCAAAACATACTTGTCATTTTTTGCAACCTTGACTTTTACTATGGAATCATTCTTGTTATCTTTGGTTTTCAATTTCAGAGAAGCTGATACCGTCTTAGCTTCTGTGAGGATAGTGTAAATACTATCACCCAACGCTTTGCACATAACGGAATCTTTGTTTACCACAGAATCATCACGGCTATCAAAACTGCTCGGACGGGCTGAACAACTTGTAGCAATCGAACTAGCCATGATAACAACCATAACAACTTTAATTGTCAGTCGATTAAAAAAAATAAATTTCATCTGTATAATGTCACTAAAAAAGGCGTGCAACCATTCTTCCGCTTGCCTTAACTTTAGGTTACCGCCAAGTGACCTACACACGTAACAAGCATAGAATAGTCCACGCCCTATGAGCGTGAACTTCCAGTCTGCTTGTTCTCACGTGTTAAATGAATGTTTGGCGGTATTCAAAGTTAAGAGAACAAGAGCCAAAAGCCCAATATTTATTATATGTTCATTTCAAGTTTGCTGAATAGAGACGCTTTTGTTGTTAATGTTTATGCCATGTATCTCAACACAGCGGATTTTCACAACTCACGAAATAGCCTAATAGCTACCAAATTCTTTTGCGTTCCGTTCTTTTTTATCTGTTTCTTAATATAATAATTTAAGTTAAACCTTGTATTCTATCTATTATAGTTGCAGGAATGAATACGTGTTCCTACGAATTATCTTTTGCCAATGGCATCAAGTCAAAATACATTAACCGAGTACTCAAAAACGCTTTTTCGCTGATATTACGGTACATTCGTTCTTGCTTCTCTGTACTGAAAACAGTTACGAAATTATTACTTTCGTAGAAAGCGATAGTCGAAAGGTTGTTATAAGCATCTACTAAAACATATCGGCATCCTGTCTTATTGTATGGATCAAGAAACCAATACTTTATATTGTCCAACACTTCACTGCCAATGTGCATGGAACGAAAGTCCTGAGAAACACCCAAACGAGCAACCAGTACAGCAGGATAATCCTTCAAAGATTTTGCGTGAGGAATATTTGTCTCAATCTTTTTACGTCGGGCATTGGGTAAGTCACTAACTCTTATACTTGCATTGGCGAGTGTGAAAGCACAAACGACAATATGAGGTTCTTCATCTAACCGATAACAATAAGTTTTTCCCAACAATTGTCTTTCGAATGCAAAACAGTCACTAGTGAAAAAATCATCTAAATCCCCATCTCCACAAGAAAAACCTTCGATATTTTTGACCTCTGTTAGTCTGAACAGCGAACATTTATCCTCAAGATAACCCATCAATCCTCCAAATGTGCTTTTGCCAACATACGGCGAAGCCTCGCCATTCCTTTCTCATATTCTTCTTTCGCAGCCTTTCTCTCTTCTGGCGTGCGGTTAAGAACACGTTCATAATTTCTCTGCGCCTCGGCTTCAAATTTGCGAGCCACTTCACCTGTTAGTACAGGTATAGATGTTATTGGTAGTGCCATATTGTATTGCTTTTACGTTTCTGACTTTATACTTTACATTGCAAAGGTAATAAATCCTATGATAGTATCCTATATTATTTGAATGATTTTCTTTATTTTAAAGACGCATTTTTTACGTAAAGAACCGTGTCTTTGAAGATGAGACTTCATATTTCAACCTTATTATTAATTTAGGTGCAGCTGAATCTCCAATCTTTTTTTCGTAATGTAAACTACAAGCAATGAAACTATATTCTTATGAGTTCCAATAAATCACTTACGCTGATACTATTTTGTTACTTCTAATTTGTAAATTGTTTATATATTATTAAAAATCAGAAAGATATAAACAATATAAAGAAATTCCACCACTACTTCTTCACCCTTGCGCCGGACGACAAATACATCCGCTACACGATGGAGAAAGCCATGTATCTGGTCGATGAAACGGGATTGGCGCAATACAATACCCTGAAAGAAAGGGGATTTTATTCCAACATCTTGGGTACGAGCGCAGTGTTCTCCATCTTTTGCGACAGTATCGCCTTTGACAAGAAGAACATGGAGTTCACTTATTACGGGCGGCAGCGCATTGAACGGCGGAGCAATATCCTGACACGCGAACTGGTTACGGCGGGACAACTCAAACGTGTACCACGAACGGACAACAACCCGCACGGGCTGCTTATCGTGAACTGGCGTACGCTGCTGAACAAGGATATCGAGCAAAAAACGAAAAGCAACTACTAAATTATCAAGGATATGAATATCAAAGGATTCAGGCGGATGCTGTTCGGCGAGAAGATGCCGGATAAGAACGATCCGCAATACAAGGAACGCTACGAGCGTGATGTGGCGGCCGGGCGCAAGTTTGCCAGGGCGACGCGCATCGACAAGATGGCGGCCAAGGTGCAGGGCTTCGCCAACGCACACCGGACACTGTTTCTGGTGCTCGTTTTCACCTTCGTCATCGGGGTATTCGCATGGAACGCCTACCGCTTGGTGGCAGTGTACCGGTACAGTCCTGCACACCGCACTGCAACGGAGATGCAGGATTCGGTGCTGCGTCAGCGGCACAAGTTGTTGCAAGAAGGCGAAATGAGGGAGAATAAAAATAGGGAGTACGAACCGAAGTAAAAATGTGCTATGAAGATATTAGAGAAAATCAACTTCCGCCAGCCGAAGTATATGCTTCCTGCCATCCTTTATTTCCCCTTGCTTGGCGCGTCTTATTTCATCTTCGACCTGTTTCACACGGAAACGATGGAGATACAGGACAAGACATTGCAGACAACGGAGTTTCTGAACCCCGAACTGCCGGGAGCTCAAATCAAGGACGACGGCATAGGGAGCAAGTACGAGAACATGGCGAAAGCATGGGGTAAGATACAGGATTACTCCGCAGTGGATAACATAGAACGGGAAGAGACCGATAACAACAAAGAAGAGTATGAATCGCAATACACGCAGGACGACATCGCCCTGCTCGACGAACAACAGCAGGAAAAAGCTGCGGCAGCGGAAATTGCCGATGCCAAAAAGCGAGAGCAGGAAGCACTCGCGGAACTGGAAAAAGCACTCGCCGAAGCGAGGTTGAGAGGACAGAATGCCGTGATGTCGGCCGATACGGATACTGCCGCAACCGTTCCAGCACAGAACAGAGTGGCCGAGGGTACGGTTTCCGAAGAAAGCCGTTCGGTCAAAGCCCCGTCCGAGGACGAACCGCCCAGTGAGGTGGTACGCAAGGTAAAGACCACCTCGGACTACTTCAATACACTGGCGAAAGACGCCCGTGAGCCGAAACTCATTCAAGCTATTATTGACGAGGACATCAAGGCGGTGGACGGCTCGCGTGTTCGGCTGCGCCTGCTCGACGATGTGGAGATAAACGAGTGCATCGTGAAACGGGGCTCGTACCTGTATGCCACGGTGAGCGGTTTTTCATCCGGACGCGTGAAGGGCGACATCAGCAGTATCCTCGTGAATGACGAGCTGGTGAAGGTCAGTCTCACGCTCTACGACACGGACGGCATGGAGGGGCTGTATGTCCCCAACAGCCAGTTCCGGGAGACGAGCAAGGATGTGGCCGGCGGTGCGATGTCGGGCAATATGAGCATGAGCACCGGCACTTACGGGAACAGCCTTGCACAATGGGGAATGCAGGCAATGAACAATGCCTACCAGAAGACGAGCAACGCCATCAGCAAGGCCATCAAGAAAAACAAGGTGAACCTGAAATACGGGACGTTCGTGTATCTGGTGAACGGACGGGAAAAACGGAATTAAAAAACCGATGGTATGGAAATAGATCTATCGAAATATCATAAAGGTACGGACGGCTTGTATTATGAGGATTACATAGCTCCCGATAAGGCCGGGACATTCACGGGCAAACTCGTGAGTACCGAATGGTGGCATCACGGGGGGGACGGTTCGCCCTGATATGCAATTTCCAGACAGAAGACGACCGGAGAATCGCCCTGTTCGCTTTCCAAAAATATACCGGCTTTTACGGCCCAAGATATGGGGAGGTCAATTTCAAACATGTGGAAAAGAACACCCTTTGGGAGTGTGAAATCCAAACGCTCCGGACGGGACGCTGTACCTGGGCAAGAGCCCGGCAGATTCAGGAAGAACCTGTATATGGCAACGATGCGAAATGAGGGAAAAAGAGAAAAAGAAAATCATAGAAATCAATAGAAACAAAACATGAATATGAATTTGAAGAAAATCGGAACGTCATTTCTTCTGGCGGCAGGATTGCTCGGGTCACGGAATGTGCAGGCGCAGACGACCTACGAGGAAATGGAACAACTGACGGTGAACGAGCAGATAACGACCGTCATTACAGCATCGGAACCGGTGCGTTTCGTGGATATTTCCACCGATAAGGTGGCAGGCGACCAGCCCATCGATAATGTTATCCGGCTGAAGCCCAAGGAGGCGGGACACGAGGACGGCGAGGTGCTCGCTGTCGTCACCATCGTGACGGAACGCTATCGCACGCAATACGCGCTGATCTATACCACCAGGATGAAAGAGGCGGTAACGGACAAGGAAATCCTGCTGCAAGAGCGGGAGGCGTACAACAATCCGGTCGTGTCGATGTCCACCGCCGACATGACACGCTTCGCCCGGCGTATCTGGAACTCGCCCGCGAAGGTCCGCAATGTGGCTACTAAAGCGCACCGTATGGTGATGCGCCTGAATAATATCTACTCGGTGGGCGACTATTTCTTTATCGACTTCTCCATCGAGAACAGGACGAATATCCGTTTCGACATCGACGAGATACGGGTGAAGCTGGCGGACAAGAAGCTCTCCAAGGCGACCAACGCGCAGACCATCGAACTGACGCCCGCGCTGGTATTGGAGCGGGGAAAGACATTCCGGCACGGCTACCGTAATGTGATTGTCGTGAAGAAACTGACTTTTCCCAACGGCAAGCTGCTGACCATCGAAATGACTGAGAAGCAGATCAGCGGTCGGAATATCAGCCTGAACATCGACTATGAGGATGTACTGGCGGCGGATTCGTTTCATGCAGATTTATTGGAGGAGGAATGAATATGGGAAAGACGATAAGAATCACCCTGCTGCTTGTGCTTGCCTGTACAGGCTTCGCCACCCATGTACATGCGCAGCGTAACAGCGGCCGCCTTTCGCTCGACGCTGGGCTGCTCTACAAGAACGGCATGGACGTAACGCTCGCCTACGAACATGAGATGAACTACCGCCATGCGTGGGAGTTCTTCGCCAACGGCTACCTGCAATGGGAGAAGTGCGCCTCGTGCGGCCATATCTGCCCGGAATCCTTTTGGAAGAACTACCGCAGCTACGGCTTCGGCGTGGCCTACAAGCCGTGCGTAGTGCGTGGGCGCAACCACTACGGCAGCCTGCGTATCGGTGCTTCGGCAGGAAGCGACACGAAGAAGTTCCTCGGCGGGCTGCACTTCGGCTACGAGCATAACTACGTGCTGCGGTCGGGATGCACGTTGTACTGGCAGGTAAAGAGCGATATGATGATAAAGGGAGCGGATCTGTTGCGGACAGGTGTCGTGCTGGGAGTGAAACTGCCGATAAGGTAAGGGAATAACGAATCATATAAAAAAGAAATGATGATACGAAAGATACAATGGATCATAGTGGCGGCGACGGCGGTGCTGTGTGCCGCCTGCGATGCGCATATCGACGTGCCCGATACGGCGGTACGTCCCGGTCATGTGCTTTGCGAGGACGGCACGGCGTTGTCCTACTCGCAGTATGAACTATCGGGAAAACGGGCGATAGCCGTTGTCTTCGATACCCGGCTGCGTGACGGAGCGGAGGGAAACGGCTATGCGGTTTACCTGTGGGAGATTGCTCCGGCAGCGTTCGCCGACAGTCTCGGCGTGGAGCAAGGCACATCGGCCGACATCACGGCATACGACGGGAATGCGAACACTTTCGCACTGTACGACACGAGGGAGACAGCCTCGCCGATGGCTGAAGCGGTCTTCGACCTGTGGCGGTACGGGCAGAGTGCCTACGTACCCTCGGTGGCGCAGATGCGTCTGCTGTATGCCCTACGCGAAGTGGTCAATCCCGTGATTGAACGGTGCGGCGGACAGCCGTTGCCGGATGAAGCCGACGACTGCTGGTACTGGACATCGACGGAGGTAGAAGGGCAGCAGACGGCAAAGGCATGGCTGTACTCGTTGGGAAGCGGAGCCATGCAGGAGACTCCTAAAATACAGGCGCACAAGGTGCGTCCGATTATAACCATTAACAACTGAACTTATGACGATGATGAACGGAATCAAAGATTTCAAGGTGCCGCAGTATATGGATATAGCACATCCGAACAAAGGATTCTTCGGGTACCTGTTGAGATGTAAATGTCCCAAGCAAGAGGACGTTTCCGGGGATTTCATAGTCCTCGATGATGGAATCGACTGTTGCGTGAGGTTTCCCTCCGTAAAGAGTGGCAGGGAGGAAATCCGGACGGAATGGAACGGCCGTGTCAGCCGTTACCGGGATATTTTCGTGGGACAGCTCTACTATGTCAATGAGGAATTGCTGGAGGGCTTCATTGATTTTATGACTTGCAGCTCTGACGAGACAGTCCGGGTGTTCCTTGAAAGGTTTATGGCGGAAGTGCGGGCTTCCGTAATATGCAACACTTGGAGGATTGAACCTCTATACGCAGTTTCCCATATCGGCCAGCTTACCGATGATAATCGTATGCAATGGCCCCACATCCATGTTCTTTGGGGTATTAAAAAGAGTTAATCACGGCGATGGAAGAAAGCAAGGAGTTACAAGGGTTCTACAAGATATTCCGCGCGGTGGTGTATGTCTCCGTGCTGTTGGAGTTTTTCGAGTATGCCATCGACCCCGCCCTGCTCGACCACTGGGGCGGGATACTGTGCGACATCCATGGGCGTATCAAGCGGTGGATGATCTACAACGACGGTCATCTGGTGTACAGCAAAATTGCGACGGTACTGCTCATCTGCATTACCTGCATGGGTACGCGGAATAAAAAACATCTGGAGTTCGATGCGCGCAGGCAGGTGGTGTACCCGCTGACGGGCGGACTGTTGCTGCTCGTGTCGTCCGTATGGCTGTTCAATCGTCCGATGGAGATACGGCTCTACACGCTGCCGCTGAATATCATTCTCTATATGATAGCCTCCGTCGTGGGCGTGGTACTGGTACATATCGCGCTGGACAATATCTCGAAGTTCATCAAGGAGGGACTGATGAAAGATCGGTTTAACTTTGAAAATGAAAGTTTTGAACAATTCGAAGAGAAAATCGAAAACGAATACAGCGTAAATATCCCTATGCGATACTATTACAAGGGTAAGTTTCGCAAGGGTTGGATTTCGATAAGTAACTGTTTTAGAGGCACATGGGTAGTCGGAACTCCGGGCAGCGGGAAGACCATGTCGATTATAGAGCCTTTCATCCGGCAACATTCGGCCAAGGGATTTGCTATGGTAGTTTATGATTACAAATTTCCAACACTTGCCACGAAGCTGTATTACCACTACAAGAAAAACGAGAAGTTGGGTAAAGTACCCAAAGGGTGCAAGTTTAACATGATTAACTTCGTGGATGTGGAGTACAGCCGGCGGGTGAACCCGATCCAGGCGAAGTACATCAACAACCTCGCGGCAGCGAGTGAAACGGCTGAAACGCTGCTGGAGAGCCTGCAAAAGGGCAAAAAAGAGGGAGGCGGCGGCAGCGACCAGTTCTTCCAGACTTCGGCGGTGAACTTCCTCGCCGCCTGTATCTACTTCTTCGTGAACTACGAGCGTGAACCCTACGATGCGGACGGCAAAAAGCTGTACGCGGAGAAGCGGCAAGACCCGCAGACAAAGTTCTGGAAACCGACGGGCGTGGTGCGCGACCGTGAGGGCGGAAATATCGTTGAACCGGCCTACTGGCTGGGGAAATACTCGGATATGCCTCATATTCTGTCGTTCCTGAACGAGAGTTACCAGACGATTTTCGAGGTGCTGGAAACGGACAACGAGGTTGCTCCGCTACTTGGCCCGTTCCAGACAGCGTTCAAAAACAAGGCGATGGAGCAACTGGAGGGCATGATCGGTACATTGCGCGTCTATACCTCACGTCTGGCGACCAAGGAGAGTTACTGGATATTCCACCGCGACGGGGACGATTTCGACCTGAAGGTGAGCGACCCGAAGAATCCGAGTTACCTGCTGATTGCCAACGACCCGGAAATGGAAAGCATCATCGGTGCATTGAACGCCCTTATCCTGAACCGTCTCGTTACCCGTGTGAATACCGGGCAGGGCAAGAATGTCCCCGTGAGTATCATCGTGGACGAGCTGCCGACGCTGTACTTTCACAAGATAGACCGTCTGATTGGTACGGCACGAAGCAACAAGGTGTCGGTAACTCTCGGATTCCAAGAGTTGCCACAGTTGGAGGCCGATTACGGGAAGGTAGGTATGGAGAAGATCATCACAACGGTGGGTAACGTAATCAGCGGCTCTGCCCGTGCGAAAGAGACGCTGGAATGGCTGTCGAACGACATCTTCGGCAAAGTGGTACAGGTGAAGAAGGGCGTAACCATCGACCGGGACAAAACCTCGATCAACCTGAACGAGAACATGGACAGCCTTGTGCCCGCCTCGAAGATCTCGGATATGGCAACGGGCTGGCTCTGCGGACAGACGGCGCGGGACTTCGTGAAGACGAAAACCGGCATGGGCGGCTCGATGAACATTCAGGAGGCAAAGGAGTTCAAGACTACGAAGTTCTTCTGCAAGACGGATTTCGACATGGCCGAAATCAAGAAAGAGGAAGCGGCGTATGTGCCGCTGCCGAAGTTCTACACGTTCAAATCGAGGGAGGAACGCGAACGCATCCTGTATAAAAATTTCGTGCAAGTGGGTCAGGATGTGAAAGAGATGATAAAGGATGTGCTGAACCAACGGAACTCGAAATGAGGACCGGAATAAGGTCAGATTCACCTGAAGATTGCCTTTCCCATTCGTAGAAACTATATCAATAGTAGTTATATATGGATATTTATTGCTATATTTGCAAAGTAATAGCAATATATAGACACATGGATAAGGATGTTTATACAACGAATCAGGACATCATCACGCTCCTTTGCCAACGCCTGAAGGAGTACCGTCTTGCCGCACGGATCAGTCAAAAGGAAATGGCTGAAAGGTCGGGTGTGGGCCTGACTACCATCAGTCATCTCGAACAAGGGGTGAACCGGAATATCACGCTCAATAATTTTATTTCGCTGCTGCGCGTGGTCGGAATGGAGCAACGTTTGTTTGAGTTGTTACCCGAACTGCCCATGCCCCCGATGGCGTTGAAACAGATAAATAAATTCATTCCTAAAAGAGTAAGGAGGAACAGCGATGATACGGAATCTTGACGTTTTTTTGTGGAACCGGAAAGTCGGTTCTTTGGTTACATACAAGGAAAGGTACGCGGAAAGGATCTGTTTCTATTTCGACAGCGATTTCCTTGGCGGCGGGTATGACATTGCGCCCTTGCGGGCCTCCATCCACAGCACGGCAGTAAAGAACGGGTTGCCCGTGTATGCCGATGACGGGAAACTCTTCGGCGGACTGCCCTCTTTCATAGCCGATTCCTTGCCGGATCATTGGGGAAACAGGGTATTCAATGAGTGGGCCAAGAGCCATAGCATCAGTACGAGAAATCTGTCCGCCCTCGACCGTCTGGCCTACATCGGCAGAAGGGGAATGGGAGCGCTGGAATTTCTGCCTCCGGCAGCCGAGGATATGGAGCGGCCCTTTAAGGTCGAGATTGACAACCTTTACAGGCTGGCTCAATCAGCCCTGAACGAGGCAAGGAATTTCAAGACTGAAATGCAGCCGGACCTGATGATCGAAAGTCTGTTCAAAGTGGGGACATCGGCCGGCGGTCGCAGACCTAAAGCCATCATCAACTTCAATCCGGAAACCAATGAATGCTATTCGGGACAGGTGGCAAGCCCGATGCCCGGATATGTCCCCATGATTATCAAGTTCGACGAACATTCGGACATCCCCACTACCCGTATTGAATACAGCTATTATCTCATGGCAAAAGACGCGGGACTGAACATGATGCCGTCGCGCCTTGCGAAGGGCGAGAAAACCGCCCATTTCCTGACCGAACGGTTCGATCGTCAGGAGGGGAAGAAAATACACATACAGACCTTGGCGGCCATGAACCCGGCTGCGGACAGTTATGAATGCCTCTTTGACACGGCCTGTCGCATAGGCGTCCTGCCGTCGGAACTCAAGCAACTGTTCCTCTTGACCACCCTGAATGTGCTGGGAGGAAATGTGGACGACCATAACAAGAATTTCAGTTTCCTGATGGGTGACGACGGGGTGTGGCATATCGCCCCGGCATACGATTTCACATTTTCCGTCGATCCGTCCGCCCCGGGATATGTGAACCGCCATAGCATGACCATCTGCAACAAGAACTCCGACATCGAATGCGGTGATTTGCTTGAACTGGCCCAACGCTACAACGTAAAAGGAGCCGGTTCCATCATCGAAAAGGCTGTCGGCGTTGTTTCCAACTATGAATACTATGCGGAACTGGCCGGTGTCGGCAGATATTGGTGCCGACAGATCAAAGAGGAAACGGGCTACCGGATAGAAAACATGTCCGATATTTCGCACCATAGAGGACTCGGAAGGTAGGTAGATTTCCGCCTATCGGGCCGGTTATTTTTTCGCGATTTCCGGATGTCTCCTAATATTCCAGGATCACTTCAGTGGAGGCAGAAATTGTTCGGTGGTAAACGGGTGGTAAGTGAGTGGCTGGAGAGTGGTCACCGGGTGGTGAATGAGTGGTAATTGGGTGGCAGTTCTCTTGGGCCGGATTTGACAAGAGGGAGAAATAAGGTGGAAATTCTTTTTGACAACGGTTATCCGTTCTCTCCACCTTGCAGGTGATGTCTGTAAAATCCTGTGAATCTCATGTCGATTGCTTCCGGCATTCGGTGGGATAACAGTCTTCATACCGCTTGAAAAAACGGCGAAGGTATTATTAACATGTTGATTTTATTAATTCACCAGAAAGCTGGACAATGGCAGCAGAATGCAGAATTTAGAATTGAATAATGGTATGAAAACACCTCTGTTTTTTATTTCGTTTATACTTTGCCTCTATCCTTCCATTATTTTAAAAGGACAAGAGGATAAATCCTCATACAAAAATCAAGAAGCCTATTTAGACAGCCTTTGGCGCAAGGAAATTATTTGGAACCTCGGTGTAGCTAAAATAACGGGAGAACCTATTAAAGACTTGTCAACCATAGAAGCTCCCAAATGGGCAAAATGGAATTATGATTTGGAAGAGTATTTTGTTTCTCAAATGAAGTACCCGGCACATCTGTTAAGAAAGAACCAAGCCGGATATTCTGTAGCTATGTTCTCTCTCGATACATTAGGATTACCACGTAGAATCAATATCTTAACAAGCATCCACAAAGATTTCGACAAGGAAGTCATTCGGCTTATCCGGGACCTTCCCCATTGCTTACCATGCCGGGATAAGAACGGTAAACGAATAGAATGTCTTTACACGGTGTATGTTCCATTCTTGCCACAGCGGTATAGAGATAGAATAATAACTGAAGCATAGCGGAAGAGGAATTGAAACATTGCTTTGTAGAATGGGAAGAACAAGCGAGCTTTCAAGATGGCAATCCACATGCCGTGCAGAATTATATTTACAGCAAATTAAAGCACAATTCCGATTTATTGTACAAACGACAAAAACAAGTCAGAGGTGTATATTCAATAAGCATTGATTCCTATGGAGAAGTTACGGGGACTAAAACCCTACAAAGTTGCGGCATACAGGAATGGGATAGTCAAGTGGAAAAAATCATAAAGGGTATGCCACGTTGGACACCAACTATCAATCATTACGGAAAAGGAGAGTATCGACGTAGTCTTTATACTGTTTCTGTTTGGTTAAAAAAAATAGAAACAGCCATACTATGATGCGTATATTACCATGAAAGAAGGTAAAGACCGTACTCCTTGACTTGAACAAGCCAATTATTAGGTGGCTATATATTTACGGATACCTTTATAAAACAGACGGGCAAATGGAATTAGCGGTTGGACGGTGGTAAACGGGTGGTTGGAGAGTGGTCGTCAGGTGGTGAGTAAGTGGTAATTGGGTGGTAAGCGAGTGGTGAGTGGTGATTCCCTTCGGTCGGATTGGACAAGAGGGAGAAAAATACGGAGTGAGACGACAAGAAACGACTTGCTCCGCGTTTTTTTGCCTGCTGTCGCTATATTTCTGCTGTTGTCCGACCATTTCGTGAAGCTCCCTTTTGATGAATTACCCCAGCGAACAAGCGTGGGGCTATCTAAAAATTAGATTAGAAAAGCAACGCATTGCAGAAAATCTTGTGATATCAAATGTGCAAATGAGTGATAGACAATTCGCTGTTTTGATAAAACTGTCATATAAGAAGATTTATCAATAAAAACCATTATCTTTGCATTCAAAAACAATTTGTTGGTAAATGGGAAAGGAAATAAACCGTATAAAAGCAGCCTTGGCTGAATCCGGGAAAACGAATGTGTGGTTGGCCGAACAGTTGGGCGTAAACCCAACGACAGTATCGAAATGGTGTACGAATACCTGTCAGCCGGATTTGTACACCCTCTCACGTATAGCAGAGTTACTGAATGTGAGCCGCCGGGAATTGTTGCGTCCTTAAAATTGCTCGATTATGGCAGAATATACAACAGACAAATATGAAAGAATCAGGGCATTGATCAGCCAAGGCGAGACTTCGGAAGTCGAGTTCAAGTCGGCACGCGGAGGATTCCCCGGCAGTTTTTGGGAAAGCTACTCGGCTTTTGCCAATACAAATGGTGGTACGATTGTGCTGGGTTTGATGGAGAAGAACAACCGATTTCTCTTTGATGGACTAACGGAGGAAACCATCGTCCGTTATAAAAAGATTTTTTGGGATTGTGCCCATAATAAAGGAAAAACAAGCGTTTGTCTTCCTCGTGAATCAGATGTAAGAATAGAAAAGATAGAGGAATCGTATATCCTGATATGTGATATTCCTCGTGCCAGTTACGAATTGCGACCCGTGTATATCAATGCCAACCCGTTCAGGAACACTTACCGCAGGAACCACGAGGGCGATTATCTCTGTACCGATGCGGAGATAAGACGGATGTTTGCGGATGCCGAACATGACCGCCATTCACAGGACGGACGTATCCTTGCGGGCTTTGAATTTGAAAGGGATATAGACATCGAATCCTTGCATCAATACCGGCAGACCCTCGCCAGTCTGCAACCCTCCCATCCCTGGATAGGTATCAGCGACATGGATTTCTTAAAAAAAGTTAGGTGCATACGCTACGGAATATGAAACCGGTAAAGAGGGATTCACATTGGCCGGTATTCTGATGTTCGGTAAATACGATAGTATTACTAACAATTCGGGCGACCCGATGTATTTTGTGGATTATCGTGAACGTGTTGCGACAGACAATCCCGATATAAGGTGGACAAACCGTATCTATCCGGACGGCTTGTGGGAAGCCAACCTTTATCAATTCTATATAAGGGTATATAATCGGTTGATACAATCCCTGCCACGTCCGTTCATGATGAAAGACGGGGTGCGTCAGGAAGAAACTCCGGCTCATGATGCTGTGAGAGAAGCACTCATCAATTGCATTATCCACCAAGATGTAAATGCACAAGGGCATATCATCGTGGAGCGTACCGATGAGAGTCTTGTCTTTATGAATCCGGGCATGATGCTGGTTTCCAAACAGCAGTATTTCGAAGGAGGGCGCAGCATTTGTCGTAATCCAATCCTGCAGAAGATGTTCATGCGGCTGGGGCGTGCCGAGAAAGCCGGTAGCGGTGTGGATAAGATTGTGAGCGGCTGGCAGTCTTTGGGTTGGCCGCTTCCGACTGTAGCCGAGGAGACACGTCCGGACTATGTGGTGCTGACCATGCAGTTGGGCGCAACCACCATTAAAAAAACGACACAAGAAAACGACACAAGAAAACGACACAAGAAAGCTCAATAAACAGGATGTGAGAAGACAGCAACTTTTGGAGTTTTGCTCCGAACCGAAGTCTTTGTTTGACATTATGCAGTATTTGGGACTGAAAGCCCGAAAAAATGTAATGAATGTCTATATCACTCCAATGATTGATATCGGTGTGCTGGCTATGACAGAACCAGACAATCCCACAAGCCGTAATCAGATGTATGTAACGGTAAAAGGGGGGACAAGAACATCAAAAGTGAGTTTATAACAGGATATTGCGGCTTGGGCGCATCCAATCGCACACGAAAGCACTGCCCGCATAAAAATGCGAGCAGTGTTATTCGGCAGTTCGCTCTTAGGCTCTTGTTCCGGATAGCAGCATGGCAAGCTGCTGGTCGCAAAATTTGTCGTATTCTTCTTTGTCCGTACCGCTTTCGATGGCATGGTCGATAACATCGCCCAGCTCGTCGAAGCATACTTCCTTATTGACGCATTCCGCACCGTCGTCTTTCAGTAGATATACTTCATAGTAATCGGAGCCGTTGAGTGCGATAACGACAGATCCGGCGTGCAACCGTCCGTTTACTTCAATCCGCAATGCCGGCAATTCCCGGAATACCGTAGCGACAAACTCGCCAATTCCCCACGACATGAGAATGGGCATGGGCGTAAGTGATACCAACTGTTCTTTGATGGTCTGGGCAATGTGCATTACATACTCTTTATCCATAACTTTGTGTTTTAGATGATTATTGATTTGTATTAGTCGAACCATTCGGGGTTGTCCTCCTTCAGTTCGGTGATGAGTTCCTTGTCGGAGAGTTTGAGACTGTCTTTATCGGTGAAAAAGAAAACCTCGTCGTAGATTCTTTCGGCTTCTTTACTGGCAAAGCCTTCGTTTTCGTCGTTGAAGCTGCCGGGATGGAGAGCGTCGAGCAGGGCGGTCGAGCCGATAAGGAGTTCTTCGCCTTCGTTGGATATCATCACCCGACAAGGATAGGTGTTGCCGCCGAATTGTATTTCCTGTGTTTTCATACGCCTGTTATCTTAATGGGATGTGCTTCCCGTTTTCGTTCAGATATTCCATAATTCGCTTTGCTTCCTCGTGCGAGGCTCGGTTACGGTCGTCGTAGCGGCGTGTTTCGTCCGCCATGACAACGATACACTCTTTGATAAGCCGGTAGAGGCTTTGCTGGAGCGTGGGGTGCATCGTGGGGATAGCTGCCGCAAACCGCTTGGGGTTGAAATTGTAACTGTTTACTGCCATTTCCCAATCTTTGGCGAGTTGGTACTCTTTGCTTTTTTTGATGTCGTCCATTGTCTTGAAATTTTAATGATTCGTTTTTCTTCCCTTTGTTCGGTTCTGTTTCCTGCCCGAACCGCTTGGGGTTTACAGATGCGGTACAAGGACTGGCGGACAAGCTGCTTCCGACGCTTTTTCCGGAAAATTACTCTTTCACGGAAAGGAAGAATTTTCCGAGAAATGCACTTCAAAGTGGCGGAATCAAGCGCGGCAGTCCACCTTTGCGTCTGAAAAACCAACCGGAGAAAGGCAGGAATGGGTTTGGATAAGCGACAAGAGGCAGAAGATAGAAAAGGGAGAAGGCGACGGCGGCTTGCAGACCGGGACGCTTATAAAGGGGAACGAGTGGCGGCTGGTATGCTGCTCGGCCATAGCGATATACACACGACACGGCTATATGCCGATGATGTGGCAATGGAAACCAAGATAGAAGCGACAGGTCGGATTCCAAAGTATTTTTCGATGCAAGATATGTAACCTTTCAATCGTAAATAGGTCTTTCCCAAAGGGTATAATTCAACGGATTGTAACTACCTTTGTGTTTGGAACTCAATTTATCAAATATAAATGGCTAAGATTTCAGTAAAAGACACCGAAGTAAATGTGGTAAAAATCAATGGCGAAGACTACATTTGTTTGACAGATATGTTGCGTGCAAAGGGCGGGGATTTCTTTATTACAGATTGGTTACGCAATCGAAATACACTTGAATTTATCGGTATTTTGGAAAAGGTATATAATCCCGATTTTAATTATGGCGAATTCGCCACAATTAGAAACCAATCGGGCTTAACAGTTTTAAGATTAGTGTGAAAGAGTTTATATCTCGTACCAATGCTATAAGTTTGCAAGCAAAAGCCGGAAGATATGGCGGAACGTATGCGCATAAGGATATTGCTTTTGAATTTGCAAAGTGGATAAGTCCTGAATTTAAGATTTATATAGTCAAAGAGTTCCAACGACGAAGACCGAGGAACAACGGCTGCTCGGTTGGTCTGCAAAACGGGAACTGTCGAAGATCAACTACCGCATACACATCGATGCCATTAAACAGAGTCGAGGTTACGTCCGTACAAGCCAGTATTATCTACGCCGATGAAGCCGATATGCTGAATGTTGCCATGTTCGGCATGACCGCCAAGATGTGGCGTGAACAACATTCCGAACTGAAAGGGAATATCCGTGACTATGCTTCCATTAACGAATTAATCTGCCTTTCCAATATGGAAAACCTCAATGCCGTGTTCATAGACCAAGGCATACCGCAGGGTGAGCGGTTGGTTAAGCTCAATCAGATAGCCATTCAACAGATGAAAGTATTGGAGGATGACAACAACGAGCGTAAGCTATTAAAATAAAAAATCGTGTGAATTGAAGCACTTATGAGGAATTTTAACAAAGTGAAAAACGGAATGGTTTTCTATTTGTTCTGATATTGTGCATATGTCTGTGGTAAAAAATAACATAAGTCTACCGTATTAAAAGGAATTTATGGCTTTTGATAAAAGTGTAATGTTGATAAATATATATCTAATAAATGATTATATTATTCAATTTCAAAGTCAAAAAAAAGATATAATCAGAGTTAAAATCCAATAAAAAAAATGATTTTTATCATTATTTATAAGTGAGAAATCATTAATTTCGCAGCACTATTAATCTATAAACTATATATAAATAGTGTTGAAAATGAAAAGAAAATTTTTATGGATCGCATTGGCTGTTGCCATGGGGATATTCAGTGCTTGTAGCAATGATGATGATGACAATGATAACAGAATTGCTGACCCGCAAGGCTGGGCAGGCAGTTATGGTTTAGGGGAGTTGACGGTGGGCGACTTAGATTATGGAGCATCTAACCCACGTCCCAATGTACCTTTGTCTGGTGCATTTTACATTGATTGGGATACCCCTGAAACAACCCCCTATAATATGGGGAAAATGTATGCCGTCACTTTCAGGGGAATACTTGGTATGATTCTTCCGCAAGTCTTGAATACGGTTACATTGGAAGAAGACGGTAATATTACAGCTTCTTATTCTTCTGATGCGATAACATTTAATATGGGGATGATCAATCAAATTCCGTCAATAGATGAATTGACAGCAGGAAGGGTTTGGCTACAATCTCCTAAAGATTTGGCTTACTGGAGTGAACAAAGTGGAAAACTCAAAGTAAAGTTGAATGTGGATGCAATCGTCAAACAGGCTGTTGAAGATAGCGGGGACAGTGACAACGGCGAAATAGGCAACCTTGTTTCCTCTCTATTGGGGGATGCCGACCAACTTAAAGGCATATTGGCGGCTTTGGGGGCAAATGTGAGCGACCTTACCATAAACACTTTGCTTGATTGGGTGAAAAACGGTGTGGCTCTGAATGTCAAGACGGAAAACGGACACACATATATATACTTGGATAAGGGGCAGCTTGACATGTTGTTTAAGGCAGGAGCGGACGGAACCTCCGATTTTAGTAAGCTAATGACTGTCTTTTCATCATTTATTCCCCAAGAGTATGCAATGATAGTCACCTATTTGAATCTGATTCCTAACAATTGGGAAGCCACGGAAACTTTCTCTATCGGGTTGGATTTAGTGAAGCAATAAGATAAATGTCGGACTTTTAATTTTTGGAATATGAAAAAGATTTTATTTTTATTGATGATGTTCTGCTCATTGAGTGCTTTTGCCACTGATTATAGCGGAAATTTGGATGTTACAGTAAATGGTACTACAACATCTACGGAGTCACAGAGTGTTACGGCTACTGTCAGCAATGGTACTGTTACGCTTGTTATCAAAGACTTTTGGTACCAGTGGCTTCCATGTGGTGATGTAACTGTTACTGCTACGTGTGTAAGCGGAACAATATCTAATCCGGTAACCGTCAGTATCGTAGGCATTCCGGTTAGTAATGCAACGATAAGTGGGAATGTTTCCGATAGTAATTGTACTATTCATTTGACTTTGACATCTGGCAGTGACAGTGTAACGATAGATTATAAAGGACATAACTGATAGTTAAAACTCTTGTGAAAAAAAACGAAGCAGCTTACCCGTAATTGCGGATAAGTTGCTTTTTCATTATATTGTTATTTATAATTTTATATGGCAGTCAAATTTAGTTTAGATAACAATTCTGTTTTTATTTCGATTGGTTCTAAAATGCGTTGTTATCCCATTTTTCTCTCCTCTGCCGTTTTTTGAGCTTGCCGGGATTTTATACCACCAGTTCCCCTGCCGGAGTGTCCGGCTGCTCTCCGGCATAGTCGGCGTTTTTGTGGGACACAAATAATAGCACTGTATCGGCGATATTATCACATTCATGATTTTACTTTCATTCTTTTGCCGGGTCTTTTATGTGAATGTCCGTTCAAAGAGCTCATGAGCAGGAACGTAAAAGTATAACATAACATTTGAAGATTATGAGATCAACCGAGAAACTGAAGATAGTGATAATGACAATAGTCATTGTGCTTTCATGCGGGACTGCAAATGCGTAGCCTTGGCGTTGGTACTTACGACCGCACCATGTGGTGACGGTCGTTGCCAGACCGAGTGTAACCGTTCATACCAGCAACCGTTTCACCCGGAAAGAGCGTTTCAGGATGGCTATGGCCTATCTGAAAAATCACGAATATCTTACCGTAAACAAATATGCTAAAATGACGGAACTGCTCAAAGTGGCGGCCAAGGCCGAACTGGACGCTTTTGCCACAGACAAGGACAGACCCATCGAGGCCGTGACAAGAGGGAAGAAGAAAGTATATACATTAAAAAGATAGAGCTTATGGTTATGAACGAGTATAGGGAATGGAAGGCATTTGCTTTGATAGCCGGAATGGCCATACTGTTCAGTTCCTGCGCTGTGCACAGACATTCTCGGCCACACCGCCATCATCATCACTGTCACAAGTAGTCGCCATTGCAGAACAGGTTACCGCAACAGGGCAAAACAAGGATTGTAGAACATTGGAAGCATGTTTGGCTATGACCGAACTGGACTCTTATGGCAACACTGAATGACGCGGATATAATTTCAGCCTTGAAAGAGAATGCCGAAAACGGATTCCGGCTCCTGATGGCGAAATACAAGGAGGCTGTGTATTGGCATATCCGCCGCCTGGTCGTCTCGCATGCTGATGCGCAGGATGCCGCCCAAGAGACGTTCGTCCGGGTGTTCCGCTCCTTCCGTGGGTTCAAAAGCGAGTGTTCGCTGGGCGCATGGATATACCGGATTGCCACCAATGAAGCCTTGCGTGTATTGGAGAGCAGACGGGACGGGCGGCTTTCACTGGATGATTCGGAAGCTGGAACAAGCTGTCTGACAGCCGACGAATATGTGGATTACAGCGATTTGGAAGCGGTGAAGCTGCAAAAGGCCATCCTTTCATCGCCCACCAAGCAACAAGTGGCTTTCAACCTGCGCTACTACGATGAATTGGGGTACGATGAGATTGCCGTCGTCACAAACTCCACACCGGCCAACGTGAAAGCCAATTTCGTCAATACCGGCAGAACCCCACGGAAGGGAACAAGCAGGCGTTGCTGGAGCAGATGGGGCTTCGCTACGACAAGGTGGTGGCACGCAAGAAGTTGAAACTGCGTGAGCTGGAACGGGAAGCCAAAACTCCCAACCTTGTGGAAGAAATGCAGGAGATTGTGGACGAGATGGTCAATAACCGTGACATCCGGTTGGAACAGCAGTTCCTACGACTGATTGATCCCCGGACCGACGACGCTCCGAATGACGTCTGGCTGGTGCTGCACGGTGCGCCTGAACAGAACGCTTACATCGGTTATGCGCCGGTGACTAACGCCGAGTATGCGGTTTTCGACCCCGGTTTTAATTACAGCATCGGAACGGAAAATTATCCGGCAGTAAACATCACGATTGCCCAAGCTGCGGCTTATTGCGACTGGCTTACAACGCAAGACGGCACACACATATACCGCCTCCCGACCGATGAAGAATGGGTTCTTGCAGCGGGGCACATGCCCAAGGACGTAGCCATGAACTCCGGTCGTGTGGAATCCGGGCTGACAGCGGCAGTGGACGCATACAGCCAGACCACCGGAGCGTGCGGGGAAATCAATTTCTGGGGTAATTGCAGGGAATGGACTTCATCGACGGATACGGACGGTCTGTATATCATCGAAGACGGCAGTTGGGACTCCGACCGTGATGATTGTCGCAGCGAGAAGTCCGATGTCGTAAGGGATGGAGCACGAGGCTATTCCAATGTAGGTTTCAGGGTTGTAAGAACAGATTCTAATATTTAAATTCAAAACCATATTCAAGTATGAAAAAGTTGTTTTTAGCAATGGCGGCAGCCATTGTGACGGGCACCTCTGTGTCCGCACAAGAGAACGGCAAAGAGATTATCATGACGGTTTCACCCGTCCAAACGGATACGGACGACGGGTATAAAGGCAATCCGGCCAACCGCTGCGGAATCAAGTTCAACATCCGGCTTTCAGGCGTGACAAAAGTAGAGATGGAAAGCGTTGATGGCAATCCTCTGGGGCAGGGCGAGCATCAAGGGGAATACAATGGCGGATGATATAGGGAACGCGAGTACCATCATTATGTTTAAAGCCTCGGACAAATCCGGCTTCACGCCCGGAAAGGATTATTATATTTCCACTTTGCCTTGCGACCTCTATGGAGGATATAGGCTTTCTTTCTACAAAGACGGGCTTGTGGCTGACTATTTCGGTGTGCATCAGACCGTAGAATCGGGAACATTTATAAGTCCGGGAGACTTGGCGGAGAACGAGTTGAAATTTGAAAAACTGGATGCCCCCTTGTCGAGAACGAACGGCCCAAAATGGATGCCATGACGCACAAGCTCATCGTCCAATCCCGGAGGAATCCGACCGAAGCCGGCAAACAGGCCCTGCTGGAACGGATGGGTACTCGCTACGACAAGGTGGTGGCAAGAAAGAAGAACAAACTCCGGGAACTGGAACGTGAGGCAAAAACTTACCATATAGTAGAACACATGCAGGGCATCGTGAAGGAAATGTTTGAGAACCGCGACGTACGGATACAGCAACAGTTCCTTTCGTTTCATAGACCCTCGCAGGGACGAGAACCCGGAAGATGCCTGGATGGTGTTGTGTGGCGCTTCGGTCCGGAACGCTTATATCGGCTATGCACCTGTGACCAATGACGAGCACGCGGCTTTCAAAGCCGGATATGTATATGACAAAGGAATGGATAACTATCCGGTTGTGAACATTGCGATTGATGATGCCGAAGCCTATTGCAACTGGCTTACGGCGAAAGATCCGCAGCATAGTTATCGCCTGCCGACCGAAGAGGAATGGGTGCTTGCTGCCGGACACATGCCCAAGGATGTGGCCATGAACTCCGGGCATGCAGAACGTGGATTGACAGCAGTAGACGCTTATAGCCAGAGCAAAGGTGCCTGCGGAGGCATTGATTTTTGTGGAAACAGCTGGGAATGGACTTCATCGACTGATAAAAACGATCTGCATATCATTAAAGGCGGCAGTTGGGATTCCAAACGCGACGATTGCCGCAGCGAGAAATCGGATGACGCGAGGGATGGTTCACAGGGCTATGCCAATGTCGGCTTCAGAATAGTAAGAGTGGATTCACACTAATTTTAATAACGCAAGTTTGGGATAGTTCAATTTCCCAATCATACGTCCCTCTGCCACATCGCCTACCTCATTGAGAGTGTGGCGATGTTTTGATAGAAAAGGGAGAAGGCGGGTGGCAGGCGGCTGTAGTCCGGGAGATTATAAAGGGAACGGTAGTGATGTGTATTTTGGGGCAGCTATAACAGGCATAAAGCGAAAGTAAAAAGATAGCTACCGCACCGCCCTGATTTCGCCGGTGCGGTAGTTGCCCGTCATTCACGAACCCATATCCCCAACCGCCTATCCGAACAGCTCGATGTCTGCTTCTTGGAAACTCTGCGGATTATGCTGGTACAGAAGCGGCAGATTCAGCATAATCATCGGATATTCCACGAACCCGCTTCTACGTCTGTAACCGGAGTCGGTCGCCAACCCGTTTGCCGCCAAGAACCCCATCGCATCCGGGTAATGGTTTACGTCCATGAATGTACGGTCGGGTACACCGAGCGCATCCATTTCCTCCAAATTGATGGACAGTACGATGTAATCGTCTTCATCTTCCACCTTTTCCAAGGTGAGTGCCAGCCAGCCGTTGTTGTAGAAGCGTGGAACGAAATACCAGTATTCTCCTCGGAACTCGTACTTTTTCTGTGCAAAGGAGCTGTCAGGCTCTACGATTTGGAAATCATCCTCACCAGTGACAAAGGCATTCATGGGGTTGCTGACATCCATATACACTTCATCTTCTTTGTGACACAAGTAGCTTGCATTTTCCGAACGAACGATAGTAAATTGCATTTTCATTTTTTTTCTAAATTTAAGTGATTGAACTTTTTTATTTTCCCCTCTGTTCGGCTTCCTGATTGTCGGAGCCGTTCGGGTTTTACGATGCTTCCAAGGGGCTGGCGAAAAAGCCCCCTCCGACGCTTTTTCCGGAAAATTACGCTTGTGCAACAAGGAAGAATTTTACAGGAAATACACTTCAAAGCGTCAGGATCGGGCGCGACAGCCCACCTTTGCATCCTAAAAGCAGAGAGGGTCCCGACACGGATGGCTGAATCCAAGAAAGGTATAAAGGGTATCGGACGGGTGGTGAGGGGGACGGAGGAAAAGTAGAACAGGAATAGAAAAGGCATGACTGTGCGGGTGGCGGGTTCGCCCGGCAGACGCGCCGCCTGGTGGCGACTTCGGACGGTTGTCGGGGAGCGTACCTACACCTTGATATATATATATATAATGAACGAATAGAGGGCGGATTACTCCGTCCCCCTATCTGTTCGGGATTATGGTCAGGCTGCAATTTCTTCTTGCGGCGTTTCCTCGGTGTGTACTTCCGCTTCAGGTTGCGGTTCATCGGGTTGCTCCGCTTCCTGCTTTGCCTTTTCCTGCACCAAGAGGACGGCTTTCTTTTCCTCGATGCGTTGGTGGCGTTTCTCGTACACTTCGTTGTGTCCGTTCTTGATAGCGGCCAGTTCTTCGGGCATGTGCTTCTCGGCAAAGTCGAGCAAGAGGGAGGCCGTAGCGTTGCTACCCGATGCGTTCTTGAAATTGGCTATCAGAAAATCCCTGCGGATAATGGCTTTCTGCTTACCCGTGAGGTTAGCGATGATGTTCATCTTTTCTTCGTCCGTGAGGTGGTGGTAAGCGGGTTTTTCTTCGCTGATACCTACCGCTTCGAAATGTTCCCTGCGGAGGAATGGGAGCAGAAAGAAGTATATCATCTTGTCTTCGTCCTGTCCGAACTTGCGGTCGGACATATCGACCTCCAAAATCTGCTTTTTGGTGTCCTCTACCGTCTTTTCAAGGGCTATCTCCTTGTTACGCTTGTCCTGCTTCTCCAACTTTTCGACCGGCGAAAGCGTCTGTACCTGCGGTGTACCGTCCGCTCCTACGGCGGCAAGGGTCGAGTTTTTGATGTAACATAACACGATGTCGTTGTTCCCGATACGGAAATAGAGGGTGATTTCGCCCGCTTCGCTTCGGGTGCGGATTTCCTTGCATTTTTCCATGTAGCCGTTCAAATCCTGCTCGTACTCACTTTGTGCGTGCTCGTATTCCTCGTCTGTTTCGTAGTCATCTTTTCGGGGTGCTTCGGGCTGTTCGGGGTATGCCTTTGCGTAATAGTCAAGGCTCACCACCTCGTAGCCCATAGCGGTAAGGCGTTCGACTACGGTTTCGTTGTAGTTGTGGCTTTCGTGGCAGAGGGACAGGTCGGGGCGTTCTTCCATGAGGCGCACGGCTTTCTCGGTGAGGTAGGATGCGTTCATCTCGGCAAGACAGGTACGGTTGGCGCAGTTTCCGCAACCGCCCTCGCAGAACAACATCATGTTGTTGGTGTTGTGGGGGCATGAAAGACAGAGGGTCTTGTCGAATGCGTATCGGTCGAGGTCGGTGGTGTACTGGCGTTCGATGTTCCGTGCGACATCGGAGGCTTTCATTCCCCGCCAACTGTTATATTGTATGCCCTCTTTCAAATGCTTGTTGTACACTTCACGCTGAATATCTTCCCCATAACGGCAGATTTCGGTCGCTACGCTGATTGTAATTTCGTCCTGCTCCAGAAGCTGTGCGATTTCGGGTATCAATGAGACGAATTTAAGACGTGTACGGATATAGTTTTTGTTCTTTCCGAACTGCACCGCCAAAGATTGTACATCGTGGCGACCGCTGTCTATGAGTTTCTGATAGGCGTTGGCTTCCTCTATGGGTGTAACGTCCTTGCGTTGCAGATTTTCCGTTACCGCCATTTCTTCGGCTGTCTCGTCCGAAATTTCCATGACGATTGCCGGAATTTCTTCCAATCCTGCCATGAGGGCGGCACGGTATCGGCGTTCGCCGAAAACAATCTCGAAACGGTTGTCCTCAATCGGGCGCACTCCGATAGGCTGTAACACGCCCTGTTGACGGATACTTTCGGATAGCTCGGCAAGGCTCGCCTCGTCAGAGTTTTTGCGTGGGTTGTAGTTGCTCGGCTGTACGTTTGCCAATGCTACCAATGCGTTGTTTTTCTCTACTGATTGAATTGCTGTCATTTCCATAATCATAAAATTTTAATGGGTTTATATTTAATTTGTTTTTGGGCTTTTCGTGAGGTTCAGCAGGTCGGGTCGAACTCGTATTCCTGCGGATTGTCATACCCGTCGAACACGACCCGAAAGGTGTCAAAGTCTTTTCTGCCCGCCAGTCTGACAGTATATCTTTTTCCGATGAAATAGGGTTCGATCATTGTCCGAAACGGTGCACCAAGTGTTACCCTGTCAGCTAACGTACACACCCTGTCGGGGAGTTCGGGCATGATATAGCCCAATGCGTATTCGTTGTACACTACTAATTTGATTTTGTCCATTGTCTTTTATTTTTTGTTTTTTATTTTCCCTCTGTTCGGCTCTTTTTTCTGCCTGAACCGTTTGGGATTTACAGATGCTTCACGGGGCTGGCGAACAAGCTGTTTCCGACGCTTTTTCCGAAAAATTACTCTTTCGCAGAAAGGAAAAATTTTTCGAGAAATGCACTTCAAAGCGACGGAATCAAGCGCGCCAGCCCAAATTTGCGTCTGAAAAACCAACCGGCGAGAGGCAGGAATGAAGCCGGATAGCGGTAAGAGGAGGAAAATAGAAAAGGAAGAAGATGACGACAGTCAGCCTGTAAATGGGGCTATAAAGGGAGGAGGATACGGGTGCATGACCGGATCAGGATAGAAAGGGCGCGGGACTGGCCGACAAAAATGCGGATAGCCGCAGTTATGCCCTATAACGGGATGGGAACCCAGATTACGCCATTTTTCCTAACAAATCCGCGCCAAATTCCCTATTTTATCGAAAAATGGCATTGCTACAGTAGCGAAACCGCCGTTTCGGAAATAGCGGTTTCGCTACTTACAAATGTACCGGTAGTCGCGATGATAATGCGACAGCTGAATGTCTAAATAATCCAAAATATGCTGGCATGAAGATACGAAATCGGGAAAGATTGCGTATCTTGGTCTTCGGGTTTCGTCAACCTACTTAAGACATATCTTTAACACTGACCGTAATGCCCGGTCGCGGCGACTTTCTCGTTAGAAGGACCAACCAAAGCCGGGATTGCGGTTTCTTTGCTTTTCATGCGGCATAAAAGGTAAAACCTTGAAGTCCGGCGGAAACAACCGTTGTGCGGACTTGTGGGGCATTTCCTGTCTCGAAGCCCCGGGAATCAATCCGATTTCTAACTTTTCCGACGGATGGTGACACCGTGGGTGTTTTTCGTTTCGTCTATGACGAAGACGCTGTGCAGACTTCCCACACACTCCATCTTGCCTAATGTGTGCTGCATGAACTGCTGATAATCTTTCATGTCCCTGGCATACACCTTTATCAGGAAGTCATAGTCACCGCTGGTATTAAAGCATTCCGTAATTTCCTCGATGTCCTGCACGGCATCCATGAACTGCTGTATCAGGGCTTCCGTGTGCTGTTTGAGCCTGATGTTACACAGTACCAGAATCCCGTTGCCTACCTTCTCTGCATCCACCACAGCCATATAGCCTTTTATGAAACCCTCCCTTTCCAGCCGTTTCTGACGTTCGAAGGCGGGAGAATGGGTCAAGTGTACCTTTGCGGCGAGTTCCTTGGCAGTCAGCCGGGAGTTCTCTTGCAAAACGCGTAGTATGGCGATGTCCGTGCTATCCAAATCTTCGTATCTGACCATTTTGTATTCTTGGTGTTTTAAAGGATAATATTCTGTATATGTTATTTATTACAAGCAAAAATAGGATATTTTCCCGAATTTTGCTGAATATTTGTCCGCTTAAAAAGCATTGGGTAATTTTGCAGCATTAAAAATCGAATTCTAAATAACAACAAGTAACGAAAAAAGGAGAAAAAGAGTATGAGCAACATTGAATTGAACGCACCGTTCCGTGCGGACATCGTGGGCAGTTTCCTCCGCCCCGAAGAGATCAAGGAGGCAAGGGTAAAACACGAGAAAGGCGAGCTAACGGCCGAAGAATTGAAGCAAGTAGAAGACAAGTGTATCGCCGAGCTTGTGGAGAAACAAAAAGCCGCCGGATTGCAGGTGATAACCGACGGAGAATTCCGCCGCAGCTACTGGCATCTCGATTTCATGTGGGGTTTCGCAGGGGTCAAACACATCGAACTTGACCACGGCTATTTCTTTCATGGAGAGGAAACGACGCATGGCTCGCTTGCGTTGAGCGGCAAAATTTCCAGCGAGAACCATCCCTTTGTGGAGCACTTCAAATACATCAAACAATTCGAGACGGAAGGTGTGGTGGCGCGTCAGACAATTCCCGCCCCGGCACAGTTCTATGCCGAACTATTCCGTGAAGACAACGGCAAGAACACTACCGCCATTTATCCGGATCAAGAGGAACTCGTTCAAGACATAGCACGTGCTTACCGCACCGTTATTCATGATTTGTGCACCGCAGGATGCCGTAACATACAATTCGACGACTGCACATGGGGTATGGTGTGCGATAGCAAGTTCTGGGCATCGATGGCCGGTTCGGGTTACGATGTGGAAGCCTTGCAAGAGACTTACTTGCGGGTGAACAATCTTGCACTTGAAAACCGTCCCGCAGGAGTGGTCATAACCACGCACGTGTGCCGGGGCAACTATCATTCCACATGGGCGTGCCAAGGTGCATACGATTCCGTGGCAAAGACCTTGTTCGCCCGTGAAAACGTAGATGCTTTCTATTTGGAGTTTGACGACGAACGTTCGGGAGGCTTTGAGCCGCTTGTACACGTGCCCGAAGGCAAGAAAGTGGTGCTCGGTCTCGTCACAACAAAGAACCCCGCACTTGAAGACAAAAATGCCGTGATAGCCCGTATACGCGAGGCTTCGCACTACATCCCACTCGAACGTTTGTACCTGAGTCCGCAATGCGGTTTCGCCTCCTGCGAAATAGGCAACAAGCTGACAGAGGAGGAACAATGGGCGAAAATCAGGTTGATAAAAGAGATAGTGGAAGAAGTCTGGAAATGAGAGGAAATGTCCTCCGCACCTTTCCCGACGCTATAGTTTAGGGGAAGTCTCCATATATCGCCGCAACATGCGGCGGTAGTACTACGGGTATATAAAAGTTGGAAGGTGGCGGGGCAACCCGTCACTTTCCGTTTTTCTCCAGATACTCGGTCATCGCCTCGTTCACGATGTCCTTCAGGGACATCTCTTTTTCGATGGAGAGTAGCCTCATGCGGGTATGTATGCTTTTGTTGATGACAAAGTTGCAATGCACCGCAGGCTCTTTCTCCGCCTTGACCGGTGCGGGTTCTTTCTTTTGCGGGGCTTTCCCTGTGGAGGACAGTAGCCCGTCCAGCCCGCTTTTCATGTCGTTTTTCAATAAATCGCTCTTGCCCATATCGTATTACTTTAATTTCATCACTTCCTGCGCCAGCGACATGTAGTCCTTGGCCCCGTTGCAGTTTTTGTTGTACTCGAAGATGTTCTTGCCCTTGATAGGGGCTTCGGCCAGTGCCACGTTGTCCCGGATAACGGTTTTGAACACCTTGTCGCAGAAAGAGTCGTTGATGATCTCCGATACGCTCTTGTTGAGCGTCTTGCGCTTGTCGAACTGGGTGATGACAATGCCGCCGATGTCCAACTTCGGGTTCAGGCGTTCTTTGACAATCCCGACCACGTTCGTAATCTTCGCCATTCCACGCATGGCGAGGAACTGTGCCTGTACCGGAATGATTAGAAAGTCCGAGGCGGTAAGGGCGTTGAGCGTCAGCAAGCCCAGCGATGGCGGGCAGTCAATCAGGATGTAGTCGAACTTACGGGTGTCGAGAACCTTTGCAATCAGCCCTTTCAGTATCAGCTCACGCCCCGGCTCGTTAATTAATTCAGATTCCGCCGCCGACAGGTCGAGGCAGGACGGGACGAGGGTCAGCCCGTTTTTGAGCCGGACCAACGGCAAGGGGTATTCTCCCCGCATCGCTCCGTACACCGTCTGCTCCTCCTCGATAGAGAGGCCGCAGGATTCGGTAAGGTTCGCCTGACCGTCCATGTCGATCAGCAGCACGCGTTTTTTCTTCTGCTGCAAGGCGGCAGCGAGGTTGATGGTGGTAGTCGTTTTTCCGACCCCGCCCTTGTGGTTCAAAACCGCTATAATTTTTGCCATAGCTCCATGATTTTTATTTCAGATACAAAGATAATACTATTTTTAGTAATTACTACAATTAGTACATACTATTTTACTACTTCACTATTTTACTAACCGACTAAATGTAGTATCTACTACTTTTCGTACCGGAGAGGTTTCCTAACTTCCTACTTTACTACTATTAGTATATACTACATTTAATATCGGCTTGTTATCAAGGCTCTATTCGCTGTCAGAACGGTAGGTCGTCCTCGTTATCCTGCGGCGTGCCGGCAGGAGGTGCGGGTACGTCGTCCGCAGCACCGGTCTGACCGTCTTCTGTATCGGCAGCCGCTTCCTCACGCTTGCCGGTATTGATGAACTCCAGCGAGTCCGCCGTGATGGAGAGCTGTATCTGGCTCTCTTCGTTCTTGTCCTTCCACAGCGAAGCCGAGAGCGTTCCCACGATGTGTACCAGCCGCCCTTTGGTGAGGTATTCCGACAGGCGGATGTGGTTTTCCTTCTTGCTTCGTACCCTTACCCATGTGGTAACGTTGTTACCGTGCGAAAAGTCGTCTACTGCGATGTCGAAAGCGATGAATGAGCCGTGTGCTCCCGTGATTACCTGGCAATCTTTGCCGATACGTCCGTTGGTGTGTACATGTAACATAACTTAAAATGTTTTGCGGCGAGGTGGTTAGTCCTGCCATTACCTAAACTTGTTTTTGTTTTTTGTTTCCCTTTGCTCGGTTCTTTTCTGCCTGAACCGCTTGGGATTTACAGATGCGGTACAGGGCTGGCGAACAAGCCCTTTCCGACGCTTTTCCCGGGAAATTACTCTTTCGCAGAAAGGAAGAATTTTACGAGGAATGCACTTCAAAGTGACGGAATCAGGCGCGACAGCCCACCTTTGCGTCTGATAAAACCAACCGGCGAGGGCAGGAAGAGCCAGAGCCGGGAGGAAGAAGATAGAAAAGGGAGAAGACTTGGCCGCTATAAATGGCGGAGGAACGATATAAGGGAATGGAACCGGGAGCATGAACAAGACGAATGCGATATATAACCGGCTCGGAAGGGGAAAATATAAAAAGGGTATTCGGGCAGAGCCGTGCAATCTGTCCGAAAGGCTTTCGCCCATCGGACAAACGGCATGAACTCTTCAAGACCTGCTCACTTGGCAGCAGGCTTGTTTTTCGAGAGGATGGGACACGAAAGTATGATTTTATAGAAAAATCCCTGCTCCGTTTTCACGGGGGGCGATACCAAGAACGTGGCACTTTCCTTGATTTTTACCATATCCAGTATGGTCTTGCAAATATATTTGTTCCTCAAACGGGTTCCTCCTCTATTGAACTGCAACGGAAAGCCCTGCTTGTCCGTCGTCTTGTGCAGATACCACTCTTTGACGTTATTCTCGTCATGGGCAAATTCCAAACGGTCATTCATGGTGATATTCAGTTCTTTTGCCAATTTGGTGGAAAGATACATGTTTCCGGTGACGCTGTTAAAACGTATGCTTCTTTTTCCTACACGGTTTGCGGATACACGGCAGTTCTCGATGTTGTAAATTACAAATTTCATTTTCAAATTATTTTTAGGTCGTTATACAATCATAGGCTTATTTGGACGTATCTTTTGGAAAATCCTTCGTGGTTGCGAATAACGTCCGCTATATCGCTTATTCTGCGGTGTATCGCACTTGCGGAGATACTGGCGTATGCGGAGAGGTTTCGGTATGAACATTTCGCCTCGTATTCTTTCAATCGGAAAAGTTCGTAGTCTGTCTGCGGATATTTTTTCTTGACAAACAGCAGTATGTCATATACCAATTTGTCGGAGGCTGCAAGTTTTTCGACGGACGGGCTTTCTTCTTCTTTCATCAGCAAAAAGAAATGGTCGTCGTCGGGAAAGCAGTAACGGCTGTCCCTATGAATACACCTCAATCTGCATTTCTTGTACATTCCGAAAAAATAAGGCTCGAAGTTTTCAGTGGCAACCTCCGAAAGCACAATCTCTCTTTTCATCACTAAATAGGCGTCGTGAAAAGCGTCCTCGTTCAGAAAGCGTCCGAACACGTTCCGCAACCGTTGATAGTTGTAGACAAACCAGTTGTCAAAAAGTGAATTTCTTCCCATAACTAAAATTTTTAATTTTCTTTTTTCCCTCCGGTTCAATCAATTGCCGGAAAGTTCGATTCTTTTTTCTGCCCGTCATTCTGCATCGAGGATTTTGTGCAAGGATTCCATGAAAAATACGCTTCAAGCACCACGAGAAGGAAGATTTTTCATAAGGAAATCGCAGATGTGCCTTGCGACAAATCGTTGAGATGCAATCACTTTTGCGAAAAAAAGAGTCGGACTGTACGGTCATTGTGTTGTGATGGCATCTCAATGTAAAAAGGGAGAAGCATGGCTGCTATAAGTGGCGAAGGAACGATACAAGAGGACGGATGGATATTATGAAAACGATTTGCGTCATCGCCAAAGTCGCCTGTCGCCTACCGTTAGAAACCGTAAACGTATTAGCTATTCCCGACAGCGAAGCGGATCATGGAGACTCCACCATTATATGAATACGGCGATTGACAGATGAAATGCTGTGTTGAATATATGGGGCGATACGTATGAAGGAAGAATATATTTTTAGAATAATTAACTTTTTGTTTTCCGTTGATTTTCAGTAATTTGAATGCGTGTATGCTATAAAACCGCACTGTGTTTTTTGCTGTTTTTTTCGTATTTTTGAAACAGCAAAAGCCCCGTCGTGCAAGGGACGGATTCATAACCTTGCTAACTAATTAACAAAAGAATATGTCAAAAACGAATGAAATGAATTTGGACAAGGCACGGACTTTGACCAAAGGATTGAGAAAACATTTAGAAACGGTGAAAAACTACGGAGTGAGCGAAAATGACTTGTCAAAACTGGAAGCAGCTATCATCGAAGGCGAGAAACTGAATGCGGAAGTGGATCGCCGGCGTGCTGAACTAAATGAAATCGTTCCTAACGCCAACCGTAAACTGGCAGAGGTCCGCAATCTGACTTCATACTTGAAGAGTTTGGTCAAGCACCGTGTAGATTCCAGCCATTGGCCGGAATATGGAATTGCCGACAAGCGTTGAGTCTTGTCCTAAGACGAAGGGACAAACTGGCACGATCATACACTCGGTGTGGACGGAGAAAGACTGCCTGTTCATCTTTCATTTGACATGGAGTTTCATTCTGATTTTCTCTATCGTTTTACGGGTCATCACCTGCGAAGCCAGCACTTTGACGATATAACCCGTCAGTAGAGCAGCGATGACCGTGCCTTCCCTCACCCCCCCCTCTATCCTGCCGGAAAGAAACCAGGAGAGGATAACGGCTATAAGGACCAGCGTGACGTCAACGCCAATCTTCACATAGCCGAAAACGGCATTCACACGGTCGGCAATGCGGGCCACCAGCCCTTCAGCACTCATGATTACCACGTGACCTTTCAATTCCAGCACCACGCCGACGGCCTGTACGAAGCATCCCATGAGCAGCAAGACAATACACGAGAGGTACATGCTTGGAGCGACCGATGCGGTAAGTATCATGTTGAGATCAATGAAGGCCGAAAAGAGAAAGGAAAACGGTAGTTGCAGCCATATTTCCAGTTTTTGTTTCCGTATATTGGGATTGTCCTTACGGAGCAACATCAGTTGCAGAAGAATAAAGATATTATTGTTAATCAGTGTCCAGACACCCAAAGACCAAGGCGTGTTGATTGACAACACATAGTTAGCGCTTGATATGGGAGTTGTACCCAAAGCAGAGCGCACAATCAGTACAATACCCAAAGCAAGGAAGTACAGTCCCGTGATAAATAACGAATAACTTCTTATGAATTGCCGTCTTTCCATATTTTCTTTTAAATAGTCTGCAAAGATATTCAAAACCAACCAAAACTCCTTGTACTTAAATTATAAACTTGCCTTTTAACATACAGGGAAAACCTAATGTTATAACATTACAAACTTCGAAAAGCACATGGTACTCCTGATTACTTACGGACAGACCAAAGCCATGTACACGAACGATATGAGTATTGTCCGTGTACATGGCTACAAGAATTCGATGAAACGGCTGGACGATACCGCCAAGTTACGGTTCAGTCCGCAGATTCCTCGAAATCTATATAACACGAAAAAACTGTCACCAGTCAGTTCCGCTTTCCAGACGGGCTACGCCCCTTGCCGTTCCCCCCCGTGACTGGCATAATCCGAACGATATTGTCGGAATGCCGGTCGGTTCACTGTTTACCCGCCTTCCTATACTCACTGGGGCTGACACAACTTTTTAGAATGGTCATTTTAGTTTTAACCCGCCAGAATCCGCTACAAGTAGGGCGGATTCATCACTTCTTCAGCTCGAATCCCAGCCTGAGCCCGTCATACGAGTTCGCGATGCTGCTGATCGTGGAGGCCGTGGAATTGACACTGGATACCGCACTCGTGACAGTCTTCAACACCGACATTAGCTTGTCGGCCTTGAAGACGAGGCTCATGTTGTTACCGGTGACGGTCACGTATGCTACGATCTTGATACCGAGTTTGCTTTTCATCGTGACAGTCTTGGCGTCGCTGTCAAATGTATAAGTCCCGCTGGAGGTCTTTCCCTTGACGGTACAGGAATAGGAGCCGTCCTCGCTGAAAGTGTACTGGCAATCGTCCATCCCCACCTTCTCATATACCTTCTGTATTTTTTCCTCCACTTCCTTGGCGGCCACTTCCCCGCCGGCCTTCGCCAGCAGGTTGTCACTCTCGAACTGGCACTCCGGTCCCGCATACGTCCACGTCCCGATGATGGAGGACGCCGTGGTTGTCTTGTCGCCCACCACATTCTTCACCACACCGCTCAATACCGATTTCAAATCCTGTGCGCCGACATTCTCGGTCACTACCGTCATGGTCAATGCCATGCACAAACATCTTAATGCAAAGTTCACGTTCATATTCTTGTTAATTTTAGTTTATATTACAAAATTCAATCTGTACTTCCAATCTCTTCCATAAGACAAGCGTCTCATCATTTCGCCCTGTCCAACGTATGGAGGCGCAGAAAATCCAAGAACTGCTACTTGTAGCTGTCACCGATGGGAATCCTTTCTCCGCCGACGACTACACGCATACGCTCAATCTCCCTCACCTTTTTTATGTTGACGATGTAGGAGCGGTGCACCTGCATGAAGCAGGGCGGGATGCCGCTCCTCCTCCCAACGGGCATACTGTTCGTCGGTGAGGATTTTCTTCAGCTTCTTCTCACGTTTTTCGCGCTGTTTTTCCAACTTCCGGTGCTGTTCCTCCATGTTCTCCTTGTCATCGGGTAAAGGACCGAAATCATGGAGCGCACGGTGCTCTGCCATGCCTTCGGGCGGACGGTGCCCACGCGGCCCTTGCCCGAAGCCTCCAGCTCCACCGAAGTCCGGTGCCCCTTCCGGCCTGCCGCCCATGCGGGGTGCCGGCGTCCTGTTCTTCGCATCTTCATGCGCCCATTTCAAGTTCAGTTTGTAGAGCTTGCCATACTGCTTCTTCGTAAGGTCAAGTAGCGAATCCATGCGGTCGGTGGTATGCCGTGCCGACTTCTCCGGGGAGAGGGGCATGGGTTTATAATGCCGTTCCGCCCGGGTGGGCATTCCCTTGTCCGCCTCCTGTGCCGTGGCCGTACCGCTCCAAACGAAAAGTGCGGCACAAATGGCCATCCCAAAATGTCTTCTGATGTCCATACCTAAATATTAAATATCTAAATCAGAAACAAAGGTAGAATGAAACTCCAAAAGCGCCCAAAATAAATCTACCAAACATCCGTTTTTCCCTACCAAACGGTATGGGCAGATGCCCGTTCCGGTGGCGTTTTGTCGATAGTAAATTCCTGTTGGCAGAAAATATTTTATCATGCGCAGACACCATTTTACCCTTGTATTCTTTTATGTAGAAAGTTTTAGAAGATGGGAACAAAAACGTAGTACGGGAGATAGACGCCTTGAAAAAGGTATTCAAAAGTGTTTCACGGGACTCTCTCGCCGACGGCAAGAGAGAATGGTGACGAAGGATGACTTGTAAATCCGGAGGCTATAAAAGGGAGACAGGTATAAGTGTGGTACGGAAGGTTATAACGGAATAGTGCCGTCGGCAGACCGAGAGCTGAAAAAAATCCCCCTGCCGGGTTGTCGCACCCGAACAGAGGGAAAAGGTTAAATATGAAAGTGATTAAGCGGCCTTGCTCGTGTCCTCGTATTCGGCTGAGGGTGTTTCGAGGTCAGTATGCGGGCGTTCGGCCTCTTGGAGACTTTTGTCAATGCGGCGCTGCAACTCCTTACATTCCAATTTGAGCTCCGCCAACTCGTCGGCTTTGCTCCACCGGCGGTTCACGATTTTCTGCAAGACCGGGATTTCGCTTTCGATTTGTTCCACCGTTTTTTGCTGCTTCTCGATAAGGGATGGCAGTTTGTCGAGTGCGGACTGCGGATAGCGTGCCGATTCCACGAAACCGAGCGGCAACGCTCCTGTCAGACCACATCGGTATTTCAATCCGCTTATACCCTCGACAAAGAACGTGTTGCGGTCAAACGTACCGTCCATGCTATACTCGCTGCGCACCAACAGGTTCAGCCCTGCAAACGTGCCAATCGTGCCATACGCTCTACTGCGGTAGGTCTTGGCGATGCGGTGTAACTCCCGGCCTGTTTCTTCGGCGGTGGCTTGCGACAAGTTCAGAAGCTGCGTTATCTTTGCCCCGCCGTGTGCGTTGGTGTATTTCAAATCCTTTATAAAGTTAGCCTTTGTGCGCTCTACCTCGTTAATATCTTCCCGATTGGCGGCTATTTTGCGCTCGGCACGGATGCACGCTTTCTTGAAAATGGCCTGTTCCTTTTCCAACTGCATAATCTTGTTGTCGAGCTTTGCCTTGTTCAACAGGTCGGTATTGCCGGAAAGGATAGCCACGAACTCGGCGAAGTTCATGCCGTTGTCCTCGTCCATGCCGCCCTCGTCGATACGGCGCACGGCGATTGTGCCGTTGTTGATTTGGTTAATGAACATCTGCTTGTTTTTTAACAGATTGAATTTGTAGGCATCAAGCGTTTTTTCCGTGCCGTATATCACCACATCCACCACGTTACCACCCCAGAGCTTCACGGTATTGCCCTTGCGTACCGCACGCCCGTTGCGTTGCTCCATGTCGGCCGGTCGCCAGGGAATTTCCAAATGATGTACCGCCACAGCCCTCTGCTGGGCGTTCACGCCCGTGCCTAACATGGTGGTGCTACCGAAAAGTACACGCACTTTGCCGTTGTTCATGTCCTCGAACAGGCGTTTTCTCGCCCGCTCGGTGGTGGCACACTGGATAAACTGCACTTCGTCGGCAGGAATACCGAGGCGTACCAACTTCTCTTTGATGTCGGTATAGACGTTCCACTCGCCCGGCTTGTATGTGCCGAGATCGCTGAAAATGAACTGCGTACCCCGGTTGGCGTTCGATTGCATATAATAATCGTAAACCGTCCTTGCACAAATAGAAGCCTTGTTGTCGGCATCATCGCTGAACTTGTCGCCCAACAAACGCATATCAAGAGCCATTTTCCGTGCCACGTTGGTAGCGACCAGCATTTTCGCCTTGTCGAGGTTGTCGGGTTCGGGCGTGTCGAGCCCCAAGTCCTCCCACTGGCCGCTATGGGCGAACGAAACCAAACGGCCTATCATTTCCTCCTGCTGGATAGTGGGCGCATGAGAGAGGAAACGCACGTTTTTCTCCGGCACATCAAGGTTTATCATGTCGGCGGTACGGTAGTCGGTAATCTCACGCAGGAACATCGCCAGTTCCGGCACTTTGATGTAAGTGCGAAAACGCTCTTTGCGCTTGATTGCGCCTGTAACATTCAGCTCGTAATCGGCTGTTTTCTGCGTGAATATGGCCGCCCATGCGTCGAAGCATGAAATCTGCTGACGCTGTAATTCCCGTGGTCTAAGGTACTTGAACATCACATACAGTTCGGTAAGGGCGTTCACGACTACCGTACCCGAAAGGAATGTCGCTCCGAGGTCTCTCCATGTACGGTTCTGAATATCCCGAATGGCAAAGAGCAGGTTCATCGCCCTTTGTGAGCCTTTGGTATTGCCGATACCGGCAACCCTCGTGTGGCGTGTCTGAAACATTAAGTTCTTGAAAACGTGGCATTCATCGACAAATATGTGGTCTATGCCCATCGAGTGAAAATCAACCGTATCGTCTTTCCGGTCATTGATTTTCATTCGCAACTCCCGAAGCGTGGCCGTGAGGTTCTGCTTGCGTTTTTCCAGTCCCTCCTGCATCTTTCCGCTGCGGTAGCGCATGGTGGACTGCTCCAGCACCTTCAAATTGCGCTCCACATCGGCCAGTTCTTCCGTGAATATCTCGATCATCGTCTCTGACGACTGGGGTATCTTGGCGAACTGGTCGTGTGTGAGGATAATACAGTCCCAGTTGTTGTTCTTGATTTTCGAGAACACCTCTTTGCGGTTGGCAGGGGGGAAATCCTCCTTGCCCGGATAGAGCACCTTTGCCGAGGGATAAGCCTTGCAGAACGTGTCGGCAATCTCGTGTACATTGGCTTTCAGACCTATAATCATTGGCTTTTGCACCAGTCCGAGGCGTTTCATTTCGTAGGCGGCCACGCACATTATCATCGTCTTGCCCGTGCCGACCTCGTGCCAACAGATACCGCCGCCGTTCTGCTTAATCATCCAGATAGCGTCTTTTTGCGAGGGATAGAGACTGTCGTATGGGAACTGCTCGAACGAGAGGTTTGGAAAAGTCTGCGCCGAGCCGTCATAATGCGGACGGACATAACAGTTAAAGCGTTCGTTATACGCCCTTACCAGTTCGTCCCTTACCTCTATCGGCTGGCTGTCGAGCCACTGGTTGAAACGGCTTCTTATCTCCTGTATCTTGGTGGCGGCTTCCTGTATGGCTTCCTCGTCGGGCACACGTACCTTGTCGCCGTTCCGCTCTATCTCCTTGGTTATTTCGGGAACGGTATCTTGCAGGGCGTGTACAAACAAGTCCTCGCCGTTGTAATTCCGCACGGAATAGGTATTGTAGACCACCGGGGAATATCCTTGCAGGCGTACCAAATAGGTATCGTTCACGTCGAAATACATCACATCGGTTGCCGTCCCGAAAAGCTCTGTCGCAAAATCGGCGTACAGCTTCGTGTCAATCCAACGCTCGCCCATGTTGATGTCGAGTTCCTCGTAAGGTATCGCTTCGGGCGTGGCTTCTTCCAATGCCTTTACAGCGGCTTCCGCCCACTCCTTTTCCCTGCCTGTGAGGCCGGGAAGATAAGAGCCTGTTTCTTTGCTTTTGGCTATGACGTTTCCGGCAATGAAGCGGCCTTTGTGTTCCCATTCTCCGACAGCGGGATTGTAGAATATCTCGCCTTTAAGGTCGCCGATAACCTCGTCCTCGTCCTTGCCGGTGGTCTGAATGAGATAATCTATATCCACACAGCCGTAAAAATTCAGACTACTTGCCAACGCTTCGGCCGGGGTGAGTTGTACGGTCGTGTCTATCTTCTTGAACGCTACGGGTTCACGCATGATGTCAGACTTGAAAATATCCTTTCCGACCTGCATTTCAATCGTGAACACTTCCACGCCGAGGCTGTCGAGCAGGATAAACTCCTTGTTGTCGTTGGCGTGGAAATAACCCCACTTGGCAACAAAAGTGTCATAGCAAGCGTTCAGCTGTTCACGCAAATGCGGCTGTTCCGTCTGGCACTCCTGCTCTTGGGTGGATAGTTCAAAGTACGCCTTACGGATAGAGAAATAGTCGTTTGCCCTATCGGTGTTCACCCTGCCATCGTCCACCGGAACAAAATCGGTGGCCGTCTCTTGGTAGAGGTCGGATTTGCGGTATCGGATAACGCCCACCTGCCCCTCGAACAGCACCATTGCGCCCTCTTTCATCCATGTGTCCAACCTGTCCGTGTAGGCTCGTTTGCCTTTCGGGGGCTGCTTCATGGCTACACTGCCGAAAAGGGACATTTGCGTGGGTATGCCGTCCTGTCCGTCCCCCGTGAAAAGGTTTTTGCGGAAATAGCGGCCAAAGTCGAGTTTGAGCAATGCGGCGAGATATTGCGACATGGCGTTTTCTTCGCCCTGCCACTGGTATTTGCGTACATACTTACCGTACTGGTTCTGCACGATACGGCTACCTGTGGCGAGGGTGGTTTTCGGCAGGGTGAAAAGTTTGTTGGCGTATTCGGTCATTGTGCCCGAAGTGTCGGCCTTTTCCCTGCTGACCTGCAAAAACAGTTGCTCCCTCTGCGAAAGTGCCGCCTTGTGGGTGTGCTTTTGGAATACGAGTAAGTCGCTGCCTACCTCGATACCGCTTGTCGGCATGAAAAGCGTGTCGGGCAAACGGACGGCACTTATCAAATTGGCATGGTTTACAAGGTATTCACGCACGAATTTGTTACTTGGAGTATCGGCTACGCCCCTCGATGTGACGAAAGCCAGCAGACCGCCCTCGTTCAGCAGTTCCATTGCCTTGACGAAAAAGTAATTGTGTATGGTCTTGGTGGCCTGTTCGTATGCGCCGCCTTTCTTCCACAGCTCCGCATCAAAGACACGGAAGTTGCCGAAAGGGATGTTGGAGGCTATGACATCGAATTTCGGGTGTTCAAAGTCTTGTTCGTCTATCGTTTCAAACCCTACTGTTCGTGTTATCGTGTTGTCATGCAGCAGGGAGAGTATCAGCCCCGAAACGGGGTCTTTCTCAATGGCATAGTCATAGGTATTCGGCATGGCTACGGGCAGGAAACCGCCAATGCCTGCGCTCGGTTCGAGGAATGAGCGCATTTCGAGGCCGTTATCCTTGAACGTGGCGTGTATCTGCCTTGTCACCGCATCGACAAGGAATTTCGGGGTGTAATACGCTGTCAGGACGGAGG
>Ga0129309_1000212_pt1 | contig 52063 bp, 42 predicted proteins | sample L1105metagenome_FD_94439 | JGI IMG/M metagenome (GOLD analysis project Ga0129309, IMG submission 94439) | Ring-tailed lemur group fecal microbial communities from Wisconsin, USA - L1105 metagenome | ecosystem: Host-associated > Mammals > Digestive system > Large intestine > Fecal | place: USA...
GCAATCGCGAGGTCTTTCTCATATAGTTCCAATGCCCCGTTCAGATCACCCTGTGCTTCACGGATGCCCGCCACTTTTTCATAACTGACTGACAGATCCCGCCGGTCTGCCAGCGTACCGCGCTCTTTTACAAGCTGTTCCGTAATCGCGAGGCCTTTCTCATACAGCTCCAATGCTCCGTTGAGATCGCCCTGTGCTTCACGGATGTCGGCCACATTATTGCAGCTAACCGATAGATCCCGCCGGTCTGCCGGTGTACCGCGCTCTGCCGCAAGCTGTTCTCTAATGGCAAGGCTTTTCTCATACAGCTCTAATGCCCCGTTGAGATCACCCTGTGCTTCACGGATGCCGGCCACTTTATTGCAGCTAACCGACAGATCCCGCCGGTCTGCCGGTGTACCGCGCTCTGCCGCCAGCTGTTCCGCAATGGCAAGGCCTTTCTCGTACAGTTCCAATGCTCTGTTCAGATTGCCCATATCGTATAGAATAGCTCCAAGCCGATTCTGGCATACGCCCACATTTCGCATGGCGTTCTGGGTATGGGTTCGTTCAGACGCTTCTTTGGAAATTTGCAGTGCTCTCTCAAAGACATTTTGGGCGGCTTCTATCCTTCCCCAAGCGTGGCAATGGTCCCCCGCATCCAAAACGCGCCACAACAGATCGTTATTTTCAATTGCTTGGGCATATCGCTTTTCGTCCCCCGTCTGTTTCAACAGGCCCGGCAGTTGGACCGCTTCATAAAAGGTCAGCTTCGCCGGGTTGTCCCTGAAGCTGTCATAAAACACCTCCGCCATCTTTTTGGCGCCGTCCAGCGGCGAGGTGCAGTAGCAGTGGCTGCCGGGCTTGCTGCCCAGCCACTGGCGGACATAGGCGTGGGAGATAGCCAGTGTGCGGTCGCCAAACGCATTGGTCTCGCGGCTCAGAAGGACATCCAGCCGCAGGATCAGATCCGACAGTTCGTTATCTCCCCAGCCGAACATTTTCTTCAGTTCTTCCTCCGGCAGCGGTGCGGGCGCACCGATCAGGCAGCCCAGCGGCAGGCGCCAGCGGGCTGCATATTCGTCCAGGTTGGGGAAAAACCACGCAAACCACTGAGAAAACACCCCGTCCAGGCCGTCCGGATACTCGTTCTCGGCTTCCAGCCTGCCTTTGCTCCGCAGCAGCACAGACAGCATTTCCGCATAGAGGAAAATTCCCTGACTGCGGGCGGTCATGCTTCGCAGAGAGGCTTCCCACTGCGGGTCCTGCCCAAACACAGGTCCGAGTTCCTGTTCAAAATACGCGCGGATATCCGCCAGGTTCTGCTGCCCATGGCTGGGAATCTCAATTTCACACGCCAGCCGGGTATACTGCCGGACCGGCGCCGTGGGACGGGCCACCACCAGGAAGCGGAGCCACCGCGGTAGGCTGTTCATGTAGGTATACAGGGTACTTGCCAGGGTGTTTTCGCGAGGGTCACCGCTGCACTCATCAAGTCCGTCCAATACGATCACAGTTGTGGGGAAGCCGCCGTCGATCGTTATGGAAAGCGGATTGGTCAGGAGCTGCGAAAACAGTTCCCGTTCGTTCAGGCCCTGGATCTCCGCTTTTGTTTCGGGCATCGTGGCCAGCAGACTCCTGCGGTAGGATGGCAGCCGGCAGGCCAGCAGATAGGCCAGTGTCTGAATGACGGTTTTGGGATCGTTGAATGTATCCATTTTCGCGCGGCAGAACAGACACGCAGCCACGCGGGAGTTATAGTGGGTATAGTGGACGGCAAAGGCCGTCTTTCCGATGCCGGGTTCGCCATGCACAAAGGCCATCCGCCCGCCGTCTGGATCATCCAGCCAGTTCTCCAGTTCCTTCTCCAGCCACTCACGGCCCACAAATTCTTTTTTCAGATATTCGTTTTGGAGGCTCGTGTCGTAATAGACATTGAGCCGCTTTTTAATCTCGGAAATCTGGCCCACGAATTCGCGGTTATCCTTATTTTCCAGGATGGCAAACAACTCCTGCATTTTTGCGTTGAACCAGGGCTGAAAGGCCGCATTCCCCTGTGCCATCTTCTCCCGCCAGCTGCTCATATCCAGCCACTGGGTCTGTCCCACCGTGGCCGGAGGCTGCACCGCCTCCTCCGGTCCCAGCAGAACACTGTGGATGCAGCCTGCGCCTTTGACTCCAACGGCGATCGCCAGTTCATCCAGGCAGACGCCCCGTTCACGGACCGCGTGCTCACTCAGGCAGGCAACGACGCTTTGGCTGTCCTCCACGCCCTTTTGAATCCGGGCCCGCCAGTCGTGGCCGGCTCTGATCTCGCTCTGATCAAACCACGGGATATGGCCGCGCTCTGTGAGCGCTTCATAGATCTTCTGAACAATCGGACTTTCCGGACGCCCATAGCTCAGGAACAGATGCATTGGAGTAGCCGTTTTGCCATAATTCTCAGGGGCGGCATCAGTCAGCGAAAACTGATATCCACAGTCCCAGCACATGCCCATGCCCGCACCCTCCAGTATGGCGATTTTGGTTTTCTTGCATTTCGGACACTGAACGACACTCATTTTTCACATCTCCCTCAGCAATGGCAGCTTGTTGAAAATTCCTCAAAATCAATACAGAAATTCCTGTGGACATCCAAAATACGCAGTAAATTACCCATATTATGGCCGTCGTTTCTCATTCTGTCAACATGTTCCATTCTGCTCCTGCGGCGTCAGATAGTCGGTGTCATGGAAAATTTTTTCGGTACTGTGTGCGTTGGCGTCCACTTCCACCGGCTGAGGGACATAGGCCTCCCCGTAGGACTGGTAGTCCAGCAGATTGTTGTGCCAAATCCCGCCTCGTCAAAGCAGGGGGTGGCGCTTGCAGGACTTGTCCAGTCCACCACCTCGGAGACGAGATTCTGAAGCTTATGGCGGCATTCGCGGAGAACGGCGGCAACGGCTTCCGGAGAGCCCTGGTCCAGCAAAATCAGCTGAGGCGACAACTGGTTTTCCAGCGCGGCGGCATCTGTGTCCGCAGGCTTAATGGTAAGAATCTCCTTCCATACCTCGCCGCGGGCCATCTGACACAGTTGATCCAGCTGATATATCGTGCAGGCCAGGATGGCCGGCGGCAGCAGGACCAGCGCCGCGGCGCCGCACGACAGGCGGACAAGCGCCGTTTTCAGCTGCTTTTTGCCCATAGGCATGCTGTGGCACAGCGACAGCGGGGCCAGGGCAGCACCCACCAGAACGGGGATCAGACACAGGAGAAGCGCGGATATCAGCGGATGGTATTGCGAGAATGCCGGAAACAGAAACGCAGCGGGGTACAGAAGAAGCAGAAGGTACTCACACTTTACCGTTCTTTTCCGCATAACAGCGGCACAGGCTGTTTTGCAAAGGGCCTGAAGCGCCGCCTGCAAAACGTCCGTATTCCGGTTTTCCAGAGCGGTCATCATGGCGTCTGTCATCGGACCGAGGTCGGGGACAAAGTTCAAACGGCTACCTGAAGGCCGCTCGCTGCGCGCCTCAGTTCTCCAAATGCTGATTCTTGTTTTCAGTGTGCAACAGAGCCATCCCGAACGGGATGGCTCTTTTTCTTATTTCATCCAATTTTCCGCCGCCAGCAATATGCCGTACAGCGCAGGCTGGTGGAGCAGGTAGAGCACCAGGGAATTCCGTCCCATCCACTCCAAAACCGGGAACCGCCTTTGCCGCGGCATTTCGTGCTCCTCCCCGGAGCGCCAAACGGCATGGAGAAACCACCCCGCGCCATACAAAAACACCCACGGCAGCAGGGGGAAATAATCCGCCGAGGCGAATTCCGCCTCCGGGAAGCCCAAGAAGTTTCCCAGGTATCCGGTATGATACAGGGCCTCCGGTATCACGGAATATCCGGCCACAAGGCCCTTTTCCAGCTGCCGGGTCAGGCCGAACAGCACCGCGCAGGCCAGCAGGCCCCACTGGGGCGGGCAGCGGTCCAGCAGCGGCCGCAGCCGGTAAAACAGAAGGGTGGCCGTCCCCAGGAACGTCAAAACGCCCCACTGGATGGGGTCCTCCGGCAGCACCGCCATGGTCACCGCCGACACCAGCGCCCCGGCGGCCAGCAGCATGACGCCGTGCCGCACAGGCCGGCGGCTGAAGGGCTGGCAAAAGCCCGCCAGCAGAATAAAGGACCAGCAGATGAACTGCTGCCACAAAAAGCCCGGCCAGCTGTCATACCAGGGAAGCTCCAGGCCGTGGAGGTTCACCAGGCCCCAGAGGGCATGGTAGCAGACCATATTTGCCAGAGCAAATCCCCGCAGGATATCCAGCTGTGGATAGCGGCAGTGTTTCACCGCAGGCGCCTCCCTCAGTGCAGCTTTTTGCGCAGCTTCGCCTTGACCTCGGGGCTGAGCACCTTGGACGCCGCCCGCACAGGCAGCGGCGGCACGGAGCAGAACTTTTTCCGCACCTGGTCAAAGGGCTCCAGGGCATAGGCGGCGAAGAAAGCCGCCCGGTCCGCCGGCTGCTGGATGGGACTGGCCAGCCGGGGGTTGCCGGCAATAGCCCGCTCCGCCGGATAGGCCTGCCGGGCCAGGGGCAGCTGGTCGAACAGGTGGCTGCCGTGGGGCGTGTTCACCATCAGCAAAGACACACCCTTTTCCTGCTGCTCCGGCAGCTCGTCCGGCCGCAGGCCCCAGAAATCGCCCAATGTGAAATCGCCGGGGCGGTTCAAAGACGTGTAGGCACAGTGGTAGCAGCTGGGCCGCAGGAACAGCGCCCGGCCAAAGGCCCGGCCAAATTCCGTGGCAAACAGCGGCGCGGAGTCCACGCTGCCGTCGGCATAAACGGTGGTAAAATGGCTGTCCTTCCAGCCGGTGACCTTGTTGCGGAAGCGCACCGCCTGGAGGGTCTTTCCCTTGCGCGCCTCAATGGACCGGACCATGTCCTCCCACACGCCGGGAGACGGTACGCCGTGGCACACCAGGTCGCAGGTGGTGAGATTGTCCGGACGGCAGCCCAAATACCGGTACAGGCCGTCCACCTGGCAGGGTGTGCCGGAGAACAGCACCGGCTTTGTCTGGAGCCAGCGCTTCACCTCCCGGTAGCAGTCCCCCAGGTCGCTCTGGACGTACTTGGCGCCCCGCAGCCGCCACAGGTCCTCCTTGCGGAAGCAGGCAATGTGCCGCAGGTGCTGTTTGCCGTCCATAGCGGCGCCGAACACCACGCCGCCGCTTTCCAGAATATACTCCGCCAGGACAGAGAACACACCGCCGGAGGTGGAGTCCTTGCGGATGCTGTCCTCCCGGTTCCAGGCGGCGAATACCGCCGGCAGGGGCCGGGGCTCCCGCTGGTGCAGGGCGGGACACACCGCCGTACAGCGGCCGCAGCGAACGCAGGCAGCCTCATGAATCGCCGGATAGAGGAAGCCTTCCTTGTCCCGCTCCATGGAGATGGCATCCTTGGGGCAGCCGCTGGCGCAGGCGCCGCAGCCGGTGCAGCGGCTCCGCTCTGCCAGGATGGGAGCTTTTGGCTCCTCCGCGGAAGCGGCAAGGACCTCCTCCCGGAACTCCTGGTCCGCCAGAGCGGCCCGCAGATAGGCCAGGGAGCTCTCCCGGGCCGCTTTCAGGCGCTGCTCCGCCGCCGTCCAGTCGATGGGGTCCTCCAGGCCGGCGGTATCGCCCTTGCCGATGATCCGTCCGGTGAGGCCCAGGCGGCTGAGGATGCTGAAGGTGCGGGAGCTCTCCGGCGCGGCCAGCTCCGCCGGGGCCACAGCGGTGAAAAAGGGCTTTTGGAACTGCACGGAAAACACCGTGCCGTGGAAGGAGTTGGTGCACACATAGCTGGCGTTTTGGAACAGGCCCAGAAACTCCGCCGGGCCGGCGTCCAGCACGCATTTCGCCTTGGGATGGACCTTCTGGCGGATGCCGCACAGCTGCACCACGGGCAGGCCCGTCTTTTCCGCCAGGGCTTGGATATAAGGCGCCAGGGCGCCGGGCTTGCTGATGCAGTAGCAGAGGATATAGCCCTGATCCGCCGGCGGATGGGCGATGGCGCTCCACTCCTCCCTATCCAGCAGCAGCGTGGGGTCCAGCACCACCGGCACGGTCTTTCCGGCGACCTCCTCCACGATGGCCTGGCCCTGGCGCTCCCGGACGGAGACATGGGAAAAGCCGGCAAGATACCCCCGCAGCTCCTCTTCCATGCTCTCCGGCACATGGGGAACGCCGAAGGAGGGTGCGTAGGCGATCTTCCGCCGCTGGGAAAACGCACCGAAGAACACCGGGTCGAACCGGCTGTCCGGGAAGATCTTCGGGTTCCAGATCTGGTCGCTGCCGGAGAGGATGACGTCATAGGGAAGCTCCGCGCCTTTCAGCTCCTCCAGGCTCTGGAACCGGTGGCCGGAAATGCGCAGGTACTGCTTGGCAAAGGCCTCGAACCGCTGATAGCGGGCTTTCAGAGGCCCATAGTGCAGCGCGGTGTGGACATCAGCCGCGGCGCTGCCCAGGCCGGTGGGCTTGCGGAACAGGTCGTTGTTCTGGTTCACGTAGTAGTCCACGATCTCGCACTCGCTGCCGCAGCGCTCCACGGAGCGCTCCGTGGCGTAGGCCTGGAGCAGGGCGCCGTAATGATGGATATGGTAAAAGGTGACAAGTCCTGTCTTCAAGTGAGAGACTTCCTTTCTGTTACGGCAGGTCCGGCGGAATGATGTTCACGGGGCTGAGGAGGTCATCCTCCTCCACCCACTCCTGCACATCCACCACATCAAACTCTTTCTCCGTCCGGCGGATGACCACCCGGCTGAGGCCGGCGTTGATGACCATGCGGCGGCACATGGGGCAGGAGGTGGCGTCCGCCAGCAGCCGGCCCGACTGGGCGTCCCGGCCCACCAGGTAAATGGTGCCGCCCACCATGTCCCGGCGGGAGGCGGAGATGATGGCGTTAGCCTCGGCGTGGACGCTGCGGCACAGCTCGTACCGCTCGCCCCGGGGCACCCGCATGGCCTCCCGGGAGCAATAGCCCATGTCCACGCAGTTGGCGCGGCCCCGGGGGGCGCCGTTATAGCCGGTGGAGATGATCTCGTCGTTTTTCACGATGATGGCGCCGTACACCCGGCGCAGGCAGGTGGCCCGCTCCAGCACGGTCTGTGCAATGTCCAGATAGTAGTTTTCTTTACTGATACGGTCCATGGGCATTCCTCCCCTGTCATGATAATTTATTGTAGCACGGCACCGCCGCCTTGGCAAGAAAAGAGACGAGTTTCCCACCATCTGGCACGGTTTTGCCGAAAAAAGCGGACGCCGCGGCGTCCGCTTTCCGGTTCAATGCAATTTGCCCGCCCGGACGGCGATGAGCTCCGCCGCCACGGAGACGGCGATCTCCGCCGGGGTCTCCGCCCCGATGGCAAGGCCGATGGGGGCGTGGAGGCGGGCGTATTCCTCCGCCGTGAAGCCCGCCGCCAGCAGCCGCTCCCGGCAAAGGGCCAGCTTTTTCCGGGAGCCGATGCACCCAAGATACTTTGCGCCGCTGCGGAGGGTCTGGGCCAGCACCTCATAATCCGCCTGGTGGCCCCGGGTCATGACGACCACGTAGTCATCCGCCGTCACCGTCACCCTTTGGGAAATGTCCTTGAAATCCCCACAGAGGGTCCCCTCCGCCGCCGGGAACAGGGCCGGGTCGGAAAACTCCGGCCGGTCGTCATATACCACGGGCCGGAAGCCCGCCGCCGCGATGACCGGCACCAGGGCCTGGGACACGTGGCCGCCGCCGAAGATATACACCTTCCCGGCACGGACCACCTGCATACTGGTCCAGCCGTCCCGCACCGCCGTCCGGCTCTCCAGCAGTCCCCCCGGCGGCGTTTCCCGCAGATGGCGGAAGCCGTCACGGCCGCCGGTGCCCATGTCCGTCACCCGCTCGCCCTCCAGGCGGCGGATGAGCCAGGTGTCCGCGCTGCCGCCGAAGGCTTCCAGCACATCCCGCAGCACGGCGATGGCATGGCGGTCCCCGCCGGGCAGAAACTGAAAGTGCAGCGTCACATCGCCGCCGCACACCATGCCGAGACTGGCCGCGTCCCCCTGGACGAAGCGGAACTCGCGGATTGCCCCGGCGCCCTTTTCCAGCAGCTCCGCCGCCAGGCGCTGAGCCTCGTACTCCACATTGCCGCCGCCCACGGTGCCGGCGGAACGGCCGCCGGCAAATATCGCCATCATGGCCCCGGCGCCCCGGGGCGTGGAGCCGCTGGAGGAAAGGATGCTCACCAGCTCCACCGGTCCTCCCGCCTCCAGGGCGTGGATGATCTGCCGCCAGAATTCCCGCATATCAGCCAATGCCTCCCTTCACAACGGCGCCCAGAATGAGCACCAGCACCGTCACACCGCAAAAGCCGTATTTCGCCAAAGGATAGAACCAGGGGCCCAAGGGCTTTTTCCGGGCCAGATTCACCTGCTCCAGGCAGTCCTCCCGGCCATACACCCAGAAGAAGAACACGCCCGCCAGCAGGGCGCCCACCGGACAGGCATAAATGGAGCAGATGTCCATCCAGCCGGAAACGATGCCCTGGATGGAAAGGCCCACAGCCAAGCCCACGGCGCCGATGACCGCCACCGCCTGCCGGCGGCTCAGGTGCAGCTTTTCCTGGAGGGTAGCGGTGGGTGCCTCAAAGAGGTTCACCAAGGACGTAAAGCCCGCGAACAGCGCCGCCACGAAAAACACCATCATGATGACCGTGCCGCCGGGCATGGTCTTGAACAGGTTGGGCAAGAAAATAAACATGAGGCCCGGGCCGCTTTTGTCCAGGGTCTCCCCCGCCGTGGCCATGGCGGGGATGATGACCAGCGCCGCCAGCAAAGCCGCCAGCGTGTCGAAAAAAGCCACCGTCCGGGCGGAGGCGGGCACATCCTCGTCTTTGGAGAGATAGGAGCCGTAGATCAGCGTGCCGTTGCCTGCAATGGACAGCGAGAAAAACGCCTGTCCCAGGGCATAGACCCACACCATGGGATCCAGCAGCTCTTTGGGCCGCAGCACGAAGATATAGCGGTAGCCCTCCGCCGCGCCGGGCAGGCCTGCGATATAAATGGCCAGCACCAAGAACAAAATGAAGAACACCGGCATGAGGACCTTGTTCACCTTTTCGATGCCGCCGCCGATGCCGAAGGCCATGACCAGCAGCGTCACCACCATGGCCGCCGCCTGCCAGCCGGTATTGCCCCAGGCGGAGGCCGTGGCGGAGAAATACGCGTCAAAGCCCGCCACGCCCTCGTTGGCCAGCACGGCGCCGGTGAAGGCGCCCACGGCGTATTTCAGCAGCCAGCCCACCACCACGGAATAGCCGATGGCCAGGGCCAGGGAGCCCACCACCGGGATGAGGCCCAGGGCCTCGCCCCAGTCCCGCCGTCCCGTGCGCCGCCGGGCCGCGGCGCCGAAGGCCGCCACAGGCCCGCCGCCGGTGGCCCGGCCGAAGGCCATCTCCCCAATGACGCCGGTGGAGGCGATGAGCACCACAAATAAAATGTAGGGAATCAAAAAAGTGGCGCCGCCGTAGCGGGACACCCGGGCGGGAAACAGCCAGATGTTGCCCATGCCCACGGCGGAGCCCACACAGGCCAGCCGGAAGCCCCACGGGGATTGGAAGGCGTCCCGCCCCACAGCCGCTTTTTGTCTTGTCATACGCACTCTCCCCTCCCCACGCTCACGCTGTCAGCCGCCGGACTTCCTCGTCCAGCAGCCGCATGGCGTCATCCAGATAATATTGCAGCGGCTGGGCCGGGCCCACCGCCAGACGGATGCTGCACCGCTGGGAGGGCAGCAGGATCTTCACCGCCTCGCTGGCGCCGATGGCCTCCGCCATGCGGGGAGTCACCTCCCCCAGCAGGCCGTTGGCCGCCAGAATGCCCACGGGCCCCAGCAGAATGTGTGCCCTGCCGGCGCCGAAGACCACGGCGTTCTCCCCGGTGGCCCCCTCGTCGGCGCCGCCCTTCAGCATGGCGGCGGTGGCCAGGGCGTTGGTGCCCAGGGCACGGACCCGCAGGTCCGGGAAAATTTTTTTCACCGCTTCCGTCAGGGCCCGGCCCATGCCGCCGCCCTGGCCGTCGATGACGGCCACCAGCAATTCTGTCCGCTTCATAGCTGTTACCTCGATTTCTTACATTATGTACCAGCATACCCCGCCATGGCGGGGCTTGTCAACGGAAATCACGGTTTCCCTTGACGGTGGCGGAGTGTTCCGGTATACTGAATACACCGTGGTCCTGAAGGGCCGCACGGCGCAGAAGCGCCTGTTTTTTCAAATGTCTCCTTTTTTATGCGCGGCTGAAGCCGTGCCGGATGTCAGAAGGCATACCCTCCCAGGGGGTATGCTGTTTTTTTATGAAAGGACAGTTTGCATGGAACTCTCTGATTTTTTCCGCCTGCATCCCACCGGGGCCGTGGCCTTTTCCGGCGGCGTGGACTCCTCCCTGCTGGTGTGGGCCGCCGCCCGGTACGGCAGCGATTGGCGGGCCTATTATGTGCACTCCCCCTTCCAGCCCGCCTTTGAGCTGGCGGACGCCCGGCAGGTGGCAGACCAGTGCGGCCTGCCGCTGACCGTGCTGGAGGTGGATGTGCTGCAAAACGAGACGGTGGCCGCCAACCCTCCCGACCGCTGCTATCACTGCAAGCGCTCCATTTTTTCCACCATCCTGGACCGGGCCCAGCAGGATGGCTGTCCCCTGGTCATCGACGGCACCAACGCCTCCGATGACGCCGGAGACCGTCCCGGTATGCGGGCGCTGCGGGAACTGGAGGTCCGCTCCCCCCTGCGGGAGTGCGGCCTCACCAAGGCCGATGTCCGGCGGCTGAGCCGGGAGGCGGGACTTCTCACCTGGGACAAGCCCGCCTATGCCTGCCTTGCCACCCGCGTCCCATCCGGTACGGCACTGACGGCGGAGCTGCTGCAATCCGTGGAGGCGGCGGAGACTGCTTTGGCGGAGCTGGGCTTTCGGGACTTTCGGGTGCGCGTTCGCCAGGGCATGGCCCTGGTGCAGGTGACGGAGGCCCAGTGGCCTCTGGCCGCCGCCCGCCGGGATGAGATCCAAAAGCGGCTGCGGCCTCTGTTTGAAAGTGCGGCTTTGGACCTGGCGCCCCGGGTCCCATCAGAATAAGGAGGAGCATATGGCAAACAACATTTTATCGGTCTTGCAGGAGGTCCAGGCCGGCACCCTGACGCCGGAGGACGCCCTGCTGCAATTGAAGCTGGCCCCCTACGAGGACCTAGGCTACGCCAAGGTGGATTACCACCGGGCCGTCCGCCAGGGGGTACCGGAGGTCATTTACGGCCAGTCCAAAACGCCGGAGCAGATCGCCGGCATTCTGGAGGCCATGGCCCGCCGGGACTGCGCCAACATCCTGGTGACCCGCATTCCCCAGGAGACGGCGGACTTCCTGGCGGAGCGGTTTCCCCTGCACTACGAGCCGCTGTCCCGTCTGGCGGTGGCGCTGCCCCAGGCCGTGGAGGGCCGGGGCAGCGTCGTGGTGGCCACCGGCGGCACCAGCGACATGGGCGTGGCCGAGGAGGCCGCCATCACCGCCGAGACCCTGGGCAACCGCGTCACCCGGCTGTACGACGTGGGGGTGGCGGGACTGCACCGGCTTTTGAGCAATCTGGAGCCTCTCATGACCGCCCGGGTGGTCATTGCCGTGGCGGGCATGGAGGGCGCCCTGGCCAGCGTCATCGGCGGCCTTGTGGACTGCCCGGTCATCGCCGTGCCCACCAGCGTGGGCTACGGCGCCTCCTTCGGAGGCATGAGCGCGCTTTTATCCATGCTGAACTCCTGCGCCAGCGGCGTCAGCGTGGTGAACATCGACAACGGCTTCGGCGCGGGCTTCCTGGCCAGCCGCATCAACCAAATGGAGGGTCTAAAATGAAAACACTGTATCTGGAATGCAATATGGGCGCCGCCGGCGACATGCTGATGGCCGCCTTGTATGAGCTCCTGCCCCAGGCCCAGAAGGACGCCTTTCTGGACACCATGAACCGCCTGCTCCCCGGCGTCACCGTGACACCCCGGAGCGCCGTCACCTGCGGCATCGCCGGCACCCACATGGAGGTGCTGGTCCATGGGCAGGAGGAGCACAGCCACGACGTGGCCCTGGGCGCCGCCCAGGACGCCGTTCATGACCACGGCCATGAGACAGCCCATGACGAGGCCCATCACGGCTACCACCACGAACACGGGCATGGCCATGAGCATGAGCATGACCATCATCACGAGCACGACCATGGCCATGAGCACGATCACGAACACGGCCATGCCCACCACCATCACCACGCCTCCCCGGCGGACATCGCCGCCATTCTGGCGGGACTGAATGTGCCGGAGGCGGTGAAGTCCAACGCCAAGGCCGTCTATGACCGCATCGCCGCCGCCGAGGCCAAGGCCCACGGCGTGCCGGTGGCGGAGATCCACTTCCACGAGGTGGGCACCCTGGACGCCGTGGCGGATGTCACCGGCGTGTGCCTGGCCATGCACCTGCTGGCGCCGGACCGGGTGTCGGCCTCTCCCGTCCACGTGGGCAGCGGCCAGGTCCGCTGCGCCCACGGCATCATGCCGGTACCCGCCCCCGCCACCGCCCATCTGCTCACCGGCATCCCCACCTACGGCGGGGAGATCCGGGGGGAGCTGTGCACCCCCACCGGTGCCGCCCTGCTGGCCCATTTCTGCGGGAGCTTCGGCCCCCAGCCCACTATGGACGTGATGGCCGTGGGCATCGGCGCCGGCACCAAGGAATTCCCCGCCGCCAACTGCGTCCGGGCCTTTCTGGGCGAGACGGAGGAGGGCGGCCGGGAGGCCGTTTCCGAGCTGGTGTGCCACATCGACGACATGACGGCGGAGGCCCTGGCCTTTGCCGGGGAGCGTCTGCTGGACGCCGGGGCCCTGGATGTGTCCACCGCTCCCATCACCATGAAAAAAGGCCGGGCGGCGTGGGCCCTCACGGTGCTGTGCCGCCCCGCCGACGAGGAGCGCCTGGCAAAGGCCGTCCTCCGGGAGACCAGTACCCTGGGCGTCCGGGTCCGCCGCTGCGAGCGCTATATCCTCTCCCCCTCCGTGCGGACGGTGGAGACGGCGTACGGCCCCATGGCCGTGAAGGTGGGCCGGGGCTTCGGCATCCACCGGGAAAAGCCGGAGTACCGGGACGTAGCCCGGGTGGCCCGGGAGCAGGACCTTCCCTTCCAGCAGGTGTGGGAGGATGTGCTGGCCGCCGCCAGGGAGGGCCGGGATGAATAATAACCTGTGGGACAAGTGCGTGGCCTTTCACGGCCACTCCTGCCCGGGACTGGCCATCGGCTTCCGGGCGGCCACTCTGGCTCTGGAGCTGCTGGGCGGGGAGGAAAGCGCCCGGGACGAGGAGCTGGTATGCGTCACGGAAAACGACGCCTGCGGCGTGGACGCCGTCCAGGTCATCACCGGCTGCACCCTGGGCAAGGGGAACCTCCTTTACCGGGGCACCGGGAAAATGGCTTTCTCCTTTTACTGCCGCCGCAGCGGCAGGGCCGTCCGCCTCATGCTCAAGCCCCTGCCGGAGGGCCTGGAGCGGGAGGAACGGCGCCGGATGATTTTGGAGGCTCCGGCGGAGCAAATCTTTGCCGTCAGCACTCCCACCCGCCCCGTGCCGGAGCCGGCCCGGCGGTTTGCCAACGTCACCTGCGCCGGCTGCGGCGAGACCGTGCCGGAGCACAAGGTCCGCCTGGTGGACGGCGAGCTCTACTGTCTGGATTGTTTCGCCCCTTATGACCGGGGCTGGTGAGAAATTGAGGGTATTCTTTTTATGAAGAAGCTGTGTATGATTTTCCTTTGCCTCTCCTTGCTGCTGTTGACCGCCTGCGGCGCCCAGACGGAGTCCGCCCCACAGGAGGACAGCGAACCCCTCCGCACCGTCACTGATGCCAGCGGTCGCCAGGTGGAGCTGCCGGAGGAGGTAACGTCCGTGGTCTGTGTGGGCGTGGGCGCCCTGCGGTACACCACCTATCTCCAGGCCCAGGACCTGGTGGTGGGCGTGGAGCAGGGCGAGCAGACGGCCACCCTGGCCAAGCCCTTCAGCTATTTTAACCGGGAGCGCTTCGCCGCCCTGCCGGTGACCGGCGACAACGGCACCACCTATGACGAGGACATTCTCCGCCTGTCGCCGGATGTCATCGTGGCCTACCTGGACGGCGGCACCGCCGATAGCCTTCAATCCCGCACCGGTATCCCCGTGGTGACCATTCCCCTCAACGAGGGCATGTTTGACGAGGCGGCCCTCACTACCCTCTCCCTGCTGGGAGAGGTGTACCACCGGGAGGACCGGGCCCAGGAGCTGGCGGACTACCTGCTGGCGGCCCAGGCGGACCTGGACAGCCGCACCCGGAACATTCCGGAGACGGAAAAGCCCACGGTATACGTGGCGGGCGTCTCCTACAAGGGGGCCCACGGCTTTGAGGGCACCGAGGCGGGCTATCCCCCTCTGGCGGCCATCCACGCCCGAAACCTGGCGGACCGGACCGGCCAGTCCGGCCCCTTCAGCATCGACACGGAGCAGGTGCTCCAGTGGGACCCGGACGTGATCTTCCTGGACTGGAACGGCATGGCGCTTATCCGGGAAAACTACGCCGTGAACCCCGGTTTTTACAACAGCCTCTCCGCCGTGGAAGCAGGGCGGCTGTATGCCCAGATCTCCTTCCGCTCCAGCGCCACCAACGCGGAGCTGGCCCTGGCGGACGCCTATTACGCCGGCACGGTCCTCTATCCGGAGCAGTTCGCCGGCATCGACCCGGCGGAAAAATTCAACGAGATTTTCCGGGTGATGCTGGGCGTGGAGGATGCGTACAGCCAGTACGCCGCCCAGGGCTACACCTTTACCACTTTGAAACTGGGGGAGTGACATGAACCATCCATCTCTCCGGCGGCAGGCCCCGGAGGCCTATGCCCGGCACCAGGGGCGGCGGGCGGCGTTTTTGCTGGCGCTGGCGGCGGCGCTGGTGTGCGCCGTGCTGGTCTCGTTGTGGTGCGGGTCCTATGAAACGCCCCTGCCGGAGCTGGTGCGGGGCGTGTTCGGCCGGGCCGGTGACAAAAGCGTCAACACCGTGGTGCGCAATCTCCGCCTGCCCCGTATCTGCACCGCGCTGCTGGGCGGCGCGGGGCTGGGCATTGCCGGCTGCGTGCTGCAATCCGTGCTGCGCAATCCCCTGGCCTCCGCCTCCACCCTGGGCATCTCCCAGGGGGCCAGCTTCGGCGCCGCCTTTGCCATCATCGTGCTGGGCGCCGGCATCCAGTCCGGCAGCAGCGCCTCCGGCGCCATGTCCTTTACGGCTCCCGTCACCATCAGCGTGTGCGCCTTCGTGTGCAGCATGGCGGTGTCGCTGGTGATTTTGGCCCTGTCCCGGCTGCGGACCATCACGCCGGAGGCCATGGTCTTAGCGGGCGTGGCGCTCAGCTCCCTGTTTTCCGGCGCGTCCACCCTGCTGCAATACTTCGCCGACGATGTGCAGCTGTCCAGCATCGTGTTCTGGACCTTCGGCGACCTGGGCCGCACCTCCTGGCGGGAGGTGCGCATCATGGCGGCGGTGGTCCTGGCGGCCGCGGCGGTCTTTCTTCTGAACCGCTGGAACTACAACGCCCTGGAAAGCGGCGAGCACACCGCCGTCAGCCTGGGGGTCCACGTGGCGGGCCTGCGGCTATGGAACGTGCTGCTGTGCTCTCTGGTCTGCTCCGTGGTGGTGGCCTATGTGGGCGTCATCAATTTCATCGGCCTGGTGGCCCCCCATCTGGTGCGGCGGGTGGTGGGCAGCAATTACTGCTGGCTGCTGCCGGGCTCCGCCCTCATGGGGGCGCTGTTGCTGCTTTTGGGAGACCTGGCGGCCCGGCAGGTCCTCTCTCCCGTGGTGCTGCCCATCGGCGCCATCACCTCCTTTTTGGGGGCGCCGCTGTTTTTGTATATGCTGTTCAAGGGGAGGGACCGGCTGTGATGACTGTGGAACACCTGTGCTTTTCCTATCCCTGCGGGCGGAAAATCCTGGAGGACATCTCCTTCGCCGCGGACGCCGGGGAATGTCTGGCGGTGCTGGGCAACAACGGCGCCGGCAAAAGCACCCTCCTCAAGTGCTTCAGCCACATTCTGCGGCCCCAGTCCGGCCGGGTGCTGGTGGACGGGCGGGATATCCTGCCCTTATCCCTGGGGGAGCTGGCCCGGGAAGCGGCCCTTATGACCCAAAGCGCGCCGTCCGCCCGGCTGACGGTATACGACACGCTGCTGCTGGGCCGGAAGCCCTATATGAAGTGGGGCGTCAGCCAGCATGACCGGGCGGTGGTGGGAGACATTCTGCGGCAGCTGGAGCTGGAGCCCTTCGCCATGCGGTATCTGGACCAGCTCTCCGGCGGCGAGCAGCAGAAGATCCTGCTGGCCCGGGCCCTGGTCCAGGAGCCGAAGCTGCTGCTTCTGGACGAGCCCACCAGCAGCCTGGACCTGAAAAACCAATACGAGGTGCTGGGGCTGGTGCGGCGCTTCTGCCGGGAGCGGAACATCACCGCCGTACTGGTCATCCACGACCTGAACCTGGCCCTGCGGTTCTGCGACCGCTTTTTGTTCCTCCACGGCGGCAGGGTCCTCGCCTGCGGCGGGCCGGAGGCGGTGACGCCGGCAAACATCCGGGCCGTTTACGGCATGGACGCCGCGGTGGAGCAGGTCCGGGGCGTGCCGGTGGTCATTCCGGCGTTGTAAATCCAAAAAGAGGCGGGTCTCCCGTCTCTTTTTTTCAGGGGCTGCCGGAAATTTTCAAACTGTTGAAGATTTTCTTATCTCCGTTTCGTACTATGGTCAGCAAGGGATGAGAGGAGGTGGCGGTGCCGCGTGGCTGATTGGACAAAAGAATCCTTTTCCCGGCTGGTGGAGCAGTATGAACGGCTGGTGTACACCATCTGCTTTCAGCTGGTGCGGGACGCCGCCGCGGCGGAGGACCTGACCCAGGACACCTTCCTGGCCGCCTACCTCCACCGGGACACCATGCCGGCGGGCTACGAGCGGCAGTGGCTGGGGCGCATCGCCGCCAACAAGGCCAAGGACCACCTGCAAAGCGCCTGGAACCGGCGCACGGTCCTGCCGGGGGACGAGGCCATGCCCCCCGGGCTGTCTCCCCCCACGGAGGAGGTAGCCATCGCCCAGAGCGAGGCGGCGGACATCGCCGCCCTCATCGACCGGATGCGGGAGCCCTACCGCCCCGTGTGCAGGCTGTGCCTGCTGGAGGAGCGGTCGCCGGAGGAGGCTGCCCTGGCCCTGGGCCGGCCGGTGAAGACCATACATACGCAGCTGGCCCGGGGAAAACGGCTTTTGCGGGAGCAGCTGGAAAGGAGAGAACGCCATGGAACTGTTTGACCCCTCGGGCCACTTGACGGACCGCGCCCTGCTGGCTCTGGTCCGCAATGAAGAATTGGACGAGCTTGCCCGGCTGGAACTGGCGGAGCACCTGGCCTACTGTGACCGGTGCCTCCAGCGGTACACCGCTTTGCTGGCGGACGCTCCCCTGCTGGTCCCCGCCCGCAGCTGCCGGGAGAGCCTGTGGCGGCGCGTTCGGAGCAGGACCCTCCGCCTCCTCACCAGCCGGTACGCCACGGCGGCCGCCGCCGTGGCCCTGGCACTGACGGTGCTGTGGGGCAGCACCGCTATTTCCCTTCCCCAGCGGAGGCCGGCCCTGCCGGAGGTCCCCCAGCAGCTCCAGCGCTGGCCGGAGCGGTGGAGCGACTCGCTGGACGGCGCCCTCTCCCGGTTCAATGCCATGTTTGATGATCTCGGCGGCGCCGCTTCCCGGCCCGCCCAAGGAGGAAACGCATGAAACGAAAACAAGGACTTTTATTTTTCATCAGCTCCTGCATCCCCGGCTGCGGCCAGATGCACCAGGGCTATATGAAGCGGGGCATGTCCCTGCTGACGGTCTTCTGCGGCATTTTCGCCATTGCCGTCTTTTTGAATATCGGCGCTTTGACTGCGCTGATGGTGCCGGTCTGGCTGTACGCCTTTTTTGACAGCTACAACCTTCGCACCCAGCTGGACGGGGGCACCGCTCCGGCGGACGCCTTCCTGCTGGGGCTGGACCAGGCGGACGGGGAGCGGATGGCCCTTCTCTGCCGCAAGCGCCACAGTCTGGTGGGCTGGGGCCTGGTGGCCCTGGGCGTGTGCATCCTGTACTCCACGGTGGCCGGCTGGGTGGTGGACTTTCTGGGGCAGTTCTCTGATTCCTGGTGGCTCCGCAGCATTTTGCTCTACGATGTGCCCCGGCTGGCGGTGACCATCGGCATCATCGCCCTGGGCATCTGGTTCATCCGGGGGCCCAAGGCCCCGCCCGCAGGGGACATTCCCGCCTTTACCCCGCCGCAGGCAGAGCAGGAGGACGGCCATGGAGAAGACTGACGCCGTTTCCCGGCCCTGCCGCCGGGTGGGCACCTTTACCTTTGGCATGGTGCTGGTGGTATCCGGCCTGGCCATGCTGGTGTCCATGTTTTTCCCCCAGCTGGAATTCACCTGGCTTTTGCAGCTGTCTCCCCTGGCCCTCATCAGCCTGGGGGTGGAGACCCTGCTGGCCGCCCGGGGCGGCGGACGGGTGAAATACGACTGGGTGGGCATGGTTTTGTGCTGCCTTATCGTGTGCGCTTCCCTGGTGCTGTTTGCCGCCGCCTGGTGGCTGGTCCACTGCCCCGACAGCGTTTTTTACTAAGCAAGCAGGCGCTTTCGCTTTTGCGAAAGTGCCTGCTTTCCTTTTGGCGGCGTCTGCTGTATAATGGCATGGAATCAACAAAGAAACGAGGGCTTTTCATGGAGCAGGTATTTCCCATGCAGGTGGTCGCCCGTATCCGCAGCGACTTTTCCTCCAAGTTCGGCGTGCCCCGGCAAAGCGGCCTGGTGGACGCCCTGGAGGCCGCCGTGGTTTTTGAGCCGGAATTCCGAAACCCGGACGCCGTCCGGGGGCTGGAGGGCTTTTCCCACATCTGGCTCATCTGGGCCTTTCACCAGGCGATGCGGGACACCTGGTCGCCCACGGTGCGGCCGCCCCGGCTGGGCGGCAACGTCCGCATGGGGGTGTTCGCCACCCGCTCCCCCTTCCGGCCCAATCCCATCGGCCTTTCCTCCGTGCGGCTGGAGCGGGTGGAGCTGACGGCGGACCTGGGACCGGTGCTCCATGTGCGGGGCGCCGATTTGGTGGACGGCACGCCCATTTTTGACATCAAGCCCTACATTCCCTACGGCGACAGCCACCCGGAGGCCGTGGGGGGCTTTGCCAGCGCTCCCGCCGGGGAGACGCTGACGGTGGTCATCCCCCCGGCGCTGCTGGAACAGGTGCCGGAAGCCCGCCGGGAGGCTCTGCGGGGCGTGCTGGCCCAGGACCCCCGCCCCCACTATCAAGACGACCCGAACCGGGTCTACGGCTTCACCTTCGCCGGTATGGAGGTCCGCTTCTCCGTGGCGGGAGGGGTGCTGACCGTCCGGGAGATCATCCCCCAATGACGAGCAAGGGGCCGCAGGCTTTGCCTGCGGCCCCTTGCTTTTTAAAATAATCCCTCCGGAATGCGGATATCCTCTTGGGGCACCTTGTTCCAATCAAAATCCGCCAGCAGCGCCCGGGCGCTTTTGGGTGACGCCGAGGGGTTGAAGCCCGCCAGGTACGCCAGCTTGCCCAGCACCTCCTCCGGGGTGCAGCGGTCCTGCAAAACGTCCAGCCCCGCGTCGGCATTGCGTTTGCTGAGGCGGCGGCCGTCAGCGGACAGCAGCAGGGGGAAGTGGAAAAAGGACGGCGCCGGCAGGTCCAGCAGGCGGTACAGCAGCAGCTGCCGGGGCGTGGAGTCCAGCAGGTCCGCGCCCCGGACCACCTCCGTGACGCCCATGGCGGCGTCATCCACCACCACCGCCAGCTGGTAGGCGAACATCCCGTCGGACCGCCGCAGGAGAAAGTCGCCGCAATCCCTTGCGAGGTTTTCCCTGTAAAGCCCCATGTGGCCGTCTGTAAAGGCCATCTCCTCGTCAGGCACCCGCAGCCGCAGGGCCGGTTCCCGCCCCGTCAGGCGCCGCTTTTCCGCCGCCTGGGCGGCTGTCAAGGCGCGGCAGGTGCCGGCGTAGACCATCTGCCCGTCCTCCCGGTGGGGGGCGCTGGCGGCGTGGAGCTCCGCCCGGGTGCAAAAGCACGGATACACCAGCCCCATGTCCTCCAGCTTTTGGAGGGCCGCCTGGTACAACGCCGTCCGCTCACTTTGGTAATACGGCCCGTCGGGGCCGCCCACCGTGGGACCCTGGTCCCAGTCCAGCCCCAGCCAGCGGAGGTCCGCCTCCATCCGGTCGGCGTACCGCCGGGGGCAGCGGGCAGTATCCAGGTCCTCGATGCGCAGGACCACCCGCCCCCCCTGCTGCCGGGCGCTGAGCCAAGCCAGCAGGCAGCACAGGATGTTGCCCAGATGGATGCGCCCGCTGGGCGAGGGAGCAAACCGTCCCACCATGTCCGTCACGTCCTTTCAGGGAAAAAGCGGGGAGGCGCCCCGCTTTTTCACACATTCAGCTTTTCCTTGTTCACGGTCTTGAACAGCGTCATCAGCAGAATTTTCACGTCAAAGAGGATATTCCAGTTTTCGATGTAATAGAGGTCATGCTCGATGCGGTCCCGGATGGAAGTGTCGCCCCGGAGGCCGTTCACCTGGGCCCAGCCGGTGATGCCGGGCCGCACCTGGTGCTTGACCATATAGCGGGGGATTTCCTCCTTGAACTGCTCCACGTAATGGGGCACCTCCGGCCGGGGGCCCACCAGGCTCATGTCCCCCTTCAGGACATTGAAAAACTGGGGCAGCTCGTCGATGGAGCATTTGCGGATGAAAGAGCCGAAGGCGGTCTTCCGGGGGTCCTCATTGGTGCTCCAGCCGGTCTGCTCCCGGGCATTCACCCGCATGGAGCGGAATTTATACATATAAAATTCCTTTTTGTCCTTGCCCACCCGCAGCTGCTTGAAAATGATGGGGCCGGGAGAGGACAGCTTCACCCCCACCGCCGCGATCAGCATCAGCGGCGAGGTCAGCACAATGAGCACCAAAGCGCCCGCGATGTCAAAGGCCCGCTTCACAAAGGCGTTGCCGATGTTGTCCAGTGGGATGCGCCGCAGGTTGATCATGGGCAGGCCGTCGATGTTGTCCACCTGGGGGTTTGAGGGGATGTACGCCGCGTAAAAGGGAATGACGGAGGCCTTCGTGCCGGTTTTTTCGCAGGCGGCAATGATTTTCGGCATTTTGTCCTCGTCCCGGGCGGCGATGGCCACCACCACCTCATCGGGGCTGTATGTATCCAGCACTTGCTCCAGCCGGCTGTATGGCCCCAGGCAGGGCAGATCTTTCCACCCGTCTTCGTCCGCCACGTAGCCATCCACCCGGAAGCCCAGGTTTTTATCCCGCCGGATCTTTTGGAGGTACTTTTCCGCCATAGACCCCCAGCCCACCAGGACCACATGCTTTTGATTATAGCCCATGCGCCGGTAGCGCCGCAGAACAAGGCGCATGGCGGCCCGCTTGCTCAGCAGCAGGAACGAGCTCACCAGAAAGAAAAACACCAGCGTCCAGCGGGACATATGCTCCAGCCGGAACACAAACAAGCCGGCCATGAGGCAGATGGTGTCCAGAATGTTGGCGCAGAGGAACCGGGCCGCCTCCCGGTGGAAGCGGATGGAGCGGTACGAGCTGTACAGTCCCGCCATGGCGTAGGAAAGCAGGCACAGCACCACGGCCACGGCGGCCAGCCGGACATAATAGGAAAAGGGGATGCCCTCAATGCCGGTGAACACATAAAAGCGGATCCAGTAGGCCACCATCACGGAGAAGAACACCAGCAGTCCGTCGGAAAACACGTGCAGCTGGTTTAAAAGCCGCTGATTTTCTTTGATCATGACAGTGCTCCTTTGTGATGTCAAACTTCGCTTCTATTGTACTCATTCCGTCACTTCCTGTCAAATTTCTTGCAAAGGCAATTGCTTCCACCTATAATGGTTTATCATGATCCCTTTACAAGGAGGTGCTGCCATGCCGGGCACTGTGTTGTTCGTGGCGTCCACCTGGTCCCACATCGCCAATTTTCACCTGCCCTACCTCCGCGCCTTCCGGCAAATGGGTTGGACCGTCCACGCCGCCTGCGGCGGAGAGCGGCGGGACATCCCGGAGGCGGAGCTCTGCTGCCAGCTGCCCTTTGAAAAGAAAATGACGGCTCCCGCCAACTTCCGGGCCCAGGCGCTGCTGCGCCGCCTCATGCACGCCCAGCGGTACGACCTGGTGTGCGTCCACACCTCCCTGGCGGCCTTTTTCACCCGCCGGGCGGCGGCAACGCTCCGTCCGCGTCCGGTGCTGGTAAACATGGCCCACGGCTATCTGTTCGACGACCACACCCCCGCCCTGAAGCGGACCATCCTGCTGGCCGCGGAGCGCATGACGGCGCCCCAGACGGACCTGCTGCTGACCATGAACCGCTGGGACTATGACACCGCCCAGGCATATCACTTGGGAAAGCGCATTGCGAACATCCCCGGCGTGGGCGTGGACTTTGACCGGCTTACTCCCCTGTCTCCGGCGGAGCGGGCCGCCGGCCGGAAACAGCTGGGCCTCAGCCCGGAGGATTTTCTGCTGCTGTACGCCGCGGAGTTCTCTCCCCGGAAAAACCAGGCGGCCCTGCTGCGGGCGCTGCCGCTGCTGCCGGAGCGGGTGAAGCTGGCCCTGCCGGGCCAGGGCGCCCTGCTGGAGGAGTGCCGGACCCTGGCCCGCCGCCTGGGGGTGGAGCGGCGGGTGCTGTTCCCCGGCTATGTGTCCCCCATGGGACCCTGGTACGCCATGGCGGATGCCGCCGTGTCCGCCAGCCGGTCCGAAGGGCTGCCCTTCAACATTATGGAGGCCATGCACACCGGACTCCCCGTGGTGGCCAGCGCTGTGAAGGGCCACACAGACCTCATCGCCGACGGCGATAACGGCTTGCTGTACCCCTATGATGACGAAGCGGCTTTTGCCGCCGCCGTCCGCCGCCTGCTGGCGTCGCCGGAGGAGGCCGCCGCCCTGGGGGCCGCCGCCCGGGAGGCCGTGGAGGCCTACCGACTGGACCGGGTACTGCCGCAGGTGATGGACCTCTACCTCACCGCCGGAAAGATGTGACGGCTCCGCGAATACGCCAATGCCCCGCGCCTTGCGGCGCAGGGGCATTTTTTTGCTTTTCAGCCATCTTTCACAGGGAAATGGTTGAAAAAGCGGGGCAACGTGTATATAATATTATGCTGTTAAATTATGTGATATAGGAGTGAAGTTCCTTGGCTAAATTCCAACGTCCCGCCGCTCCCGCTCCCCGGGACCCGCTGGGAAAGGTCTATCCCTGCTTGCTGCCGGTGCTGCTGTTTCTGGCAGTCACGGCCATTAGCCGCCAGTTTGCCGTCGGCTTCGCCGTGGTGTGCATCCTCCTGGTCCTGGGACGGACACCCCTGGGCCAGCTGCGCCGCCGCGTCTCCCTGCTGACGGCGGCGGTGGTCCTCTATTCCCTGGTGTACCTGGCCTCCGGCCTTTGGTGCCATTTCGGCGAGTATGCCGCCCGGGAGAGCATCAAGATCCTCATTGCCCTGGCGGTGTTTGGCCTGGTGCTGGCCAGGACAAAGGAGGACAAGCTCTCCAGTCTGCTGTGGACCCTGAACGGCGTACTGGCCGTGGTGTCCTTCCTGTGCATCGACGCCGGCAGCTGGCAGCTGCCCACCCGGGGCTTTTCCGCCCTAATGAAGCTGTTCCTCTCCAACTATCCCCTGAGCACCATGGGCTATGAGTCCGGCGTCCGCATCACCGGCATTTTTTCCAACGCCAACGTCTCCGCCGGTATGATCGCCTTTGGCCTGGTCATTTCCCTGTACCTGTACAAGACCGCCCAGTGCGAAAAGGGCCGGGCGGCCGCCGCCGTGGTCCTGGGCGTGGAGGCCCTGGCCTTCTTCCTGTCCTTCTCCATGGGCGCCATGGCTGCTTTCGGCGTCACGTGCCTGGTGTATGTGCTGTGCTCCGGAAAGGGCCGCCGCCTGCCGCTGTTTTTGTTGATGCTGGAGTGCGTGGTGGTGACGGTGGCGTGTGCCTTTGCCGCATATCCCTTCCTGGGTACCGGCAGTATCCTGCCGGACCTGCTGGCCTTTGTGTGCGGCGGCGCCATCTGGGCGCTGGACCGCTTCGTGGGCCGCAAGGCGGCCGCCGCTCTGGAAAACCGGGGCAAGGTGGTGGCCGTGGCCGGCGGCGTGTTGGCGGCGCTGGCTGTGGTGTACGTGGTACTGGCGATGAATGTCACCGGCGTCACCACGCTGGCGGAGGGCAGCTCCCTCTCCCGCGCCATCTATCCCGGTGCCGGGGAATACACCGTTACGGTGGACGGTGTGGACGCCCAGGTGCGGATCTATACGCAAAACGATGTGCAGCTGATGATGCACACCAACACAGTGCTCTATGAGGGGAGCCTCTCTCAGGCGTCCTTCACCGTACCGGAGGATTCCCGGGTGGTGTGGTTCGTCCTCTCCGGCGACGGTGACCTGAACGCCGTCACCTTATCCGACGGCACGAAGCTGCCCCTGGACTATAAGCTGCTGCCCGGCTTTGCCGCCAACCGCCTCCAGGGCCTGCGGGCCAACCAGAACTTCATCCAGCGGTTGGTGTTCTTCCGGGACGGCATCCGGCTTTGGAAGCAAAGCCCCCTCATCGGCTGGGGCGTCGGCGGCGTGGAAGGCCAGCTGACGAGCGTACAGAGTTTTTATTACGAGTCCAAATATATCCACAACCAGCTGATTCAAATCATGGATGAGGCCGGTCTCCTGGGCCTTGGATGCTTTTTGTTCCTGCTGGGCAGCGCCATCTGGACCCTGGTCCGCCGCCGGAAGGAGGAGGACCCCCTCGTTCCCATGCTGGCGGCCTGCCTGACCATGATGATCTGCCATTCCATGACGGAGGTGGTCTGGTCCGCCCAGATGTACCAGGTGGTGGTGTATGTTCTTTTCGCCGTGCTCATCATTCGCTTCGCGCCCGCTACGGAAGGGAAGCGTGCCTCGGCGGCAGGCACCGCGCTGGCCGCTATCCTGGGTGCCGTTGTGCTGGTATTCGCCGGCCTTCAGGGCAGCTCTTTGCTGGCAGCGCGCTCCTTCCAAGCCATAGAGGACGAGGACCTGACCCTCAGCCAATTCGTGGCCCGGCTGCAGAAGCTGGACCGCATGGAGGTCTATGACGATTCCACCTACCAAATCAACGCCATGGCCAACGCCCTGCAAATGAACAACGTCACCGGCCGGGGCATTGCCGCCGGCTATGCCAAAAAACTGGAGGCCAGCGGAGAGTTTGACAACTGCTATCACGCGGCGGCTTACTATTATCTGCCCCTGCGGGACTTTGAGGGCTTTTTCCGGGTCACCCAGGTGGGATTGATGCAGGAGGCCTCCAATCCCGACGCGTGGAACAGCATCACGAACCTGTATACCCAGGCCGCCCAGCAGCTGGAGCCGGATGAGTTGGAGGAGTTCCTCCCCGGCGTCGCGGATTTTGCCGCAAAGCTGGAGGACTTCAACAGCTCCGGCCGTCTGGAGCAGATCGTTCTGGAGGAAGAAAACCAGGCCTTCCTGGACGCCGCTGTCTCCCTGGCGGAGGCCGGTGCCGACGGCGAGACGGCCTACGGTATTTTGAACGCCCTGCTGGGCGAATAAGTCCCGGAGCAACGGCAGGCCGCCCAAAAGGGCGGCCTGTTTTTTTGCGTCCGGGAAAAAATTTTTGAATTGTTGCACGCCGGCGTGCAACAATTCGCCTCCGGGCCCTGTATGGTAGAAGCCCAACAGGGCCGGAGGGAGGTGAGACCATGGAAAAGACCAGTCAGTACCAGCTGAACCAGTGGGCTGCCGAGGACCGCATCCTGCGGGAGGATTTCAACCGGGACAACGCCAATGTGGAGGCCGGCCTGGTGGCTCTGGGCGAGCGGGTGACGGCGGAACAAAGCGCCCGGGAGCAGGCCGTCAGCAGTGCCAAGAGCCAACTGGAGGCTGCCAAAGCGGACAAGACGGCGTTGGAGGCACTGCAAGCCCAGGTGGATGCGCTCCCCTTTGTGAAGCTGCGGGAGTTCACTACCAGCGCTGAAGCTGCCCAGGTGGATGTGGACATGAGCGGCATCGATCTGCGGCAGTATGCCTATGTGCTGGTGGTGCCCCGGCTGTCCAGCGGAAGCTCCACCATCTATCTGCGGCTGAACGGGATATCCGACGCCTATTATTTCAGGGAAGCCAGCAGCCGTAAGTACCTGGTGTTCTTCCAGTCCTTCTCTAGGGACTGCAACACGCTGATCAAGCTGATGGGCATGGGCAATGGCGTCGCCGCTATTTCAGAATATGTGGCAAAAAGCGGCGACGGATTTCAGGATTACGCCTCGATGGACACCAACAGCGGCGTCTCCGCCAGCACCCTCCAGGCCCTGAGCTTTATGACGGACGACAGTACCGTCAAGATCAGTGCAGGCGGAAAAATCACAATATACGGGGTGAAATTATGACCATTGATGTGTTGGTTTGCCGCGGCGACGGCACGCAGCTTCTGGAGCAGCGGGAAGTCCCGGAGGATTATTTTGAAACTGCTCCGCAGGAGCCGCAATAAGAAAAACAAGGCCCCGCACCGAAAGGTGCGGGGCCTTGTCTGTTGTTCAGCCTTTACAGGACCGAACCTTCACAGAGGTGAAGATCAGGCCTTGTCGGTCACAACGAACAGGTAGGTGAATTCACCGTTGCTGTTCATGACGCCGTAGACAGCCTCAGCCTTGTAATCGGAAGCCAGCTTCTTGGCGGTGACAGTCTTCATGTCGCCGTCATCGACAACCATGATCTTGGCACCGTCAGCCATGTAATAGCTGACTTGATTGATGGTGACAACACCGCTCTTCTGCTCGATCCTGCCGCTGTCAATGTCCTCATCAGCAGTCCAATCCTCGGTGTCAACGTCGGAAGCGGGATACTTCTTCTCGGTGACCTCGGTGTACTTGGAGACGTAGCCGTTCTCGTCGTACTCGACCTCGGTGTACAGGCCCATGCCCAGAGTGCCGTGATCCTCGTCGAACTTGACCTTGGTGACCTCACCGTTCAGGACGGCCTTGTAGCTGTAATACACGTTCTCGTCGGAGTCGGTGCCGCGCTTATCATACTTATCCTTGTACAGGAAGATGACGTCGCCGGTCTTGTCGCCGCCCTTGGCGTCGGCAACATCGCCCAGATCGATGAACACATACTTGGCGTAAGTGCTGCTGTTCTTCTCGAACACGACAGAGATATAAGCCTTGTCGCCCTTGGTGCTGTTCACGGTGATCTCGGGAACCTTCTTAATGCCGGTGTAGACGCTGACATCGTCATCGTCGTCCACGACCACGAACACGGTGGAGCTGGTGCCCTTGGCAACAGTGGTGGTGCCGTTCTTGATGGCAACAGTGTCCTTATCGGTCACGGTACCAGCAGACAGCTCCTCAGCGTCAGCCTTGGCGGTCAGGGTATACTTGTCGTTCTTCAGGGTGTAGCTGTACCAGCCATCGTCAACCTTGCTGGCACCGGTCTCGCCCTTGACAGAGCTGCCGCCGACCTTGTCAACAGTGATCTCTTGGTTGGTACCATCCAGGAAGTAAGCGTTGGCCTTCACGTTGGCCTTCTCGGAGTTGGACGCAGCATAAGCATCATCGATATAGACGTACTTTCCCTCATCCTCAACACCGTCAGCGAAGATCACGTAGCCATAGGCGTCCAGATACAGGTCATAATCGTCCTTGATGCTGTAATCGCCGTCGAAGCCGTTGCCCTCGTTGTAGGTCTTGCTGTATTTGTACTTGGTGCCGTCGGCGGTGACGGAGTCGCCATCCTCATAAGCGGTAACAGCAGCGGTGACCTTCTCAGCCTTGGCGATGGACTTGATCTCGTTGTCAGCCACGGTGACCAGGACATAGTCCTCATCCTCGTAAGTGTTCAGGTTATCAAAGTCGTCGCTGGAGAGAGTCATGTCAACCTTGGAGGAGTCAACGTTGTCGCTCAGGGTGGTGTCGTCGGCCCACTCGATGTCCAGCTCTTCGTCATCGTCGTCATAGTCGCCGGAGACCTGAGCCAGATAGGTGTTGATGGAGACGATGCGGACGGTATCGTCGGTGTCATCACCCTCAATGATGTAGACCTCAGTCAGAACACCGTTGCCGCCGATCTTCTTGTCGTTGTTCTTGGCCACAGCGAAGCTACCGACATCGGTCTGCACGCCGTCAACATAGTAGGCATCCTTCTTGTCAACCTGCTCGAAATCGTAGTCATCGCCCAGGTCGGCGCGGACGGTCTTGCCCTTGACTTCCTCGGTGTAGGTGGCGTCAGCGGCCTTGGCATACTTGCCGATCTCGTCGTTCTTGATCTTCCACTGGTTGCAGGGACGGCCAAAAGCATCGTCGCCGGCGTCGTTCAGCTTCAGGTCGGTGAAGTACTTCTCGGCGAACTGCATGTACTTGTCGGCCTTGATGTACTGCTTGGAAGAGGTGTTCTCCATGTCCTTGGCATCGTTGCCGCCCACGACGACCTGCGCGCCGTTGACGGTAACGGTGGTCTTGGAATCATACTCCACCATGGTGGCCTGCAGGGTGTTCAGGGCATACAGGCAAGCCTCTTCACGGGTGACAGCCTTGGAGCCGTTAAAAGCCTCGGTCAGGCCGTCGTCCAGGTCGATGCCGATGGCCAGCTTGGCAACGTTGATGGACCAGTTGGGGCCGGTGAAGCCTTCCTCGTCGGAATCATAGCCCAGAGCGCCCAGCAGCATCTTCATGAAGGCATAGCCGTTCAGAGTGCCGGAGGGACGGAAGGTGCCATCAGCATAACCGGAGATGATGCCTTCCTTGGCGCAGTAGGTGATGTAGCCGGCGAACACGCTGTCGGCGGGAACATCCTTGAAAGGAGCGGTGCTGGCGGACAGAGCGTCAGCGGTGGTGGGGCCCAGGATCATGTTGCAGATGATCTTGGCAGCTGCACCACGAGTCAGGGTGTTGGTGGGACGGAAATCGCCGTCGGAATAACCGTCAACGATATCCAGGGCGGAGATCACGTCAACAGCTTCTTTATAGGTGATCTTGCTGTCGTCCGTGAAGTCCTTGGCGCCAGCGCTGATGGTGACCAGAGACATGGTCATAACCAGAGCCAGAACCAGAGAAAGGAACTTCTTCATGGGGTTTTCCTCCTTTAAAATTTACCTTCCGGAGACCTGCGGTCCCCTTCCGGCATTTGAAATGTGAACATCCAAGGAGGTCTTCCCGTCTTTCACGGCACACATACCGTGGCTAGCCGGTCCTGTATCTGCGCCGGGCTGCCGGGGGAAACTCCCTCTTCTGTTCATGTTGCATGATAACAAATCCAATTTTGGATTGCAAGAGGATTTCCGCTTTTGTAACACAGCCGTAACAAAACACCCTATGGTTTTATGGTAACCGTTTCGTCCCGCGGCCTTACCTTATTATAATCATATAAAAAGCGCCCCGGCCAAGTGGCCGGAGCGCTTTGTTTGTTCACTTTACGCGCCGTGAACGGTGACGCCGGACAGGCTGAACCAGCCTCTGGCATCCCGGCAGACGCCGGTCAGGGTCTCCCGCGCCGTCCAGGCGGTGACGGTGGTGTACAGGGGCGCCACGGCACTGTCCTCCAGCAGCAGCACCTCCGCGTCATGGAGGCAGCCCATCCGGGCCGACCCCACCTCGGCACGGGCAATGATGGACAGGAGCGTGTCATAGGCGCTGTTTTCATAACGGGCGTAATTGTTTTCGCTGCCGGAGGTCCAGGGCATCAAAAAGCTCTCGGCATCATTGCCAAAAGCCCGCACGTCCAGTCCCGCCAGGGTGTACGTCCCCTCCTTCAGAGCCGTCCGCAATTCCTTTTTCGCCACGGCCACCGGCGTCACTGTCACACCCAGCACCTGCTTCCACTGCTGGGCCAGGGCCTGGGCCACAGCGGCATTTTCCGGCGTGTCCTCATACAGGTACTCCAGTTCTCCCAGGTCGGCACCTCTATCGTAACCTGCGTCCTCCAACAGTTCCCGGGCCTGGGCACAGCGGCCTGCGTAGGTCTCCGGGTCATTGTCCAGCAGGGCGTTGTTCGTGCGGAAATCGCCCTCCCCGCCGCCGGGGACACCGGGAGGCACCATACCCTCCGCCGCCCGGGCCGTCACACCGGCCGCCTGGGCCACGGCTTCCCGGTCAATGGCTGTCACCAGTGCCTGACGCACCAGGGGATCGGAAAACACATCCCGGCCGCAGTTCAAAAGGAGCGTATATGTGCCCAAGATCGTGGCAGGCACCCAGTTCTCGTTCTCCGCCAGTTCCGCCATCCGTTCCTCCGTCAGGGGCCAGATCAGGTCCACCGCTTCCTCGTCGTACAGGGCCTGGGCCTCCTCCGCCGAGCCGGCAAAGCGGAACACCAGCTCCGCCGGGCCGGAGTGGCTGCCGTAGTACTTGGAATAGTCCGTCAGCGTCAAGGACTCGCCGGCGGTGTAGGTGCCGATCTGATACGGACCGTTGGTCACCAGTTTTTCCGTCTGGGACCACCATTTTTCCGTCCCCGCCGTGCCGGTCTCCGCCTCTGCGGCCTTATTCCGCTCCACCGCCGCGTCCCGCAGGCGGACCACTACATCCTCCCGCAAGGGGCTGGTTGCGGGAGAGGTGCACACATCCGACAAAAACCAATCGTAATCGCCGGTGAGCACCACCTCCAGCGTGCTGTCGTTCCGGGCACTGACTTGCAGCAGCGACGTATCTCCCGTGGCGCGGACCTCGTCATAGCCCGCCACGATGGACAAAATGGAGGCATAGGGCGAGCCGCTGGCCGGGTCCGCCAGCCGCCGCCAGGCATATACAAAGTCCTCCGCCTTCACCGCCCGGCCGTCAGACCATTTGGCGCCGCGGAGACGGAAGGTCCAGGTGACTGTACCGTCGTGGTTGTTTTCCGTGCTGTAACTTTTGGCCATGCCGTTGGAAACGGAGGCACTGCCGGACACGTCCACCGCCACCCGCATAAGGTTTTCATACAGGTGGGTCACGATGGTCTGGTCTCCCTCCTCCGTGGCGTAAATGGGGTCCAGGCTGATGGGCTCGCTCCCCAGGCACACTGCCAGGGAAATCCCCTCCTCCTCCTTTTCACAGCCAACCAGCAGTGAGGCGCATACGGCCAGCGCCAGCATCAGGGCGGCCCATCGTCTCCAGAGCTTCATGAAATCTCTCCTTATCCTTGGAATAAAGAACAAGGTGCCGCAGGGCAGCACCCGAATGAACATAATGAATTATAAAGAATTTCACATGTATTGTAAAGCCGCTCCGGGCAAAAAGTAACAAAATATTACAAAATATTCATAAAGCCCGCCTGCCGCCGGAGAGGCCGGCCTGCGGGCTTTGGAAAATTCTTTTCGCAAGTGCTTGACAAGACCGCGGCATTCCTAGTACAATTTTCATAAAGTATCCTGTGGTCCTCCAGGCGTTTTTATGTAAAATCGGCAGACAGCGCCGCCAGAGGGGACCGGGCGCCGGCGCGGCCTGTTCAAAGGCGGGCCGGCACAGCAGTGATCCCCAATTTTTTCAATCAGGCGGCCGCCGCTACTCCATTTCCATAGCGTCCGGTCAGCCATAAAAAAGGAGGAGATCCCATCCGCCGGCCGGCGGTGCGGCAGTGTGGAGACCTGCCGTAACGCGACAGAGGTTTTGCTCTTCTGCCGCGAGGGAGCCCATGCGGAGGCAGGGCTCTTACGGTCAATGCAATGGCAACTGTTTCTCTCAAAGGCATCAAGAAGATCTACGACAACAAGGTGACTGCGGTCCACGACTTCAATCTGGAGATCGCGGACAAGGAGTTCATCGTCCTGGTGGGTCCTTCCGGCTGCGGCAAGTCCACCACGCTGCGGATGGTGGCCGGCCTGGAGGATATCTCCGAGGGCGACCTGCTCATCGACGGCAAGCGCATGAACGACGTGGAGCCCAAGGACCGGGATATCGCCATGGTTTTCCAGAACTACGCACTGTATCCCCACATGACGGTGTACGAAAACATGGCCTTCGCCCTGAAGCTGCGCAAGGTCCCCAAGGATGAGATTGACAAGAAGGTCCGGGAGGCCGCTGAGATCCTGGACATCACCCAGTACTTAGACCGCAAGCCCAAGGCTCTGTCCGGCGGCCAGCGCCAGCGTGTGGCCATCGGCCGCGCCATCGTCCGGAATCCCCGGGTGTTTTTGATGGACGAGCCCCTCTCCAACCTGGACGCCAAGCTGCGCAACCAGATGCGCGCTGAGATCATCAAGCTGCGCCAACGGATCGACACCACCTTTATCTATGTTACCCACGACCAGACGGAAGCCATGACCCTGGGCGACCGCATCGTCATCATGAAGGACGGCTACATTCAGCAGATCGGCACGCCCCAGGAGGTGTTTGACCATCCCGCCAACATCTTCGTGGCCGGCTTCATCGGAATGCCTCAGATGAACTTCTTCGAGGGCCAGCTGGTGGCCGAGGGCGGAAAGTATGCCGTCCAGGTAATGGACGCCGTCATGGAGCTCTCCCCGGAGATTCAGGCCCAGCTGAAAGCCAAAAACGTCCCCGCCAAGGCTGTGACTCTGGGCATCCGCCCCGAGCATGTCTCCTTTGTGCCGGAGGCCGGTCCCCACTGCCTGACCGGCACCGTGGACGTCAGCGAGATGATGGGCAGTGAGATCCACCTGCACGTCAGCGCCGGCGGCCATGATGTGGTGCTGCGCGTTCCCACCACGGAGCTGGCCAGCGAGCATAAGGGCGGCTTCGCGTTCGGCGCCCAGGTCCACTTCACCTTCCGCGGCGACCTGATCCACCTCTTTGACCCCGAGACCGAGGAGAACCTCCTCCCCTTGAAAAAATAAAAAACAGCGCCCGGTCCAGGCCTTTGCCTGGACCGGGCGTTTCCTTTACAGCCGCTGTGGTTTTTAGGATTCCACCATCATCAGCTTGCCGTCGGGCCCGAATTTTACCGGCGTGATCTCGTTGCGGGTCTTCTGGGCGATATCGTCAATGCGCATTTTAGAGGGATAGTCGGCGATGAAGGTCACCGCCACGCCCTGGCGCTTGGCACGGCCCGTGCGGCCGATGCGGTGGACATAGTCCTGATTCTCATCGGGCACATCGCAGTTGAACACGATGTCCACATCATCCACGTCGATGCCCCGGGCGGCCACATCCGTGGACACAAACACCCGCAGCTTTCCCTGGCGGAACAAGTCCATCACCTGCTCCCGGCGCTTTTGGGGGATATCGCCGTGGATGCACTGGGCGTCCACGCCCTGCATCTGCAAAAATTTCGTGATGCGCTCCGTGGAGCCCTTCGTGTTGCAGAAGGCCATACAGCGGTCAAAGCCCGTCTCCTCCAGGATGCGGGCGATGGCATCAGCCTTTTCGTTCTGGGCCACCTCCATGCGGAATTGCTTGATGTCCGGCTTGTTCTGCTCGTCCTCCCGGACAGTGATCTCCGCCGCGTCCCGCTGATACACCCAGGCGATGTCCATGACCTCCCGGGAGATGGTGGCGGAGAACAAGCCCAGGTTCTTCCGTTTGTTCATGCGGTCCAGCAGTCGGGTCACATCGTGGATAAAGCCCATGTCCAGCATCCGGTCCGCCTCGTCCAGCACCACGGTCTGGGCGGTCTCCACCCGGACGGTGCGGCGCTTCATATGGTCAGACAGGCGGCCGGGGGTGGCCACCACGATCTGGGGCCGCTTTTTCAGCATGTCGATCTGCTTGCCGATGGGCTGGCCGCCGTACAGGCACACGCAGCGGACGCCGGGCTTAAAGGTGGACAGCATCCGGATCTCATCGGTGATCTGGATGGCCAGCTCCCGGGTAGGTGCCAGAATGACGGCCTGGACGCTCTCATCCTCCGGGTCCACATGCTCCACGATGGGGATGCCGTAGGCAAAGGTCTTGCCGGTGCCGGTGGGCGCCTTGGCAATGACATCCTGCCAGTCCATCATGGGCGGAATGCAGCCCGCCTGGACCGGCGTGGATACCTGGATATTGCGCTGCCCGATGGCGCGCATGATCTCCGGCGACAGCCCCAGGCTGTCAAACCGGACGCCTTGTGTATACTCCATATTCTATTCCTCTTTTTTTACGCTCTCATTTTATAAATGCACGGAATCATCCATAATACCAGTATTATATCCGTAAAAAAACGCATTGTAAAGTGCCCGCGTAAATTCCCGCTTTTGTACCGGGAAAAAGGCTCCTGTGTTAAAATACGCCAGAATGTTGCCGTTTTAGTAAAAATTTTGTGAAATCGCCAATATTTTCCTGTTTTTCAGTAAATTTGTTGTCTATTTATAGTAAAATTGTGTATTTTGTTCCCGCCGATTCGCAATTTTATGCTAAATTGTTTTTGAAAGTAATCACGGGCTTGCCACGGGGGGATGAGAAGTGAACGGAATGGATTACGTACGCATCCTACGAGATCTGCGGGAAGACGCCGACAAGACACAGACGCAGATTGCTGAAGTTCTGGGGACTTCCCAAACGATGTACGCACGCTATGAGCGCGGTGCCAATGAGCTGCCGATCCACCATTTGATTACGCTGAGCAAGTATTACGGGGTATCCACCGATTACCTGCTGGGGCTCAGCAAAGAACGCTGAAAGAAGGACAGGGGACAAGCCTGTCCTTCTTTGTTTTTTCAGCGGACAGCCCTGCAAAAAGCCAGGCAAAGCAGTTTGCTTTGCCTGGCTTTTTTTCGACTTATTTGTGGGGAACGTGCCAGATATTGTCGGCATACTCCGCCACGGCCCGGTCGGCGGCAAAAATGCCGCTGCGGGCAATGTTGTGCAGGCTCATGCGGTTCCACTTCATGGGGTCGGCATAGGTCTCCGCCATGCGGCGCTCCGCCTCGCAGTAGGAGTCGAAATCCGCCAGCAGCAAATACTCGTCGGCAGGGCTGCCGCCGGCGCCGAACAGCAGCCGCTGGTACAAATCGTCATAGCTGACGCCGTCCCGGAAGCCGTGGCGCAGTGCGTCCAGGCAGCGGCGCAGGGCGTCGTTGTGGCTGTACAGCCGCTGGGGCACGTAGCCCTCCCGTTTCACGCGGTCCACCTCATCGGCATGGAGGCCGAAAAGGAACATATTTTCGTCGCCCAGCACATCGTGCATCTCCACATTGGCGCCGTCCAGGGTACCAACGGTCAGGGCGCCGTTCATCATGAACTTCATGTTGCCGGTGCCGCTGGCCTCCTTGCCGGCGGTGGAGATCTGCTGGCTGACCTCGCTGGCGGGCATGAGCCGCTCCGCCAGGGAGACCCGGTAGTTCTCCAGGAACACCACCTGCAGCTTATCCTTGCAGATGGGGTCGTGGTCGATCTGGTCCGCCAGGGAGTTGATGAGGCGGATGATCCGCTTGGCCACCGCGTAGCCGGGGGCCGCCTTGGCGCCGAACAGGAAGGTGTGGGGATGGGTGATGGCGTTGGGGTCATCCTGGAGCTTCTGGTACAGGGTGATGATGTGCAGCACGTTCAAAAGCTGCCGCTTATACTCATGAAGCCGCTTCACCTGGACGTCAAAAATGGCGTCGGGGTTCAGGATGACGCCCCGGGTCTTCTTGGCGTAGACGGCAAAGTTCTCCTTGTTGGCCCGCTTGATGGCGGCCAGGCGCTCCAGGACCGCCTTGTCATCGGCGTAAGCGTCCAGCTTTTGCAGGACTGTGGGCTGGAGCAGGTAATCGTCCCCACCGGTGAGCTCCTTCACCAGGGCGTCCAGGCCGGGGTTGATCTCGCTGAGCCAGCGGCGGTGGTCGATGCCGTTGGTGACATTTTGGAATTTCCAGGGCTCCATGGCATAGGCGTCCCGGAACACATCCTTTTTCAGGATTTCGGAGTGCAGGCCGCTGACGCCGTTGACGGCCATGCCGCCAGCGATGCACAAGTTGGCCATGCGGACCTCGCCGCCCCAGATGATGGCCATGTTGGCCGTTTTGGCGGGGTCGTGGTAGAACTCCTCCACCTTCTGCTGCCAGCGGGCGGAGATCTCCTGAATGATCTGCCACACGCGGGGCAGCAGGCTCTCCACCAGGGGCTGGGGCCAGCGCTCCAGCGCCTCCGCCAGCACTGTGTGGTTGGTGTAGGCCACGGACTTGGTGGTGATGTCCCAGGCCTCATCCCAGTCCATGCCGGCCTCGTCGATGAAGATGCGCATCAGCTCGGGGATGACCAGGGCGGGATGGGTGTCATTGATCTGGATGACGTTTTTCTCGTGGAAATTCTTCAGGGTGCCGTAGGTGTCCAGATGCTTGGTGGCGATGGACTGGACAGTGGCGGACACGAAGAAGTACTGCTGCTTCAGCCGCAGGGACTTGCCCTCGTAGTGGTTATCCTCGGGGTACAGGACCTTGGCGATGGTGGCCGCCATGGCCTCCTCCTCTGCCGCCTTCAGGTACTCGCCCCGGGAGAACAGGGACATATCCACCGGCTTGGTGGAGCGGGCGTCCCACAGGCGCAGGGTGTTCACATGGTCCGTGCCGTAGCCGGCCACCACCATGTCGCAGGGAACGGCCAGCACGGAGGTGGCGTTCTCGTTGACGATGTGCAGGTGGCCGTCATCCCAGAATTCCCGCAGGGTGCCGCCGAACTGGACGGTCTGCGCCTCCTCGGGCTTGGGCAGCAGCCAGGCCGCGCCCAGGTCCTTCCAGTTGTCCGGCAGCTCCACCTGCTGGCCCTCCACGATCTTCTGCTTGAAGATACCCAGCTCGTAGCAGATGGAATAACCGGCGGCGGGGATCTCCAGGGTGGTCATGGAATCCAGGTAGCAGGCAGCCAGACGGCCCAGGCCGCCGTTGCCGAGGCCGGCGTCCGGCTCGATCTCAAAAATGTCCGCGGCCTTGAAGCCCAGGTGGTCCAGGGCCTCCCGCAGCTGCGGCAGCACCTCCAGGTTATAGGCGTTTTTCATGAGGCTGCGGCCCATGAGGAACTCCAAAGACAGGTAGTGGACCTGCTTTTTCTGCTCCCGGCGGATCTGCTTTTTGGCCTCCACCCGCCGCATGGCCATCACGTCCCGGAGCACCAGGGCGCAGGCCTTCATCATCTCCTGGTCCGTGGCCTCCTCCGGCGTTTTGCCGAAGTTCAGCATCAGCTTGGCGGTCAGAGCGCTTTCCAGCGATTGTGTGGTAAATGGTGTCATAGTTTCCCTTACTCCGCCGCATCCTTCTTTCCCTTCGCGGCGGGCCCTTTCTTTGTGGTCTCTTTCTATGGGGCCGCCGAAGCGGCCCCTTTTGCATTGGTTTATTTACTCCGCCTTTTCCTCAGTCTTTTTGGCGGCAGTTTTCTTGGCAGCCGGCTTTTTGGCGGCGGTCTTCTTTGCCGCGGGCTTCTTGGCAGCGGCCTTTTTTGCCGTGGGCTTTTTCTCCGCGGTCTCGGCGGCCTTCTCCTCCGCTTTGGCGGCAGGCTTCTTGGCGGCAGCCTTCCGGGCCCGGGGCTTTTTCACCGGCTCCTGCGCGGGAGCAGTCTCCTCCGCGGCAGCGGCCTCGACAGCGGGAGCGGGCTCCTGGACAGGAGCGGCCTCCACGACAAGGGCTTCCTCCACAGGGACGGCTGCCTCAGCGGGAGCTTCCTCCTCCGCAGGCGCGGGCTCCTCCGCGGCGGGCGCGGCTTCCTCCGCCGGAGCGGCCTCCACGGGAGGCCAGGCCTGGCCGGTGATGCCGGCGTAGATGCGCAGATACTCCTTGGCGCTGCGGCCCCAGCTGAAGTCGCACTCCATGCCCCGCCGGCGCAGGCGGGCAAAGGCATCGGGATAGTCCTTGTACAGGTACACGGCCTCCCGGATGACATGGAGCATATCGCCGCTGGAATAGTTGGCAAAGGTAAAGCCGTTGCCGGCGTCTCTCCAGGCCTCGTAGGGCTGAACGGTGTCCTTCAGTCCGCCGGTCTCCCGGACGATGGGCACGGCGCCGTAGCGCATGGCGATCATCTGGCTGAGGCCGCAGGGCTCGCTCTTAGAGGGCATGAGGAACAAATCGGCGCCGGAGTAGATGGCCATGGACAGGCTTTCGTTGTAGTCCAGCCGGACGGCCATGCGGCCGTGATACTGCTGGGCGGCCCAGTGGAAGAACTCCTCGTACTTCTGATCGCCCTTGCCCAGCACCACCAGCTGCAACGGGAGTTCCATCATATCATGAAGGACCTCACAAATCAAGTCCAAACCCTTGTGGGACACCAGTCTGGACACAATGCCCACGATGGGCACGTTGGGGTCCTGCCGCAGCCCCATGAGCTTTTGCAGCTCCGCCTTGTCCGCGGACTTGCCGGCCATGTCCGCCACAGAGTAGCGGGCGGCAATGTGTTCATCATTGGAGGGGTCGTAGCGCTTCATGTCGATGCCGTTGAGTACGCCGGAGAGCTTATAGCCGCACTGGCGCATGATGCCGTCCAGCCGGTGGGCGAAATAGGCCATTTTCAGCTCGTTGGCATAGGTGGGCGACACGGCGTTCACCGCGTCGGCACACAAAATGGCGCCCTTGAGCAGGTTCACGTCGCCGTCCATCATGATGGTGCCGTCCTCCGCCCAGCCGTGGTCCAGGCCGAACAGGTCGCCCAGGGTACCCTGGCCGTAACGGCCCTGGTACTCGATGTTATGGATGGTCAGGGTGGTCTTGATGGAGCGGTACTGCTCCTCCCGGACGCCGTCATCCTTCAGGTAGATGGGCACCAGGGCGGTCTGCCAGTCGTTGCAGTGGATCACATCGGGCCAGAAGGCCAGGTGGGGCAGCATCCGCACCACCGCCCGGGAGAAGAAACCGAAGCGCTCGCCGTCATCCGTGTAGCCGTACAGGTCGGGGCGGTTGAAATACTGCTCATTGTCCACAAAGTACCAGGTAACGCCGTCCTGCTCCAGGGAGAACAGGCCGCAGTAGCAGTGGCGCCAGGCCAGGTCCACATAGTCGTAGCACAGGAAATTCAGCTGGCTGCCGAACTTTTCCTTTACCTTCTGGTACATGGGCAGGATGACGGCCACCTGGGCGCCTTCGGCGGCCAGGGCGGGAGGCAGGGAGCCGGCCACGTCGGCCAGTCCGCCGGTTTTGCAGAAGGGCACAGCCTCACTGGTCGCATACAAGATCTTCATAAAATACTCCTTTTCAATCAACATTCCTTTGGTAATCGGTTTCCTGAATATCGGGACAAAGGGGGGACGGACGGTCCCCCCTTTTCAGGCTTTACACAATGCTGCCCTTGGCCAGCACGATGGGGTATGTGGCGTGACCCATCAGGGTCCGGTTCTCCAGCACCTCTACGTCCTTGTCGGCGATGATATAGGCCAACTGGGCGTTGCGGCGGACGATGTCCTCCTTGAACAGGACGCAGTTGCGGACAACAGCGCCCTCCTCCACCACCACGCCGGGGAACAGGATGGAGTTTTCCACCACGCCCTCGATGCGGCAGCCCTCGGCCACCAGGGAGTTGACGCAGCGGCCATTATCGCTGACATAGGTGGAGGACTTGTCCGCACCCTTGGCCCGGATGGGGCGCTCCGGGCAGAACAGCTCGGCACGGATGGCGGGGTCCAGCAGCTGCATGCTGCGGTCATAATACTCCTGCACGGAGCGGATCTGGGCGGCAAAGCCCTTCCAGATGTAGCAGCGGATGTTCAGCGTGTCCTTCTTGGCCCGCAGCACATCCCGCCGCCAGCTGAACTGGTCCTTGGCGGTGCACTCGTCCACCAGCTCCTTCAGCAGGGCGGTGGAGACGATGTACACCTCCAGTCCCCGGTAGCCCCGGGGCCTGTTCAGGTTGTAAAGGACCTCGGTAATGCGGCCATCGGCGTCTTTTTCGTAATATGTGCCGTCAGCGGTGGCAAAGCTGTCGTTGCCGCAGACCACGGTGATATCGGCGCCGGACTTGATGTGGTTTTCATAAACGTCCGCCAAAGGCAGGTTCACCACCAGGTCGCCGTCCATCATGGCCACATACTCCTGCCGGATGGTGTCCAGATAGCTGCGCACACCGGCCAGGGCCTCCACCTTGCCGCGGAAAGGCATGACGCCCCAGTCCTTTTGATAATTGAAGGGCGGCAGCAGCCGCAGGCCGCCCCGCTTGCGGGACAGGTCCCACGCCTTGCCGGTGCCCAGGTGGTCCACCATGCTCTGATAGCGGCCGTGGAGCACCACGCCCACATCCGTGCAGCCGGCGTTCACCAGGTTGGACAGGGCGAAATCCACCGCCCGGTACCGTCCGCCGAAGGGGATGGACGCCGCGGAGCGGATCTCGCTCAGCTCCCGCAGGTCGTTGCGCTTTTCATAAGAAAAGATGATACCATGCAGTCCGTTCATTTGGACACCTCCTCACCGTTGCGGTCCAGCATAATGCCGGGCCGGACCTCTTTCCCCTCCGCCAGAGAGCAGTTGGGAGCCAGGACCGTCAGTCCCCAGGGGTCGGGCGCCGTCTCCTCCGGTGTGCCGCCCACATGGCAGTTTTCACCGATGGAGCAGTTCTCGCCCAGAATGGCGTATTCCACCACGGCGCCGGGCTTGACCACGGTGCCGGGCATCAGGACGGAATAGCTGACCCGGGCGCCCTTGCCCACCACCACATTGGGGGCCAGGACGGAGTTTTCCACCGTGCCCTCCAGGATGCTGCCGCGGTTAAAGGCGCTGTGGTGTACCTGGGAGTCGCTGCCCAGGAAGGCGGGCGGCGCGTTGACGGAGCGGGCGTAAATGGGCCAGGTCTCGTCCAGCAGGTCCAGGCCGGACTCGGGAGAGAGCATATCCATATTGGCGTCCCACAGGGACTCCAGGGTGCCCACATCCTTCCAATAGCCCTCGAAGCGGTAGGCGGCCATCCGCTCGCCGTTATTCAGCATGGCGGGGATGACGTTCTTGCCGAAGTCGTTTTCGGAATTGGGATTGGCCTCGTCCTCCGTCAGGTAGTGGCGCAGGGCCTTCCAGGAGAACACGTAAATACCCATGGACGCCAGGTTGCTCTTGGGCTCCTTGGGCTTTTCGGCGAACTCGGTGATCATATCGTCGCCGTCCACCGCCATGATGCCGAAGCGGGATGCCTCGGACCAGGGCACCTCCATAACGGAGATGGTGCAGGCGGCGCCAGCCGCCTTGTGGCGCGCCACCATCTTGGAATAATCCATCTTGTAGATATGGTCGCCGGAGAGGATGACCACGTAATCGGGGTCATACAGGTCGATGAAGCCGATGTTCTGATAAATGGCGTTGGCGGTGCCCTTGTACCAGGTGCCGCCCTTGCTGCCCTGATAGGGCGGCAGGATATGTACGCCGCCGGTGGAGCCGTCCAAATCCCAGGGCTGGCCGCTGCCGATATAGCTGTTCAGCTCCAGAGGGCGGTACTGGGTCAGAACGCCCACAGTGTCGATGCCGGAATTGGTGCAGTTGGACAGGGGGAAGTCAATGATGCGGTACTTGCCGCCGAAGGGGACGGCCGGCTTCGCCATTTCGCCGGTCAGGACGTACAGTCTGCTGCCCTGGCCGCCGGCCAGCAGCATGGCGATACATTCTTTTTTCATTTTTTCTCCAGCTCCTTTGCCTGTTTTTTCTTCCTGGGCTTTGGATATGCGCCTTCGCCCCGCAGGAACACCGCGCCGAAGGCCGGGATGCGGATGGCGGCGGAGTAGTCCTTCCCATGGGAGGGAACGGCCTCCACCGGCACCGGCCCGGTATCGCCGAAGCCGGCGCCGCCGTAAGCGGCATCGTCGGTATTGAACACGGGGACGTACTTCCGGTGGGCCGGGACGCCCATCCGGTAGTTTTCATAGGTATTGGGGGAGAAGTTCACCGCGCACAGCAAATCGCGGCCCTTTTTGTCCTTCCGCAGGAACACCACCACGTTGTTGTGGTTGTCGTCCGGCACCAGCCACTCAAAGCCCGCCCAGTCGAAGTCGATCTCCCACAGGGCCGGCTCCTTCTTGTAGAAGGCGTTGATGTCCTTGAAGAACTGGTGGATCTGCTGGTTCTCCTCCCGCTCCAGCAGATACCAATCCAGCTGCTGGTCGGAATTCCACTCATGCCACTGGCCCAGCTCCGCGCCCATGAACAGCAGCTTCTTGCCGGGGTGGGCCAGCAGGTACGCGTAGAAGCCCTTCAGGCAGCGCAGCTGGTTGGAGTAGTCGCCGGGCATCTTCCCCACCACACTGCCCTTCATATGGACCACCTCGTCGTGGGAGATGGGCAGCACAAAGTTTTCGGAGAAGGCATACATCATGGAGAAGGTGATATCCTTGTGATGGTCCTGGCGGAACCAGGGGTCCATCTTCAGATAGTGGCACATGTCGTTCATCCAGCCCATGTTCCACTTCAGGTTGAAGCCCAGGCCGCCGATCTCCGCCGGACGGCTCACCATGGGCCAGGCGGTGGATTCCTCCGCGATCATCAGCACATTGGGGTTGACGGAGAAGGCCATGGCGTTGAGCTGGCGCAAAAAGTCGATGGCCTCCAGATTTTCATGTCCGCCGTATTTATTGGGGGTCCAGGCACCGCCCTGGCGCCCGTAGTCCAGATACAGCATGGAGGCCACGGCGTCCACCCGCAGGCCGTCCACATGGTACTCCTCCAGCCAGAACCGCGCGGAGGAGAGCAGGAAGCTCTGCACCTCCGGCCGGCCATAGTCAAAGACCCGGGTACCCCAGCCGCCGTGCTCCCACTTGTTGGGGTCGCTGTACTCGTAGCAGCAGGTGCCGTCAAACTCATACAGGCCCTGGATATCCTTGCAGAAGTGGGCGGGCACCCAGTCCAGAATGACGGAGATGCCGTTTTTATGCATATGGTTCACAAACCACATGAAGTCCTTGGGCTGGCCGAAGCGGGAGGTGGGAGCGAAATACCCCGTGCACTGGTAGCCCCAGGAGTCATCCAGGGGGTGCTCCGTCACCGGCAGCAGCTCGATGGCGGTGTAGCCCATGTCCTTGACGTAGGCAGCCAACTCCTTGGCCAAGTCCTTATAGTCGATAAAGTCGCCGTTGTCCCGCTTTTTCCAGGAGCCCAGATGTACCTCGTAAATATTCAGGGGGGAGGAATAGACCGGATGCTTGCCCTGCCGCTCCCGGAAGGCCTTGTCGCTCCAGCGGAAGCCGGTGATATCATACAGCTTGCTGGCGGTGGCGGGGCGGGTCTCCGTATGGAACCCGTAAGGGTCGGCCTTCAGGCGGGTCTCCCCGTTGGGGCCGGTGACCGCGTATTTGTAAGCGGTGAACTCCTGCAGGCCGGGGATGAAGCCCTCCCACTCCTCACCTTTGCGGGTCAAGGGATTGGCCGCTTTATCCCAACTGTTGAAATCGCCCACCACGGAGACGCTTTTCGCGTGGGGAGCCCAGACCCGGAAGGTCCAGCCCGCTTTTCCACGTTTCTCCGTTGGGTGGGCGCCAAACCAAAGCCAGCCGTCTGTCAGCTTGCCTGCGTGGTATTGAGCCGCTTGTTCCTTATTTGTCATATTGTTTACTCCTCTCACCGGACGCCGCTCCCGGCGCCGGTTCGCGCTTTTCCTTTGTTGCTTTACACAAATGACCTGCCACTATATATCGTGTATATTATACTTCTTTGGTGAAATACCGTCAAGAATGCCTCCGTCGAAAAAGGAACCGTGTTTTTGGTTCGTTTTACCATTTTGTTCTCTATTTTCACAGTTATTTTTGGATACCTTTGTCAAAAAAGACAGGATTCCGCAGGGACTTTCCCTGTTTTTGACCCACATTTTGGAAATGCCTGCCGCCTGTTGTCCCCGCTCTTTTCCCAGGCGGCGGCCCCTGTCCCGCGCCCTGCTGTTGATTTTAACGCTTCCCGCTGGTATAATAAGTCGGATTTTGCAAAAGAGTGATTTTTCAGGAGGTCCATGCCATGGATTCTGTCCTTTCCCTACTCACCGGTGTGACGGTGGACGGTTTTGCCCTGTGGGTGGTGCTGCTCATCTGCGTGGGTGTGTTTCTGGCGTCCTTTATGGACGCCATCGCCGGAGGCGGCGGCATCATCTCCGTCCCCACCTACCTCATCGCCTTCGGCGACCTGCCCGCCTATTACGCCCTGGGCACCAACAAGCTCTCCGCCGGCATCGGCACCGTGTTCTCCACCGCCCGGTTCATCCGGCAGGGCTATGTCCGCTGGAGTCTGTTCGCCCCCGCCATCGCTTTGGCCCTGGGCGGCTCCATGTGCGGCACCTGGCTCCAGCTCCACACGCCGGACCGGGTGCTGAAATACCTGCTGCTGGCGGTGCTGCCGGTGGTGGCGGTGGTGACGCTGCGCAACCGCAGCTGGCCCGACGAGCCCGGCGAGATGGATTTCCGCACCCAGGCGGCCATCGTCTGGGCCGCCTCCTTCCTGGTGGGCGGCTATGACGGCTATTACGGTCCCGGCACCGGCACATTTCTCATGATCATCTTCATCCGACTGGCCAAGCTGGACACCCGCCACGCCGCCGGCGGCGTGAAGGTCATCAACCTCTCCTCCAACCTGGGCAGCCTGTTCACCGCCCTCACCGCCGGGTATGTATATGTGGGCGTGGGCCTTATCTCCGCCGTGGCCTCCATCGCGGGCCACTACCTGGGCGCCGGCCTGGCCATCAAAAACGGCAGCAAAATCGTCCGCCCCACCGTCATCCTGGTACTGCTCCTGCTGACAGTGAAGGTGGGCAGCGAGCTGCTGTTCCCGGAATTCTGGAACTGAACACAGGAGGCGCACTATGGAGAAAAGATCCATCGGCATTTTGGGCGGCATGGGGCCGCTGGCCACGGCGGACCTGTTCCGCAAACTCGTGACCTTGACCCGCGCCGGTTGTGACGGCGACCACATCCGCGTCTACATCGACAGCAATTCCTCCATCCCCGACCGGACGGCGGCCATTTTGAACGGCGGCCCCGACCCCCTGCCCGCCATGCGGGACTCCCTGCGGAAACTGGAGCGCTGCGGCGCCGACTGCATCATCATGCCCTGCAACACCGCCCATTACTTTCTGCCCCGGCTCCAGGCTCTGACGGACGTTCCCTTCCTCAGTATGCTGGAAGCCGCCGCCAAGGCCGCCCGAGGCCGCTTCCCCGGCGGGACCGCCGCCGTGCTGGCCACCCGGGGCACCCTGTCCTCCGGCCTGTACCAGCGGTCCCTGGAGGCGGAGGAAGTCCCCTATTTGATCCCCGACGAGGCGGAGCAGGATGCCCTTATGCGGGTCATTTACGACGGTGTGAAGGCCGACGCGGCTCCGGAGGCCTACCGGGCGGACCTGGAGGCCGTGGTGGTGTCCATGTCCCGCCGGGGCGCCGGTTATTTCATTCTGGGTTGCACGGAGCTGCCCCTGGCCGCGGCGGCCCTGGGGCTGGCCGCTCCCACGCTGGACCCCACGGAGGAGCTGGCAAAAGCTGCCATCCGCTGGTGCGGCTTCCAGGTCAAGGGTGAATAACGCAAATTTTTCACGCCCGGTTTGGCATTTTGCCTGACCGGGCTTTTTTTCGTCCCATTTTATTTACATTTTTCACAGATTCCGCCCATACTTCTTTACACGTTCTTGATATTTTGCTATAATGCTTACAATTTGAGGGGACGCTTCGTGCCTATGGCCGAAGCGCGGCGGGTCCGTCCCGCCACAAACTATTATTTTGAGGTGAGCCTATGAAGAAAAAACTAAGTCTGCCCGTTCAGATCCTGATTGCCCTGGTCCTGGGCGTCATCGTCGGCCTGGTATGCTACGCCACCGGCACCGCTGATTTCACCACCAATTATCTCAAGCCCTTCGGCACCATCTTCGTCAACCTGCTGAAATTCATCGTGGTCCCCGTGGTCCTGCTGTCCATGATCGACGGCATCCTCTCCATGAACGACATGAAGAAGGTGGGCGCCGTGGGTTGGAAGACCGTGGCGTTCTTCCTGTGCACCACCGCCATCGCCTGCGTCATCGGCCTGGTGATGGCCAACCTGTTCAACAACGCCGGCCTGTTCCCCACCCTGGCTCTGGAGGAAGGCGCCACCTGGGATAAGGCCACCTCCGCCAACTTTATGGATACCCTGGTGGGCATTTTCCCCTCCAACATGTGGGACGCCTTCACCAAGGCCAATATGCTCCAGGTCATCGTCATCGCCCTGTTCTTCGGCGGCGCCATCATGGCCGCCGGCGAGAAGGGCCAGCTGTGCCGGGATATCGTCTCCTCCTTCAATGAGGTCATCAACAAGCTCATGGCCTTTATCATCAGCCTCAGCCCCATCGGTGTGTTCACCATGATGGCCTGGGTGGTGGCCACCCAGGGCGCCGAGATCCTGGGCCATCTGGCGCTGGTGCTGCTGTGCGCCTATATCGCCTATATTATCCACGCCGTACTGGTGTACTCCTTCTCCGCCAAGGCCTTCGCCGGCGTCAACCCCGTGAAGTTCTTCAAGGGCGCCTTCGCCGCCATGATGTTTGCCTTCACCTCCACCTCCTCCGCCGCCACCCTGCCCGTCTCCAAGGAGTGCGCCCATGAGCTGGGCGCCGACGACGATGTGGCCGCTTTCGTGCTGCCCCTGGGCTCCACCATCAACATGGACGGCACCGCCATCTACCAGTGCGTGGCCACCGTGTTCCTGGCCACCTGCGCCGGTATGCACCTGACCATCGGCCAGATGGTCACCGTTGTGGTCACCGCCACCCTGGCCTCCATCGGCACCGCCGGTGTCTCCGGCGCCGGCATGATCATGCTGGCCATGGTGCTGACCGCCATGGGCATTGACGTGAACCTCATCATGATCATCTACGGCGTGGACCGCCTGTTTGACATGGGCCGTACCTGCCTGAACGTCACCGGCGACATCGCCTGCTCCCTGTGCGTTACCAAGTGGGAGAGCAAGAAAAAGTAAATTTTTCAAGCAAAGCGCCGGCTGCTTTTGGCAGCCGGCGCTTTTTTCGTTCCCGCCGTCTCCTCCCCAATTTTTCCAGCATAACAGATTTCTGGGCGTAAATACTACCTTTAGTTTCCGTTCACCCGGGCGCCGCAGCCGGGCTGAAAAGCATTGCAAAAACAGCAGGAAAGGTTTGAATGTAAACTATGAAGGCAACTGGAATCGTCAGAAGGATCGATGATTGAGTTATAATAGGACAAAAGTTCAGAAGCCTTGAAAACACCGGGTTTTCGCTGATTTTGTCCAAACTTTCAGACTGAAATATCTCCGGAGTAAACAGAAAGGCACGGACTTTTTACTTCAAAACATACCTTGTATATGATGCCAGAAAACTGGCGAAACTCAAAGTGTAAGGAGGTCTCAGAATGAAGCAAGGTGTTTTGGTCTACGATCAGAAGTCCGAGCGCATGGATGTGCGGTTCGGTCTGGAGGATTATTACGGCGGGTTGCATTGCGGCACCTGCATGGATGTTTTTGTAAACAACCGATGGAAACCGACTCGAATCGAGTACGGCTGGGATGAAAGAGGATGGTATCTGGTTGGGGTTCCCACCCCTTCCCTTGTGGGATTGCGGGTTCGTCTGGAGTAACTGCCGGTGTACATCAACAGTCAAATAAAACTACTTAGAGCGTTTATTCGCCCCATAATTCGGGGTTGGGTAGACGCTCTTTTTTATGCCCAAATTTCAGGGCAAGTCAGAATGATTGGAGGGTTCTATTTTGAGCAAAACTGTTTATGCCGCAGATAAGCCGGACGATTGCCGCTTCTGCTACTTCTGGAAGAATCGAAAGCAGGGCTGTCGTCTGGGAAAAGAAAATTGCTACTACTTAATCTCTGTACCCCCGAAACCCAAGACGGAATGTGATGGCTGTCCGTATGGGCGAGATCATCCTTGCATTGGCTGGTGTACCAAGAAGATTATGAGAGATGTGGGGGTTCGCTGATATGCGTGATTATGAATACAATCGCCGTGATAAGCCGAAGTGCTGCAAAGACTGTGAGAATTATCAGCCACGATGGAGATACCGTTCCTGTTCTTTTGTCCGCTGCCCATACAGACTGAAGGATACGACTTTCCGCAGAACCCCTCTGAAAAAAGAGCATTTTCCGCAGAAAGAGGTGGTGAGGATGCGTGACGTATGATTATTTCTATGGGCAGCAGGCGGAGATGTTCGCATTCTACCGTGTGCCAAAGGTATTGTTCACTGAGGATTGCTTTTGGAATGTATCAACCGATGCCAAGTTGCTTTATGGGATTCTGCTTGACCGCATGAACCTGTCAGCCAGGAACGGTTGGCTGGACGAGGAAGGCCGTGTTTATATCATCTTCACCATTGAAGAAATCAAAGGTGCGTTAGGCTGTGCCGAAAAGAAAGCGGTAAAGCTGCTGGATGAGCTGGAAAAGAAATGCGGTCTGATAGAACGCAAGCGACAGGGACTTGGGAAACCGAACCTGATCTATGTAAAGAACTTCATTTCCGGTTCTGTGGAAAGACAATTCTTGAATTGTCAAAAGGACAATTCTGGAGTTGTCAAAAACACAATTCAGGAACTGTCAAAAGCACAAGGTAATAATACTGATACTAATTATACTGATTTGAGTGATACTGATCCTTTCTTTTCTTCCGGTTTTAGTGGAAAGGAAGTCGACGGGACAGATGAGTTCGCACGATACTACCAGTATTTCTATGAACACCTTTCCATGGATTATCTCAAACAGGATTATCCGTATGACCATGAGATACTCGATCTGATACTGCATCTGATTGTTGAGGTCATGTGCAGCAACCGTAAGCAAATTCGGATTGCCAGCGATGATAAACCGATTGGAATTGTCAGAAGCAGTTTTATGAAACTGGATTCTGAGCATATTAGGTTTGTAATGAGTTCTTTCAAGGAAAATACAACCGATGTTCGCAATATCAAGCAGTATCTACTTGCTTCGATATACAATGCCCCCTACACCATAAGCGCCCACTATGACGCAAAGGTCAGGCACGATAAGTGTTAGGTGCTGCCAAGCGTGAGGATGGCTACTTAGAGGGAAACGGATATGTGGTCAGTTGGTGTGTAGGGCATTTGGTGGAGCTGGCACAGCCGGAAGCCTATGATGCAAAGTACAGCAAATGGGCTTATGCAGATCTGCCTATTTTCCCGATGGACTGGCAGTATGAGGTTTCTGCCGGTACGAAAAAACAGTTTGGAATTCTGAAAAAGCTCATGGCCAGAGAAGATGTTGCGAGTCTTGTGTGTGCAACAGATGCCGGTCGTGAGGGCGAGCTGATCTTTCGATTGGTGTATCATAAAGCCGGGTGCAGAAAGCCGTTTGAGCGGCTTTGGATTTCCTCGATGGAAGATGTAGCAATCAAGGAGGGCTTTGAAAATCTCAGGTTTGGAACTGAATATGATGCTTTGTATGAAGCAGCACTGTGTCGAGAGCGAGCCGACTGGATTGTTGGCATTAACGCTACTCGACTTTTTTCAACCCTTTACGGGCAGACCCTGAATGTTGGTCGTGTTATGACCCCTACCCTTGCTATGGCTGTCATGCGGGAAGCTGCCATTTCCGCATTCAAGCCCGAACCTTTCTACACAGTTCAGATTGGACTGGATGGTTTTACGGCTGCAAGTGAACGCTTCAAAACCAAGGCAGCAGCCGAAGCTGTCAAACAAAGCTGTTCTGTGGCAATCGTTCAGAAAGCTGAATGTAAGGAGAAAACAGAAAAGCCGCCTGCGCTCTATGACCTGACCAGTTTACAGAGAGAAGCTAACCGTGTGCTTGGCTACACGGCACAGCAGACCTTGGACTACACGCAGAATCTCTATGAGAAGAAACTGGTCACTTATCCCCGCACCGACAGCAGATTCCTGACGGAAGATATGGCGCACAGCCTACCCGACCTCGTAAAGCTGGCTTTCCACACATTCCCCGTGGAGGATGTGGATAACATACCCGTTCATGCAGAGCAGGTTGTGAATAACAAAAAGGTCACAGATCATCATGCCATCATTCCGACCAGAGAATTGCAGAAATGCAATCTGAGCGAACTTCCCACGGGTGAACTTGCAATTTTGCAACTGATTTCCAATCGGCTGTGTGTTGCAGTGGGAGATCCGCACCGATACGCAGAGACAGTCATTGAACTGGACTGCGGCGGCACAACGTTCTCCGCAAAGGGCAAAACCATCGTGCAGAACGGATGGAAGGCTCTGATTCAGAAGGGTTCTTTGACAAAAAACGACGAAAACGAACAGACACTTCCTGCGGTATCCGTTGGGGACGAGCGGAAGGTGCTTGGTTCTGAAATCAAGGAAGGAAAAACTTCTCCCCCGAAACACTTTACCGAGGATACGCTGCTTTCTGCTATGGAAACAGCCGGTGCAGATGAAATGCCGGAGGATGTCGAGCGAAAAGGTCTGGGAACTCCTGCGACCCGTGCCGGTATCATTGAGAAGCTGGTTCGCATCGGTTTTCTGGAGCGTAAGGGCGATAAGAAAACCAAACACCTGATTCCGACTCACAAGGGTACGGCTCTGGTAACAGTCATGCCAGAACAGATTCAGTCCCCTTCCATGACGGCGGATTGGGAAGAAAAATTGTTGCTCATTGAGAAAGGCGAATATGCCAGCGAGGATTTTATGGACGAGATCAAAGATGTGATTGCCGGTCTGATTCAGAACTATGAAGTGATCCGTGATTCCGAGGTACTGATGTCGAAAGAAGCCAATTCTATCGGCAAATGCCCTCTCTGCGGCAGTGCTGTAGAGGACAAGTCCAAGGGATACTTCTGTTCTAACAGAAGCTGCAAGTTTGCCCTTTGGAAAAACAATCGCTACTTTGCGAGTATCGGCAAGAGCATGACTTCTGCCACGGCGCAGAAACTGCTCGGTTCCGGCAAGGTAAAGCTCAAGAATTGCAAGTCCGAAAGGACGGGCAACACCTTTGATGCCACCGTTTTTATGGATGTATCGGAGGATGGCAGGACGAAGTTCAGCATGGAATTTGATAATGGAGGAAAAAACAAATGACAAATGAGTACAACCCGGATGGTAAGGAAATCCGATTTATCGACAGCCACTATAAGGACTTGTTCCGTATTCCTGACGGTGGCTGCATCCAGATTCATTATCCCGATGAGACCGTCGTAAAGCCTTGTACATTCATCGACGAGTACCACACACAGATTGGATACAATGTGTTTCATATCTGCCAGTTTGCAGAGATTATGGAGCGCAACGGTGCAAGCTATATGGCGGAGCCTGAAATTATGGGCGATGAAGCCGCATGGAAAGTTGGAAGAGACAGAATCCTTGCGGTACAGACCTGCGAAGATGGTTACGACTACACCCTATTAGATGAAAACTACAACGAGATTGATGGCGGTCAGGTTGATAACCCTGAACTATCCATGATCGAAGTCCGCCAGGATATTCTGGAATCCTTTGGACTGGAGCGCCGGGAGCTGCGGGCGATGTTCTATGAGGATGTCATGGAACAGGCTTTTGAAGTTGGCAGACAGGCGGTGGCGGTCAATGACCCTATCGCAGAGCTTGCTTTTAAGCTCGACCGTTTTGCAGAAAACTTTGACCCCTATGAATATGTGGATCAGGTCGATGATGTGCAGACGCATATCCAAGAAATTAAGGCGGATCTTGCCGCTGGTAATACGGCTCCGTATCGTGAGTTCCTGAATACAGCCATTGAAGAAGCCCGTGAGGAAACTGCGGTTGAGGTTGCCAAAGTGCTGAAAAGTCAGCTGGATAAGATCGACTCTCCGAAGCGTGAGTCGGTCATGGAAAAACTGGCACAGGCCGCAGAAAAAGCTGCGCCTGCCAGTCCCTCTCCCAAACGCAAAGAGCCTGAACGATAAGGAGGACACGGATATGAAAAACGAAAAATGGGATGATGTTCACGGAAATACCACCCCGGATGACAGAATGGTTGCTTTTCTGGAAAGCCCCACGGATTCCTATGCGATTCTTCAGCTGCGGGAAGATGTAGACGATAATATCCCGCTCATGTTTGCAAATTACAGCTACCTTCAGAAGAAAGAAATGGAGCCTGAGATTGACCGTTACGAGGTGGTCTATCATGGCTCCATTTCTATGTCCGAGGATGTGGATCGGCAACTGGAAGATTTGTATGTGAAGTTCAATATTGACCACCCGAATGATTTCCGTGGTCACAGTATGTCGGTCAGCGACATCGTAGC
>Ga0129309_1000215_pt1 | contig 51622 bp, 43 predicted proteins | sample L1105metagenome_FD_94439 | JGI IMG/M metagenome (GOLD analysis project Ga0129309, IMG submission 94439) | Ring-tailed lemur group fecal microbial communities from Wisconsin, USA - L1105 metagenome | ecosystem: Host-associated > Mammals > Digestive system > Large intestine > Fecal | place: USA...
CTGTGCCGTAGTTCTGAGGAAAATTTAATATTCCCACGGTCTCGAAAAAATTCTGTTTTTTGAGGCTTTGTTCAGTGTCGACTTTTTTAAATTTAATGTCGGTGTGATTTCGTTTTCACGCTACCGTCTTTCAGGAGATAAGTCAACGGATTTCGGGGAAATAAATGTAACAATGATTTTGGCGATATTTCGGTCATCATTGTGTAATTTATGACTTCAAAAATAAGCCCTGAAATCGCCTCTGTGTGCCGCCGAATTGTGAATCCCATAATTTTGCGGAGGAATGCTGAAATGGTGGACGTGAGCAAACGTGGCGGCTTATGTGGGCTTATTCGGAGTAGTTGCGGTGAATGATGCTGATGATTTTTTCAATTTCCTCGGCGGCAACTCCAATGGATTCAAGTGCTTCTTTCGTGCCGCAGTCGGGGCAGATTTTTGTTTCATTGTCATTTCTGGAAAGTGCCGGAACACCGTGGTATTCCGCACCGCAAAGTGGACAAATTCTTGTTATTTTTTCAGCCGATTTCATTTTCTGCACCCCCATTCGCTGATGTCAAATGCAAGCCGCAGATGCTTCAAATCAAAACCGAAATCACGGTAACCCTGAACGCAGGTTCTCACGTAGGAACTGCTCGGAATTCCCAGCGGTCTGTCCTCGTGCATGATGTACACGAAAGCCTTGATTTTTCGGCGGTTTACGGTGATTTCCATTTCGGTTTTGTAGTAGAAAGTCGGATGAGGTAAGCGTCACGACGCCTTATTTGCTTTCGCAAGCAGGTTTCCGTGAGGCTCCCTCCTAAACCGTACGTACACCTCTCGATGTATACGGCTTGCTGGTTAATCACTTGTTATTTTTGCAAAACAATCTGGACAAAGTGCAATAGAGCGTCTGCGTAGTTCCTGCATTCTTCTCTCTACTGCTGTAGCCCCTTTTAGTTCTTTAAGTTTTCTCACATGGTGCATATGGATTGTAACATTCTCTTTTCCACACAGTTCGCAAGTTCCTGCTATAATTCTATTTTTCAGGCTGTTGATTCTCGGGAATTTTCTATATTCCGGAAGGATGTCTATCTTTTCGAGCAGAGGTATAGTACATCTGCGAAATCCATCGTGATAGATTTCACACCGTTTTTCACCCTGCTTTGTTTGATAGCATGCTCCAAATATACCATTTTCCATGTACTTTTTCCGCATGGCACTAGCTGTTGTGCGATATTTGAAGGCAAAGGTTTTGTGCAGGCTTCCCTGCATGATATAATCAAACTGATTAAGGATTGATACGTTATTTGCTAACCTATAGTAGTTGTATAGCCCTCTAATCTCGCTGTTGTATTTGCTGATTATTTCCACGTCTGTTTGGTTTTGAAGCTTTCCTCTATGCATGGGTTTCCAGACTTCTTTTCTATTTCCTTCGTCCCATACAATCTTCATAGCCCCCAATTCTAGAAGCTTATCTCGCCATTTCTCATGAGGCACATATAGCTTGACCGTTCCATAGTTGGAGCGTTTCAGAACACCATTTTTATCTCTCGATAAGTCCTTGCTATGTGATATGCAGAAGTCATAGCCAAGGTATCTAATTTTTTCCGATGAGTGTGTGACTTTCGTCTTTTCCTCGGAAAGAGTAAGTCTTAGCTTTTCTGCCAGAAATTCCTTGATGTCAGCTTTTATTCTCAGAGCGTCTTCTTTCGAGCCGATAATACCGACTACAAAATCATCTGCGTATCTATTGAATACAAGACGATTGAATTTGCTGTCTTTTATAGGGTAATAGTGAACTGTCGCTCGTTCCTGTTGTGCTGTTTTAAGAGCCTTCACTGCGGTTTTCTTTTCGCTCTCATTCGTTGCTGACCTAATTCTTTTCTTGGCGGCTTTCACCTTACCATCTGCCTTGTTATATTCACTGCAAGGATTGTGGTGTTTATCCTTATGGCTATATTTCTCTGCGTATGATTGCAGGTATTTGTCTAGTTCACTCATATAAATGTTTGCCAGTATAGGGCTGACTCCTGATCCTTGGGGCGTTCCACTATAGGTATTGCGGTATTCCCATTGCTCCATGTAGCCAGCTTTCAGCATTTTCCATATAAGCTGTATAAACCTTTCATCTACTATTCTTTTTCGCAATATTTCAATGAGCGTTTGATGATGAAAATTATCAAAGCATCCTTTGATATCACCTTCTATAACCCATCTTGTGCCTGTAAAGGTGCGACTGATTTCTGTCAACGCAGTATGACAGATTCTTTTGGGTCTGAATCCATGTGACTGATTTGCGAACGTAGGTTCATAGATTGCCTCCAAAATCATCCGTGTTACTTCCTGTACAAGTTTATCCTCAGTACTCGGTATACCCAGAGGTCTTTTCTTTTTGGAGTTGTTCTTTTTCTCGATGTAAACCCTCCGTGCAGGATTTGGTTTGTAATTCTGATTTTTGAGGCTTTCTATCAGCTTGTTGATTCTTTCCAGACTCATATTGTCGAGTGTCTGTCCATCTACACCAACTGTCATGCTGCCTTGTGTTTTGGCAATTTTGTTGTATGCAGCCCAGTAAAACTCAGGATTGTACAAGTTTCTATAGAGATTCTTGTACTTGTAATTTTGATTGCTTGCATTCTTTTCCAAGCTTGTTAATACGTGATTTGGATTTCTCATAATGCCTCTCGCACCGTCCTTTCTTATATTAACCGATTAACCTGTTCCCCTTCACCATGTAAACGGCTTTCCCGTTCTCCGATTACTATGGGAACTCTGTAGTCATAGCAGATATTCAGGCTCTTCCATCTCAGGACAACCATAGCCATTTGGCTTTCTGCCTTAGACTATCCACGTTTAGTCTGTAAAAGATTAGCTTGTAGCACTGTCGGATGTGACTTTCATCCTTTTCCACTTTCCCGTGGCTGAATCTGACTGGGATATCCCAGTTGCAGTAGGCTACCCGCACTACAACCCCAGTCACCGGCGAGTATAACTTCGTAACGCCGAGAACTACGTTAGGTTCGATTTCGGATTATCATTTAAGCAGTATAGCTTTCATCCTCATGTACTTCTTTTTATCCCAATGACCATAGAACACTGAAGCTGTGTTCTACGTCGTTTACCGACATGCTGCACTCCCCGTCAGGTTTCCCATTTCGGATAAGTCGGGGGATAATGAGTTGCATTTGCATGATATCTTTCTCACCGCTTGCTAAAGGCGGAATCTTTTTACAAACCACGCACAGTAAAACTGCGCTTACGTGCGCACGCAGCCTTCGTACAAATCGAGCCTGCGTTCATCGGCTTCCGAAACTTCCCAGACGGCAACCGGAACTTTGGAGTTTTCGGCTTTCTCGATGGTAAGATAAGAGCCCGTTTTGCTGCCCTTGAACAGCAGCTGATAACCGTGAATCCACGCTGTTCCGATAGGCTTTGCATCAGGACAGCGGTATTTCATCTGCTGAACATTGAGATTTGAACCGTAGGCAAGGTAGTATTTTTTCATTGTAATCTTTCCTTTCCGAAGGAAACTTCCTTCTACTGCCTTAAGCCACCCGTAGGTGGCGGTTAGGGCAGCAGGAGGAAATCTCCCTCGTTATGCTCCGTATCTCCAGGCTGCATTGCCTTCCAGATTTCGCATCAGAATCTCTCTTGCCGTTTTGAACTCATCCCCGACAAAGCCAAGTCGAATCAGCCAAGTTCTCATCAAGAACTTTTTGTTTTCGGAAGTGCTTTTCTTTGGACTTGCGGTTTTCAGCTCCTTTGCCATTTCGGAAAGGGCAAGTGCAAGCTGAATGAAGGTTTTCAATTCGCCCGCGTGAAGTCCGTTCTGCCTGCCGTTTTCGGGTTTGTTGAACTGAAAAAGTCGAAATTCAATCGTGCCTTTTGTAAACACGCTGTGCATGTTGAGCTGGGCATATCTGCTGTCGTTGTAATGCTGATTTCTGCCGTAGGTGCATCCCTGCGAGCCGTACCAGATGTCCGCAAGCTATGCCATCGTTGTGGGTTTCTTGCTGTTGAGCTGCTCCAAAAATCGTGGGTTTACTGTTCGGCAATATCTGTTTGTGCGGCCTCTGTCAATTTTCAGGCTTTCTATCAAAAGTTCCTCGTGGCTTGCCATGATGTTTGCAAGATTTCTTAGGCTCTGCGGTGTGTGTCCGTTTGCACCGATGTGAACATGGACTCCGCATCCGATTTCGTAGGAACTTTTTGCTCCGGCTTTTCTCAATCGGCGGACAAGCTCCTGCAAGGTTTCGATATCCTCGTAGTGAAGAATCGGTGTAACCAGTTCGCATTTTTCGCTGTCGGGTCCTGCAATGCTGACATCCTTTTGGAATTTCCATTCTCTGCCCTGTGCATCCCAAGCACTCCATGTCTGATAACCGTTGCGGCTTGCTGTATCTTTGAAATCGTCTGTTCCAAAGAACTCTGCGGCAATTTTCGCAGCCTTGTTTCTGGTGATGTTGTTCATCTCAATCTCGACCCCGATGGTCTGATTTTTAAGGTTCTCAATCTGCTGTGCGGTCTTTGCGTTCATGGTGTTTTTCCTCCGTAATTTCGGTGTTTTTCAAGGGTGTGTCCCTTTCGTTGTATCACATATTACCGTCTTTCGGAGGATAATGCAAGATGTAAATTAACCGATCTTTCCGCTGTATATCTGCGAAATCTCTGGTGTATTTACACACTTGCTATACTTGATTTTTTATGGTAAAATAGAGTAAAATGGATAAGCGTTCTCGATTATTTTCGCCCCCAAGGGCAGTACGGAATTACAGTTTCCGCACCTCGTCCACATCAGGGATAAAGGCAAGGCCGCTGCCGTTTTCCCATTTGGTATGAACAGAGCCGATATCATCGACAAACACAACTTCGCCGATTGTTCCGGCAGGCGGGGCTTGTGCATCTCGCATTGAAATTAACTGCACCATTGTCCCAACTGGATATTCCTTCTGGAATTTTTCAAGCTCTTTTTCACTCGGAAATTTCATTTGCACCCCTCCCATGTCTGAACGCCGAACTGCCTGTCAGATTGCGGAGCAGAACTTTTCTTGCCGCTTTGTACTCCGTTCCCATCATGCCAATTCGTATCAGGAAGCACCTGAAAGCGTACTTTTCATTGTCGCTAGTATCGGGCTTATTGTTGATGCGATTTCGGTTTTTGGCAAACTCGCAGAGCATGGAAATGAACGTATAGTAAGCATCTGCGTCACCGTCCTGTTCAACCGTAAACCAAGGGAAATCTACAGTCTTTTCAGTTACCTGAAATTCAAGGCTGTCAGTTTTAAACGCAGATTTGAAAAGCTCTCCCTTGTTCTCAATGATGCGTCTGACTCTGTTCAGCGTTCTTTCGCTGAGTGAATCCAATGGCATCTGAACGGTGAGCTTATCAGGTTCTGCATTGACTTCATAGTGGAATCCTGCGTTTGCCAATTCTGCGAGAATTTTTTCATCAACCGCTTCAGCAGTCAGAACTGAGTCCTTATTCAGCATGAAATTTCCAATTTGATAGCTGAATGTCGGAGCACCGAGATACTGCACCGTATTCCCTGATATTTCAGCGGTTTTTTGTGCCAGAGCTTTTCGCTGTGATTTTTCGATATTGAATTTGATTTCCATATGTGTGACCTCCTGTTTTCACCGTCTCTGCGGCGTTTTCGTAGTCACATATTAACTCGTTCTGCACAGAATAGCAAGTGTAAGATATGACGAAATATCGGGATAAAATCTGTGATAATTCTACCTGATAACTTTATGTGAATTCGGAAGATAACTTAGTATCGGCTCGTTCACAATTTGCTCCCAGATTGACATAATAAGCGATTCCTGCAAGGACAAACCATGCATTCCCGACATAAACGCCGTTGCCCCACATCTTGTAAGCAGCAGAATCCGAATACGGATTTTTCAGCCATTTTTCCACAAGTTTACGGCTTTTCGGCTTGGTGGATTTTCCCATAGCCTTGCGGTGTGTTTCAAAAACATCATACCACCAGTCAATTTCCTCTTCGGTCGGATTTTCGGTTTCAAGGTCATCGCACCACCATGTCGGCATACCTTGCAGCAATGCACATTCCTGTGGGGTGAGCCGACGGACGATATATTCGATTTCTGGAGTGCTGTCGTTGACAAGCGGAGGGTCTTTGTAGTCGGAAGCCACAAGGGTGTTTGCCTTTTCTTTTTCGGCTGCTGTATGGTAGGAACTCTTGCTTGTGGAGTATCTGGGATGAGCGATTCCGCCTGCACCCGACGCAACCAGTGTAGGTGATTTTTCTTCTTCGATCTGAAAACTGAAACGGGCATTGTACCCCTGATTCATGGCAGGTCTGCCGATTCCATAGGAAACTGCGTGATTTTCCGTACAATTCAAGGTGTACATTGTATCGGATTCCTTATAGCCGTCACCATGATGGGAAGGACGTGAACCGTTGCCTTCGATGACCACCATTCCGCCCTGATTTTTGCATGGGGACTGATTACTCGTGTCGATTGTTCTTGCTGTATCAGCCTCATAAAATCCGCTGTTCGGATTATCAGACATCATGGAATTGCTGTGTTTGGAGCAGATACCATAAGCCTTCGGAACAAATAGAGTCTGGTCGTTATTGCAGGACAGTGTTGCAGATTTATCTTCTTGTATCAACGCACCCTTACCACCAGACCCGCCGCCACAGCGGATTTTCAGTGTGGCAGGAACAACACCTGCACGAAGCGTTGGAGATGTTTCTTCTTCAAATCCGATGCCACGAGCCTTTGATGAATGTTCCGTGCAGAAACCAGCCGATTCTACCACAAACGGCTGATTATTGCCGCCTGTTCCATATGATGCTGATATCGTTTCAGCAACTTCAACAGGACCCTTGAAACGTGTATCTTGCCCATGATTGGAGAATACTAAGCCTGTGCCTGTCGTTCTAGAGCAATCTGCAAGACTTCTGGCAGCTTCTTTCCACGCTCTGACGCTCTCCGCAGAATACCCAGACACGCCCTCGGACTCAAATAATATTTTTGAGGCACATCCGCCATCAAAATCTGCGACAAGGTAGATACGCATTCTTCTCTGGGGTGTATACCAGTATTGAGCGTCGACTGTTCTGTAGGCGAGAGAGAAATTATCTCCCATGATTTCTCCTGCCTTTGTCCACTTCGCAGGCTTAGGGACAGATACTGTTGAGTCTTTGACTTTGCAGAGTTCTTCAAGGACGCACCGGAAATCTTCTCCGCCGTTGGAGGAGAAAGCACCTGCGACGTTTTCCCACACTGCAAATCTCGGATATTTGCCATTTGTTGCACACCTCATTTCCTTGATAATTCTGACTGCTTGAAAGAACAGTCCTGAGCGTTCTGCATTCAATCCGGCTCTTTTTCCCGCAACACTCAGGTCGGTGCATGGACTGCCGAATGTAATGATGTCAACGGGTTCAATCTCTGCACCGTTGATATGGTTGATGTCGCCGAGATGCTTTACATACGGCAGCCGCTTGGTGGTAACCCTGATTGGGAATGGTTCAATTTCTGATGCCCAAATCGGCGTGATTCCTGACAGAATTCCAGCGACCGGAAACGTTCCTGAGCCGTCAAACAGACTGCCGAGTGTCAACGTTTTATTTTTCATCAGCAGCCTCCATTCTCTGCTTCAAGGCAGTAAAAAACGCCTTGTTTCTGACTGAAAGACCTTTTGCAAGGCATTCATTTTCAAAAGCAAAGCGTATTTCAAGTTCTTTCACGGAATAATCCGCACGATATTTCCGCCATGTTATTTCATCATAATGGCGGAGTTTTTCCCATAAATCAGGATAAAACTCCCACAGCTTCCGCATTTCCGACAGCGATTGCAGCGGACAAAGCCAGCAGGATACACGCTTGAATCTATCATACAAACCGTTCCAGTCAAACCCACGATCATAGCAATATTTCAGGCAATCGGATTCTGTCATATTCCACTCCACAAGAGGATGAATGCATTCAGAACGCTGGTTGTTTTTTCGTTCAAGGCGGTATTTTTCATCGGTCGCAATACCGACATACTGACGGATATCATACTTTTCACGAAGACTGCGGAGAAATTGTTCTCGTGGCTGATCCTTCAGACGATTGGTACACCACCGCATTTTCGGTCCCATCCAGCCGTAGCCGTTGTAATCCCTGCCGAACTGCTCACGGAATTTTTCGGGATTTCCACGCTTTATCGGAGCGTCAGAAAAATAGTATTCAAAGCTGTGTTCTGCCTTGATCCTTGTGATCGGTCTGCCGATGTATTTTTCCAGTTTATCAATATGTGTGTACATATCGAGAAATTCAAGTCCTGTATCGCAAAACAGAATCATATCAACCGGACGATTTTCTTCAAGCAATCGGAGTAACATGGCTGAGGAATCCTTCCCGCCAGACAGCGAACATATGAAAAAAGGCGGTTTATTCTCCATTCTGCTCCTCCTTTGGAACATCTGCATATTCAATCCGCTGACCGTTACGCATCAGATACACATCATCAGACTTGCCGTCATGCAGCTTGATGTATCTTTCAACAGCAACATCCACAAATTTCGGTTCAAGTTCCACACCATAGCAGATACGGTCAAGCTGTTCACAGGCGACGAGCGTAGAAGCACTGCCGAGAAATCCGTCAAGAACAAGTCCGTTGCTTTGCGTACATTGCTGAATTAGATATGCGATAAGCGGGACAGGCTTGCTTGACGGGTGACCGCAGCCATCTTCCTTACTGTTCTTGATACGGTCAAATTCAAATACGGTTTTCTGTTTCTGGTCGCCATACCAAATGTGCTTTCCGTCTTTCCGCCATCCCCAGATGATGGGTTCATGGATATATTTCCAGTCGGTTCGAGTAAGGACAAGCCTGTCTTTCTTCCAAACAAGTCCGGCACCGACTTTGAACCCGGCATCCTCATAAGCGTCATGGAATACACGAGCTTTGCTTGTTGCATAGAAAACGTAGATGCTTGCGTCCTTTGCCATATTTTCGTGAAATCTCTCGAATGCAGATTTCAAAAATTCGTAGCCTTTTTCATCGTCAAGGTCATCGTTCTTGATTTTCCCCGATGTACTTTCAAGGTTTACGAGGTACGGCGGATCAGTGCAGACAAGATTTACTTTTGTATCACTGAGCAGTGCAACATAAGTTTCCGGCAGAGTGGAGTCGCCGCAAATAACGGTATGCCTACCGAGATGCCAAATGTCACCAGCCTGCGAGAAACAAGGCTTTGCAAGCTCTGCGTCCACATCAAAATCATCTTCTTTGGCTTCTGCATCCGTTTCAAATAAATCGGAGATTTCTTTTTCATCAAAGCCTGTCAATCCAAGGTCAAAGCCGAGATTCTGGAGTTCTTCCATTTCAACAGCAAGAAGTTCATCGTCCCAGCCTGCATCCAGAGCCATTCTGTTATCAGCGAGAATATACGCTTTTTTCTGTGCTTCGGTAAGATGGTCAGCGTACACACAAGGAACTTCTGCAATGCCCTCTGCCTTTGCCGCCTCAATTCTGCCGTGACCTGCAAGTACATTGTAGTTCCTGTCGATGATAACAGGATTCACAAATCCAAATTCACGGAGTGAAGAGCGGAGTTTTAGGATCTGTTCCTTGTTATGTGTTCGGGCATTATTTGCATAGGGAATCAGCTTATCAATATCCACAAGCTGAAAATCTGTTGTTGTTTTCATTAACCAGCCCTCCGATGCAAGATCTTCTGGAGTCCTTTTCGGGCATCCATAACATGACCTTTGACCGCCTGCCCTTTGAGTGTGCGGTACTGCTGCTTTGTAAGGTGCTGGCGGTTATGTTTCAGATCCCGCCAGAATTGTGTATCTGTGTTTGCTTTCATAAAGTCCTCACTTTCTGCTTCGGAGCAGTTTTTCCATCATATCATCCTGCGGATTGCCCTGAAACTCTACTGAGCAGTTTTCACGGACAATCTGAAAAATCTGATTCCAGATTTGGTTTGCTTGTTTCATGTAATTCTGCGACATTGCAACATAGGGAGAAGCAATCGCAGCTCCCGTTGTCGGATGCTTTGAGATATATCCATACTTGGTGACAATCTGCTCACAATGAATCCAGCGAGAAATGCTCATGGCGTACTGCTCCACGAGCTGTCGGCTGACGATTTTTTCACAGGAGCGCTCTTTCAGCCATTGGTATGTTTCGGTGTATACCTCATCAGCAAGAAGTTTTGTACCATCACGCTGTAACTCCTGCATAAACTCACGCACAGGAGGAACGTCAGCAGATTCTATCTCCGCGGGCTGCATCATGACTTCAGCAGTTTTCCCCTCAGCAATTTTCTCTGTCAAAGCCTTTCTTGGTCTGCCTGCACCCGGTCTTGCACCGCCACGGTTGGTGCCGTCTTTCGCCATGATGTCACCGCCTTTCTGAAATCAAAGAAATTCAAACAAAATCGTAAAAATGAGCATAAAAATCCCGGCTGAAAAGCCGGGAAAATATTGTATTTTCGGAGTATTCCGAGTTTTTTGTATTGCTGGGGGTCAATACCACGTTTGAAATCCGGATTTTCTGTGTTTGAGGGAGCGCCGGTCTTTCTGTGACTTCACCGTAGAGAAGTGAACACCCCCACCGGTCAGCCCAATCCCGCCCATCAGTAGTGATATTCGGGATTTCTGTCCTCATTGCCCGTCTTGCGGTCATGACAATGCTTGCATAATGCCTGCCAGTTGGATTCACTCCACATCAGCGTCTGATTGCCACGATGCGGAATGATGTGGTCAACGACCGTTGCCGAAACAAATCTGCCCTCAGCAAGACACTTCACGCACAGCGGGTGCTTGCGGAGGTACGCCTTGCTGATACGCTGCCACTTGCTGCTGTAGCCACGCTTAAAGGCCGATGGTCTGTCTGGGTATAGAGGTTTATGTTCCTCGCAATACTTACCCTCTGTCAGGTTGGGACAGCCGGGATGTTTACAAGGTTTCTTACTCTTCCTCGGCATAGCGTTCACCTCCGGGCATGAAAAGAACCACTGCGATTTTCACCACGGTGGTTCTCTGTATTCTTTGCTATTATATATCATATCACACTTCGGAACTGCATTCAAGTGAACGGAACTGCAATGAACTGCAAATTTTTTCATTCGAGAAGCTCAAGAGCCTCTCGATGAAGGTAATATGCCTGTCTTTCGCTAATATACATTTCAGCGGCGATAGTTTTCCAAGGCTTAAACTCAATGTAACGCTTTGTAAGTAAATCTTTTATGTCGGAATTATCAAGGGCATCAATATTTTTCCTGAACTCAGAAACCATATGGTCAAGTTCTGCCTGAATTTCTTCAACTTCCTTTTCCAGTGAAATAATCTTACACACAGCCGCTTCCATCTTATGCGGATTGGGAGAGACCGTTTTCGGCATATCGCTGCTGCTCATACCTGTGATACCCTCGGCAGCTGCACGAAGGCTGCGAATTTCATTTTCCTTACGATGAATTCTTCTGCGGAGGCAATCTGCCTCTTCCATGTATTCTTTCGGATTCATGCATATTCCTCCCTCGCAATTTCCGCTTTAACAGCCTCCATCAAAGTCGTCTGCGTTTCATCCTTATCCTGCAAAGCTTTCATAATCCGTTCATCAACCGTGCCTTTGGTGATGATATGCTGAATGACAACAGTAGCGGATTTCTGTCCCTGCCTCCACAATCTGGCATTGGTCTGTTGATAAAGTTCCAGACTCCAAGTCAGTCCGAACCACACCAGACAGCTTCCGCCTGATTGCAGATTCAGCCCGTGACCTGCGGATGCCGGGTGAATCAGTGCAACAGGAAGATTACCGTTATTCCATCTCCTGATACTGTCGGACTTATCCATTGTGGAAAACGGGATATGCAGCTTGTGAAGCCGTTCCTTGATTCGTTCCAAATCATGCTTGAACCAGTAAGCAACAAGAATGGATTTCCCGTTTGCGGCTTCGATAATATCTTCCAGTGCATCCAGTTTTCTATCATGAATTGGAATAATATTTTTGTCATCATCATAAATCGCCCCATTCGCCATCTGCGACAGCTTGTTGCTGAGACTTGCGGCATTGGCAGCAGTAATTTCACTGTCAGGAAGTTCAAGAAACAATTCTTTTTTCAGTTCCATATATTTTTCCTTTTCTTCCGCTGACATCTCGACACAATGTTCGCTCATGATAAGTTCCGGCATATTGAGGTGATCGGTGGCTCTCATGGAAATCGTGATGTCGGATATTTTTTCATATATCGCATCTTCTGCATAGGGAAGCGGTTTGTAGGAATACACGATCATGCCGTTTCGCTTATCAGGCTGAAAGTAAGTGTTTCTGAACTGCCCGATAAATCGTCCAAGACGTTCACCCATATCCAGCAAACGGAATTCGGCGTACAGATCCATAAGACCATTACTGCTTGGTGTACCTGTCAGTCCTACAATACGTTTTGCCCTTGGTCTGACTTTCATCAATGCCTTGAAACGTTTTGTCTGATGATTCTTGAAGCTCGAAAGCTCATCAATTACTATCATCTGGTAATCAAAGGGAATGCCGCTTTCCTCAACAAGCCACTGAACATTTTCACGATTGATGATATAGATATCAGCTTTCTGCTTTAATGCGGAAATACGTTCTTCCACCGTTCCGACTGCTACGCTGTAAGTCAGATGTTTCAGATGCTCCCATTTTTCAATCTCAGCCGACCATGTATCACGGGCTACTCGCAGAGGGGCGATAATCAGAACTTTTTGAATCTCAAAGCTGTCGAACATCAAGTCGTGAATTGCTGTCAGCGTAATGATCGTCTTGCCAAGTCCCATATCCAGCAGGAGTGCAGCTATAGGATTTTTCTTGATAAATTGGGTGGCATATTTCTGATAATCATGTGGACTGAATTTCATGCAGCACCTCCTCAACCTGCTCTTTCCTGTCAATGCAGTAAACCCGAAAGCCTAACGCTTCCAGTTGCCTTTTCCGATGTACTTGCAGTGGACGCATTTCTTTTCCCGGTGCTTTCAGTTCTACAAAGGCAATCCTGCCATTCGGCATCAATATGATACGGTCGGGAACTCCTGCTGTACCGGGTGAAACGAACTTCCAGCATACTCCATCAAATGATTTTACTGCGGAAACAAGGGCTTTTTCGATATCCTTTTCTCTCATAAAACCTCCTTTCGTGACGTTCATGACATTCTTCTGCTATACCTTTACTATAGATAAATTCATATATTTCATTTGACATAAAATAATATATACATAAGACTGACATAACCGTCACATTAAAGTTAAAAGTGGCTATTTTACGTTAATCCAAGAAGTCCAGTTCTGCATCTGTTTTCAATCTCAATCCAAACACAAAACGGCCATTGTTCTTTCTTGCTCTGCTGAATCCAGCATTTTCCAAAGCTGAGTAAAAATCAGTTGTACTTCTGGTATACAGATTGTTCCTTGCACAGTAGCTGCGATAATCGCTGTAAAGCTCACCGGATTTCTGAATATACGTCTCACTCATTTCACAGCATTCCGTCAGGTACTGCGACAGCCAGTCATTGTCTTCTCTGTAGCCATCGATTGCTGTTTTTACGCAGTCAGGCATATCAATTTTGAAGCCCTGCTTGTACACTTTTCTTGCACCCTCGATAATCCAGGAGAGAACCGCACTGCCGGCATTCTCATAAAGATAGTCGGCATAGTTCTTGATATCGCCGGCACCCTCTATCACGGCTTTGAAGGGGATCACGATCAATCGCCGCCACGTTCCTGCATCACAAGCGCCGACTTTCGGCAGATGATTGGTATAAAGGACGAGAGTATGTGTAGGCGTATAGCTGAACGGATCTTTGAACTTCTTTTCTGCATAAATATCATCGGTACTGCAAAGCTGCTTGACATTTGCAGTATTCAGACGAGTTCCTTCTTCCAGTTCCGCAGCAATCAGCAGACGTTTTCCCTTTGCTTCGGCAAGCTCCGGTTTCACATTTCTCCGACAGCCTACTGTAAGAGAATCCGCTGAAAGATTACCGCCGTAAGTTCCCATAACTCTTGAAATCACGTTCCAGAAGGTCGACTTTCCGTTTCTGCCGTCACCGTGTGCAATGATGAGAGCCTCAACATAAACCTTGCCGTAAGATGCCATTCCGCAGATAAGCTGTACATATTCAATCAGATCTTTATCGCCGCAAAAGATTTTTTCAAGGGTGTCATTCCATAAATCTCTGCCCTCATCGCCGGGATCGAATGTAGTGCATTTTGTAATAAAATCCTCACAATTATGCTCCCGTTTTCCGTTTAGACCTTTGCGGATATCATAAGTAAAGGACGGCGTATTCAGAAGAAACGGCTTGTTGTCAATGTCTTTGATGTCAATTTCCAGCATAGGTTCTGCCTCTTTTAGTGCCGCTGTGATCTGTCTTGATTCACGGCGTTTCATCACGAACTTGTGGTAGGCAGTAGCGGCGGCATATTCCAGATAAGCATTTGTCTGCTCTTCGTTGAATTCCTGCATTGCCTTTTTCGCAGAATATTTCGTAAAAATCGGCATCGCACCGCATTCTTCCATAGCCTGCTGTGTACGACTGACCATTGTCTCTGCTTCAGCAAGCTGTCGGGTAGTAAGTTCCTGAATGACACCATGGGATTTTGGCTTGGATTCTTCCCAATAACTGCCGTTGTAGCAAAGATAATCCGTGTAAGGAGAGTAACGAAGAATATCGTGATACTCCACTGCAAGCACGGACGCCTGTCCTACATCAGAATAATCACCAGGTTTTAACGTTTCTGCGTTGCCATACTCATCAGGCGGAATGTAGCCTTTTTGTGCGGAAACTTTCTTATAAAAACGCTTTGCACTGTTCCAGATTGTTTGCAGCTCACTGTCATCAAGTGGAGGATCGCATTTTGCGGCTTCTTCCAGATAGCAGGAGTATGCCTTTTCTGTATCGCCAAGACGCTTGAGAACTTTTCCGGCATAGCGTGACATATGGTTGTTTCTGCCGCCTGCGGGAATTGTGCGGTTGTTTTCCGTCAGACAGAAATAAGTATCAAGTTCCAGTTCTCCGTCAATGATTTCTACCTGCGGTGTATCTGTTCCAAAGAAGAAACGTGCAGCATCGAGAGCGTTTTTATCAAAGAAGGGGAATATCTTCTGCACCTTGCGTTTCAGCATGGTGTAGATGTTCCAGTCAGTAACTGTGGTGATCTGAAAGTACACATGAAAGCGAGGTCTTGCGGATTTCGAGCCTTTGGAAAGATTGTGGTGACGGCTGTAGGCAACGGCAAAAGTAACATCGGGAAATGCCGCTTTGATGTCATCAACTGAGATCCAGTCAGCAGGATCATCCGAGTGATCATTGTCACAGTCCATGCCAAGGGAGTCTGACCAGATGAAATTATCCTTGCTGCGGTAGTGATTCTGATATTCTGCCATAACATGGTCAAAACGAACGGCAGCAGATAAAGTTTGTGCATCGGTTACCTCAATTTTATTGGGATAAAGGCAGTTCTGTGCATTACTGCTGCACTTGGCTGTGAAAAAGGTGAGTTTCATTTCTTCTCCTCCATTTCTTCCGTAAAATAGCGGATCTTCATATGCTTTCTCTTGGCACGGTCAATCTCAGTCTTCATGCCAGTAGATATGTTGTCACCGAATACCCATAGCTGTTCACACTTGCTCATAAGCACCCAGTTCATGAAAATTGCAATGTCACGCTCTTCGGGGATATTGTCATTCATAAACTGCGTGAAATAGATGTGGGGCGTGATAGGTAGATAGTGGCAGTCCACGGCGAAGCGGCTGTATTTCCTTGCATTCTCGGTATTCTTTTCCGTATTGCCGGAGTATGGCGAGCATATGTATACCATAGGACGATAATTTGCAGCGATTTTTGCAGTTCTTTCGTTCTTTTCAATTTTTGTGAGGGCTTCATACTCAGTAGGGGAGAAGTAGCCCTCAGAGTTATACAGATTTGCCATTTTATATTAATCCTTTCTATAAAATTCGCATTCGTAACCGTCTGCACGGAGCAGAAGATTCTTTGCCCAAGGCGGCGTTCTGCCCATCTGTTCACAAACAGATTTCAGCGACATCCGCTTGTCACATTCAATAATCAACTCATCATGCACATGAGCAACGATAAAGCAGTGGGATAATGTCCGCATAGCGTGGCAGAGGACATCTCTTGCGATTGCCTGAATGATATTCTCGACCAGTTTACCGCCGAATGTTTCAAGCCGCTGCCATTTCTTTGAAACACCAACACCCATATATGTGATACTTTCACCGCCAAACTGGTTCTCACCGATACGAGGTTTTACATAGGCAAGTCTGCGGCCGCTTGGGAGTTCAATAAACAGCATATTGGACCCAAAAATAAATGAGATCCCATGTGTTTCAGTCGTAGTTTTTTTCTTGATAGCTTGTTTTGCTGCATCGTCAACATCGTACCAGAAACGAACAATATTGGGGTTAGCAGCCCGCCACTTATCCACCATAGGCTTCAGTTCTTCTTCTTTCATGCCGTTCTCAATTGCACCCATTGCTTTCAATGCACCCACGGATCCGCCATAAGAACAGGACAAGGCGGCTTGCTTTCCACGCTGTCGTAGATGACCGTTGATGCCATGCTTTTCTACAGGAACGCCAAACATCTGAGATGCGGTTTCGCAGTAAATATCTCCGCCTCGTTCAAATGTGTCCAGTACCCACTGTTCGCCTGCGTAATATGCTGAACATCGCATTTCGATACTGCTGAAATCTGCCACAATGAATTTATAGCCTTTTCGGGGAACAAATGCAGTTCTTATCAGCTGCGACAGCGTATCCGGAACGTCATCATACAGCATCTCAATTTCATCATAGTAGCCGTGTTTGACAGTTTCTCGTGCCTCCGTCAAATCCATGATATGGTTCTGCGGAAGATTCTGTAATTGAATATTTCTGCCCGCCCATCGTCCGGTTCTTGACGCACCGTAAAAACTGAACATTCCTCTTGCACGATGGTCGGAGCAGGCTGCTGTCTGCATCGCCGTATATTTTTTTACAGAAGATTTTGCAAGCTGCTGACGCAGTTCCAGAACAGTTTTTACCGGTTCTTTTGCAGTTTTCAGCAGTTCTTTCACCTGTGCTTTTCCAAGTGAATCTGATGAATAACCCTGCTGTTCCAGCCATTCCAAAAGCTGATAGACAGAATTTGGATTTTCAACTCCTGTCAATCTACGCATATCCGCAGACAGCTTTGCCTTTGCTTGTGCATCCAGCGTGATAGCAGCATCAACAAGCTCCATATCGATTGCAATGCCTCTGTCGTTGATTTCCTGATCGAGATAAAATTCCTCCCAGATGAAATCCGGAACAAGATATTTTGAAAGTTTGCAGTCGATTGCAAGCTCTGCTTCAACGTCACGCTTGTTATATGCTTTAAAAATCTCCCACCTTTCAGGTGCATCAGCAGGAGTATGAAACTGTGGAGCATCGTCAACCGTATCATAGGGAACACAAAAATACTTGATGAGAGCCTTGCCCTCGTTCATTTTCTGCTGTTCCAGATTCAGTACTTTTCCGACTTCCGCAAGCGATGAGGGGAGTCCAAGAGTACGGCTGTGAATCATGGTGCAGTGCCAGCCTTTCGGATTCAGGTAATCTCCGACAGTATCTTCGCCCACGCTGTAGCTTTGAAAATAGGCAGGGTAGTTTTTATCTAAATATCGGGATAAACAAACTCTTTCAAAATTCACGTTAAAAGCACGTTTGATGATTGTTTCATCCTTCAAAGCCTTTAAAATATCATCCGGAATCTTTTCACCATTCACAATGTCAACAACCTGAACTTCATCGCCGTCGATGCTGTAGCTGAACAGCAGGATATCAAAATATGGGGAATCTGCGTAAGCATACACGCCGCATTTTGTGATATCACGGTCAGATTTTGTTTCTAAGTCAATCGTAATTTGTTTCATATATTGAAAGCCCACCAACCCTCCCATATGTGTCAGATAAAGAGCAGTCGGAATGTTTCCTTGCCCTTTGGCGTAATCATCGTCTGTGTATTGGAAAATCCTGTTTTGTCATTTGTGAATTCTTTCAGTTCAAACAGACCGTTGTCCACATACTGTGCATAGGGCAGAAGCTTACCTTTTTTGCTACGGTAAAGATACTTTCTGTTGAGCAAAAAACGTACAAAATCATTCTGTTTAATATGGAGTTCCTTTGCTGTATCACGGATTCTTGTCAGCAGATTTCTGTCAACGAGTGCATCAAAGTATTCTGCCTTCGGCTGCATGATCTGATTCTCTACAGTAAGATGGGAGACAGATACCTGCAAAGCTTTCACATGCTCATTGGCAATCGACAAAGCTCTTTGCATAATCATTTCAGGACTGTTCCACGCTTCTTCAACAGCGATGAAATACTGACGGAACTGTCTGCCGATTTCGGTACGCTGAATCATGCAGAGTTCCTTTGCCATTGGAATTGTAATAGCGTGATTGATCGAAGGTCTGCCACCCGTGCTTTTACTCAAAATTGAGTAAAAGTCCTTGTTCTCGGTAAAACCGTATTCGCACATACGAGAGAACCAGTCATTGTAGCGGGTTTCGATTTTCAGAGCCTTATACAGTTCACGTCCAGAAACTACAGGACGTTCAGGATTATCGTAGTTGATACTTATAAGTTCATTCATAAATATATCAGTCCTTTCTCAATTCCCACCCACGGCATTGCCGCAAACGCCCACCCGTCTGTATCAGTTATGTTTAGTCAAGAAAATCATCATCTTCATCATCAAAATCATCTTCCGCACGAGACTTGCCGCCGAGCGGCTCGCCGTCCTTAATCTTCTGAAGATTGTTGAGTCCGCAGGCAATTCCCTTATTTCCATTGGAGTTGAAAGCGTAGAAGTTGATGGAAGCTCTGCCATAAACTCCGGAGTAGACCTCGCTGTGGTCAATGATCGGCTGACGGTCAGCATCCACGATGCCGGGGGCAGATGCGGAATTTGCATTGACGAAATAACTGTTTGCATAAGCCTCATCGTCCGGGCGTTCCAGATCTCCGTCACGAAGGGGCGTTTTGATTGCTTTGAGCGACGGAACGGATTTGCCGTTGCCCTTGAGCTTAGATGCACCTTCCTCGTATGCTGCCTGAATCGCTGCCTTGACCTTAGCAATGGTTTTGGTGTCCGACTTCGGAATGATAAGAGATACCGAAAACTTCGGTGTACCGCCGTTAATTGCCTTCGCTTCCCATGCGTTGCAGTAGCTCCAGCGGGTGTCGGGACCTGTGATTACCTTTGTGGGATTTACGAATTTTGCCATAAGAAAAACTCCTTTACTCTTTAAAATCTTCTGTTGCTGGATGCCATGCCTTACGTTTGTCAGAAGCAGGAACCAGTGTCGGTTTGCCCTGCGGCTTATATGTCAGGATGCCGAGGACTTCATCAAATTTTTTCTTTCCGCCGAGCAGTTTTGTCATTGCCGTGATGCCAAGAACTTCCGGCTCACCATAGGGATTCTTTCCAAATGCCTTGACTGCTTCTGCGACCTTCGCTTCATCGGTATATTTGCGTGTAGATCTGCCCTCGACCACCTTGTAGCCTGTCCACTTCTTGCCGGAAAGTGCCTGACTGAGAGCATATTCCTTCACATCGCTTGCCCACGATGCAAGAGCGTCAGCTTTTTCAAGAATTGCCTCAATCTCAGTATCTTCCAGCGTTGCAGACGGGGCGAAATCATACTGAGCCAGCATGAGGTTGTATTCGGCTCTTTTGCGGCAGGTTGCCTTAACTTTGCAGAATCGACAATGCTCACCGGCACAGAATTCTCCTTCACCTTTGGCAGCCAATTCAGCGGTAGGGCGGAGAGTGTTTTCTGCCCAGTTGAGCAACTCGGCTGTAGTCAAGGTGAACTCACTGATATTGCTGAGCCTCGGCTGGAAAATGACCATTTTGATTTCTGAAATATCATATAGACTGTCGAAAAGTTCTAATGCACCCAGTGCATACAGCATCATTTGAGAATTATGTTCAGCGGAGACTGCCACGCCTTTTCCATGCTTGTAGTCAATGACTGTCAGCACTTCATCGGCTACGATTACGCAGTCACCGGTGCCGAAACCGTCAAGGACATATTTGCTGAAATCAAGACGCTGTTCCACCATAACAACTGGATCGCCGTATTTGCTAATCTGCTCCGCTATGTACTGAGCATAGTCATCAGTACAGTCAGCCATTTCCTGATCAAAATAATCAAGATTCTCCGTAGGATCTGCGGATTCGATGCCAAGCAGCTTGTTCACCTTAAATTCCGCAAGCTCGTGCGCACAAGTGCCCTCTCGTGCGTAATCAGTAGCAACATCGGGAATTTCTGCGTTCAGCTTTGCCGACGGCGGACAAGCCATCCATCTTGCACTTGCAGATGCTGACAGCCTGGCATGAGAACGAGAGGAATGCTTAACTGCCAAGGTTTTCCGCCTCCTTCATGAGTGCTGCGTACTCTGTTTCAGCGATGCCGGATAGTTTTTCCGCACCGTGTTTCATCAGAAGCTGTTTGACCTCATTAGTAAATCCGGCTCTGGATTTGTTTGCAAGCACGGCTCTGACTTCTGAAAGAGTGATTTTCTTTAGTGGCTCTGTTTCGGGAGTTGACTTTACTTCCGTCGGCTTATCTACAGGCGGATAAATTTGCTCAAAGTCGTCCGGATTCAGCTTGTCCGATGCGGTAAGTGCTTCAGCGTATGCCTCCAGACTGTCTCCGAGGTGGCGGACATCTGCGATGATGTCCAGTAACAATTTGATTTGGCTCATTTCTTGACCTCCTTTTGTCAAATTTGTGAAAAGAAAAGTCGTCATAAATATATGAAAAGGATTGAATGTTGAAGAGATTTATGGTATAATCTTAGACAAGAACTATCAGAAACGGAACATTTTACATATTGACTGTCCTCTTGCTTTCCACAAGTATCATTGAGAAGTAGTTTTTGTCGGAAGTCCAGTAGTCGGTTTTGTCGCCTTTGTCGGTATTTTGAAAATGAGGAGTAAAATCAATGCAAAAAGAAGAAAAATATAGATTGTGCGGCGGAACCTTTTTTGTTCTGCTTTCAGATGCAAGAAAGCCGCTGCTGAGTAAAGCTGAGAATTATAAAGGTAAAAAGAGTGGAATTACAGAAACTGAATTGCTTCTTTCGTTAGCAAGGATTGTTATTCCTGACATACCAGAGCCTATGTCGAGTGAATTAAAATCGCTAAGAGACAGTACCAATGATTTCAAATCATGTAAAAATTGGGGTGGAGGATTTTTTCGACTTGGTGATAAGTCAGTTAAAAAATCATTTGATGAACGATTGAAAAATAATTACTCTGAGAGCCTGACTGCTATGTCAAAACTTGTGGATAAGTATATTGATGCAGAAACAAGTACAAAAAAAGACGAGTACCTGATAAAAGCACTCGTTGAAGTAATTCTTAATGATAAAGGTATCTCTGATAACCAGCTTCTATACATATGTAAAAATGGAAAACCGATTACAAAGTCTGAACTTCGCAATACAACTGAGATTTGTTTTCAATCTTTTCTTCTCGGAATTTGGCATTTTGCTGTGACTGGAATAAAGGAGAACTCAATCGGTAGGAAAACTTATGAGGAGTGGTGTCCTCCTCACAATGGCAGTAAAGGAAGCAAAAGGGAGTACGTCGCAGCGATTGGAGAAAACAGCAGCCTGAATATACATCTTTCATATTATGAGAATGATCATTTATGCGATGAGCCATCTGATGATGTCGATGAAACGGAAAATACAGCTGAAACAATCGAGACGGAAATTATTGATGAAGTGAAAAATGACGATACGGCCGCTCAGCATATTGATAATTCTGTTATGGTGAATATCGGAAACGGACTGCAAATAAAAGAAAATCATGGGACGTTAAACATTGTGCTTGGTAAATGAGGAAAAATATATGGGAAAGCAGCAAATATCTAAGCAGACATCGCAGATCATAACTGCACCAAATGCAACAAACGCTTATTATAATCAAGGAAATGGATTTCAAGTTGCTAATAATAGTGGTACGATCAATGTAAATTGTGATGGAACAAATATAGGGGAGTTATTGAAATCTATCCTATCTTCTGACAGGCAGAACAATGCTCAGAATGTAAGCCATGCAGTGGAATGGGCGTCTCTGAACAAACAATACTATAACCTATTTGTATTGGAGAATGAAAATTTTAGTGCCGATTCGTTTTCAATCAGTAAGGAAAGCTCTTTAGAAAGATATACAAGTTCAAAGGTCAAAGAAAAATTCAGTTCTTTATCTGATCAAGCAATTTCTGTGATTCGAACTATGCCTTGTATTTTTGTAAAAAGGAATGCACATTATAAAGAAACAGACGAGAATTACCCTGCTTTAGTAGGACGGATAACAGAAGTTCATGAGCAAGGAGATAATATAAAAATCCTTTTTGTGCCTTTTCAAGCTGTTTCGCAGCAGCTCTTAAATCAAAATATTGCACTTCTTAAAATGGCACAATCTTCTTTGAGAAACGAACTTGACGAGGAACATTGGGCAATAAAAGAATGCAACTTAATACATATATTTTCGGCAATGGGAATTACAATTCTTTAGGAGAAACGAAATGAGTAAAGTATCTACAGGCATAAAGAAAGTAACAATTGATTCTCCTGTTTTCTCAGGAGAAGTATTTGAGCCAACGCTTATTAATTTCTTTTTTGGAAAAAACGGTACGGGAAAATCAACGATAGCAAAAGAAATGGGCAAGTCTGGCAGCGTTGAATGGTGTGCAGATAATCAGGGCGATTACGAAGTCCTTATTTATAATGAAGAGTACATTCAGGAAAATGTTCAAAGCTATGGCAACATTCCGGGCGTATTTACGATTACCAAGCAGAATGCTGAAATAAAGGCAGAAGCTGATAAAAAAACATCAGAAGCAAGAGAATTATCCGGTAAAGCATCAGAAGCAAGTCGTGCAGCAACTGATGCAGAAAACAATTTGAATGCAGAAAAGCAGCGTTTTGAAAAAGACTTATGGATAAAAACAGAAGAATATAGAAAAAAGTATCCATTGGTGTTGAAAGGATTCAATAACAGTAAAAATAAATTTGCTGCCGAACTTATGAAAAAATCAGCAGTAAATGTAGATGAATCTAAACTTCAAGTATTGTATGATACAGTTTATGGAAGCGATGTTGCAAGGTATGCGGAATATTTGCTTGTTTCAGTTGAAAGTATACCAACTTCTTCGCTTTTGGAAAAGCCTATTGTCAGCAGCAGCGATACGGATTTTTCTGCTTTTCTGAAAGCATTAAATGCGACAGCATGGGTGAGTCATGGACATAAGGAATATCAGCATTTAGCAGGAGAAAAATGCCCATATTGTCAGCAGATACTTCCGGATGATTTTGAATCTGATCTTGCTTCATGCTTTGATGAGCAGTATCGCAAGGAAAAAGATGAAGTGGAACAATTTGCGGAAGTATACAGAAACTCCCTGCTTCAAATTTATGCAGTTGCAAAACAAAATCTTGCAAATGGTTTTGCATGTGCTTTGATTGATTCCTATAAGACAAAATATGAATTGTTTACAGAAAAAGCGAGAGCAAATGTTGAGTTGATAAAGCAAAAGGCAGCTGACCCATCCATTGTTGTGTCTGTTGATGATCTTTCTGATATTATCCAGGAATTGAATGAAGTTGCAGAACAAATTAATCAGCTGATACGGCAAAATAATGCTGTGGTTGATGATAAGCCAGCTAAAAAGAAAGAATGCGATGCAATGGTATGGTCGCTGTTGGCTTTTACCTGTAAGACGGAAATAGCATTATATCAGCAAAAAGAGAGCAATGCAAAAGCAGATATTTTGCAGTTTCAAACAATGGCAGATCGGTACTCACAGCAAGTAGAAGAATTTCAAAATGAAATTGCAGAATTGAACAAGAGAACTGTAAATACCACAGCTGCTAAGGATAGTATAAATGCACTGATCAGATCTTCTGGATTTCAAGGTTTTCAGCTTCGTGAAAAGCCGGGAGCACAGTATGTTTATCAGCTTGTTCGTGAAGACGGCAGCATCGCCAAGGGACTGAGTGAAGGCGAACGTCATTTTATTGCCTTTCTGTATTTTTATCATACGGTAATGGGAAGTCAGTCGGATGACGGCAAACGCAGAGAAAAAATTGTAATTATTGATGACCCTGTTTCCAGTATGGACAGTGGAGCTATGTTTACTGTATCTATTCTTGTGCGTGAGATGATTGCAATTTGCTATAACAATTATGATATGACGGAAGAAGTAAAAGATGACTATATCAAGCAGTTTTTCTGTCTGACACATAATCCATACTTTTTCAAAGAAATCGTGTATAATCGAGTTTCGGCCTATGAATGTGTCAATATCTATGAAATCAGAAAGCAGGAGAACAATCACTCTCTGATTGAAAAATGTGAACGCAACAGATCAAGAACTGGCAGCGAAAAGGAAAACTATAGTCCTGTAAAAAATACATATGACGCTTTGTGGAGTGAATTTAAAACTTCTGAGGATACAAATACGCTCCTGAATATTTCCAGACAGATTCTGGAATATTATTTTCTTCAGATATGCGGTTATAAAAACGGAAATCTTCGCTCCGATTTGCTTGAAAAACACTCAGATGAGTTTATAACAAAGCGAGATGACGGCAGTGTTGATAATACAAAATATATGTTAGTTTCAGCTATGATTGCCGCTTTGAATGTCGGAGCATTGGGATTTAACGACGGCTTGTACTTTGATATTTCTTCTCTTGACGCTGTACAACTGAAAGAGTCATTCAGAACGATATTTGATGTTTTAGGGCAGATACAGCATTATAATATGATGATGGGATTAACGTGAAGATTATCTAACGAAACCGTGAGAATACTTGACGAACAGCTTGAAATATGATATAATTACAATAACCCGATTTGAAAGGAGCTGTTCAGATGGCAGTGAGTTACAACAACTTATGGAAGCTGTTGATTGATAGAGGAATGAACAAAACAGAGTTGAAGGAGGCAGCAGGAGTCAGCTTTAATGTAATGGCACGTATGGGAAAAAACCAGACCGTTTCTATGGAAAGTATTGAAAAAATCTGCATTTTTTTAAATTGTGGAATCAGCGATGTGCTTGAGATAAAAAGCGATGAGCCAGAATCGAAACGAACATTTACAACAATAGAGCTGTTTGCAGGAGCAGGTGGTCTTGCACTTGGTGTAGAGCGAGCAGGATTTAAGACAATCGGACTTGTTGAAATAGATAAGGATGCTTCAGATACATTGCGAAAAAATCGACCTGAGTGGCGGGTTATCAATGATGATATTGTTAATGTATCATGTCTTGATTTGCAAGACTACTTTGGCATCGCAAAAGATGAACTTGATCTTCTTTCCGGTGGGGCGCCATGTCAGAGCTTTTCCTATGCAGGAAAGCGATTAGGACTTGAAGATGCAAGAGGAACGCTGTTTTATCATTATGCTAAATTCCTTGAGCAGCTTCAGCCTAAGATGTTTCTGTTTGAGAATGTCAAGGGTTTACTGACCCATGATAAAGGAAGAACCTATAAGACGATTACCGACATCTTTGAGAGTACCGGATATGTCATTCAGAAAAAAGTGCTGAATGCGTGGGACTACGGTGTGGCACAGAAACGAGAAAGATTGATTACGATCGGAATCAGAAAAGATCTTGTGGGTAAAATCCATTTTGATTTCCCGAAACCACATGAATACAAGCCGGTTTTGAGGGATGTGCTTCTTGATTGTCCTGAAAGTCAAGGGACTCCATATTCTGAATATAAGAGAAAAATTTTCGAGCTTGTTCCACCCGGAGGGTATTGGCGAGATATTCCGGAGGATATTGCCAAAGAGTACATGAAGAGTTGTTGGTATATGGAGGGCGGCAGAACGGGTATTCTCAGACGCTTGAGCCTTGACGAGCCTTCGCTTGCTGTGCTGACTTCTCCGAGCCAAAAACAGACGGATCGTTGTCATCCGCTGGAGGCAAGACCTTTCACCATAAGAGAAAATGCACGTTGTCAGAGTTTCCCGGATGAATGGGAATTTTGCGGTGGTATTAGTTCACAGTATAAACAGGTAGGAAATGCAGTGCCGGTTAATCTGGCATATGACATCGCATTACAAATCAAGAAAGCATTGGAGGACAGTATATGTGGCCGTTGAGTTTTATCAGTGAAGAGGACTTCACAAATCATGTGAAAGCAACAATCGGAAAATACGGTGAGAAGCTTGAATCATTTGATTTGAAGCGTTTCAATAAGAATATCATAGATCCTATCAAACTTATTTTTGATAAAACGGTCTACCGTTCTTCATGGGAAGAAATCGTTGGAAATGAAATTTTCAGACAGAGGGATAAATCCAATAATAATGATATTGGTTACTTTCATCAGAGAATTTTTACATACATAGCAAACTGCCGTGTGCCCGATAATGGAACAGAAGGCGGTTGGGATGTCATCTATCAGAATCCGGACGGAATTGCTCTTCCGGATGGCAGTGTAGTTCATACGGTATATGTGGAAATGAAAAACAAGCACAATACCATGAATTCAGCATCTGCTGGTAAGACTTTTATCAAAATGCAGAGTCAGCTTCTTTCGGATGATGATTGCGCTTGTTTCCTTGTCGAGGCTATCGCTCAGAAATCTCAGAATATCAAATGGGAAACAACAGTTGACAAGAAGAAAGTCGGACATAAATTGATACGCAGAGTAAGTCTTGACCAATTCTATGCTTTGGTTACCGGACAAGAAGATGCTTTCTACCAGATGTGCATGGTTCTTCCGGAAGTTATTCAGAAAGCAGTTGATGAGTTGGACAGTACGATTGTTCCACATGATACCGTTCTTGATGAGTTGAAGTCTGTTGCCGCTGCACAAGATGTTGAATCTGAGAACCTTGCGATTGCTATGGCTGTTTATATGCTTGGTTTTGGTGGGTATAAGGGATTTAATCAAAATCATTGATAGAATCTTTGAATTTAATTTATTGTCTATAGGATTGGGGTGATGATAAAGTGAAATTTGCGATTGATAGGTATTACATAGGAATAGAAACTGAGGTAGATGCAGATGATTTTGATAATCAATACTATATTCCCAATCGTAAAGAACGCTTTTTTTGCCCTGAATGCAATGAAATAGTTTATTTCCGTGCCAAAGGTGGAAATCATCCTAATCAATTCTATCATCAAGAAAAAAATGACAGAACACCAGAATGTGATAAAAGAGTTGATGGTCGTGCAAATTTAACCTTGAGTCAAAGAGTTGGTTTGCCTATATTTCTTACAGGAATCTTCTCGGGAAATTTTCAACTTAGTATAGGTTTTCCAGCGTTGGGATTAAAAACTTTGGAAAGCGTCGCTAAATCTGGTTGTGTTGTTAAAATATCTTCCACTAATCAAAATAGAACGCTAAAAATAGATCAAACCAATTTTCTCTCAGAAAGTACTACTCTTGTTCCTGTGAATTTCATACCACCGAATGGAAAAAACTATGCTATAACAATAGTGGGTGATGATTCTGACTACGATTTACTGCGAAAATGGTCTGATTATGCAGATGGATTTGAGCCGAATGGTGCTATTTTTTCATATAGTGAAACTGGAGGAAAAAAGATTCGTCGAGGTGATTGTATATCAACACACAGATACTATTATGCTGTTGCTAAAAGAGACTTTCTTTATCATTCTCAAATCAGTCAAACTGAAATTGGAAAACTAATAATAAGTCAAACAGAATATAAAGTTATAAAAATAAAAATCGATGTGTCATCTGAAAATAAGTGTGATTTTACGCTTATTAGTTCGTATGTGAAGTCGAATTTTGGTGTGTGGTTATTAGAATGCCAGCCTGAGCTAATACCCGTTTGGCCACCTGTAGTACAACAGGATTATATGATCCCCGTAAATCATGAATCAAATGTGATTTGTGTTGTATCAAGTGGTAACACTGAGCCAAATGTATACACTTATTCAGAAAATAGCGCGGATAAAAAAGATATAAAAACTACAGAAAATAACGTTCATATTGTAAAACTATCTGTAGGGAAATATCCCACCATTCTGTCTGTTGATCGTAAGTATGTAGGCAGAGAAGTGTCTTTTATTTCCAAGAAACTCCAACAAAGTGACTATGCATATGATTTTGCATTTATAAACTCTGATGGGGAAAAGATTGAATTATCAAAAATAGATGAAAAATCAGTATCTTCTGGCTTTATTTTGCAATCGAATAGCAAATTTGATTTGTATATTGGTACTGCTGAATCGATTTTCAAGCATTTTTCTATAAGAGACAAACTATCTGAAATCTCTAAAATTCAAGGTGCTAATGAAATATGTTTAGTTATAGGCTCGAATGTTGTTGAATGGATTAAATTCAACAAGGAAGTAGTGTCGCATGAAATTATCAGAAAAGTATCGGAGAGAATTTTAACCTCTGCTAAAGGATATATGATGCCTATACCAATTGAGGTAGATTATATGTTGCGATACTTAAAAGATCATGATGAGGAACAACTTTATAAGTCCATTATTAGCACAATTATCAACGATAAAATTCATATTGAAACGGTGCGACAACTTCGCTTGTTAGATTTATCAATTGGAATAACTCATGATAAAAAGAAATGAAGAAAAGAGGAAATCTTGTGTATAATTTTACCGATTTATCAAAAGATGAAATCAAATACATATGTGAACATATGCACCTTTCGAGCGTTAGACTTTACTTTCAAAAACATCCTAAAGAATTCAATAAAATCAGACCTGGTTTTACTACCAAAAAAATGACTGATGGTGATACCCTGTCTTTCCTCATAAAATATGCACATAAGCCTTTTGTGCAGGCACTTATCCAAAGTGTTATAACAGAATGGTTATCTCAAATTAAGGAAAAACGTGATTTACTTGAACAACAGGGATATTCTTCAGGTGAAGCTCTACTCAAAATCATACCAGATAGTGTGTTTTGTGATTGGTTTGAACTATACTTTAAAATAGCAGAGCATACTATTGATGAAAATTATTTAAAATTGTTCAGTGATGCTTTATCACTTATAAAGAGAACCTCTGAGGCAAATGATGAAGATGACAATACAGAAATTAAAGCTGCACAAATCGAAGAAGCAAATAAAGTAATATCAGAGCTCAAGGATAAATTGGAGCAGAGTAAAAAAAGAGAAGAGGTCTTGCAGAACGAACTCAATAATGCGAATGAACGTTTACGACAAATCCAAGCTGAATTAAATGAATCTAACGATAAACTTCAAAAAGCAGAGGCGAGTCTATCTGAAATCCATGATGAACTTAATCATTATCATATGCTTGAAAGATATGCAGACGGTGAAAATGCTTTCTCTCAGTTTAGTCTATTTCAATATACTTCTATTGGACAAATAAAATATGACTATAATGAGAGGAGAATGATTTTCAGACTTGCAGATATTACATCTGATGGCAAAATCATGCCTTTTATAGCAGATGAGAACTCACCTCGTTATTTTGCTAATAGGGATCGCTTGTATTGGAAAAACGGTCCTGATACTGAGAATGCTATAGGTGTATGGAATTGGAATGCAATTCCAAGAGATACTGATCCTGAAAAGGATTACTTAGAAACCGATTATTGTTCTGGCATACAACTTACACAAATTATTGAGATATCAAAATGTGAATCACTTGATGATATTGCCACATTTCTGATTGAAGGAGTTAACAATAGCATTGTGTGTGGTAAAGTGCTATTTGTATTTACAGAAGGCACATATTTGAAGGGCTTGCTTTGTTCATCAAATGATTTGGAAAATTGCAATGACAAAGTTAGATTAAAAGCCTCTGTTTACACCCTTCCGCAATATACTATCAAAGCAATTGATAGTATTGAAATTGCTAATATTTGCATTTATAATAATGTAATTCTTGGGATACCACAATTAATTTATCAGATTCGTACTCCTTATGAGGCTGTAAAAACAATAATTCTCTCACGCATAACAAATTCTGCAATGCGTGAGTACGAACTCTCAAAAAAAGAAGTTCAGCGCTGTAGACAGTTCTTTAAAAGCATACCCACACAAACCATAATTCAAGAACTATCTTTAGCTTATAATTGTTCACAAAAAGAAGCACAGGAATATATTGATGGATTTATTGATCACGCTAATGCATATTTATCATCTACAGATTTGGATGTGAACATCATTTCTCGTGCAATAAAAGGAAATTCTGAGTTGCTTAAATTGTGTAAAGCACAGTTGACAGAAGATTGGAAACGGGAAAATACAGAGCGACTTGTTGAAGCGGAAGAGAAGCTTAAGGACATTAAAATCTCATTTGAAACAAAACAAAAAGAAATTGAAAAATTGCTCGATGATAAGGTTAGGCTGTCTGCTGAAGTTGAGTCTTTACATTCTCAACTAAGCAAAAGAGAGCAACTTGCTTCTGAAGTGGAAACAAAAATTGCTTCACAGATTGAGAAAGCAAAACAGAATGCTGCTGACTTCATTAGTAACATGGCATTTGTTTCACCCATCATATCACTGACCAATTCAGATGAGAGTCAATCTTCCAAATCATTAAGTGTTTTTTATAATCAAATTGAATGCGAAGCATTCGGAGAAATAGATGATATTGATACATTTGAAGAGGAGTTAAGCGACAACCTGATGTTGATCGGTTATAATGAGGAACAATCAATCGAAATATCCCAAGCAATTAGCTTTGGTATATTTGAGAAATATCCATTGGTGATAAGTGAAAACGCCAAACCTATAGCACAGTGCCTTGCTGTAGCGGTTAATGGTGGCACTCTATCTGAGATTTTTATACCGAATCAAGGCGTTAGCATTGAGCTTTTATCAGATACTATTATTGCTTCCGATGAAAATGAGCCTGCGGTATACCTTCTTCACGGAGTTTTTGACAGTTACAGCATCAATCTTTTTAATGCTCTGTCAAGTTTAATGAGAAATTGGAAGAAAAATTTTATTCTGATGTTTTCATTAGAGGGAATTCCGTCACATATGCTTTCGGTTGGTGTATGGAATCGAGCAATTTATATTGATGGAGATTGTGGATATGAAAGAAAAGACAACGTTCCACTTCATGCATTTAATATTCTTAACAATCTTTCTATCTTTGATCGAACTATAGATGTAAAATCAAAGGAATATAGAGAATTACGAAAATCGCTTAAACCATTTACAGCAATATTGAGTAATATGCAGATTAGTTTGTATTTGAGGTATCTATCTGCTTATAAAATTACTTTGAACGAAAGCAAGCTAATACTTTCGCAAATGATAGTTGTTGCCAGTTCTTTGGGTAATATTGAAAAGCTTAATGACTTGTTTCATGAAAACGGAATCAGTAATGGCGAAAAAATGCTCGAAATATATCTTTGAGGTATAGTAAATAATGGATACAATTATAAACAAAATGGCTTCTGATCTTGGCGTTTATCGTTTTAATGAAGAAACAACGACAAATTTTGAATGTAGAGTTATTTATTCTGCTATGGCAAGTTGGATTAAAGCTATAACGATGGATAAACCAGTTGGCAGCAAGGAAGAAGGGCTTTCAGGAGTTAGCAAAAGACATATATATGAGCGTGGACGTGCAATTTTTGAATCGTTTATAAAAATGTTTCCTGAAATAAGTTATTGGTTTAATATAGCAACTGCTGATGTGCATCCTGTAATATTATTGAGGGATCGCCTCATAAATCATGGTGATCTGTTAAACGAGGGCTTTGTTACTAATCTGACGCTCTCTTTTGTTCATTCAACGCAACTATCCTCTTGCTATGAGACTGTATATGGTGAAATTTTAGGTAAGGATATAGTGTACTCTGGTATTTCAACAATACGTAATAGTAATAAAGAAATCATTTTTGAAACAGGAAATACGGTTACTGACTGGTTGACAAGCTTTATAAAGACTATTTGGTGGGCACCTTTAACATCTGATACAGAAGAGTGGATGTACTTTGATCCGACTCATTCAACAAAAAACAATTATTCAGCTTGGCGAAGCTCTATATCAAAAGATTATTATGGGATTGTTCTTGCGAGAATGACCATCAATAGAAACGGATATGAGTACTACCTTTTGAAACCTAAAAACAACTTGGTGCATAAGATCGATTCGTTTCTACAAGAGCAGGGGGATCATATCCGAATTATGTACGCACTAAGAAAAATAGCAAATAATAGTGTAATCGCTACAATAAATCATCATGGCGATCACGTTTATCTTAAACTGTATGCTCATCTCCCGACAAAGGAGAGAATAATGCTCGAAAGCTATGCGTGGCCTGAAAATCATATAAATGATAAGCTATGTTGGATAATGTATGATTACATATGGAATTATATCAAGCCACATTTTGAAATGATCGGCATACAAATAGTGGAGGAAATGCATGGATAAATATGGAGTGAAAAGTACGCATGAAGCATTGAAAAATAAGCTAATAAATTACATTAGTACTGTGTATCTGGGAAAAAATGATTCCTTGCGTGCTGCGTGTTTAAATGAATTGGAGAAAGTAGGGCTATTATTTCAAGAGCCTTATATTGAAGCTAATCATGCTTATTTATCAGTACCAAATGGATTAAATAAGGCAGATTTGCCTGATGATGTAAAGGTTATTCTACAGGAAATGATAAACAGAAAACTTGGAGTTTTTGCAAATCCGTATTTACATCAGATTGAATCGTTAGAGAATTACTATAGAGGAAAAGATTTATTTGTTTCTACAGGAACGGGTTCTGGTAAAACTGAGTGTTTTATGTGGCCTTTGGCTACAAAACTGTTAATGGAGCAAATCCACTCACCTAAAACATGGCAGATCAGAGGTATTCGTACCATAATGTTATATCCTATGAATGCACTTGTTTCTGATCAAATGGGACGCCTCAGAAAAATGATTGGTAATGGTAAAAATGGCTTTCATGATATCATTCACAACATTGCCCAAGGCTCTCGTGTCCCACAATTTGGAATGTATACCGGACGGACACCTTATCCTGGAGAAAACAATTTTGATGAAAATGTCAAATATGCTGAAACAATTAGAAAGGACATTCTTGAACAATCCGATGAAGTTAAAGATAAACTTAAAGAATTAGGAAAATACCCTTCTAAAGTAGACCTCAAGAGCTTTGTGGATCGGCTTGAAGACACAACAAATGCAGTATTAACTGATCCGAACGATGCTGAACTTGTAACTCGTCATGAAATGCAGATGTATTGCCCTGATATTTTGATTACGAACTATTCAATGCTTGAATATATGCTTATGCGTCCGATTGAAAAATCAATCTGGGAATCTACCCGTGAATGGCTTGAAAGTTCTGTGGATAATAAACTTCTATTTGTAATTGATGAGGCTCATATGTATAGGGGATCTGCTGGCGGTGAGGTTGCTTTACTTATTCGTAGAGTTCTTCATAAACTTGGAATTGGGCGCGATCGTGTTCAGTTTATACTGACAAGTGCCAGTGTTCCGTCTGATGATACTCCTATTTATAAATTTGCTTGCGAGCTTAGTGCTCAAGATGAAAAAAACAATAATTTCAAGATTATTCGTGGAAAAGAAGAGCCGATAGAATTAACGGCAACTGAAATCACCGCTTCGGCGTTATTTGATTATGATATTGATGCATTACAAGGTGATTGGAAAATAAAGAAAGCTGCTATTTTGAATTTTGCAAAAAGATTGAATTTTAATATGGATTGTAATATTGATGATGAGAAATCTGTTGAAGTGTGGCTGTATAAATGCCTCTCTGACACAAATCCTATGCGTAGAATCATGAAGTCAACACGTGGAAATGCAATGAGCTTTAATAAGCTTGCAACCAAAGCTTTCCCAGGTGAAGAACCGACCATTGCACAAAAAGCTACCAGTGCATTTCTTGCAATTGCACCTCTTGCAAAAAATGAGAATAATCAAGTATTATATCCTGCAAGGCTTCACATGATGTTTCGTGGACTACATGGGATTTTCGCTTGTTCAAATCCCATGTGTACCCATAGAAATCATGATGGCAGTTTAGGACTTGGTAAGATATATCTTAATAAATCAGGAGCAAGATGTGAATGCGGTGGTATGATATATGAACTGCTAAATGAACGATCATGTGGTGCTTTATTTCTCCGTGGATATATGGATATGACAGAAGGCTCAAACCCATTTGTTTGGAGTGAATCCGGAGTTCAGTTTACAGAAAACTTAAAAGAAGTGCTTTTTTATATAATTCCAAATGATGGAACGTTAAAAAAGAAAAAAGACATGGTTGTAGGCTGGCTTAACACAATCGCCGGAAGAGTGGATTATTACAATGACCATACAGGTGAAAATGGATTCCTCCATGTTGCATATAGTACAGCAGAATCCAAGGGGCATCCGGATACATTGACCTTCAAGACTTGCCCTAAATGTGAAAAAAATCGATTCAATGCTACCGATTTTATTACTAAAGGTAATGAACCGTTTTTCAACATTGTATCTGAGCAATTTTACATTCAACCTCCTGTTCCAAAATATGTTGATCTTGTCAACCAAGGTCGTAAGGTTCTTCTTTTCTCTGATAGTAGACAAAGAGCAGCCGTATTGGCAAGGGATCTGACAAGAGCTGCTGATGAAGATGCTATGAAGAAGGCACTGACAGTTGCGGCTAAAGAATTACAAGAATGGGCAGCATTACATTATGAAGAACCTACAATGTCTCTATTATACACATTCTTTTTGAAGGTAGCCTATCAGAATGGACTAAGATTCTTTTATGGTAATAATGAGATAGACTTGCTGAATGATTTGGCAACAATGGAAAAACGATATAAAAAGAAAGGCGATGATTTAAAATACGATAAAATGGCAAAAAAGTATTTTAGTCATAAACCAGATCAATATAACGAACATCTATTACGTCAACTTTGTAGCAATTTCCGTTCGTTAACAGATGCAGGGCTCTGTTGGCTAGAACCATGTGATATTGATGATTCCTTTGAGGAGATAGAAGAAACATTTGAGGATAAAAATATTTCGATGACAATAGAAGAATTTAAGATTCTTTTTGCGGCCTGGGCGATGGAAATTATAACTTCGGAATATGCTGTTGGATCGGATATTCCAGATTCTATTCGCAGAAATATGACAGCATATAGGCAAAGATTAGGTGTAGTAAATGAAACTGAGCTTCCTTCACGAATCAGAGCATTTTTAATCGAACACGGATATTCAAAAGAGCAAATTCGTGTTATTACTGAGCAACTTGCCACGCTTCTTGCTAAGGGAACAAACTCTTCAACTTATTATTTAAATATGGAAATGGTTACTCTTCGCTATGGAGCAGATCATGAATGGTATAAATGTCCTCGGTGTAGCGGTATTTTTCCATATACCGTATGGGGAAAATGTGCACATTGTGGGAAAGGCGAGCCTCGTTTAATGAATGATGATGATTTTAAAGGTATAGATTTTTGGCGTTCACCTGTTCTGCGAGCCGTTAATGGAGATCCACAAGCACTCATGACTCGTATTAACACAGAGGAACACACTGCTCAACTATCTCACAAAGATCAGAGAGATAATACATGGTCCACAACCGAAGATTTTGAAATGCGGTTTCAAAATGTACATGTGAATAATGACCGTCCGGTAGACATACTCAGCTGTACAACCACAATGGAAGTGGGCATTGACATCGGCTCTCTTACCGCAGTTGGATTAAGAAACATTCCTCCAATGAGAGAAAACTATCAACAAAGAGCTGGACGTGCAGGAAGAAAAAGTGCAGCAATATCTACTATTGTTACATTTGCAGATAATCGTCCCCATGACAGTTACTATTTCCATAATCCAGAAGAAATTATTTCTGGAGAACCTCGAACTCCGTGGATAGATGTCCATAATGTGAAATTGATATCCAGGCATTTTAATGTTATGCTTATTACTGAATTTTTTGACAGTATTAGATGTGGCGCAGATCAAGAAGAAATTGAAAAATTCTTCATTAGGTGGTATTCACAATTCTTTGATTTTATACATAGAAAAAGTGTTGATAGTTTCGATATGAATGCTTTGATTCCAAACGGTGTTGACTTTGATTTCAATAAATATAAAGAGAAGTTCTTGTTGGAAATGAGTGAATTGAGACAAAAAGTTGAGCAATTTCCCGAAAACTATAAGAATGGTGGCAATTCCTCAAAGACAGTTCTTGATACGCTTTTGGAAGAGGGGATATTTCCAACTTATTCATTTCCGAAAGATGTTATCGGATTTTATGTTGAGGATGATCAAGGTAAAAAAATCGTTCAAAGACCAGATCGCTCACTTGATATGGCTATCAGTGAATATGCCCCAGGTAGAATAATCGTTATCAATAAGGATGTTTATAAATCAGGGGGAATATACAGCTTCCATTCAAAATTCAAACCTGGAGAACAAGCACATCCTGCTCGACCTTATTTTGAAAGTGTGGATTATTACAGAACTCTTTATATATGCGAAGAACCATCATGTAACTGGATGGGATTGTCTCCTGTTAATAATTGCCCATTCTGTGGAAAAGATAACGTACAGGAAAGTTTTATATTAAAACCATGGGGATTTGCTCCGATTGCCGGAAGAAAGCAAAACGAAGCAGATGATAATGGAGATGTTTCATATGCTGAAAATCCAAGCTATTCAATTACTCCATCTGAAGATGAAATGATAGATGTTGAAGCATATGATAATCTTAGATATTCAAAGAGATCAGATGATCCGCTTATTATAGTCAACAAAGGTCCGAAATCAAAGGGATTTATGGTTTGCAAGGATTGTGGTGCGGCAGTTCCAGGAGATGATTCCTCCTCCTTTTCCAAGCTTTTAAAGCCGTTTGTCCATCCACATAATAAGTATGACTGCCGTCATCCTGCTTCACGAATAACAAATACTTACTTAGGTAGTCAATTCAGAACGGATATGGTTGTATATGAAATCACCTTAAATTACGATCAAGTAAATGTTGATGCAAAAGGTTTATGGATTCACAGAGCAGGTCAAACATTAGCAGAGGCTATGACACTCGCAGGTGGACACCTATTAGATATTGAATTTAACGAAATAAGAAGTGGCTATCGTCTGCGTTATGACAATGCTCATGGCAAAGCATATATAGATGTGTTTCTGTTTGACAGCTTATCAAGTGGAGCTGGATACTGTTCTGCATTGGCTGATCGTACCGAAGAACTGATGTCTGAAATCAGAAAAGTACTAAGCGATTGTCCTGCAAATTGTGATAGTGCTTGTCATGAATGTATGATGCACTTTGGAAATCAGAGAGTACAAAATTACTTGGATCGTTTTGCAGCATTAGAACTCTTGAATTGGTGTCAGTATTCTATTCTACCGCCACCTATAGCATACGAAGAGCAAGAAAAACTATTATTGCCATTGAATGCCATGGGATCGGATTATAAAATTGAGTCGGATGGAACTAAGCATTTTGTAAATTATAATAAGCATATGCAAGAAATAGTAGTATATCCAGCGATGTGGAATAAGAAAAATTTAGGTATTCCAACAAATACAATTTCTATATCTGATAAACTTTTAAGATACGCATTACCAAAAGCTGATGCTATGATTCGAGAGCAATTATTTGTTTTTGCTTAATAACTACCAGAGGGTTGCGGAAGAAACTTGGCAGCATCAAGGTTGTTGGGGATAAGCGGTTGGATGAGATTATGGCTGTGATTGAGAGGCATTTAGGGATGGAATAATATAATTTCCTAAAAAGCAAATAAAACAATAATCCCACTGATGGAGAATTTTAGAGTTCTCTTTCGGTGGGATATTTTGTTGACGGTCATATTACGTTATTTCTGGGATAAGGCTCATTATGATTTGTGATTCCAAGCAGATAATCCACGCTTGTATCGTAGTAATCAGCAAGAAAAATCAGCGATTCCAGCGGAATTTCTGTTGTATGAGATTCATACCGAGAATAGGTCTGCTGAGAGCATCCCAGTAGTTTCGCCATTTCTGCTTGGGACATATCATTGTCCTCTCTCAAATACCGAAGTCTTAATTGCAGCTTCAACAAATATTACCTCCGTTTTTGGTGGATTTTCTGTATTGACTATTACTCATAAAATGCGTAATATAGGTAGTAATACCCTCAAAAGGGCATAAAAAATTTCGTAAAATTCAGGATTTTACGAAAAATTGATCTGCTGATATTGTAGCACATTTTGGTCAATATGTCAAATGAAATTTTAGGAGGTCGGCATGAATATTTATCAAAGACGGGACGGACGGTTTGAAGGACGCATTTCACGAGGAAAACGAAGCAACGGAACAAGGCGTTTTCAGTATTTCTTCGGCAAAACAAAAGAAGATGTTCGTGAGAAGATGGCAAAAGAACGTCGTAAAAAGATTGATTGTTCTCTCACTGTCACGCAGCTTTTCAGCGAGTGGCATAAGAGCATTAAACACAAGGTCAAGGAGTCCACAGCGGCAAATTACTATTTGAAAGCAAATAAGCATATTCTGCCTGCATTTGGCAATGAATCGGCGGAATCCATCGAAGATACTGAGATTTATGCATTTATTGAATCCAAGCAGCAGGCCGGTCTGTCCAATCGCTACATATCCGATATGCTGATTGTGATGAAGTCCGTGTTCAAGTATGCAGTTCGCACCTATCATATCTACAATCCGATGGAATGTATCGAGATGCCACGTGCAAAAAATCCCGAAATTACGCTGCTTGATGAGAAGGAACAGACGGAATTGCAGGAGTATATCGGTCATAATCAAAACAAAGCCACTCTTGGGGTGGCTCTTTCTATGACTACAGGTATTCGCATTGGTGAACTTTGTGCCTTGCAGTGGAAGGATATCGACCTTGAAAAACGTATTTTGACTGTCAGCAAGACCATGCAAAGAGTGCAGATTCAAGGCAGCGATAAGAAAACAAAACTGGTTATTACCGAACCAAAAAGCGAATCCTCACGCAGAAAAATCCCGATTCCAAAAGGCATGGTTGCATTTTTGAAGAAATTCAAGAGCAAGGACAGCGATTATATCGTTTCAGGCAAGGAAAAGCCAATCGAGCCAAGAGCAATGCAGTATCGTTTCCAGAAAATCCTAAAAAACGTAAAATTGCCGTCAGTTCATTTTCACGCACTCCGTCATATTTTTGCTTCGACTTGCATTAAACTTGGTTTTGATGTGAAGGCATTATCAGAATTATTGGGACATTCCACCGTAGAATTAACGCTGAATCGGTATGTTCACTCCTCATTTGAACAGAAAATCAAGTATATGGAGCGTTTGGCAATCAATTTTTGAGCAAAAATTCGCTAAATCCTGAATTCTACGAAATATCTGCCGAGAATCCTTGCAAGGAGAGATATATCCGTGATTTTGATTGGTACTATTCACCAAAGGAGATGCCCATGAAACGAATTGCAGTTCTGATTTTTGCCGTAATTTCGATGATTTTATTCGTGAGCTGTGATAGCCAAGACAGCCCCAATGGCAATAAGATAGTCGTTTATACTGAGCCTGTGACTGTAGCCGAAACAGTGGGCATTGACTATATCATCAACCTGAATACGGGAAAATTTCATTATTCTGACTGTCCGAGCGTAAATCAAATGGCGGAGCATAACAAAAAAGAGTATACTGGTGACCGTGATGACCTCATCTTGCAGGGGTACGAGCCTTGTAAACACTGTAACCCATAATATTATATACTATTTCAGTGGCAGATGTCAACTTTGACGGTACAATTCCGTTTTGGGTACAAAAAAGCCGAATTGCATCCTGATTGAGATACGATTCGGTGTTGACAAGTCTTTCGCAAAAGGTGTCCTTTTGTGAAAAGGTGATATAATTGTACATATAGCTTTTCTCCAGTATATCACATTTTTCCTAAAAAGTCAAGCTGTATCAACAAATTTCGTCAAGTGAGTTGTAGAAATTTGGTTTAACTCTTTGTGCATATTTAACAAATTGGGAGGCAAGAATGGAACGATTTAATATCTATCATAGACAAGACGGGCGTTACGAAGGTCGCATTTCAAGAGGAAAACGCAAAAACGGCAAGAGACGCTTTCAGTACTTCTTCGGTCACAGTCGTGAAGAGGTTCAGGATAAGATGACAGCAGCCCGCAGGCATGATTTAAACGGTAATTGCTGTAAAACTGTTGGACAGATTTTCTCTGAATGGTTTCAAAGTATTCATCATCGGGTAAAGGAATCAACTGCTGCAAATTACCGCATGAAGGCTGAAAAGCACGTACTTCCGGCATTTTTAGATACAAAAGTGGATATGATCACTGCATCGGATATCTACGCTTTTATTGAATCAAGGCAGAGCTCAGGACTTTCAAACCGCTATATTTCAGATATTCTTATTATGATGAAATCGGTTTTTAAATATGCCTCGAAAACCTATCACTTCTTAAATCCATTGGATGGTATCACATTGCCGAAGATGCAGAAGCCAGAGATTGAACTGCTGGATGAAAAACAGCAAGGAAAATTACAGCAGTATATCGCTGAAAATCCCAATCATTCAACGCTTGGAATTGCTTTGTCCATGTCTACCGGAATCAGGATAGGTGAGCTTTGTGCTTTGCAATGGGAGGATATCGATCTTGAAAAACGTATTTTGACCGTCAGGAAAACGATGCAGAGGATACAGACTCCTGATGGTGAAACCAAGACAAAATTGACGATTGCTGAACCCAAGAGCGAATCTTCCAAGAGAAAAATCCCGATACCCGACTGCGTTGTTTCGATTCTTGAAAAGTTCAGGGGAAAAGCCAAGGAATATCTTGTTTCAGGAGAAGAAAGACCTGTTGAACCGAGAACAATGCAGTATCGTTTTGCAAGTATTTTGAAAAACGTAAAATTGCCGTCAGTGCATTTTCATGCCTTAAGGCATATGTTTGCCTCGAAATGCGTGAAACTTGGATTTGACATCAAGACTTTATCTGAAATTCTGGGGCATTCAAAAGTGGAAATTACTTTGAATAGGTACGTTCATTCGTCTTTCGAGCAGAAAAAACAGTATATGAGCCGAATAGCAATGAACTTTTGAAAAAATTGCATCTTGAAAATTGAATAGGTGTTTGTGGTTGCTTTCACAAAAGGACACCTTTTGCGAAAGAACCTTAAAAAAGTATGGCTATTTTAGATGACCACCATGTTAAAGAGTATTTATTATCTAAGCATATACTGGTTTCATAGTCAGATTATTTGCCAGATTGTGCAAAAAATAAATTTGCAGATATTTTGAGTTGCATATGTAAAAAATTGCGTGCGAGTTGACGAACAGAAAGCGTAAAAGTTACGTGTGAAAAGTACTAAATAGGTTCTTAGTAGTTTTTTAATTATTTATAATTTGCCACAATTTCAAAATAGATATACTTATTTTTGAAAGCGAGATGAAAAAGATGAGCAATGACTATATGCCTATGACTCTTTATGATATTAAAAGACAAGATCAGGTATGGTTGGAAAAGGATAAAAAAGACAAATATGAGTTAGAGCTTGCTCGTGGATGTTTAGTAGCCGATACTTACTTAACTCAAACCTATCTGAATAAATTTATAGAGTCGTCCATTCTTAGCGCAAGAAAATATGTAAAGAATGTTACACGTCTAAGGATGATGTGCATAAGTAAAATAGTGTTTGATCCTGCTGAAGATAGTAAAGATAAGTTGATAAGTGTTTATAGTGCTTTATATAGTTCACAAAGTTCTGTAGCCTTGCATATATGCGGTAAAGGAAAAAAAGTTGAATTTTATATCTGTACCAGAAATGAAGCGAATCCAGGATTAGCTGGCGATTTGTTGGAGAATACTTTGACTGCAAATTTTCCAGGTACTGATTATAGAATGCTTTCAGGTACAGAGATTGAAAGTATTATAAAGCAAACATCTTCTATAAACAAAAGTTTAGGTGTTGTCTCATTAATTCCATCTTCACGAGATGAAGATAAAGAGAAATTTGTACAGGGCATAGAAAAGTTTATTAATGGTATGCAAGGCAAGTATTATACAGCTATTTTACTTGCCACACCTGTTGAGAATATTGTACTTGAGCAAAGAAAGCATGGATATGAAGAATTATACTCTTCCCTTTCCTCTCATTCCAAATTAACATTGTCATACGCTCAAAACAAATCAACTGCTGTTTCAGAAAATTTGTCGACAAATTTCTCAAAATCAATAAATGATAGTGTAAGCAATACTAATGGCAGATCAGATTCATCGTCAAGTGGTTCAAACTACGGTTCAAACAGCGGTAGTAGTTTTTCAGGTGACGGTTGGGGATTTAACTCAGGTTCTTCAAGCGGTTCTTTTAATTCATATACTACTGGTTCTTCTTTTAGCCATACTGTATCGAAAAGCGTAACAAATACTCAAGGTGATACAGTTAGTACAGGCACTACTGATACCACAGGTATAACGGATACTATAACTTTGAACTTTGATAATAAGGGAGTACAGGGACTTCTTGAAAAAACTGAACAACAACTCAAAAGAATTGAACTTGGGATGGCTTATGGCGCTTGGGAAACTTCATGTTATTTTCTTTCTGATGATATTGCAACAACAGCTATGGCTGCCAATATGTGTAAAGCACTTTTTACAGGTAATGAATCAAGTGTAGAAAGTGCCCACATTAATATTTGGAATATGAGCAGATCATCAGAAATAAAAAAAATAATAGAACATATTTGTTACTTGGTTCACCCTACTGCTGAGATACCTGAATATAGTGGTTATAAAAGCCAGATTGTCAGTCCGACAAATTTGCTTACTGGTAATGAACTCCCTATAATCCTCGGATTACCTAAAAAATCTGTAAATGGCGTTTCCATAATAGAAATGGCTGAATTTGGTCGCTCTGTCGTATATGAGAAATCTCCAGTTAAGACCATTGAATTTGGCAGTATCTATCATATGGGAAGAATTGATGGCGTTGATACAAAAAAAAGTGATGATAGAGGTACAAGAGTCCCTATTGATATGAACCTTTTGTCCTCACACTGTTTTATTACGGGTTCATCAGGATCAGGTAAATCCTATGCTACTTATGAACTGTTAGACAACTTGTTGAACAGAGGAATTAAAATGCTTGTTATAGAACCTGCAAAAGGAGAATATAAACAGATATTTGGTGGTTATAAGGGGATAAAGATTTATACAACTGATCCAAGTGTTTATAGAATGCTTCGTATTAATCCTTTTCAGTTCCCTGACAATCTGCATATACTCACACATATTGAAAAATTAATCCAAATATTCAATGCTTCTTGGGCACTCTACGCAGCTATGCCTGCAATATTGAAAGATGCTGTTGTTAAATCTTATGTAAAATGCGGTTGGGATACTGATAATTCAATATGGATCGAGGGCATATCAGATCACAAATATCCTACTTTCAAGGATGTTATGGCAATTCTTCCGACAATCATCAATAGCTCCGATTATTCTTCTGATGCAAAAGGTGATTATAAGGGGGCATTATTAACGAGAATAAAATCCATGACAGATGGAATAAATGGTATGATATTTGAGAAAAGTGAGGGAACAAAAGATTCCTTGTTGTTTGATTCTAATACTGTAATTGATTTGAGTGAAATAGGTTCGGAAGAAACGATTGCTTTACTTATGGGTGTAATTATTATGAAGCTCGGTGAATACAGGCAGTCCGTCCGTAAATCTAAATCTTCCGGCACAAGAGACGCAGAAATCAATCATGTTACTGTTTTGGAAGAAGCACACAATTTGCTAAAAAGAACATCTAAGGATCAAAACCAGGAAGGTTCAAATATTGTTGGAAAATCAGTTGAGATGATTAGCAATTCGATTAAAGAAATGAGGACTTATGGAGAAGGTTTTATAATCATAGACCAATCTCCTATGGCTGTTGATACCTCTGCAATTGAAAACACATCTACAAAGATAATAATGAATACTCCTGCGAAAGATGCCTGCGAGGAATTAGGCAGTGCCTTGGCATTAAACGAAGAACAGACTAAAGAACTATCCCGATTGGCAACGGGGGTAGCGGCTGTTTTTCAAAAGGGATGGCTCGCTCCTGTTTTAATGAAAGTTGATATGTGGGATGATAGATATGAAGCGAAACCTGAACAGGGCAACAGAGCCGATATGCGTGATGTCCGCAGTAAGTTGGTTATCGAAATGTATTATCAATCCATCAAAGGCAACTTCTCGGCTGCCAAATTAAAAACAATTATTAGAGAGTCGGCAATTCTTCGTGAGAAAAAAGATGAACTTATTGAGATTGTATCAAGAGTTAATGATATGCTTGAAGCAAATGGCACTATTGGTAAAAATTCTTTAGGTGCATTCTATCTTGAATTTGCTTCATGCAATAGACTTTTTGACGTTCTCAAAACTGAAAAAATCCCGAATTTTAATGAAATGAGTGATTTGTACGAACCTGATGGCTCTTGCCCACAGCGTATATTCAATTTAATATGCAGAGAGGGTATGTCTTGGTTTAATTCATTCCAAAAAGCATTGCAACAGTATATAAATATCAGTAATCCTATTGTTGCTCATAACATCATAATGTATATGCTTAACAATATTACAGATGATGGCAACTTAACTAATACGTCTTATTCAGTTATATATACATTTATGTGTATGGGATACATCTAATACTTATATGTGACTTTAGGAGATATTTTAAGGAGGTGGACTTATGGCTTTTGGAAAATTTGAAAACACAGAAGATTCAGAAAATAAGATTGAACAGGAGCAACCTGAAAAGAAGGAATTCAATGAGGGAGAGGAAAAGCAGTCGCTTGGTGATAAGCTTAAAGAAGGACTGAATAAACTCTTTCATAAAAATGAAACTGAGGAATCTAATGAGGGAGAAGATAATCCCGATGGAGAAGAAACTTCTGATGGTAAAGAAGCTGATGAAGATAGTGAGGGCAGTGATGGTCCAAAAAATCAGATTCTGGATACAAATGAGTCTCGAAAGGAAATGCGAGAGAAGAAGCTCGAAGAATATGACAGTCAGCTATTCGATACAGTAAAAAAGCATGGTGAGATGCTTGATAGACGTACTGACTTATCACCAGATGAAAAAAATGATATGCAATCAGAAGTAACTGAAAATTATAAAAAGGCTGTAGCTGAATATAAAGACTGGTTGGAAAATGAATCTGATTATAAAGATTTACCAGAGGATTAATTTTTAGTTAGTGATGAAGGTGAAATATGAGTAGTATAGTCGAGATGTGTTTCAATCCATATTCATGTTCAACGCAAATACTTATAAACGGTAAATCACCGTCTGATTACAGTTCTTTGATTCAGTATATGACCGAACTGCTTTATCTATGGTGTGATCAACTTTTTGATCTTCTTTACAATGAAATTAATGATAAATTTTCATTGATATTCATAGGAAGAAAGTTTGATGCTGATATTCTTAAAAGCATTTCAGATGATAATGAGAATTGTATATCATTTACCCATAAAAGTTTTATGATAGATACCCCACTTCAGAAAAGAATGATTCTTCTGAATGAATTTATTAAAAAAAATGGTGTAAATGTTAATAAGTACAGAATTGATGTTGATTTCATTGTTTCAGATGAGAAATATAGGCGTTATATAAATGAATTAGAGATTAAAAACAAGTTTTGTTTTGTTGAAAAACATATAATATCTGTGAATGAGTACCGAAGGATAAATAATGCTTCAAAATATTTGTTTATTCTATGTGATGACTTTAGTTTTACTGATAAAATAGAGACGAAATCAGAATGTGGGTTTGCGCTAAAAATCGGTAATAAGACTTCATTAATTTCATATAAGAACGATTTATGTTATATTGAAATGTGTGATAATGAGATTTTTAACACTATTTTTAACTGTTTTTTCTTCGCGCCTTTATGTGAAGCGTTTGTAAACTGCGTATCATCTTTGGACGAAAATCGAAGTATTGTGTATACAGACGGGTTTCGTATTCTTACTGCAATAAAGCCCTTAGTTAAGGTGGATTTTCCTGATGAGGTAGAATTAAACAGAAGCGTTCCGTTAAGGATTTATACTGAACCACAAACTACTGAATCACCTGAAATTTCATTTGAGTATGACAGAAGCGGAATTGTAAATTGCAACAACCAAAGGATCGAAGGAATCAGGGAAGGAACTGTAAATATTCTATTGTATGAAAAAGGCTCTAATCAAGCTTTTGCTCTAAAACAAGTAAAAGTAATTAAACGCAATAGAATCACAAGTTTGTTACTGCCTGATAAGAAAATTGTTGTGGGTGAAAATGATGATAAATATTTATCAGTCACCTTTTTCCCCGAAAACGCAGATAATTCTAACACGATTGAATGGCTTAGTACAGATACATCAATTGCAACAGTAAGCAGCGAAGGAAATATCCATGCAGTATCAAGTGGCAGATGTCAAATAATTTGTTCCGCTGAAAATATTTCAGCGAGAGCAGATATTGAAGTAAAACCGTATCTTACGGATTTAGCTATTGATTATTTAAATATTGATGAAGTCGTAGAAATTACTTTGGATATGGATATTGAACTATCTGTCTCACCTGTCCCCTCAAATGCAATTGATAAATCATTTAAGGTATCAAGTTCTAACACCATGGTAATTAATACATTTGGAACAACCATACACCCTGTATCATTAGGTGAAGCGGAGATATTGCTTGCAAACTCTTCAAATCGGATTCAGAAAAGTATTAAAATTAAAGTGGTTAAGAAAATACATGGAAAAGGTTCTAAAAAGAAAAGTTTTTGGGACTTATTTAAAAAATAATGAAAGAAGGTCTTTCTATGGGAAAAGTTGTTGGCATTGACTTGGGAACTACATTCTCTGCTGTGTCGTATATTGACAAGAATGGTAATGCTCAAATCATTCCGAACAGAGAAGGCGAAAACATTACACCCTCTACAGTACTCTTTGATGACGAAGAAGTAATCGTAGGCAAGCAGGCAAAAAAATCCGCCTTTCTCCACCCTGATAACTATGAATCATTTGCCAAGAGACACATGGGCGAAAGAGAGTATCAATTTGTATCGGGAAATGGCGAAAAATACTCGGCTGAAGCTATATCCGCTATTATCCTTAAAAAGTTAAAAGCTGATGCAGAAGCTAACCTCGGCGACACCATTGATGGTGCTGTCATTACCGTCCCTGCTTTCTTTAGTGATGTACAAAGAACCTCAACCATGGACGCTGCCAAAATGGCTGGCCTCAATACATTGGCTATTATAAATGAACCTACGGCAGCAGCTCTTGCTTATGGTATTTCTAAGGGCAGCAGTGAACCTAAAACTGTACTGGTATATGATCTTGGCGGTGGAACATTCGATGTAACCATCATAAAGTTTACAGAAAATGAAATCGAACCTCTTGCAACCGATGGTAACAGACTGCTTGGTGGTTTTGACTTTGATAACAAAATCGTAGACTATGTAATCGAAGAAGCTAAAAAGCAGGGACTCGACATAAACAAGGATGCAAAAGCACGACAAGCGTTACAGAATGAAGCAGAGGAAGCTAAGAAGACACTGTCCGAGAGGAAGAAAACGGAGATAAGTCTCTATATATGCGGACAACCTTTTAATGTAACAATTACAAGAGAACAGTTTGAAAGTATGATAAGACCCTTGCTGTTTAGAACTGTTAATTATATGGTATCCGCAATGGAAGAGGCGAGCTTGGAGTATTCCGACCTTGACAAGATACTTCTTGTAGGTGGTTCTACAAGAATTCCTGCTGTTGCTAAGAGTATTGAAGAAGAAACCGGTATCAAGCCCTCGCAGGATATTCACCCTGATGAAGCTGTCGCTATAGGAGCCGCATTTTATGCAGTTGACATAGCAAAGAAAAATCCGAACTCCGTCAATAGTCAGAATACAGGTAGAAACAGTGATGGAGGAACGTTCTGTTCTCCCACTACCGATTTACCTGACAATGTTGAAAGCTATCAGTTCAGGGATATTACTTCACATGGAATTGGTGTGGTGATTATTGACGATGTTTTGGGCGAGGAAGTTAATTCTGTTATTTTGCCTAAAAACACAAAAGTTCCAGCAGAATTTAGAAATCAGTATGTTACAACTACTGATTATCAGGAATCGATTCTTTTACAAGTTACTCAGGGCGAAGATACTGAACTTCGAAATGTACAGATTATTGGGGAAGCAGAACTGAAACTGAAGCCTAAGCCTGCAAATTCCCCAATTGAAGTTATTATCAGCTGTGATTCTGACTCCATTATTCATGTGAGAGTAATTGACCTTGTTACCAATGAGGATCTTGGCGAAATGAAAATCGACCGAGTTAATAATCTCTCCGATCAAGAGGTTCAGAAAGAAGCCAATAGGCTCGGCAAGCTGAATATCGGTGATGAATAAGGAAGAATGAGGAGCAAGCATATGGCTAATAAAAATGAAAGAATCTTAGACTACTACAAGGCATTTGGTCTTGATAGAAGCTGGGATGAAAAAACACTCCGAAAAGAACTTGGTAATGCACAGCGTAAATTTATGAAGCGTCAAAACGTTACCTACGATAAAGAGGAACTTGGTCAGATCAACCAAACACTTGAAATACTTGATAAGGCGATTGAGTGTTTATCGCACCCTGATGCTCGTAAAAGCTATGATAAGGAACTTGATAAGGCATATCAGGCTGGTATGGTCAATGATGAGGCAGAAGCTCAGGCAAGAGATGCTCTTGAAAAGGCTAAACAGTTCTATGAAAAAGGAAAGATTCAACTTGCGGCGAAGTTTGCACTTGAAGCAATTAACAATAAGGTTAACGATCCTACTGCGTATGAAATTTTGGCAAAGTGTTATTATGATTCAGGTGATTATTCTGCTTCTATTGATACTGTGGATAAGGCACTTACAGTATATATTGACAATACATATTTCCTATGGCTCTCAGCAAGAATCAACACCATAGTTGAGCGATATGATGTAGCACAACAGCGAATTAACCGTATGTTAGAACTTGATCCTAACTCCTCCCAGGCTCATGCTGAACAGATACATTTCTATATGTATGCTGATAAGGAAGAAGTTGCTTTTCAACAGATAGATCAATATGTTGCTCAAAATCCGAATGATACTGAATTCAAACAGGAAACAGCATACAATCTAATAAGTTTTACGAATACTTGCTATCTTGAAGATGAGGAAACTGGAAGTTTAGTAATTGCGGATAAAGAGTCTTATACGAAATGTATGACACTTTGTCAAAAGGCATATTCACTCTATCAAGATGAGTATACTCAGAGCAATCTCGAAAATGCACAGTTCTTTGGTAAAAAAGAATTTAATAGTAACAATTCCTATGAACTTAAATGGCTTTGGGGATTAGGTTTGTTAAGCCTTTTCTTAGTAGCGGAAATTGCTGCTGGAATGCATTCTATTTCTGACTTCTTCAGCATTATTATTCTTCTTTGTATTTATCTTGTTCCAGCAATATTATTAACAATCGTTAGTTTTCGTCCATATTGGCAGATAAACAGGATATATTATACGGGCAAAGCCGGTTGGTTTGAAACCCTGGTTGTTTGGTGGGGAAAAATTACTGTTGCTCTTGTAAAATGGTCCTTTAAGCTTATGTGGTGGCTGTTTAGGTTTATCATCTCATTTATTGGATAGTTAGGTGGATTAAATTATGGTGTGTAAAAATTGTGGAAATATTGTGGTTAAGACAGATTCACATTGTAAGGTATGCGGTGTGGCAATTTTGCCAGAAGGCGTTAGTCAAGCACTGGAACAACAAGCAACAATGGAACAAACCTTTGGAGGATTTGCAGATGTCACAGGTAGTGGCAAACCCCAAAAAAGAGGATATCGTTCGAGGTTTGCATTACTGTTAATTTATTGGTTAGGAGGTTATGCCGGATTACATTATGCTTGGATGGGAAATTCAGAAAAGGCTGTGGAAGAAGCTGGGAAATTTGTAAAACACGTTTTGTTGTGTATTGCAATTGTAGGAATTTTTTTGCTATTGGCAGATATGTGCAAATATTTGATAAATCTTTTTGCAATTGCCTTTGGGAAGTATGAAACAGACTACTATGGTAATCCGATTGTTTGGTCAAAACGAGGAAAGCCGGAATTGAACTAAGACAAAGAGAGGAGGCTTTTATAATAACCTCCTCTTTTTTCAAAGTAAGGATATACCTCTATAAATAACTATAAGGAAGTGATTAGGTGAATCGCAATTTCGATAATATTGAAAATATTTCAACACCTGATAACAAAACTCAAACAGATGATATAGATATGAAAATCAAATTTGTTGAATCTATAAATAGAATGAATGAAAAAAAAGAAACAACTGAAAGTGGTTTGGCAAAATTAACTGAGAAAGATTCGATACAACGCAGATTTCAGCCAATTGCTGAAAAAGCAGCAACTATTATAACAGTAGTTGATGCAATAGCAGACCCAATTAACAATTATGTTGAACCTAACATTCCTCAAACAGATATCAAACCGATACCATCAAGCTATTCAACTCAGGCATATGATTATATGGACAGTTCAATTGAAGATATTCTTTTAAAAAAAGGATATCTAATTCAAGAAGGAAAAGGTTCTGTAGAAACTTTAGGAGATATTATTGAAACCGTGGGCAGTGACGAAGATGAAGCACTGAAGCCACCAGAAGAAATAAAAGAGGAAATAGACGAAGCTATTGAATCATCAATCATTGATAATAATACTCCTAAAATTGAGCGACTACTTCCTGAAAAGGAAAAATCTGCTTCATCTTGCAATGATGTATTAAATGAATCTAACTCTGATATTGCTGGACAGTCTCGTGAAGTACCAGAATGTGGACTGTCATGTCTAATGAGTTATGAGTCGTATGAAAAGATTTGTAATGGTGAATATGGTAAATACGGTCAAGTAATCGGCAGAGATGATGGATTATTTGCTGCACCAACAGATCAGATAAATCAGCTTCTTGAAGAATGCGATGAAGATGTATCAAAAATCAGTGAAAAACTTGGTGTGGATTTCGATTCCGAAAATTTGGTGCGAATTTCGATTTCAAAAGAAGATGCTGATAAACTTCATCCGACATACCCAACGGGAAGAGAATCAGGTGCAAATGAATATTGGAGCGGTGGAGGAAAGACCGTCTTGGTTGATAAAGAAACAAATAAGGAAATAGGTGTTGGACTTGATGAATTTGTCATTGATCCAGTTGATTTGAATGAAGTTGGTGTTCAGGTAACTGAAATCAATGGATATAAGTCATACACTGAAGAATAATTAAACCACAATATTCCATTTGGTAAATACATACAATTAAAGCATAAAACACCAAATACCAATGGAGATCGTAAATAGCAATCGGAAAGGAAAAGAAAACGTTCAACGCAAAAGAAAACGCAAGCGAAATTGTATCAAAATAAGCGTTCTTTGGCAAAATTCCTCGTAAACACGTTGTTTGCGAGGATATATTTTTATCTGTATGGATAAAAACGTGGTTTCATACCCTTACCATACCCTTACGGGATTTGGATACGGTTTGATTTTGATAGATTTA
>Ga0129309_1000219_pt1 | contig 51005 bp, 45 predicted proteins | sample L1105metagenome_FD_94439 | JGI IMG/M metagenome (GOLD analysis project Ga0129309, IMG submission 94439) | Ring-tailed lemur group fecal microbial communities from Wisconsin, USA - L1105 metagenome | ecosystem: Host-associated > Mammals > Digestive system > Large intestine > Fecal | place: USA...
ACCTCGCTTCGGGAGAGGACGGGATTCAGGCGGACGGTCTGCTTACGCTTTCGGGCGGAACTGTAAATATAGAAACAACGGGAAATATCAAGGATAATTCCGACCTCAGCAGCAAGGGAATCAAGGGGGGAGAAATCAGCGCCGCAGGCTGTACAGTAACAATAAATTCAACCGACCATGCCGTTCATTCAAGCGGCGCGGCGGTAATCGAGAGCGGAAGCTACACCCTTTCTTCATCTTCGGGAAAAGGCGTTTCGGCGCACGGAAATCTCACCGTAAACGGGGGAGAAATCTCCGTTCTGAACAGCACAGAAGGGCTTGAAAGCAAATCTGTAATGAACATTAACGGCGGAAAAATCAGCATTTCTGCAACCGACGACGGTCTGAACACGGGCGGCGGCACAAGCTTTTTCGGCTGGAACAAATCCTCGGACGAAGAGGACAGCGGCGATCACACACTTAACATAAACGGCGGATATATTTATATCAACGCTTCGGGCGACGGCATTGACTCAAACGGCGACATAAATATATCGGGCGGAACCGTTATCGTCTGCGGTCCCACAGCCGACGGCGACGGACCTCTCGACTGCGGCGACAGCGGAAATAAGATCACCGTAACAGGCGGCGTTGTCCTCGCGCTTGGAAGCACCGGTATGATGGAAGCGCCCAATGAAAACTATATTGCCTCCACAGCTCTCGGTGCGGCAGCAGGAACGGTTGTCACCGTTGCGGACGGCGACGGAAATGTTCTCGCCTCGGCAGTTCTCCCCAAAAAGGCCCAGGGTGTCATTTTCAGCGACGGAACAGACTGCGAAGGCTATAAAATATACACCGGCGGAACTCTTTCGGACACCCCTGACGAAAACGGAGTTGTCACAAGCGGCACAATTTCAAACGGAACCGAAACCGAACAGACTGAGATAAAAGGCGGTTTCGGCGGATTTGGTGGTTTTGGTGGATTTACGGACGGACAAAAGCCCGATAGAGGCGAACGTAAAAACTCTATGCCCCGCGAGGGCATGGCAATGCCCGAAGAAAACAACGGAAACCCGCCTGAGCTTCCCGACGGAATGACTCTGCCTGAAAATATGACTCCTCCCGACGGCGGCAGCGCTCCTCATTTCCCCGAAAATAATACAGGCAGCGCAGCCGCAAGCGACGCGGTTTCCGCATAAATACGACACCACTCTATTCATTTCCCCCCCTATATAGACCCGCGCAGATATGACAGCATATCTGCGCGGGTTTATTTTTTGGGAATGCCGCCGCTCTCCTCCTCTCCATTACTCCCGAAAAAGTAATTGACAATCCTGTAAAAACATTATATAATGAATATGTAAACTTCTGCCGAAAATTTGAAAAGAGAGGATAAAACTATGTTCTGCGGACACTGCGGCACACAGCTTGCCGACAACACTAAATTTTGCCCGAACTGCGGCGCGCCCGTTCAAAGCACGGTCCAGCCGGCGCCGGACTATATTCCCGTTCCTAAATCGCCCTACGCCGCTTATGACCAAGTCAACGGCAGAACATGGGCAGAAATAAAGCGTCTCGGCTATATAATAGGCGAGGACGGAAAATCCTACGGCATAGGCTGGATGAAATTTCAGCTTTATTTTTCATTTTTTGCAAGTGCGGTATTAAATTTTATAACTGCAATTACCGTTATTTCAGGAGCGCAGTACGGCAAGGACGCTAATCTCATATATGCGGAATTTCCGGCTCTGAAAAACGTGGATATTATATTCGGTCTGCTTACCATGCTGTGCTCGGCAGCGCTTGTATTCGTGAGGTTTCAGATAAGCAGTCTTAAGCGTACCGCCATGCGCAGCTACCTGACCGTATTTATTTTAAGCTTTGTTATAGGCTATGGGTATCTTATTGCGGCTTCGGCAGTTATCGATGTGTCTGTTATAAGCATGATCGGAGAAGAAATCGGCAGGGATGTTACATCCATTGTAATGTTCATAATAAATTACGCGGTATATTTCAAGCACCGCTCAAGCGTTTTTGTGAATTGAGAAAGAAAAGCAAGCCGCCCGTTCGGAGAAATCCGTGCGGGCGGTTTTTTACTCTTTCGTTTTTTTGATTGATTTTTGAAATTGCAAAAAAACGAATGAAAAGCGGCTATTGACGTGCTTATGCCTTTGAAAATTTGATTACAAAAGCGGTTGAAAAAAGCAGAATCGCATGGTATAATGGATTTACGAGGGTATTTAATCTGCCCGATAAATCGAAATTCGGCGAGGTGTTGAAAATCAAATCATTTCTTGAAAAAATCAGAAAACCAAGAAAAGATATCCCACTAAATAGACAGATAGCCGAAACGATAGGAATAGCCTTGCTTGGACTTGCACTCGGCGTTTTGCAGAAATGGATGGATGGTACAGCCTCAAATCTTTTTCCGACAATAATACAGCAGTTGGATATTGTAAACTATTTTGGGCGGCTATCGGTATGGATCTTACTGGCAACCGTGATTTCTATTTATGCAAAATCTCCATTGACAGCGGCAATCAACACATTCTTATTTTTTATAAGTATGCTGGCAGGGTACTACATCTACTGTAATTTCATTTTTGTTTTTTTGCCGAAAACCTATATGATGATTTGGATAGCGATTTCTTTTGCTTCCTTTTTTCTGGCATATATATGCTGGTATGCAAAAGGAGAAGGAATTATTGCAATCATTATATCTAGTGTGATTATCGGAGCTTTACTTGCACAGGCATTTAACCTTACACAGGGATTTTATGTGTATCATTTTATGGAGGTAATTACATGGATAATCGGTGTAATACTCCTAAGAAGAAAACCGAAAGAGTATGCTGTCGAAATCGGATTATCCGTTATTATCGCATTTTTATATCAGTTGGTTATCCCGCATTGGGGATAACAGCAAATTCCCCTTTGCCGAACAAATTAACACAAAAGGAGCAGCCCTACACGACTGCTCCTTTTTCATATATCTTTACGCCTTTTTGACCTTGTGAATTATCTTTTTGCCCTTTTTCACAACAACGAAGTCGTTTATTTCGATCTGCGCGTTCGGGTCGTCGATTTTTACGTCGTCAACCATAATTCCGCCGCCCGCGATAAGGTTGCGCGCTTCGCGCTTTGACGGCGCGAGCTTTGCCGCAGTCAGCAGGTCGAGAATACCTATCTTATTGTCCGCGAACATTTCCGCAGGTATCTCATCTGTCGGCATATCGGCAGAAACGCCGCTTCCGCCGAACAGGCTCTTCGCCGCGGCAAGCGCCTTGTTCGCTTCCTCTTCGCCGTGAATCATCTTCGTAAGCTCGAAAGCCAGCAGCTCCTTCGCCTTGTTGAACGCCGCGCCCTCCATTGTCTTTTCCATTTCCTCAATTTCTTCGATCGGAACGAACGTGAGCAGCTTCAGGCACTTGATAACGTCCGCGTCGGCAACATTCCGCCAGTACTGGAAAAAGTCGTAGGGGCTGGTCTTTTCGGGGTCGAGCCATACCGCGCCCTTTTCGGTCTTGCCCATTTTCTTGCCCTCGGAATTGAGCAGGAGGGTTATCGTCATTGCGTGAGCGTCCTTGCCGAGCTTCTTGCGGATAAGCTCCGTTCCGCCGAGCATATTAGCCCACTGGTCGTCGCCGCCGAACTGCATATTGCAGCCGTATTTCTGATAAAGCATATAGAAATCGTAGCTCTGCATTATCATGTAGTTGAACTCGAGGAATGTCAGACCGCGTTCCATTCTCTGCTTATAGCACTCAAACGTCAGCATCTTATTTACGCTGAAGCAGGCGCCGACCTCGCGGAGAACATCGATATAATTAAGATTAAGAAGCCAGTCGCCGTTGTTGACCATAAGCGCCTTGCCCTCGGAGAAGTCGATGAACTTGCTCATCTGCTTTTTGAAGCACTCGCAGTTGTGCGCGATCGTTTCGGGGGTCATCATCTTTCGCATATCGGATTTGCCCGACGGGTCGCCTATCATGCCCGTTCCGCCGCCTACAAGCGCGATCGGCTTATTTCCCGCCTGCTGGAGCCTTTTCATAAGGCAGAGCGCCATGAAATGACCTACATGTAGGCTGTCGGCAGTCGGGTCGAAACCGATATAGAAGGTGGCTTTCCCCGCGTTTATCATTTCGCTGATTTCCTTTTCGTCCGTTACCTGAGCGATAAGCCCACGGCGGACAAGTTCTTCATAAAGTTCCATTTTTCGTTTCCTTTCGTATGTTTAATGACTATTTATCTGAATGTGCAATGCACATAAACAACAAAATCGTCGGGCGATTTCATGTATATCACAACCTTTCAAAGTTCACTTTCTTTCCTTAATCGGGTTATGCCCGCCGCAGCTAATCGGCGGGGCAGGTGCCTCACGGGCGGGGCGCGCAGCGCCTGTCCCGCGAAGCGGGACAGTGCGCCAGCGCAAGCCATAACGGCGGCTTCGCACGCCGCCGTTATGGCTTGCGCTGGCGGCGGAATTGCGAAGCAATTCCGCCGCGCTGCGCGCCTCCGCCGCTGTGCAGTATCCCCGCCGATTTAGCGGGAAGCACTATCCTATGAGCGCGCCGTAAGCCAAAGTGGGATATATGACGGGCTGTCAAAAGGCGGGGAGGCGCAGCATGTGCGTTTTTCAGACTGCCATGGGCGGGGAGCAGCGCCGCTTAACCAAAACCGCCAGCCGTCGCACTTACACCGAAATAAGCCTAACCTTTTTAAAGACGGAGCTTGAATAAAACGCCTTGCGTTTTTAGAAAAAGCGGGTCTGTTCGGAAAGATGACCTGCCATGTAAGCGGAAATAATCTCGTCCATGCGGTACAGAATCCCCGCCGCGTGACACTCCTCGCGGAAAATCTCCCAAAGCTCGTTCATTCGCGGCGAAACGCACTCGTAAGAGCCGCCGAACCGCTCGGAATACATCTTGGCAAGCGGTTTTTCGGGGAAGATCCGCGAAAGACGGCTGTAAAAATATTCGCGCTGACCGTCGCGGAGAGTCAGTCCGAAAAAAGGGAAAATAGTCCGGACTCCGCATTCTCCCGCACGCCGGACAATTGCTCGGATATTTTCGGTGGTATCGTTAATGAACGGCAGGATCGGCATAAGCGTGATGCCCGTGAAAAGTCCGGCCGAAGCAAGCTTTTCAAGCGCCGCAAAACGCTCGGAGGTCGGCGCGACGTTCGGTTCAAGCAGTCCGCAAAGCCCGTCGTCTGCCGTTGTTACCGTCATTTTCAGCAAAAGCGGCTGTTCGGCGGCAATTTCGCCGAAAACGTCAATGTCCCGCGTGATAAGCGGACTTTTTGTTACAACCGTAAGCCCAAAGCCGCTCCCACTTATAAGCTCCGCCGCCCTTCGGGAAAGCAGTTCGGTTTTCTCAAAAGGGTTGTACGGGTCGCTCATAGCGCCTGTGCCAATAACGCCCGGCGTGCGCCGCTTCAGCTCGCCGCGGAGAATTTCAAGCGCGTTTTCCTTTGCGCGCACCTCGTCGAAATTGTCAATATTATAACAGTCGCTCCTGCTGTCGCAGTAAATGCACCCGTGACAGCAGCCCTTGTACAGGTTCATGTTGTAGTCGTTCCCGAACCACGCGCCCGACTTGTTTTTTTGCAAAATTGATTTAGCGAGAATCGTTTTCATCTTTTTTCCTCACTATGGTATACACCGTCTGTACGGCCGCATTTACGGCGACCGCAGCAGCATTCCCCCACAATATCCACCTGAAAGCTCCCCCAAGGGTTACGGTAAGTCCGCTGAACATCTGCGAGGAATTTATAGCCCGCTCTATGCTGCATTCGTTTTGGATAATTAAAACGGCAAGCAGAACCGCCGCGCCAAGAGCGTATGCGGCGACTCCTGCCATGCGCGTAAGCCGCAGATTCCTTTCGGAAATATTCCCGACCAAAAATCCCGCATAAATTCCAAGCGCAATAACCGCCGCCATAATAACGACAAACAACAAGTCCGCAATCGAAAGCGTCCTCATCATAACAAATATCATTCCTGCAATGACCGCAAGCCTTGTTGCCGCGCCCGTGAGGAAAATAAGCGTTATTTTCACTGTTTTAAGCAGATTATTTTTCATATTATCACCTCCTCTCCCAGAGAAATGCCGCAGCTTCTCGCTAACGTGAAGCTCGCTCAGATATCACTGCATTCCTCGCTGCTCCGAAATAAAACCCGCTTGTTAAAAGCAATTTTCGCTTAACCAAACCGCACAGCAACACCCATCGCTTCTGCAATCCCACTTAATCAAAGTTCTCAATCCCGCCGTCGCACCTACACCGAAATAAACCCAACCTGTTTAAAGGCGGAACACGGGTGAAGCGCCCTACAAACACAAACCCATTCCGCACTATCACCACAACCCCGCCGTCACTCCTGCCGCGAAATAAATCCAACCTATTCAAAGACGGAGCTTGAATAAAACGCCTTGCGTTTTAAATAAAAAAGCCCTCGGAATTGCTCCGAGGGCGTGTTACCGCGGTACCACCTCAGTTTGTCCGCAAGCGCGAACCTCAATGCGGTTTACGAAAGAAACCGCAACAGCTTTAACGGGCTTACCCGTGCCGCTTAATTGCCGAGCCAACCGCAGCGATTGACCCGAACGTTCGGCGAGCCGCTCCGGGGAGTAATTCGCTGCGCGGGGGCTGCCTGCTCACACCGTCCGCAGGCTCTCTGAAAGGCTTTTCCGCGCGCTACTGCGCCCCATCATCGTTTTTATTATTTTAGCATACAGATGTGCAAATGTCAAGAAGCAAGCTTGACTTTCACTCGTTTATCAAACCGACTATGCATTCAATCCAACAAATTTCTTGAAAAACAAGGATTAACCGTTTCTTAGGGGGTGCTATTCGTTTTTCACCTTGCAAAAAAATTGTTTTATTGCAGGGCTTTTTCGTTCTGCCTTGTTTCAGATGGAATAAACATTACTTTCACGCTGATCCTCTTAAATCAATTTCCTATAATGACCTCTTGCTATAAATTCGAGAAATCCTTTATCTCTTAAAATCTGCAGCTGTTGACGTATTTTAGCTTCAATATTATGATTATTAATATGTTTTTCTTGGAGCCGTTCTGCAAATGCGTAAACATCTTGCAATGAAAAATCAGACGTATTTATTTCGTTGATGCAATTCATTACATCCATAAGCCATCGTCTGCTCTCAAGATTGTTGGTTTGTAACCTTTTGATTTGAGCATAGCTTTCAACTATTTCATTAGCATTATATATCTTCTGATTTTCAACAATTCTTATTCTGCCTTCTGCTGGAACATCACCAAAAACAATATTACATCCAACCCAGCCGGCTCGTCGAGCTGTCGGAGCAAGCGGTTTACGTTTCTCGATAATACTTTCTATAAAAAAGAACTTCGGAACAAGAATTAAATCAGTTACTTTATAATCTTTTGAATAACTCATAATAAATAAGTCGGGATTACTTGAACTGTTTATTCGCTCCAACATTGTGGCGTATGCACCATCGTTTATTTTGTTTCCGAGCTTACCTTGTTTGCTTTTTAACTCGTATATTTCACCGCAGTTATCGCATTGTAAATCTGCAACAGGCATATTATTGTCAAGATTAGAAATATGAGGATTTCCACAAATCGGACAGAATATATTTTTGCCTACCCAATTTTCACTCATAACACGAATTTTCTGTGAGTTACTTTTATAATTTTCAGCAAGAGAAATGTCGAAATTAAAATTCATCAGAATTCTTCCCAATCTATTAAAGTGTTATCATCGCAAACTTGAATTGGGTTGTAAGTGAAATAACATAGCTCCGCCGCCAACAAACGGTTCGCAATATGTAGTTATTCTTTTTGGCAGCAAGGGCGTTAAGGTATCTAAAAGCTGCCGCTTGCCGCCAACCCATTTCAAAACAGGGGCAACCAGTTTGTTTTTCTTCATTTTTATATCCCCTTTAGGCTATTTGTCATGTATGCACTCCAAATTCCCAAAATTATTCTTCCGCTGTTCTTTCACTCAGCTCAACATAATCGCGGCGCGGCTGTACGTTCAGATACGCGGGACGGATTATCTTCTTTCCGTTTATAAGCTCCTCTATGCGGTGCGCCGACCAGCCCGAAATTCTGGCAACCGCGAAAAGCGGCGTGTAAAGCTCGCGCGGAAGCCCCAGCATAGTGTAGCAGAATCCGCTGTAAAAGTCGATATTCGCGCTTACGCCCTTGTAGATACGGCGCTTTTTCGCAATAAGCTCCGCCGCGAGACGCTCTACCGTGCTGTAAAAATTGAACTCGTCGCTCATGCCCTTTTCTTCGGCGAGCTTTTCAACATAGCCCTTAAACGCCTCGGCGCGCGGATCGGAAACGGAATAAACCGCGTGACCCATGCCGTAGATAAGACCGCTCTTGTCAAACGCGTCCTTGTTCAGCAGGCGTTCGAGGTACGCGGAGATCTCATCCTCGTCCTTCCAGACCTTTATTTCACGCTTCAGCTCCGCAAACATATCGCAGACCTTGAGATTCGCGCCGCCATGCTTCGGACCTTTAAGCGAACTTAATGCTGCGGCGACCGCCGAATATGTATCCGTTCCCGACGAGGTTACAACATGCATAGTGAATGTCGAGTTGTTTCCGCCGCCGTGCTCCGCGTGAAGCACCAGCGCAAGGTCGAGAACGCGCGCTTCAAGCTCGGTATAACGGCTGTCCTCGCGCAGGAGATGAAGTATATTCTCCGCAATCGAAAGACTCTTATGCGGACGGTGAATAATAAGCCCTTCGTTGTCGATATAGTATTTTTTCGCATGATACGAATAAACCGCAAGCATCGGGAAAAGCGCTATAAGCTCAAGCGACTGGCGCAGAACATTCGGAATAGAAAGATCGTTCGGGCTGTCGTCGTATGCGTAGAGCGTAAGAACGCTGCGCGCAAGCGTGTTCATAATATCCTCGCTCGGCGACTTCATTACAATGTCGCGGACGAAAGAGGATGGAAGCTGGCGGTAATTCGCAATAAGCCGCGTAAAATCCTCAAGCTCCTTTTCCGTCGGCAGCTTGCCGAATAAAAGCAGATATGTCGTTTCCTCAAAGCCGAAGCGCTTATCTTTCATAAACCCGCGTATAATATCCTGTACATTATACCCGCGGTAATAAAGCTCTCCTCTGCACGGAACCATTTCTCCGTCAACATTCTTTTTTGAAACAATTTCCGAAATATCGGTAAGTCCCGTGGGAACGCCCTTGCCGTTTAAATCTCTGAGACCGCAGTAAATGTTGTGCTCGAGGTAAAGCTCGGGGGCGATATTGCTGTACTCGCGGCAAAGCGAAGCCATCTGCTCCAGCTGCGGAGTAACCTTTGAAAAAGCGTAATGTGAAGCCATATCGTACCTCCTGTTTTTGTGATATACAAATTTATTATATCACATTCAAAGCGTCATGGCAAGCGTTTTTGCGTGAAATTTATGTGAGAAAGGAAAAGGCAGAGCATAAAGCCCCGCCTGCGTAATTGTTTTCTGCCACGCTTTATCCTGCCTTTATCGAAACTATCTCGGCGGTGTTGTACTGTGCATACTCTCCCGAACAAAGAGCGATTTCTTTTAGAGTAACTTCGACAAAAGCCGCACTTCCGTCTGTCGGGATCATAGACATATCCATATCATAATGGGTGGTCAGCCCCAGTGCAAAGCGCGGCGCGCGGCCTCCAATCACAAAGCCGACAGAATCGGACAAGGAGTCGGTGGATCTCATATATAGAACCGGAAGCCCGTTCCATTCTCCGTCGGCGGGCATGAAAGAAATTGCGATTTCATCGGTCACACCTATGGCTAAAAAGTCGCTGAGCATTATATAGCCTTTAAGCGTAACCTCCCCGTCGAAAAATTCATTGCCCTCTGAAAAACGTTATATCTTACCCATGCTTCACCGCCGCCGTATTTACGGACATTATAGCACTTGTCACAAGCGCTGCCGCAGCACAAATAAGCTTTTTAATCATTTTATTATCCTCAATTTTTCACCTTCGCATATCCATTCCTATCGATCATGTACGTTTTCCCGCTATCCGTCGTTATCTCGGTGTTTTTCTGCAGCACGCCGTCTTTCCAATAACGCCGACCCTTTGAATTTTTCGTCCAGCCGGTGTATTTGCCCTCGCAAACGCCGTTTTTGCCGAATTTGTAGCGGATCCCGTTTATCGTGCAGTTATTTGTGACGATATTGCCTTTGGAATTAACATAATATCTGTCTCCTCCAACAACATTCCAGCCGGGTTCGCAATTATAGACGCGATAATCTTCAAGAAACGCGCCGATTACAACGTCCGGGGTGCTGCACTCAATAGTCACCAGACCTATATCTTCATAATTTTCTATGCCGCTTTTTTCTATAAATTCGCTTATGGTATAGCATTGCCTCTCGTACATATTAAAACCGGTAGCAGAAAAATATTGACCGTCCGCTGTAAAAAAAGCAACCCAAAAACCGGCATCAAATTCCGGTTTGTTTACAAATTCTTCCTCCGTCTCATTACCGGGTTTATTAAAGCTATAGGAAATTTTAATTATTTTATTCGTATTTGTCTTAAAATCAGAAAGATAATTCATATCTACCATCATCATCGGATTGCCGCCGTCATCACCCCAAGGAAAAGCGTGACTTTCCGTATATTCATCCCACGCTTTTTTATCGTCAAGGTAAATGGTGTGATAATTTTGCACCAGAAGCTTTGTTAATTCCTTTGCTCGTTCTTCATCTTTTATGTAACTAAACGCACCGGCAGCATGAACCTGCGTACCGAGAACAAAAGTGGCGGCAAGCATAGCTGTGAAACTCAAAAATGTTTTTTTCATTGTATTACCTCCTGTAAATAGAATTTTCCCATGTGTCGTATGTAAAACCATTTCTTGACGTTATTGTCAATCCTGAGCCATTGGTCATAATAGTCGAATCAATAATAACCGAAACTCTGCCGGCTCCGCTTGAAGACCCACCCGGATCCATGAAAATGTACTGACCTGATGTGCTGCTGAAATTGTTGTACATAAACAATACCATTGCATGACCTTTTCTGTCGGTTCCATTGTCTGCAGGTCTTTTAAGCCTAACTATAATCGGTCTGTTGGCTAACATCAAATTCTGCACCTGATTGCTTGACAGCGCATTGGTTTGCATAGCCGTTATTTCAAAAATACTCTTTAGCGAAAACAAATACCAAGACAGCTCACCTATCGGATAGTCTAAAGGACGGTCAGAGGCAGTGCTGTTGTTACAAAGATTATATATAGACATTGCGGTGTATCCGGTTTGCGATGTATACTGCATTCCTACGGACGCAACGCATGCCGCCCAGCATAAACCTCTATGGTTGCCTTTTTCATCTAAGACATCAGGATTTTTATCGTTTGACACGTTTTTAACAGCAGGAGACACCTGATATGTAGTTGTTCTCGTCCTGTTCGCCGCCGCAACGCTTTTACTGTACGCGGCTTTTTCGTTCAATTCAGCTCTGACCGCAAGTTGTGAAATAAAGCCCGTGTCTACAAATTCGGGATTGTCAATAACGGAGATACCGGCGTTGGTTGAAATCATGAAGCAGTCGTTGCTATAACCGAGCTGAAACGGCACATTGTTCGCTATTACTGCGTTCAGTTCGGGAATATTTTCCTCGCGGTAAAGCGATATTATTTTACCGTTAATATACTCGACTGTCAGCGAACCTATCATTTTCCCGTTGTCCGAAACAACGACAAGATATTTCTGAAGATCAGCGCCGCCCCAGTTATGAATCGGGATAATATCGCTCATTGTGTAGCTGCCGTAGTAATTCAATCCGGCGAGGTGCTGAGGTATCTCACGATTCACATACTCTCTGATTTCGCAGGAAATGCTGTCGTCTTCTCTCGCCGCAGCAGAATTTTCAACCACCTGAGAAATAACATGGGTCGAATTACCAGAGATTCTGCTTTCGCCCTCCGCCGACGCCGTTCCCGCCAGCATTGCCCCTGCCAGCAAAAGCGCCGCCGCTTTCCTTAAAATGCGGTTCTTTTTCATTTTTTGTTCTTTCTTGGCTTTTCGCCATATCCAAATTATTTTGCGGTTTTCCCGCTGAAAAACATCCTCTACTATAAATAACAATTCTGAAGGCGATTTTGGGAACCGGTTTTTGAAAAAGTTTGGGATTCGGGGGAAATTTCGGCGGTTTTCACAAAAAGTCGGGTGTTTTTTGTGTAAATTATTCCTTCACCTTCGCATACCCGTTCCTATCAATCGTATACGTTTTCCCGCTTTTGGTCGTCACTTCAGTGTTTTTCTGCAACACGCCGTCTTTCCAATAACGCCGACCCTTTGAATTTTTCGTCCAGCCGGTGTATTTGCCCTCGCAAACGCCGTTTTTGCCGAATTTGTAGCGGATCCCGTTTATCGTGCAGGAGCTTGTTGCAAGAGTGCCGTCGGATTTGACGTAATATTTCTCGCCGTCTATGGTGTTCCAGCCTTTGGCGCAGTCGTAAAATTCAACGCTGTCAACTTTTGTGCTCATCACATCACTAGCGCATAATATTGACACAAGGACTATTTTTTCCGGACTTTCTACGCCCAGACCAGCCTTTATTTCGTCAGTTGTGCACACATTGCGTTCATTAAGCTGCAATGAATAACCGTAATATTCAATATAATCCTCTGTGTGTATTACAAAACCGCATTTGCTGTCAAGCTCATCTTCCGGCAAAGAATGCCAATTTATTTTCATAATCTTGTTTGAGCTGCCGCAAAAATCCTCTGTATTATCGTCGAGAAATATCGCAGACGGACTTCCGTCATAGCCATATATATACTCACCGCTCCACACGTACTTTTCCCATGCTCTTTTGTCGGTCTTATATATGGTCCTGTAATTGTCTATAAATTGAGTAATTTGAGGATGCGTTGCACTTTTTGCATAAGCATTCAGCGAAATCAGCGGCAAAATAAGCAGGATTGAACCTATTATCACGATTATTTTTTTCATAGAATATCTGCTCCTTTAGGAATTTTTGTAATATGACGCTATCCATCTGTCATAGGTGTTGCTGTTATATGAGCTTATAAAAAATGATGTTCCGTTTTGCATTGTATCTCCATCTATTAAAATGCTTTTCATTCCTCCGCCGTTGGTTCTGCCGGGATCCATGAAATTGTACACCGCACTTGTTTCCATATATGTACAGGACCACAAAACCATTGCGTGACCCAAATCATCATTTTGAGAATTTCGTAATGAACAATATATAGGTTTATTTCCTCCAAGTATTGTCATGACATGATATGTAGACATTGCCCCGACTTTAAGCGCCGAAACATTATAAAATTCACTTAGTGCAAATTTAATCCATTCCTCATTTCCATAAGGAAATCCCAATTTGTTGTAAGGCGGTTTACTGGCATTGCTGGTTTTGCATTTATCATATACCGTCAAAGCCGTATCCCCTTGTTTTAAAGAATGGTGCATACCAACAGACGCAACACATGCCGCCCAGCACAAGCCTTTATAATCATCTGTATAATCAGGATTTAAAGCATTATGAACAACTGTAACGACCGGAGTTGTCTGATAGGTAATATTGCCGCTTTGCACTGCATTTGCCCTTATATTATTTTTTTTAATTTCAGGAACTTTGGAGAGGCTTAAATCAATATTCAGTTCACCCGCTAAACTTGTTTCCTCAAAATCTGAATTAGCTGTGATGCTGAGTTTATTGTCAGAAAAAATTAAAAAGCAATCATGGCTATATCCGAATTGAACAGAATACCCGTTATTTAACGCTTCATCAACCTCAGGAAAATTCTCAATTTTAAAAAATGAAATAATCTTATCCTCCAAAACATCCATGGTAAGCGAAGCAGCCATATCTTTTCCCTCAAAAATAATAACCATATACTTTTCAACGTCTTCTCCGTCAAAATTATGAATTTTATAAATGCTGCTTATACCGTATTCTTCATTCATTTCATTTGCCATCAAATACTGGGGAAGTACTCTAATTGCATATTCATACAGTTCGTTCTCAATATCTATTCTTGCAGCACCATTATGATAGCCCATTATCCTTTGCGGCATTATCTCATTTAAATAATTGCCAAATGAAATAGACTCGTCAACAAAATAGCCCTCCGAATCTATCTGAGCAAAAGACGTTATAGACATTCCCGCCAGCATTGCCCCTGCAAGCAAAAGCGCCGACGCTTTCCTTAAAATGCGGTTCTTTTTCATTTCTTGTCCTTTCTTGGTGGATTTTCACCCGTACTTATCTTTTAAGGTGTTTTTCCCGCTGAAAAACATCCTCTACTATAAATAACAATTCTGAAGGCGATTTTGGGAACCGGTTTTTGAAAAAGTTTGGGGGTTGGGCAAAATTTCGGCGGTTTTCACAAAAAGTCGGGTGTTTTTTGTGTAAATTATTCCTTCACCTTCGCATACCCGTTCTTATCAATCGTGTACGTTTTTCCGCTTTTGGTCGTCACTTCGGTGTTTTTCTGCAGCACGCCGTCTTTCCAATAACGCCGACCCTTTGAATTTTTCGTCCAGCCGGTGTATTTGCCCTGACAAACGCCGTTTTTGCCGAACTTGTAGCGGATCCCGTTTATCGTGCAGGAGCTTGTTGCAAGAGTGCCGTCGGATTTGACGTAATATTTCTCGCCGTCTATGGTGTTCCAGCCTTTGGCGCATTCGTAAAATTCAACGCTGTCGATTTCACTGTAAAAAGTTGATACGCATAAATGAAGCCAAGTCACTTTTTCGCCGTCGTTTAAGCCAATATCCGACAAGACCTCGCTCACCGAATACACCGTTCTCTCGTCGAGGTGATATATTTTTTTAATTTTTCTGTATTTATCGGTGTATATTTCAAAGTCAAACCCGTCATATCTCGGTGAATCTCCGATAAAGCTATACTCCGTATGATCATATATCGTATAATCAATTTTTATAAGCCCATTCTTTCCGCTTCTGAAGTAATCTACAACTTTATCGGGCAGCCATTTGTGCTGTCCGGCATCGTCGCCCTGTATGTTGTTCCTGTAATAAGACCCTATTTCGTCATATGTCGCATCACTTTTACAGAGAACAAAGAAATCAAGAGATTCTTTCCATATATCATCATCTGTCTTTTGTGCATAATCGTATACATGTATAACATCGTTCCACCATTTTGGGAGGTCTGCGCTTGCTGCTGCAGTAATTGACATGAAACCACAAAGCATAATTGCGCTTAATAAAGCGCTTGCTATTTTTTTTAACATAAAATATTCCTTTCCAATTGAACAAAATAAATCACATAATTATTGATTATATATCGAGTCATCCCAGACATATACGCTGCCACTATTAAACGTATAAGCAAAGCCTTCTTTCCCATCGTATATGTTTTTGTTAATATTGACGACCCTGTATGATTCAATATGATTTGGATCCATAATATAATACTTACAGCTTTTAAAAACTCCGCCGCTTGTCTTTGTAAGCAGGCAGCCTGCAAACAGCATTGCGTGATTTTTATCTTCGGCACTGCACGTCAATCTGAAAATAGTTATATTGGTATTATCCGCCTTGGAAATCAGGGAATCGGCAGACAAGAGAATATCTTTGGAATGTTCATACGGCATTATGGAGTAATATTTCATTGCCTTATAGTATCTTTTTCTGCCGTTTGGAATATCGCCATCGCTGTCCATCGTTATTTCATATACTATATCTGCCGTAAGATTAGTATTTTTATATTCATCAACTTCATACATAACCTTTGAAGCAACGCAAGCCGCCCAGCATTGACCATTCGTATTATATGTTGTGGTGCTTTTAACTTTTGGCACTTTATACGAATTTCTTGTAATTATATCACTTGCGTCCTGCACGGAATAAACCTGCGGAACTTCCGAAGCTCGCATTGCACGCTGTTCAAGCTCAGGAAGGTTCAGCTCCGAAGCCGAATAAACCGTTCCCTCCTGATTTATCTCAGAGGACACCACGCAGGCAGTTTCGCCGCCCACCATGTAAAGATTGTTTCCGTCTGCCGCAAACGATACAGGCAGATTGTTCGCCAGCATTTCATCAATTTCGGGATTTTCTCTCAACCCAAAGGTTGAATTGTACTTGCCGCCGCTCTCCGAAATTGCAAAATCGCCGATAATCTTGCCATCTTTAATTGCATAGCAGGTATAGAAATTTATATCGGTATCCGCTTCTCCGAAGGTATACACAGGATAAACGTCCGAAACGGATATGCCTGTCATATCATAATCAAACATGTACAAATAATCCCTGATGTTCTCCATGACATGACGCAGTGCTCCTGCTTCTCCTCCTGTCATGTTTGTTTCCGAGCTTATTTCACCCTCCGCCGACGCCGTTCCCGTCAGCATTGCTCCTGCCAGCAAAAGCGCCGCCGCTTTTCTTAAAATGTGGTTCTTTTTCATTTTTTGTCCTTTCTTGGCTTTTCGCCATATCCAAATTATTTTGCAGTTTTCCCGCTGAAAAACATCCTCTACTATAAATAACAATTCTGAAGGCGTTTTTGGGAACCGGTTTTTGAAAAAGTTTGGGTTTTAGACAAAATTTCGGCGATTTAGCTAAATTTGCAGCAAATGATTGGATAAATTCACAACGCCTAGCAAACAACGATGCACCGCGGCTTTAAAAAACTCAGCTTTTCCCTCCATGTTTCCGCACCGCCGCGAGCCGAACGCTGTGCTATACTCACGGAGCGCACGCGCAGCGGTCTGCCGCAGGCAGACCGCTGCTGTGGGCGGCGAAGCCGCCCACACGCGCGTTTCGGCATAGCCGAAACGCGCGGCGTGCGCCGCACTGTCCCCACGGCTGCGGCGTTTTGCAAAGTGGGAGAGGGCAGGGCAGGGAGAAAGCCGCGGCGCGGGAGCGCGCTTGACGCAAACCGTTTTATTCCATAAAACCGCCGCTGTTTATCGCTGCCCTTTTGTACAATAATTCGTTTGCATTATTGCAGTAAATATGGTATACTAAAAAGTGATTGACAAACAGACGAAGAAAGGAACGAAAATATGATTACAGTATCGGATGTAAGCCTGCAGTTCGGAGGACAGACCCTCTTCAAGAATGTTGACCTTTTATTTACCGAGGGCAACTGCTATGGCGTTATCGGCGCAAACGGCGCGGGAAAATCCACATTCCTCAAGATCCTCAACGGCGAGCTTGAGCCGACAACGGGAACCGTAACTATCCCGAAAAACCTGCGTATGTCGGTGCTTCGTCAGGACCACTTCGCTTTCGACGAATATACCGTTCAGGAAACCGTTATCATGGGGAACAAGCGCCTTTACGACGTGATGAAGGAAAAGGACGCCCTTTATGAGAAAGAGGACTTCTCCGAGGATGACGGAAACCGTGCAAGCGAGCTTGAGGGCGAATTTGCCGAGCTGGGCGGCTGGGAAGCGGAAAGCGACGCGGCCAAGCTGGTTCAGGGACTCGGACTTGACGAAAGCATTATGTACAGCAATATGAGCAGCCTTTCGGGTAACGAAAAGGTAAAGGTTCTGCTCGCGCAGGCTCTTTTCGGAAATCCCGATATAATCCTTATGGACGAGCCTACTAACCACCTCGATATTGACGCTATCGCATGGCTTGAGGACTTCCTCGCGGAATATTTCGGAACAGTTATCGTCGTTTCCCACGACCGCCACTTCCTCAACAACGTCTGCACCCACACGGTCGATATCGACTACGGAAAAATCAAAATGTATGTCGGAAACTATGAGTTCTGGTATGAATCTTCACAGCTCATTCAGCGCATGATAAAGCAGCAGAACAAGAAAAATGAAGAAAAAATAAAGGAACTTCAGACATTTATCCAGCGCTTCTCCGCAAACAAGTCCAAATCCAAGCAGGCTACCTCCCGCCGCAAGCTGCTCGATAAGCTAACGGTCGAGGAAATGCCCGCATCCAGCCGCCGCTATCCGTTTATCGGATTTGATATGGAAAGAGAAGCAGGTAAGGACATTCTGCAGGTCAGCGGGCTTTCAAAGACGGTTGACGGCGTAAAGGTTCTCGACGACGTTTCGTTCACCGTCGGAAAGGGCGATAAAATCGCGTTCCTCGGCGAAAGTGAAATTGCGATAACCACGCTTTTCAAAATAATCATGGGCGAGCTTGAACCCGACGAGGGCAGCTATAAATGGGGAAGCACCATTACAACGAGCTATTTCCCGATAGACTCCGACCACTTCTTCGCGGGCTGCACCATGTCCATTCTTGACTGGATCCGCCAGTATTCGACCGACGTTACCGAAACATATCTGCGCGGATTTCTCGGAAGAATGCTGTTCTCGGGCGACGACATTTATAAGCCCGTAAACGTTCTTTCGGGCGGCGAAAAGGTGCGCTGTATGTTCTCGAGAATGATGCTGTTCCAGTCGAACGTGCTGATCCTCGACCGCCCCACGAACCACCTCGACCTCGAAAGCATTACCGCCGTCAACAACGGTCTGCGCGACTTTAAGGGCAACGTTTTGTTCGCTTCGCACGACCACGAAATAGTTCAGACGGTCGCAAACCGCATTATCGAGATAAACGAACACGGCTGCTACGACAAAATCGGCACCTACGAGGAATATATCGACTGGCGCAAGGAGCAGAACCTAGGAACGTTTACATTATAATAAATTTTATAAAAACGGCAGAAACCCTTGAAAATAAAGGATTTCTGCCATTTCTTGTGTTTGTTTGCCGCTTGTTTATCGTTTAAACCTACAAGACGATAGCAAGCATTTTCATTTTATCAGCTTCAATATCTTGCGCATTCTGTTTGCAAACTTTCGCTGATTGTTTTCGCTTGATGTTATTTCAGTAGTAATATATTTCTGCCGTACAGACATTGCCGCACCTAACCTTGCTTCTACCTCGTCTGTAATACACGATGCGACAAGAATAGTAACTGCATCGGGATATTCTGCAAGAGTGTTTTCAAACGACTTAAACATAGCGCCTAAACGCTCCAACGCTCCTGCTGGGTCAAGTCCAGCTTTGATTTCAACGATACCAACTATAGCGCCCTCATCATCAAACATAGAAATATCAGGTTCCGACGAAAAAAGTACGGAATAGCCGTTTATTAAATTCACGGTTTTGATGGTATCAATTTCATCAATTGCTTTAAACATTTGTATTTCATCAATGGGAATTGTCTTATTTTGTCTGTCGGTAATTGAAGATACCTCTTTGTGGGCTAACAACTCTCTCAGAATAATACTCCTAATAACTCTTTCGCCCTCTGCCCCGATTGAATTTCTCCATGAACCGTCAATGTTTGTTCCTGCCGTTGCATACATCATACCTTGTATTTCGTTGCCATCAAGGTCTGCCGCAAGAGAAACAACAAGGGAAAGAATTTCGTTTATTATTTCTACAATGCTATTGACGGATTTCTGCGGCAATTTACCAGGTTCAATTTTGCCCGATTCTATCTTCTCTACGTTAGAAACATTTGTCAGAGCTTTTAGCCCTTTTTGTGAAATCATAGCTACAGAGCGATAGTACTTTAAGAAAGACGGATTAAGTTGTAAGATTTTAGGATGAACAAAAACAAGCATAGGGTCTATATTACTTTTAGCCAGATTTTCCCACGCTAACGCGCTGATTTTCCATTTGTCACGCTGATTCCAGTTGAGCGATGAACCCTCAATGAGGGACATTTTCTGTACATCCATAAACAGTTCAAAATACCCGTTAGTCTTCAACTTACTATAAAAGAAAGTAGATTTTAACAGATAGCTTTCTTTTGTTACCTCGTAGGGAACTTTAGCCATTTATTTTTCCTCCGTTTCTGGGTTCTCAAACCATTGTGACATAATTGCCTTTGCAACAGCTTCACCAAGTTTGGGTGGAACGGCGTTTCCAACTTGCCCGAACTGTGTCATTGTTGTTCTTCTTTTTGAACTATAGGAATCAAGACGAACGCCCTTTATTTCCCAGTCAAGGGGAAAAGTTTGCAAGCAGGCAAGTTCCCGAACAGTCAGCATTCTATCCTCGTATGGATGAATAAAATCCCGATAGCCGCTTCTTGTTACAGTTGGAGATGGTTTATCAGGATCAAGACGCCGATATGTTGAGCCAAATGTTTTTTCTATATCTGCTAACTTTTGCCCGATGCCCACTTTCTTGATTTTTTCCAGAGTAGACGGCGAATGCGCCGTAACTTGATGGTTATAAATTTTAATATCCATGTTTTTCTCTCCTACCTTTGATGGATTTAGCCACAATTCGTGCTGTTTCCGACGGAGCGTCTGGTTCTGGTAAATCTCCGATAGCGTCACGAACTGTTTTACGTTCACATTCGTCAATAGGAACAGGATATTTAAAATCAAGCCTATTTCTATTTCCTACAAGTATTAGTCTTTCTCTAAATTGTGGAACGCCATAATCAACCGCATTCAATACTTTCGGTTCTGCTATTGTGTAAGTATAACTCTTTCCATGGTACTCTATAGGGCTTGATAATTCCTCTATCAAAAGTCTCAATGCTTTGCCCGAATCCCAATTGGTCAGCCCTTTTACATTTTCAAGAACAAAGCCGACCGGCAATGTTTCCCGAACAATACGGACAAATTCAAATAGCAACTTTCCCCGTTCATCGTCAAGACCTTTTCGCAAGCCCGCAAGGCTAAAACTTTGACAAGGCGGTCCCCCAATTACAAGAGCTGCTTCCAACGGCTCCAAGTTTGCCGCTTTCAAAATTTCCTCGGATGTTACTTCCATAATATTCTTATTTATAACAGACAGGTCAGGACGGTTTGTTTTCAATGTGTCACAACAGGATGCGTCAATTTCAACAGCAACAGCTATTGAAAAACCTGCATTTTCAAAACCTATATCCAAACCACCAGCTCCAGAAAATAAACTAATTACTTTTAGCTTTTTAGCCTTTGGCATAGTTTTCAACCTCGCTCATTATCTCTACAATATCATCAAAACCCGCATGTAGGATGGTTGTAATTTTTGCAATTATGCTTGTGCTGATACCCGCCCTTATGTAGCCTATTGTCTCAACACCCTCCGGTAATCCCACAAATAGATCGCGCCGGAAATAACCGTAAGAATAGTGCAAATGTACATTAAAATATCGCTTATAAGCGGAACAAACGGAATTTCCGCTCCGAAGTCCATTAACATATGAAGTCCGAGAATAACGCATATCGCAGTCATTGTGGACGCGGTTTTCAGCTTACCCCAGATGTTCGCGGCAATAACGATCTTTTCCTCGCTTCCCGCTGCAACAAGCCGCAGACCCGAAACAAGAAATTCCCGCGCGAGTATAAGCCAGACGAGCCATGCCGCCGTATAGCCAAGCTCGACCATGCATATAAGCGCCGCAGCAACCAGTATCTTGTCGGCAAGGGGGTCGAGAAACTTCCCGAAATCAGTCACCATGTTGTATTTGCGCGCAATTTTTCCGTCGAGCATATCGGTTATGCTTGCCGCGGCAAAAAGCAGCAATGCAATGAGATGCTGCGAAAGCGTAAGCGCCGCAACAAAAAACGGTACTATGACCACACGCAGCATGGTCAGCTTATTCGCCAGATTCATACGCTCACCCTTCCTTACTCAACCTCGCCGATAAGATTATTTTCAAGGCAGTCTGTTATTTTCAGCTTAACGAACTGCCCCATAAACAGCTTTTTCTTGCTTGTGAAGTATATCATTCCGTCAATTTCGGGAGCGTACGACGCGTCGCGTCCAAAGTACATTTCGGAATAACGGTCATATCCCTCGACAACGGCTTCGGTTTCGTTTCCAATGCATGCTACGCAATAGTCGTTCATGCGGATCTCCTGCTGTTCCATTATTATGTCGGCGCGGTGAACCTTTTCCGCCTCGGCAATCTGATTCGGAAAGTCCGCCGCAGGCGTTCCCTCCTCCTGAGAATATGCGAAGCAGCCGAGCCGTTCAAAACGAATCTTGTGTGCAAATTCGGCAAGCTCGGTAAACTGGGCCTCGGTCTCGCCGGGAAAGCCTGTAATAAACGTCGTGCGAAGCGTAAGCCCGGGGATTCTTTCGCGCAGCTTTTTTATAAGAGCAGTTAGACTCTCTCGGTCGCCGGTGCGGTTCATGCTGCGAAGTATTTCTGCGTCGCAGTGCTGAAGCGGCAGGTCTATATACTTACAGACCTTTTCCTGCTTTGCGATAACGTCGATAAGCTCGTCAGTCATGCGTTCGGGATAGCAGTAGAGCAGTCTTATCCATTTTACGTCAAGCTCGCAGAGCCTGTTGACAAGCTCCGGCAGCATCAGCCTTCCGTAAAGATCTTCTCCGTAGCGGGTCGTATCCTGCGCTATAAGGATAAGCTCCTTTGCTCCGCTTTTAACAAGCCCCTCCGCCTCGGCAATGATATTCTCCATCGTGCGGGAACGGAAACGACCGCGTATCTGCGGGATAGCGCAGTATGTACAGCAGTTGTCGCAGCCGTCCGCAATGCGCAGATATGCATAGTGGGGCAGGGTAGAGAGCATACGGTCGCCCTCCATTGTATGCTCCTCGGCTTTTCCGAAGTCAATAATACGCTCTCCTCCCGAAACACGGTTTACAGCGTCGACAATATCCTGATTTCTGCCTATTCCGAGAACCGCGTCGATTTCGGGGAACTCCTCGTCCATCTGCTGCTGATAACGCTGGGCAAGGCAGCCCGTGACGATAATTTTTTTGTTTATTCCGTCGTTCTTGCGGTTTATCGCTTCGCAGATCTCCTCGATTGCTTCTTCCTTTGCGCTCTGGATAAAGCCGCAGGTGTTTATTATAACAACATCGGCAAGACCCGCTTCAGGAACAAGCTTAAAGCCGGCCTTATCGAGCTTTGCCAGCATAAGCTCCGCGTCGCACTGATTTTTCGGGCAGCCCAGTGAAACTACCCCGACCTTTATCGGTTCAGACATATCAAAACATTTCCTTTCGGTATTATTCCTCCCATTCGGGGGAGTCGAAATCTTTCTCCGCGTTTTCGCGTACAATTTCTATCGCGCTCTTGACCTCTCCGTAGCTGAACCCGCGGCGCGCGAGCGCGGCTACGACCTTTTGAAGCTCTTTGCGGCCCTCAAGCCCCTCGCCGAAGAGCCTGTCGCTGTATTTCTGTTCTATAATCTGAACAAGCCCCTCGAGCCGCGTTTCCTCAGGATATTCCGCGAGGACCGCCTCAGCCGTTTCGCGGTCTATTCCTTTCTGGAGCATCATATACTGCGCGCGCCGCACGCCGTATTTTTTTACCTCTATATAATGCCGCGCGAGCCGTTTCGCATAGCGCTCCTCGTCGAGATAACCGTATTCCTCGACAAACTCTACGGTCTTTTCGCAGGTTTCCGCACTGTAATTATTAAGCAGCTTTTTATAAAGCTCCTTGCGGCTGTAATCCCGCCCGCCGAGCAGGTACAGCGCACGCCGCTTTGCAATATCAAGCTCCGTCATTCGCCCATTTCATCGAGGGAAAACTCCTCGAAATCGTCGTCGGCGTCAACCACAACGCTTTTTTTCGATTTTGATTTTTTGGGAGCAGCCTTCGGCGGTTCGCTTTGCGCGGGAGCTTCCTCAGTCTCAGGCTGAACAGCGGATTCTGCAGCTTCAGACGGATTTTCATCGTCATCGTCGCTTGAATATGCGAGCTTCTGCGCGTTCGCCATTATTTTTTCTTCAAGCTCCTTCTGTATATCGGGATTTTCGGCTATGTACTTCTTCGCGTTTTCTCTGCCCTGTCCGATACGCATATCATTGTAGCTGAACCACGCTCCTGACTTCTTTACAAGTCCGAGTTCAACCGAGTAATCGAGAATTTCGCCCAGCTTGGAAATTCCATGACCGAATATCATATCAAATTCGCAGGTCTTGAACGGCGGCGCGACTTTGTTTTTAATTACCTTGCACTTTGTGCGGTTTCCGATATTATCCGAGCCGTCCTTTATCGCCTCGCCCTTGCGCACCTCAATGCGTACCGACGCATAGAATTTAAGCGCACGGCCGCCGGGCGTCGTTTCGGGGTTGCCGTATGCAATGCCGATCTTTTCGCGCAGCTGGTTAATGAATATGGCAACGGTGTTCGACTTCGAGATCACCGCCGTGAGCTTCTTCATAGCCGCAGACATAAGGCGTGCCTGAACGCCGACAAAGCTGTCGCCCATATCGCCGTCGATCTCCGCCTTTGTTACCATTGCCGCAACCGAATCGAGTACGATTATGTCGATAGCGCCCGAACGCACCAGCGCCTCCATAATATCGAGCGCCTGCTCGCCCGTGTCGGGCTGAGAAACGATAAGCTGGTCGATGTCTACGCCGAGCGCCTTTGCATACACGGGATCAAGCGCGTGTTCGACGTCCACGAACGCCGCAATTCCGCCGCGCTTCTGAGCCTCCGCGATAGCGTGGAGAGTAACCGTCGTTTTACCGCCGGATTCAGGTCCGAATATCTCAACTATTCTTCCCTTGGGAAGTCCGCCGATACCGAGCGCCATGTCAAGCCCTATTGAACCTGTCGGGATAGATTCAACGTTAAGAGCCGCCTTTTCGCCCATTCGCATTACCGAGCCTGCGCCGAACTGTTTTTCAATATGCGCGAGAGCGGCGTCGAGAGCCTTTTTCTTTTCCTCAGCTGTTGTCGGCTTTTCAAGCGTCTTTTTCGGCGCGTTGTTATTATTTTTAGCCATGCTACATACATTCCTTTCCTGATTTTAAATATTTATTTTGGAAATACTTTTCCACAATTATATTATAACATATCCGCAGGGCGCAGCCCTGCAAGCGGCGAAGCCGCGATTTACAAGGTAAATCGGGATATGTTTCAATAAACACTCAGCCGTCCGAATTTTTAATTCGGCTCACGGCGTGTGTTTATTATAACATATCCGCAGCGTGAAGCGCTGCAGGCGGCGAAGCCGCCATTTACAAGGTAAATCGGGATATGTTTCAATAAACACTCAGCCGTCCGAATTTATAATTCGGCTTACGGCGTGTGTTTATTATAACATATCCGCAGCGTGAAGCGCTGCAAGCGACGAAGCCGCGATTTACAAGGTAAATCGGGATATGTTTCAATAAACACTCAGCCGTCCGAATTTTTAATTCGGCTCACGGCGTGTGTTTATTATATCATATTTTTTGTCCGATTTTTTGTACATTATCACTTTCGAGCAGCCGCTCTATTTTGTCCGCATAGGTAAGCGCCCGATTGTAATCAAGCACCCCGACAATCTCGCCTATATAATAAACATAGAGTTCAATCTCCTCGCCGCAGCTGAACCCCGTAAGCTCGTCGGCAAGCCTTGCGGACTCATTGAAATCCTCTGCGGAAAGCGCCGCGCGAAGCTGTTTCAGCAGCCGCCTGAACCGCGCAGGCGCGTCCTTATCCGTATCCGTCCCGACTGCCTTTGCAAACTGCTCCGAAAAACGGCGCAGCTTCTGTGTAAAAATAATATGCTTATCCCTTAGTCCGCCGCAGCCGCCAAGCTTCGCTTCCTGTTCAATAAGCTCGGCAAGCTCCGCCATTTCCGTCATACCAAGACTGCGCAGAGTACCCTTGAGCCCGTGAACATAAATCGCATAATCGGAAAAACTTCCCGATGAAAACATATTCTCAAGCTTATAGACCGTTTCGGGAGCCGCCATTGCCGAAAGCACGGAACAGAGCGTTTCTTCTTCTCCGCAGCCTGCAAACGCCGTCTTTGCGTCCAATCCATCGATATCCGAAAGGCTGTCCAAAAACGGGGAATAAGGCTCTTTCTGCTCATTCTCATAGGAAACTAACGGGGCGGGCAGCTGTTTTTCCTTAGGAATATAGCGCCGCAGAACTTCGTCCAGCCTGCTTTTCTCAATAGGCTTTGTAAGAAAACCATTCATGCCCGCCTCTCGATACAGGAAATCCTCAGAACCGGCAAGGACCGCAGTAAGCGCGATTATCGGTACTTTTTTGTACTTTTCTCCGTCAAGATTACGGATAACGGCAGCCGCCTTCAAGCCGTCAAGCTCCGGCATTATCCTATCCATAAGCACAAGGTCGTAATCATTTTCGCGCACCATGCGTATCGCCTGAACGCCGTTTTTTGCAATATCAGGGGATATTCCGTATTCCGAAAGGAACTGCGCCGTGATGAGGCGGGATTCGTTGTTGTCGTCTGTAAGCAAAACCTTTGCTTCAGGCGCGATAATCGCTTCTTTTTTTGAACATATTCCGTCCGCATCCCCGAAAAGCTCAAGCAAAGCCAGCGCGGTCACGGGCTTATACAGCACCCGAACGGATCCGCCAAGCGAAAGGCGTGTTCCCGCCGCAGCAACTACCGTCACCGCCGCGCCGCTTTTTCCGCGCAGATCTCCTCCTGCGCGCACATAATCGTAATAATCTATAACAATATCGGTAAATCCGCACAGCTCGTTCTTCGCAAAATTTCGGAAATCTTCTGTTTTTGTGTGGCATATTCCGAGCGACGAAAGCTCGGCGGATATTGCGAGGAGCTGTTCCTTATCGCTGAACGAAACGAGAATATTTTTTCCCGCTGTCTTTTCCCGCCGTATGCAAGGACTTGCGTCCGCAACGTCCTGAGGTATCTCCGCGCGGAATGTGCTGCCCGCGCCGTATGCGCTTTCAGCCGTAAGTGTTCCGCCCATAAGTGCTGTCAGCTTTTTACAGATAGGCAAGCCTAGACCCGTTCCCTCGGCGCCGCTGCGCCTGCTCAGGTCTGCCTGCTCATACGCGTCGAAAATGCGCCCCATGTCGCCTGCGGAAATACCGATACCCGTATCCCGCACCTCAATGCAGAGAATCGTATGTACGTCGTCGGGCTTTGCCGAAACCGAAATGTTTATCGTTCCGTGCCGAGTATATTTCACGGCGTTATCCGTCAGGTTAAGCAAAATCTGGCGTATGCGGCTGCTGTCACCAATCAGCACGGCAGGCGTTTCAGGAGAGATATGCGTAATAAGCTGGACGACATTGGAATCGATTTTCGGCGAAACGACCGCGCAAACCTCGTCAACGACTGAAACAATGCTGTACTCGCCGAGTGCAAGCTCTGTTTTTCCCGCGCCGAGTTTGGAATAATCCAAAATATCGTTCACGAGCGTAAGAAGCGACAATGCCGCCTTATGTACTTTTTCGGCGCACTGCTGCGCCTGAGGAGAAAGCTCATCGCGCATTTCAAGCTCGGTCATGCCGATTATTCCGTTTATCGGCGAGCGCAGTTCGTGGCTCATATCCGCAAGAAAGGCAGCGGAACAGTCTGCCGCGTGTTCGGCAGTCTCCTGCTTTCGACGAACGTCACAAATTTCCGCTTCCTTCTCGCGTATCCTTTGTGACAGCATTTTCTCTGAAAGCCTGCTGAAACGAATTGAAAAAAAACAAACGGCACACCCGCCGTAAAATACCAGCGCGGCGGAAATGAAGGGAACTGCCGTTTCCGCGTTTTCAAAAATAAAGCGGTGATTTATCAGAACACAGGCTATTCCTATCGCGGTTCCCTCAACGACGGAAATGCACATAAGATGCTCATCACGGAAAAGCGCAGCAAAGCAAACCGAAACTGCAAAAAATGCCAGTCCCACCCATGGTCTTGGCGAAAGAACCGCGCAAAGTCCGCAGACTGCCGCCGATGAAAGAGAGAACCAGAGCTTATAGAAAGTATGCGAAAGATTCTTCTGCCGCACAATGACGATTCCCGCCGCAAGGCATACCCCAAAAAGCGGCAATAGCCAAGCAGGAAGCTTAAACAGCTGCACATATCCGCAAAAGAAAAGCAGATATATCACGCTGAAGCTCTCGCACAGCAGCGACGCGCGGCGAAAAAGAAGCGTGCCGACTTCTTCGGAAAAGTCACTCTCGGTTTTTTCGAGGATATCCAGCTCTTTCATTTTTACGTTCGATCCTTTCGGACAAAGAAGTTTCTTCCCTTTTAAATACAGATATACCGACTGCGGCAGTCAATGCGCAAGTTTGCGCGCCTTTATGCAGCGCTGCTTTAATTATATCACAATCCCGTCAGAATTACAACTGTTTTGCCGGTTTTTTCGGATAGGTTTTGTTCAGGCTGCCCCATGGGAAACGTTCAGCAATTCCAGCCCGCGCGGGCGCAGCGCTCGGAATTGCCGAGCAATTCCGAGCCGCCTGCGGGCTATGCCGGCAGGCGCGTCCCGCGAAGCGGGACGGCTGCGCCCGCCGTGGGCGGGAAGCACGGGGTGCGCCGGTTAAGTGTGAATCAGAGCTTTCCGCTTCCGCTGAGTACGCCTAGGATCTGTTCCTTTCCGACTGCGCCTACAAGCGTGTCGGTAACTCTGCCGCTGCGGAAGAGCAGCATGGTCGGAACGCTGCGGATATGATAACGCTCTGCAAGCTCAGGTTCGTCGCCGACGTTCACTTTGCCGATACGCGCCGTTCCGTCAAGCTCCGAGCTGAGCGATTCAAGCACGGGCGCAAGCATGCGGCAGGGCATGCACCAGCTTGCATAAAAATCCACCAGCACAGGCAGCTCAGAGCCGATGACCTCTTTTTCAAAATTATCATCATTTATGGTAATTGTCGCCATTTTCGTTCTCCTTTTTCGTCTTTTTCACAAAAAGTATTGACCGCAGAACGGGTATTATTCGAGGAAATAAGAGGCTTCCATGTCCGCAGTCGCAAGCGCGAACGCAAGCGGATACTTCTCAAGCGCACGGCCTACGAGATTGTTGTCCTCTGTACCCGAAAAGCCCATGTGCCAGCGTATCGCCATGGCTTCCTCGCGCGTCAGGCGCATAAATCCGCTTATCATGTAGACCGATTTTTCACCGTGACCATAGGGCAGATCGTCCTCGGTCCTGTACGTCGGAACGCGCTCCCAGACGCCCGCGTCATTCTTGACGTTGCGGAAATCGCGCTTGTATGTATCGGTTTTGCAGAGGTCGTGCAGCAGCGCCGCAACAGCGATCGACTCCTCTGAATAGCTCATTTTGTACAACTCTTTTACCCTTGGGCGCGAAAGATAATCCTTCAGGCAGTGATATACATTGAGCGAATGCTGCGCCAACCCGCCGTCGTATGAACCGTGAAAACGAGTGCTCGCGGGCGAGATAAAAAAATCACACTTATTTATAAGATAGTCGAGCAGCTTGTCAGAGCCTTCACGCGTTATATTTGCCCGATAAATCTCAATAAATTCTTCTTTGTTTTTTTCAATGTCCGTCATTTTACGCTCCTTTTTGCGGGATTCCGCCGTAAATTCCGAGAACCTTTGCCGCGCAGCGGCTTCCCGCACGAAGTGCGGACGAAATATCCCTGTTCAGCATGAAGTCCACTGCAAAGCCCGCCTGAAAATTGTCGCCGCAGCCCGTCGTATCAACAACCTGTCCAACCTTTTCCGCAGCGCATATATGTTCTCGTCCGCGGAAATAGCTTCTGCTGCCCTCTGCGGCAAGCGTTACGGTAAATATTCCGCCGTATTTCTCGGATAATTCCTGCGCTTTTCGGCAAACGTCCTCGTCGCCGCTCATAAAAGCAAAGTCAATGTCCGCAAAATATTCCTCAAAATCGCTGAATTTGCGGGTGTTGTCAAAATCGACGGAAAAGCGGAATTTTCCTCTTTTTTTCAGCGCTGCCGCGTACCCGAACGCGGGGCAGGTGACGGTCGTGTGGACAACGTCCGACCCGAGAATCAGTTCGTCGTCCTCCTTCGAGGGAATAAACCCGCTGTAAACTCCGCCGTCCCACGAATCGGGCTTATAATAGCGGTCGCCGTCCTCGGTCAGGTATGTGATATTGCGCGCGGTTCTGCCGATAAGCGTATAAAAATGCGACATATCAACGCCGTGTTCGGCGGCAGTGCGGCGGATAAGCTTTTCATATTCATCATCTCCCGCCGCGCCGATAAGATACACCCGCGCTTCGGGGTCGGCGCTTTTAGCCGCGCAGGCATAGTTCAATGCCTCTCCGCCGGGATATACATTTCCGTTTTCAAAAACATCCGCGCAGGCGCAGGTAAGTGCAGTTATTATCATAATTGTCCTCCGAAAAACAAAAGCCGCACCAGAAAAGGTACGGCTTTCGGGCAAATTCGATTAAGAAAGAATTGCGTGCTCGTCGTTTGCGTCGAACAGGTGGATCTTGTTCGGGTCGATAGCAAGCTTTACTACATCCTGAGGACGAGCTGCGCAGCGAGGAGATACACGCGCGGTGATCGGGATACCTTCGCAGGTGAGGTAAAGGTAAGTTTCAGCACCCATCATTTCCGTTACGTCTACGTTTGCTTCGATAATACCGGTGGAAGCAGCGGAGAGGAACATTTCCTCATCGTGAATGCTTTCGGGACGAACGCCGAGGATAACTTCCTTATCAACATAGTAGTTGAGAGCTTCAGCGTCAACCTTTGCGGAGGGAAGCTCAACGTAGAACTTTCTGCCTCTGGAGGTCTTGGTGTCTTCGGAACCGAATTCTACTGTATACTTGCCGTTTACCATGATGAGCTTAGCGTTGATGAAGTTCATCTGAGGTGTGCCGATAAAGCCTGCAACGAACTTGTTTACAGGGTTTTCGTAAAGGTTAAGAGGCGAGTCGATCTGCTGGATGTAACCATCCTTCATAACTACGATTCTGTCGCCCATCGTCATAGCTTCGATCTGGTCATGCGTTACATAGATGAATGTTGTACCGAGCTTCTTATGGAGCTTGGATAACTCGGTTCTCATCTGCGCACGCAGCTTTGCGTCGAGGTTTGAAAGAGGCTCGTCAAGTAAGAATACCTGAGGATCACGAACGATCGCACGTCCTAAAGCTACACGCTGACGCTGACCGCCGGATAAAGCCTTCGGCTTTCTGTCGAGCAGATGAGCGATATCGAGGATCTTTGCAGCTTCTTCAACGAGCTTCTTTATTTCGTCCTTCGGAACCTTTCTGAGCTTTAAGCCGAACGCCATGTTCTCAAAAACGGTCATATGAGGATACAGAGCGTAGTTCTGGAAAACCATCGCGATATCTCTGTCCTTAGGAGCAACGTCGTTTACGAGTCTGTCGCCGATGAACAATTCGCCCTCGGAAATTTCTTCAAGACCTGCAATCATACGGAGAGTTGTGGATTTACCGCATCCGGAAGGACCAACAAGGATAATAAATTCCTTATCCTTGATGTTCATAGAGAAGTCGGAAACCGCTACAACACCGCCGGGGTAGCGCTTATATATGCCTCTGAGTGATAAACTTGCCATTTATGTGACCTCCTGTGGAAATGATTTTACTCATATATAATACCAAAAAAAGAGAGAAAATGTAAGTACCTAATTGACTAAATTTTGTTTGGACGGTTTATGTAAAATGACTAATGCCGATAAAACCCTACAAAGATTGTACCTTTTTTGTGGTAAATATCAACAAAAAAGAGTCCCTTTTGCCTTGGTTGACACATTTTCCGTGCTGATATTTAAAAATTTTTGTCTATTTTGTTTATTGTTACGAATAATTTTTGTTCATTATTTCTCATATAATGCAGGGAATATATTTATTTTTGTCGGATTATGCACCGAAAGGAGCCGTTTTTCATGAAAAAGAAGAATTTTACCGCCGTTATTGCAGTATCGGCTGCCGCAGCAGCAGCATTCGTGGCGGTATGCTCAGCTGTCCGCGAAAGCGGATACCGCGCCGAAAGCGCCTCCGACGTGGCGCAGTATCTCTCCGAACGCGGCATAACCGCCGTTTGTCCAACGGAAAAGGAAATTACTATCCCGTCTGTTTTCGGCGAGGTTTACGAACGCTACAATGACCTGCAGAAGGAAAGCGGGTTTGACCTTTCCCATCACCGCGGACATTCCGCGACCGTATACACCTTCACCGCCGCAGGCTACACCGACGCGGCGGGCGAGATCTGCAAAAACGCCGAAGTCCATGTTCTCGTCTGCGACGGAAAGATTGTCGGCGGGGATATTTCAACCGCCGCGCTCGACGGATTTATGGTCGGTCTGCCGAAAGCGTGATCAGTCGTTCTGCGGCGCGTCGAGAGAGATAAGACCTTTATCCAGCATCCGCTGCGCTGCCAGAAGGACGCCCATTCTGCCCGTGTCGTAGGTTATTCCGCCCTGAAGCCATACCGCGAACGGCTCGCGCAGCGGCGCGTCGGCGGAAAGCTCTATCGACGCGCCCATCGTGAACGCGCCCGCCGCCATTATTACCTGACTGTCATAGCCGGGCATATCCCACGGCTCCGGACTTACAAAGCTGTCAACGGGGCTTCCCGACTGTATTCCCTCGCAGAAAGCGATGAGCGCCTTTCTTGAGCCGAGCTTCAGCGCCGTGATTATATCCGTGCGGTACTCGTTGAACGCGGGGAACGCCTCGAATCCGAGCAGGCTGAAAAAAGCGGAGGCGAACGTTGCGGTTTTTACCGCATTCATTACCACGTTCGGCGCGTTGAACAGCCCGAGGTACATTCCGCGGTTCTGATTAAGCGAACAGCCGACCTCCTTACCCGTTCCGACAGTCGTAAGGCGGTACGCGCAAAGCTCGACAAGCTCCTTTTTCCCCGCGATATATCCGCCCGTTTCGGCAATTCCCCCGCCGGGGTTCTTTATAAGCGACCCGATTATCAGATCCGCGCCGACCTCACAGGGCTCGATGCGCTCAACAAGCTCGCCGTAGCAGTTGTCCACCATTATTATTGCGTCGGGATTTACCGAACGCACCGCGTCGACCATTTCGCTTATCTCGGAAACCGCAACCGACGGGCGCAGGCTGTATCCGCGCGAACGCTGGATATATGCGACCTTGCACGCCTTCGCGCGGTCGCGTATCTGCCCGAAATTCACCCGTCCGTCGGGGAGCAGGTCGATCTGGTCGTATTTTATGCCAAATTCGGTCAGCGAGCCGCCGGTTTCCCCGAAAATCACCTCCTGCAAGGTGTCATAAGGCTTTCCCGTAAGCGAAAGCATCAGGTCGCCGGGGCGAAGCACGCCGAAAAGCGCGGTCGAGAGAGCGTGCGTGCCGTTCACGAACGTGTGACGGACAAGCGCGTCCTCCGCGCCGAGGACCTGTGCGAAAACGGCGTCCAGCTTGTCGCGCCCGTCGTCACCGTAGCCGTAGCCCGTAGTGCCTTTAAGGTGCATTTCGCCGACTCGGTTGTCGATAAAGGCTTTAAGCACCTTTTCGCTGTTGCAGCGACCCGTATGCTCGATTCGCGCGAACGCTTCGGCAGCCATATTTTCGGCGTTGAGGGCTATTTCCTCCAGCCTTTTGTCAATGTTGAAGTAGCAGCTCATGTCTGATTTTCCTTTCGGTTGTTGAAATATACCGCCGCAGCTTCTCCGTCGGGGACAAAGCCGCAGCTTTTGTAAAATCCGCACAATTGCGGTTCGCATATTATGTAAATGCGGCTTTCGGGGCAGTCCGCCGCCGCAGCGCATACCAGCCTTTTTCCCAAGCCCTCGCCTCGCCGCCCGTTTTTTACCGCAACGAGCGAGAAAAGCGTTATGCCCTTTTGAGTGAACATTCGCTGTAAGGCGCTGTCGCCGAGCGTGTAGACCGTCGAGATGCCGTGCCGAACCATGTGGCACGCGTCGGGATACCAGTCCTCAAAGCGCATATCAAAGCCGTCCTTCAGTATGTCGAACACCTGTTCGTAGGGCGTATCAGTCCGCAGTGCGGCGCGGTCGGCACTTTCTCCGCCGCTGCTGCGCGACATTACGGGATTAACCGCCGCAGGCTGACCCAAAAAGGCTTTTTCATAGTTTTCGCCGCTCATCAGAAGCTCGCCGAAGCCCGCTGCCGCCGCAAATTCCGCACACTCCGCGTCAGCCTTTCCCCAGAGCACTCCCGCGCCGTAATAATCGCATATCAGTGCGTTTTCGGCGGCGAAGAACCTTGCGAACGGATAGGAGAAGCCATAGCCCTCGGCAAGGGTCAGTATTTTTCCGCCGAAAATATCAGGGACAAGCTGCCGCGCTGCCGATTCAAGCTCCGCTGCGGACGAGATCCGCCGTATCACAGCCCGCAGAGCCGCTCGAAAAGCAGCCTCGCCAGCTTCTCGACCGCTTCAACGTCCGAAAGCTTCATCACACAGGCAGGCGTGTGGAGATATCGCGTCGGGACGGATATTGCCGCTGTGCGTATGCCGCCGACCGCCTTGTGGATTGCGCCGCTGTCGTTTCCGCCCGCAACAGCCGTCTTTGTCTGGACGGGTATTCCGTTCGCACGGGCAGTTTCAAACGCAAGGCGGTACAGCTCCTTGTCGTAAATCGTGCCTTTGTCCATGAATGAAACGACCGCGCCCTCTCCGAGGCGGCAGACCTGCTTCTCGCCGTCAACTCCCGCAATGTCGCAGGCAGTTGTTGTTTCAAGAACTACCGCAAAATCGGGCTTGACGTTATACGCCGCGCACTGCGCTCCGCGAGTTCCTATCTCCTCCTGAACCGTAAAAACGCAGGTCAGGTCGTAGGGCAGGGGAGAGTTGAGCAGCCCGATAAGAACCGCGCAGCCGATACGATCGTCGAGCGCCTTGCCCTTGAGCATATTTTCGCCGAACGTGAAAAATTCACTTTCAAAATAGAAGCACTCGCCCTGTCTTACCAGCTTTGCAGTCTCCTCCGCCGACGAAGCGCCTATATCAATGGAGAGCGCGGAAATTTCGGGTTGTTTTTCCTTTTCTTCATCCTTGACAAGGTGAGTTGCCTTTGCCGCGATAACGCCGAGAACTCCGCTTTCCGAGCGCACCCTGCGACCGAACGCCGCAGACGCGTTTATCCCGCCGACAGGCGCAAATTTAATGCTTCCGTCGTCGTTTATCATTACTGCGATAAATCCGACCTCGTCCATGTGCGCGCAGAGCATGACCTTATTTTTCGGGGCTTTTTCCCCTTTTTTTGTTACAATCAGATTTCCGAGAGCGTCAACAGCCGTTTCACATTCGGGCGGCAGCTTGCTCAGAATATATTCACGGACGCGCTCCTCATTGCCGCTCGTTCCGTTAAGGAGCGAAAGCTCCCTCGCAAGTTCTAAGTTCATTCAGCCATGCCCCTTTCCGCAAACGCCGCCATAAGTCTGCCCGTCGCTTCAACGTCCGCCGTTTCAACCACCTCGACGGGCGTGTGCATATATTTCAGAGGTATCGAGACAAGCCCCGTTTTAACGCCGCCGCGCGTAACGGCAATATCGTCCGCGTCCGTCCCCGTTCCGCTGCCCATTACTTCAAGCTGAAACGGTATTTCAAGCTCCTCCGCGAGCAAGCGCAGACGCGCCGTAACCGATTTCGACAGGCTCGGAGCTATGCCTATCATCGTTCCCGCGCCCATTTTTCCGCATTTTTCCTTGGGAGCGTCGGGGGTATGCGCGAAGCTTACGTCGGTAGCAATCGCATAGTCCGCGCACGCGCGGTAAGCGCCCATTACCGCGCCGCGGCTCCCGACCTCCTCCTGCGAAGCGAACAGCACCGAGATGTTGAACGGGAGCTCTTTCCCTTTAAGCAGCGAAAGCGCGTAAAGCACCGCCGCAACGCCGCTGCGGTCATCGAGAGCCTTTCCCGTAACGCGCTTTTCGCCGAGCGCGCCGAACTTCCCGTCGATCGTTATGCGGTCGCCGAGGGAAACTATTTCGCGGAGCTTTTCCGCGCTGCAGCCCGCGTCGATAACCATTTCGTCGGTTTTCATCGGCTTCTTTTCGCCCGAAGAAACGTGCGGCGGAAGCGTCGCGATAACGCCCTTTATCGGATATCTGCCGTGAATGGTGACGGTCTGCGCAGCGTAAAGGCGGTTATCCGTCCCGCCGCAGTTCGCCGCCTTTATAAAGCCCTTTTCGTCGATATATGTGACGATAAAGCCTATCTCGTCGATGTGCGCTTCGAGCAGCAGGGTGGGCTTCCCGTTTTCACGGTCGCCGAGAAAGCCGCATACGCAGCCGAAGTCGTCCATAGCCGCGTCAGGGATATATTCGCGGAGCAGTTCCAGCGCCGCTTCGCAGGCAGGCTCTTCCGCTCCCGAAACTCCCGCGGGTGCGCATAGCCGCGCAAGCATTTTGTTTATTTCCATGTGTTTCAGCTCCTTTTTATATAAAATAGTGTATCCTAATTATTATAGCATTCCCCGAAAAAGTTTACAATAATAAAAAGTGCAGAAAAAAAGCGCCGCGAAGCGCTGTTTTTAGGGCAATGATATAAAAAGACCCGCAGAAATCAATGTTCCGCAGGTCTGTTTATCAGAAATACCTCGAAAAATCGGGCAGCTCGTCCTTAGTTATGAACAGCTCGTTGTTATAAGCGTAGTCAAGCTCCTCCGCGCTCGTGTGCTCATACGAAATGCCGCCGTCGGCGTTGATTATATAATCCCCGCGCCAAAGCCCGAACCATAGCCAGTATGAATTGTCGCGCTTGAGCAGGTCGGGGTTAGGGACGCGGCCGCACTCGGTAAGCGCGCACGGCTTTGTGCGTATCGTGTAGCGTATCGCGTCGAGCATACGGTTGTTCCCCGAAATGTCCGAATCCGTGTAGATGTCCATGCTCACAATGTCCGCGTATTCGTCGCCGGGATAAAACTCATAGCTTTCGCCGTTCCACACCCAGATGAGATTGTTCAGCCCGTGATATTCGGTAAGACGGCGGTACATAAGCTCGTACAGCCAGAGATAGCTTTCCGCGTCCTCGCCCCACCAGTACCAGCCGTTGCCCGCCTGCGGGAGGGGTCGGAAAATTACGGGAACGCCCTGCGCCTGAAGAAGCTTCAGCTTGCTTGCGACAATATCAATATCACGCAGCAGGTCGTAGCACCCGCGCGTTACCTTTCCCGTCTGCTCGTAGGTCTGCAAAGCCTCCGCGTCAAGCAGCGCCGCCGAAACGTCGCACACCGCATCGGACAGCTTAAAGTCCGTCATTTCGGCAAAATAGTGCGATTTTTCGTCGCTCGGCGCGTACCAGTACCATGTATAGCTGACAAGTCCGCCGCTTTTCCACCAGTCCGCTGCGGCCGCTATTTCGTTTTCGTCATTTTTGTCGCTGCCCTCGTAATGCTCCGAAAAGATCCCCAAGTCGCCGCAGCGCATAGCGCTGTAACGCCCCGTAGACATATATACCGCGTTTATCTCGGTATTCGTTCCCGCCGAGCAGAACTGCCCTGTTATGACCTTGTTCCCGTAAACGTCCGAAAGATATTTTTTGACCGTTTTTGTCATTTCGTCCGCATTCTTGTTTATACAGCCCGTCGAAACGGCGTATGCGAGCGCGGGAACGGTTTCGCTGCTTTCAATCGAAACTTCGTCGACGTACGCTATTCCCGAAAGCGTATTAAGCGTCAGGTTGTTTTCGCCCTTTTGCAGGTACACCGCGTCTAGGTAGACGTAGCTGAACATTACGCTTTCACGCACATATACCGCGCCGACGGCATTTCCGTCGGGTTCGTCCGCGCCCTCTGTCCCGCCCGTAAGCAAGGAAACCTTACAGCCCGTAGAGCATATCCTAAGCCCTATTTTATAGTGCTGCGACGAGGGGACGGTAACTTTAAGCACGGTATGCTCTCCGCTTCCGAGACGGATATAGCCGCTCCCGTTATAGCCCGCAAGCCCGTCGGTATACGCGAACGCGTCGGTGTTGAACTCAGGCTGGTAAGTCTCGCTGTAATCCGTCTGCGCTACAACAAAATCGCTCGGACGGTATCGATCGGCGCTGTCCTTTGCTTCAGGGATTATCTCGGTTTCCGTCTGCGGGTCTTTTTCGGTTTCACTTTCCGAAGCCGTAACCGCAGGCAGTGTATTTTCTTTATATTCAAGCGGGTGAGTGCAGCCCGAAAGCATTATCGCCGCAAGCACTCCGCAAAGCCGTTTTTCTGCGTGTTTCAATATTCGCTCCTTACTTTTTCCGAAGCCGTATTACCGCCCTGTCGCCGCCGTGAATGGGCGAGCTGAAATTCGCGGGCGCTCCGTTTATTTCCAGAACAAGCTCGGTATCAGGCTCGGTCGGGTCAATTTCTATGAGATTGAGCAGATCCAGCAGCATATTTCCCGACGGAGAGGTCGGAACGCTCACTGGCTGCCCGTTAAGTTCAAGCGAAATGCTGCCGCCGTATGCGGGAGTATCCGGCTCGGACTGCTCCTCGACAAAGGTCAGCTCGGAAAATATTTCCTCAGGTTCGTTCTCCTCTGAAAGTGCGTCCGACAAATCGTCCGTCTGCATATCCTCACCCGCAACGGTTATTACGTCGCCGTCGGAAAGCGGCGTGTTTTCATCGGCAGCTTCGCCGTTTACGAGATATTCCAGTCCGTCAAGCTCAATTTCAAGCTGTACAAGCAGATCTCCGAGGGTCGCAATACCCGTTGTTTCTATGCTGTCAAGCGGCTGAATGTCATATTCGGGGTCTTTTTCCTCACCGTTTACAAACGCTCGAACGCCGATTTTATGCAATTCCCCCCCGAAACGAACCGCACCGCGCTCCCCGAAGGAAATAATATCGGAAAGCTTTGCGGAAGCGTTTTTGCCCGACACTGCGGGGGTAAATTCTATTCTGTCGCCCTTTGTGACCTTTGTTGTAACGGCGGCGGGCGCGCCGTTTACGCGCACCTCTGCAGGAGTGAAGCCGCCGCCCTTGCGCGAAACGCGCCTGCCGTTGAGGGTGCAGTTGAGCGCAAGTCCACTTCTTCCGACAATGTCCGCGCTTTTATAGCCCGCAATGTGCAGAGCCTCGAAAACGCTGAGCTGCTTTGTATCGAAAGCGCGTATCTTCTTGTCGTTTACGGTTATCACCGAGAAATCGTAGCCGCTGCTCATCATGGACGTTACCGCTATTCCGAGCGGGGTCACAAATTCCGCGCCGAGCCGCGCGCCGTTGTCGTCCACGCTCTTTAAGAAATCCCCGCCTCCGATGGCTACGCGCGCTTCGTCAAGTCCGAGCTTCTGCGCAACGAGAGCGGGCAGCCCGTCGGTAAGGCTTCCGCCGCCGACAAGGAACACTGCCGCGGGCGCTCCGCCGTTTACTTCGAGTATCGACGAGCATATCGTTTCCGCAAGCGTTTCTACCGCGGGCTTCAGCTTCTGTGAAAGCTCGCTTGCCTTTATTTTATGCTGAATACCCAGGATATCACGGTATTCAAGCTCCTCTTCGCCGGAAGAGCAGCCCTGTTTAAGCTGTTCGGCGGTATTGAAATCGACAAGATAGGTGCGGATTATTTCTTCGGTTATCTCGTCGCCCGCCGTCGTCGCCATTGCGTACGCATAAACCGTTCCGTCCTTTGCGATAGCAATATCAGACGTTCCCGCGCCGATGTCCACAAGCGCAATATTTATAAGGCGTATTTCCCTCGGAACGATAACGTTCATCGCGGCGATAGGCTCAAGGGTAAGCCCCGCGACCTCCAGCCCGTTCAGGTCCATTACGGCGTAAAGTCCCTCGACGACCGCGCTCGGGAGAAAAGCGGCAATAAGCTCGACCTGAGCCTTTTCGCCCTTATGTCCCTCTAAGCTTATCATTTTGTATTCGTCGAGCTTATAGCATACAACGGAATGACCCACGCAGTAAAACACGGCGCTGCTCTTTTTCTCGCGGTCGAGCTGCTCCTGAGCTTTCTGTATGGTCTCTATTTCCATTGATTTAACGTCGTCGGCAGTGAGCGCGTCCTTTTCCGAAATGTCAAAATCCATTTCCACGCGGCAGGTTTTAAGCGCGCGCCCCGCAGCGGCGATCGCAACTCTTTCGAGCTTTATCCCGCTTTTTTCTTCAAGCTGCGCCTTGACCGCCGCAACGGTCTTTGCCGTCTGCCGTATGTCCTCTACCTGTCCATCGACCATAGCCCGCTTCGTGTGCGGAATGCTGACATAATCCGACAGAAAAAACTTATCGTCTATGTATTCTCCGACTACGCCAACGACGGTACGCGTCCCTATATCAAGGGCAAACACCGTTTCGCCCTGTTCGCGCAGCGGGTTCTTCTGTTCTTCCATTGGTGCCTGTCCTTTCGTTTAGTCAAGAAAGTCCTTGAGCTTCTTGCTTCTCGAAGGGTGCCGCAGCTTGCGCAGTGCCTTTGCTTCGATCTGGCGTATCCTCTCGCGCGTTACGTTAAATTCCTTTCCCACCTCTTCAAGCGTTCTCTGTCTGCCGTCCTCAAGACCGAAGCGCAGACGCAGGACTTTCCCCTCGCGCTCGGTAAGCGTATTAAGAACCTCGTCGAGCTGTTCCTTTAGAAGCGTGAGCGAAGCGGCCTCCGCAGGCGCGGGAGCTTCCTCGTCGGGGATAAAATCGCCGAGATGACTGTCCTCCTCCTCGCCGATAGGCGTTTCAAGCGAAACGGGGTCCTGAGAGATTCGGATTATCTCGCGGACGCGGTCGAGCGGGAGGTGAAGTTCTTCGGCTATTTCCTCGGGGGTCGCTTCTCTGCCGTTTTTGTGGAGCAGGGTGCTGCTGACCTTCTTGACTTTCGTGATAGTTTCGACCATATGCACGGGGATACGGATAGTTCTCGCCTGGTCGGCGATCGCGCGGGTTATCGCCTGTCTTATCCACCATGTCGCGTAGGTCGAGAATTTATAGCCCTTTGTATAATCGAACTTTTCAACAGCCTTTATAAGACCGAGGTTGCCCTCCTGAATAAGGTCGAGGAACTGCATCCCGCGTCCGACATAGCGCTTCGCGATACTTACGACAAGGCGCAGGTTCGCTTCGGAAAGGCGCTTCTTCGCGTAAGGGTCGCCCTGCGACATACGCTGCGCAAGCTCTATTTCCTCTTCTGGAGAAAGCAGCGGAACGCGCCCTATTTCCTTAAGATAAATTTTAACCGGATCGTCAATAGCAATGGAATCTGTGGAAAGCGCAAGGTCGAGGTCGTCGTCGCCCGTGAAATCAAGCGCGGTATCGAGATCCTCGTCGATAACGAAATCGTCTACGATATCGACGTTGCACGCCTCAAACTCGTCATAGAGCTTGTCTATCTGCTCGGCGTCAATATCGCAGACCTCAAGCGCGTCGGTTATCTCCTTTGTTGTGATCTTGCCGTTCTGCTTTCCGTGTTCAAGCAGCTCGTTAAGAACGGATTTGTTTTCGGACATAATAAAACTTCCTTTCTTTTATGTACTCATTTTACGTCTTTTTTCTTCAATTATTGCGAGAAGCTCGTCGTCGGTCATTTCGGACACGGGCTTTTCGTCTTTATGTTCACGCAGCTTCACCAGCGCGGAAATATAGTCGCGGAGCCTGTCGCGGCTGTAGGGGAGCATATCTCCCTGCTTGCAGATACCTGTTATTCTGCCCATTTCCTCCGCCGTAAATTCGCCTCCGATTGACGAAATCTCAAGGTTTGCGCCGCTTTTTATGCAATTTGCGGCAGAAATGAACACTTTTCGGTTAAACGCGGTCGGAAAATCCTCCGCGGTTATTGATTTTTCGACCTCTTTAAGCATATCGGGCGAATGGAAAAGATAAGCGATTATTCCGCGCTCCGCCTTTTCCTCGACAGGGAACTTCGCCGCGTCAGGATTTATCGCGTCGCGCTTCGTTTCGCCGCGTATCAGCTTTTTCTCCGTCTCTCGCTGTTCAAAAAAGCGGTTTTTCCGCATTTTTTCCTTTACAAGCTCCTGTATCGCCGAAGCGGACTGACCCGTCGCGGAGGCGGTCTCGGAGCAGTACACCATGCGTTCGGTGTCGCTGTGGAGCTGCGCCAGAAAGGCTATCGCGCGCTTCAGAAACTCGGCTTTTCCCGCAGGAGTGTACATATCCACGCCGATTTTCAACTTATTGAACTCAAATTCGACCGCGTCCGCCGTATTGTTCAGAATGTGGCGGAAGCTCTCCGCGCCGAAGCGCTTGACGTATTCGTCGGGGTCCTTTGCGTCGGGAATTTTCAGCACCCTCGCGGAAATCCCCGCTTCTCCGAGCAGATTTATCGCTTTCATGGTAGCTTTCTGTCCCGCCTCGTCCGAGTCGTAGGAAATAACTACCTCGCCCGTGTAGCGCTTCATCAGGTTCGCCTGCTGCGGCGTTATCGCCGTTCCGAGCGTCGCAACGGCGTTGTCAAAGCCCGCCTGATTCAGCGCGATAACGTCCATATACCCCTCGCAGAGGATAAAGCAGCTTTCCTTCGTATTTTTCGCAAAATTGAGCGAAAAAAGATTTTCGCGCTTCTGGAATACAAGCGTTTCGTCGCTGTTGAGATACTTCGCGGGGGCGGTCGCTTCGAGAGTTCTCCCGCCGAACGCGATAACGTTGCCTCGGCGGTCGATTATCGGGAACATCACGCGGTTCCTGAACTTGTCGTAAAGCGAATTGTTATTTCGGACGACAAGCGCGCCCGCTTCAAGCTCATCGTCGGAATAACCCTTACCTCGCATATAATAGTGCAGGTTGTGCCAGCCCTCGGGCGCAAAGCCCAGCCCGTAGCGCCGTATCGTGTTCGGCTGGAGCTGCCGCCCGATAAGGTAATCCATTCCGGGTCTGCCCTGAGGGGAGAGCAGCACGTCGCGGAAATACCGCGCCGCTTCGCGGTTCATTTCGAGCATCCGTGTGCGGCGGTTCACACCGCTGTCGCTTATTTCGTCCTCCGGCATGGACATTCCCGCGCGCTGCGCGAGAAAACGCACGCTTTCGAGGTAGTCCAGCCGCTCGATAAGGCGGATAAAAGTTATAACGTCGCCGCCCGCGCCGCAGCCGAAGCAGTAGAAGCTCTGGCTCTCAGTGTAAATGTGGCAGGACGGGGTCTTTTCCGAATGAAACGGGCAGGCGCAGACGTAATCCCGACCCGTGCGCTTTACATTGACATATGAGGTCATTACCGAAACTATGTCGTTATTGCGCCGCAGCTCGTCCAGAAAGCTGTCAGGTATTCTCATCCGCGCCCCTCCTTTCAGAAATATCAGTCGTGTCCCGTTCCGCCTATGCGCTTCCACGACTTGGGTATGCAAAGCTCGGTGAAACGGTCTATTGCGAAATCGTCCGTCATGCTAGAAATATAGTCGCATACGGCGATCTCAGGAGATTCCTCCGAAGCGATAACACGGTATAATTCGGGCATTTTTTCGGGGTTTTTAAGATAATAATTATAAAGATATTCTACAATGTAGCACGCCTTGTCCTTTTCCTGATTAGTCGCAGGAGCGTAATAAACATTCTGGAACATAAATTCGCGCAGTTCGTCGTGCGCCTGCCGCGTTACCTCGTCATAGCGTATCTCATCCGTGCTGTTGGCGATCACCGACTTTACCAGCGAAGTTATGCGCTGGCTTTTCGTCGCGCCGAGTATCCTCACCGGAAGTTCGGGAAGATCCTCCTGCTTAATTACTCCGCCGCGTATAGCGTCCTCAATGTCGTGATTGATATACGCGATTTTATCCGCGAATTTCACCGCAACGCCTTCGAGCGTATCCGCAGTTCGGTTGGTGTGACAAAGTATGCCGTTGCGCACTTCCTCGGTAAGATTAAGCCCTCGCCCGTCGCGCTCAAGCCTTTCGACAACGCGTACGCTCTGTTCATAATGCTTGAAGCCTCCCGAATACAGCCTCGCAAGCGTACGCTCGCCGTCGTGTCCGAACGGGGTGTGTCCGAGGTCGTGTCCGAGCGCTATCGCCTCGGTGAGGTCCTCGTTGAGCCGCAGCGCACGGGCTATGGTGCGCGCTATCTGCGAAACCTCAAGCGTGTGGGTCAGTCGGGTTCGGTAGTGATCGGATTTCGGGATAAGGAACACCTGCGTTTTGTGTTTTAGGCGGCGGAACGAATTGCAGTGGATAATTCTGTCGCGGTCGCGCTGAAACTCCGTGCGTATATCGCAGGGCGTTTCCGGACGTACTCTGCCCTTCGTATCGCAGCTTTTGCAGGCATGCTCGGAAAGCGTCTGTTTTTCAATTTCAACGGTAACTTCTCTCGGAAGCATCTGCATTCCCCCTTTCTTATGTGCATATTCTGCTTTTTGTCTTTGTTTTTACTTCTCTATATCTTAATACAAAAATCCCCCTCGTTTAACCTTTTTTTCGAGGAGGATTTTTTGAATTTCGGCACTTTAGCCAAAATTGTATTCAAGTTCTTCTATTTTTTGTACAGAAATATTGCCGCTGCAAATATCGGTAAGCTCTGCAGCAAGCCCGTCCGCCTGCTCCGAGCGCGTCACGAGCGTTATCGCAACCTCGTCGGAAAAGTCCTCATTTTCTGTACGAGCGTCAAATTCCGCAAGCGTTTTACCGATTTTTCCGTAAAGCGGATATGCCAGCGTAAGCCTCAGCCGCACCGCCGGACACATATTCAGCACCTCCGCGCTGTCAACGGCAAGCTTCGCGCCCTGCGTATACGCGCGGACAAGTCCGCCCGCGCCGAGCAGGATCCCGCCGAAATAGCGAGTTACAACGCAGGTCACGTCGGTAAGTCCCTCTTTTTTCAGCACCTCGTATATCGGCGCGCCCGCCGTTCCCGAAGGTTCGCCGTCGTCGCTGTGCCGAGAAATGTTGTTGTCGCGGAGAACATAGGCATAGCAGTTATGGGTCGCTTTTCTGTGCATGGCGCGTATCTCGTTTATGAACGCGATCGCTTCCTGCTCCGTTTCCGTGTGCCGCAGGTAGCCGATAAACTCGCTTTTTTTCTCGATAAAGCGCGCCTCGGCGCTGCCGCTTATTGTCTTATAGCTCATTCAGCTACTCCCGCAGGTATTTCCGCAGTTTCCTTTCCGACCTTGTCAAATTTATACAGCAGCGTGCAGTTCAGCTTTGGATTTTCTCGCTTGAATCGCTTAAGAATACGATTAAGCACCATTTCCGCCTGCTCACGGGTAGTGTTCGTCAGCAGCATTACGAACTGCGACGCACTGTAGCGCGAATAGACGTCGCGCGCACGCAGCGAGCTTTTTATGCACTCCGAAAGCCTTCCCATAGTACGGTTAAGCAGCTTCGGTTCAAGCTCGTCCTGCGTTTTTGATACCGCCGTCATAAGGCATAGGTGCGTTGGTCGTCCCGAACGTGCCGCATCGCGCACTTCAAGCTGATAAACATGCTTGAAAAACGAGAAATCACAGTAGAACGCGCCCGTTTCCTGCCGCACGTCGTCAAGCTGCCCCTTTAAAATCCCGAAATCGGCGCTGTAGCTGCGGTCGTCCTTTACGGTCTGCTCATAAAGCGCGATAAAATCCGGAGATGGATTTATACCGTGCTTGTTGTAGAACAAGTCCATTACATAGGCATAGTGCGCCTTTGCGGAGTTTTTGTCGCCCGTTTCAAAGAGCGCCTTTACATAATAGTAATGTATAACGTCGTCAAGCTCCTCGATAGTAAGCGCCTTGCGGCATATGCCGAGCATATCGGCGTAATACTTGTGCTTATACATGGTTTCGATAGTTTCGTGGACTATACGCAGGTAAATCGAGTGATAATACGCATTTATGGGCTTTACCCAGTCGTCGTCCTTCGATTTATGGAGAAAGTCGCCCTTGTATAATTCGAGCGCGGCGAGGTAAAGCGAGGTCTTTTCCTTTTCGGACTGCGCAAGAAGGCTCTTTTTGTATAGCGCCTCGAACCTGTCGAAGTCAATATCGCAGTCGAGCCGATTATTAAACGCATAGGTCCCCATTGTATTTATGACAATCTCGTCGCCGGGAGGGAGCTGCAGCTCGGAAAGGCAGCTGCGCAGACGGTGCAGGGAGGTTTTAAGCGCGCCGACGGGGTTTTCGCTGCTTTTTTCGCCCCAGAGAAGATTTATAAGCTCCGACTGGGAAATATCGCGGTTGTGGTTGGCTATGAGAAACTGCAGCAGCGTCCACATTTTCTTTGATCTCTTGGACTGCTCGGTTATCCTGTTTTCTCCATATGTAACCGAAAATTCTCCCAACATCGTTATTTTCAGCTTTTCCATTGTCTTCTTCCTTTCCGGGAAATCAGCCCCAGTATTTGCGGTCAAGCGTGCGGTAGCCTATCGCACGGGCAATATGGCGCTTTGTGATTTTTTCGCTTTTGTCCAGATCGGCGCAGGTCCGCGCAACCTTAAGTATCCTGTCGTATGCGCGCGCCGAAAGCGACGATTTTTCAAACGCATTTTTGAGATATTCCTCCGCGCCGGCGTCAAGAACGCATATCTCATGCAGCAGGTCGGGCGTTATCTGCGAATTTGTGCGGATATTCGTGCCGCGAAAACGCTTTTCCTGAATATCCCGCGCACGCTGGACGCGCTCTGCGATCTTTTTTGAGCTTTCCGACTTTTCTCCGCCCGAAAGCTCCTCATACTTAACCGCCGCGACCTCGACCTGTATATCTATGCGGTCGAGAACGGGCTGACTTATTTTTCCGAGATAGTTTGCTACCTGCCGCGAAGAACAGGTGCATTTCTTTCCCGACGCGCCGTAATTTCCGCACGGACAGGGGTTCATCGCTGCGGCGAGCATAATATTGCACGGGTAGGAAACCGAGCCCGCTGCGCGCGAAATGGTTATTTCCCCGTTTTCGAGCGGCTGGCGCAGCGTTTCAAGAACCTTGCGGTCAAATTCGGGAAATTCGTCGAGAAATAAAACGCCGTTATGCGCGAGCGATATTTCGCCGGGCTTAGGTACGCTCCCGCCGCCGATAAGACCGACGGACGAGGCGGTATGACTTACATCGCGGAACGGACGCTCGGTAACAAGCGGGTGAGCGCTGTCGAGAATGCCCGCGACGGAATGTATCTGCGTTGTTTCAATGCTTTCTTCAAAGGTCATTTTCGGGAGTATACCGGGAATACGCTTGGCTATCATGCTTTTTCCCGCTCCGGGCGGACCTATCAGCAGTATGTTGTGAAAGCCTGCCGCGGCAGCTTCAACAGCGGCTTTTACCGCGTCCTGTCCGCGCACGTCCGCAAAATCGGGAACGCGGGAGAGCCTGTCGGCGTCAAATTCGGGAGGACGGGCGGGGGAAATCAGGCAAAGCCCGTTAAGATGCGCGAGAAGCTGACCGATATTTTTTACGCCGTAGACCGTAAGTCCCTTTACAACAGCGGCTTCGGCAGCGTTTTCGTGCGGAACGAAAAGCTCCCTTATTCCGCATTCCGCCGCTTTTATCGCCATGGCGAGCGCGCCTCGGACGGGGCATATTTCGCCGCTCAGCGAAACCTCGCCGATAAAGGCGCTGTCCTCGGAAATATCCCGCGCCGAGCCGGAAAGAGCAAGCATCGCGGTAAGTATAGGCAGGTCATAGAACGAGCCTGATTTTCTGACATTCGCGGGAGCAAGATTAACGACCATCGGAGTACGCGACAGACGAAGCCCGCAGTTTTCCGCCGCAGCTTTTATCCTCAGCTTGCTTTCCTGAACCGAAAGGTCGGCAAGACCGACTATCTCCACGCCCGGAGCGCCCTGCGCGGAGCTTATCTCGGCGGTAACAGGAAAGGCGTTCATTCCGAAAAGACCTATGCTGTTGATCTTCGCAAACATTGCGCCCCTCCTTATCTGTTTTTCAGCACACGCGCGCGGATATAGCGGAAAACCGTTTCCTCGCCGTAGTCGCGCAGGATTATCAGAAGGCGGCGAAGCAGCCGGTCGGTTTCCGGATGTATCATATAATGCGAATGCGATCTTTTATAATAATTGTAAGGGTCGGCGTCGGTATATGCGCCGCCGTGATAAACGCGGCAGGCGGCTATTCTGTCGCAGAACATTTCAACAACGTATTCGACAGGCATTTCAACTCCCGCCATAAGCTTATCGCCCGTCTGGCTGTAATCCGTCCAATATTCCATGTGGTGCTTGTTTCTGCCCTTGTGGTGCAGCCATGCGCGGCTGTACCCAAATTTTTCGCGTTCGGCGGTGTTCGGGCTTTTGTCCCCCTGAAAGAATTTTACTCCTGTTATAAACTCGGCGGGGGAATACTTAGAGAGATCGTGCAAAAGCCCCTGACGGTAAAGCCCCGCTTTAAAGCAATATTTCGCAACAAGCAGCTTATGACGGTTTATTGTATTCAGATGTCCTAATGCGTTTTTTAACATAGCGCCTCCGGCGAAAAAGCGGTTTTCCGCATAATTGTTCCAATATATTATACCGCAGGTGTAACAAATAATCAAGGTTTTTTGTAGAAAATTTTCCCAAAACAAACTATTTTAGTGGAAATTTGTGCAAAATAACAAGGAAAAAACTTCAATTTGAATAAAACCATGACAAAAAATATGTAATTTTACAGAAAAACAGCCCCGCCGGTTCTGTCCGACGAGGCTTCTGCATTATTTTCCGATATATTCAAGAATTGGCGCAAGGTACTTTTTATCAGTCCAGTCGCAGCTGTCATCGCCCGCTTCCATAAGCGCCTTTTCCCAAAGCTCATAATCTTCGGGATTCTTTTTGGAAACCGCTTTCCGCAGCATGCCGCAGAGCGTACGGTCGGCAAACGACATTGCCGACATATCCCATGCGCCTCTGCAATAAAAACACGGAATGCCCGAAAGCTCATTTTTCATGTTTCGTTCGATAATCTCCTTCAACGCTTTTTCATCATACGGAGAAGCGCCGCAGCAATAAACTGCCAGCTTTTTTTCTTTGATCGAACCGATATTCTTCCTGAGAAAGCCCAGACCCGCAATTCCCGAAGCGTAAATCCCTCCGCCGAGAATTATCGTATCAAAGGCGGACAAGCTGCGAGGGTCGGTCTTTTTCACCTCCGCACAGGAAAAGCCTGTTTCCTCCGCTAGCCACTGCGCATATTTTCTTGACGCGCCGTATTTGGACTGATACAGAATGATTCCGCTCATGCTTACTCTCCTATATTCACCTTAATCGAGCCGCTGGTAAGATCGGCATAGATTTTGTGACGGTTTTCTCCGCCGAACGAAACGGAATCAGCCTTAGAGAGCGACGCCTTTGTACCGTCGGAGTTTCTTATGGTCATTCCGCCGGAAAGCGCGTCTACTCTTGCGTCCGCTCCTGATCCTTCGGGCAGGTTTACAACGCAGGAGCCGCTTGTGACATTGATTTCAAGATCATCGTTCCAATCGGAATAATTGATCTCAATCTTGCCGGAGGTGAGAGAAACGTCGCCCTTGCCCGAAATTCCATTCGCAACTATTTTTCCGCTTGTCGAGCCTATATGGAATTTGTCTGCGGTGAAACCGTTTATGTTATGCGAACCGGAGGTAGTGTCAAATGAAAGCGAGGCCGCCCTTCTGTCAGTGCAGTTGGTTATTGTTGTACGTCCCGATGTTGTGAACGCCTTTATATTGTCGGCAAAAATATTGTATTCGCTTGTTCCGCTTGTGGAGGTTGAATTAAAATCCTCAAAAATCAGACCGTCTACCTTGACCGTACCCGATGTGGAATTAAGCGTCATTTTTTCGTACTCCGCCTTAGGGAGCGTAACGTCAAGGCGGTTCTCTCCGCCCGTCCACCAGAAAATAACCCAAAATCCGAAGCCCGATTCGTTTATTACAAGCTCGTCGTTTACTATATCCGCTGTAAAAGCTGTTCCGGGGCGGTTCGACGTAAAATTCACGCGTATTTCGTCAATGCTCTCGTCGCACGAGATCGTTGTTTCCGCGCTTGTGGTGCTTATTTTAAGCTTGCCGACGCTTTCGGACTGCTCCTTAGTAAATGCCGACGAATAAGTTTCTCCTTTTTTCATGCTGTTTTCTCCTTCTGTTCTTATAAGCTCCAGCCCGTTGAAATGAATGCCAAAGCCCTCTTTCACATTAATGCCCGTTGCGGCGACCGAAATTCCAAACGCGACTATGGATACCGCAAAAATGACTCCCACAACAATAAGAAATTTTTTCATTTTAAGCTCCTTTCCCTTATGCCTTACCGGCTTTTTTGCCTATTTTGTTAAGCACATTTCTGCCCGCAAGGGTGCGGCTGTGCCAATTTATAATGCTGATGCAGATATTTATAAAGCCGCGTCCCGCCGCAAAGCACGGTCCGACCAAAAGCAGCGAGCCGGAGGTCATAACCACTCCGAAAAGCGCGGTCGAAACAGGACTGAAGCAGGTATAGAGCCAGTCGGGAGTTCCGAAAGCGCCCGCTGCAACGCCGCCGGCAAATAAGCCGATTCCCGCGAAAATAAGTCCGACAACAACTGAATAAAGCGCGATGATAAGACTCGCAAGCGTAGGGATGGTCCACGAAAATATCAAAAGGTCAACAAATATTATACCAATGACCGCGCCCGCGTCAATATGAAAGCTGTTCTGCTGCACGGGCGGAGGTGCGTACGCCGTATTCTGTACGGGGACGGCTCCCGGTTCTGCGCCGAAACCGCTCGCCTCCGCGCCGACAGACTGCGCCGCAGGCTGTCCTTCAAAAAAGCCCTCAGAAGCATACTGCTTTGCGATTTCCTCCGGGTCGCCCAGCTTTTGGCATACCTGCTCTTCGCTTTCTCCCGCCGCAGCGCCGTCTGCGAAATGCTGCTCGAAATCCGTCAGAATCTCCCGCTGATCGGTAACGCCGCAGCGCGTCATCGCGTTTATCAAAGCCTGTATATACTGCTCCTTGTTTGTGTAGTTCATTACTCGTTTTCCCCCTTCAATAATTTGTTTATCGCCGCCGAGAAGCTGAACCACTCGGCTTCCTGTTCTTCCTTCTGCGCTCTGCCCATGTCGGTTATGCTGTAATACTTCCGCGGCGGACCCTCCTGCGATTCCACAATGTACGAATCTATGCTGCGGTTATCTTTAAGCCGCTTCAGCAGCGGATATATCGTTCCCTCCGTAACCTGCATGCAGTCAGAAATCCTGTTCACAAGCTCGTATCCGTAGCAGTCGCTGCGCGACAGCAGTGACAAAACGCAAAGCTCCAGAGTTCCTCGTTTCAGCTGTGACTTCATCGGACGCTCCTTTCTTTTTCAGGTATGCTGCTATCACAAAGTACTTGGCAACACATAGTACCTTGCGTTGTATTTATTATAGCACAGTGTACTATGCAATACAAGGTACTATGTGTACAAAAGTTGCGGGGAGTTTTTGATGATTTATTGTGCAGTGTGTACAGAACGGGGGAGAAAGCGGTAGCGGCGGGCTGCTGCTGCGCTGTTTTCCTCCCACTTTCTGCTGCCCAATGGGGCGCGGCACGCGCCGTTGTCCACGGCGAAGCCGTGGACAACGGCAAGGGCGGCAAAAGCCCCCCTTGCAGCCGCATTGCGCGAAGCGCAATGCGGCGCGCGTGCCGCGCCCCGCCGATTTCGCCGGACATCGCCGAAACAGGGG
>Ga0129309_1000221_pt1 | contig 50755 bp, 40 predicted proteins | sample L1105metagenome_FD_94439 | JGI IMG/M metagenome (GOLD analysis project Ga0129309, IMG submission 94439) | Ring-tailed lemur group fecal microbial communities from Wisconsin, USA - L1105 metagenome | ecosystem: Host-associated > Mammals > Digestive system > Large intestine > Fecal | place: USA...
GAGATGATAGCTCTTAGGCAGAGGGAGACAAAGCGCGCCGGGCGGATTTTAGCCCTACAAGGGCAAAATCCGGGACAACTTGAGCTTCGAACTCATTCGGAGTTCGGAGCGAATTTGTCCGTACCCCCGGGGGGCTTTGCCTTCCTCTGGCTTAGAGCTATCCCTCGAAGAAGCAGTCCAGCCGGATATCATTCTCTCCGGCTCCGCCCTGCGAAAACAAAACCACAGTATATCCTTCTCCATCCAGCGATGCCGGCGACGTGTTTGGAAGCTTACGGCATATCTGCCGGGAAGAGTCCATTCATAACCGTATGATTCAGATAGGAATGAAACGACTCATAATCTTCTGGAGACAAGGTGCCGGGGGAAGACATGATTACCAGCTCATGTCCGGTATTTCCTTTGTGATACGGCGGGTGTACATGTGAAAATGCATTCTCTTTAAAACCGCACCGCTCATAGAACGACTTTCGGTGGATTGAAATATCATCCGAGGGCGGATCGATTTCCAGAATTATGGTTTTCTCCTTTTTCCCCAACCATTCCAAGGCCCTCTGGCCATATCTTCGGTTTCGCATCTTTGGATTGATGCAGAAATGCTCTACATAAATAAAGTTCTCTGTTTCCCAGTACAAGATGACTCCGGCAAAATCGTTTCCGTCATAAATCAAGTCAAAATGGTATTGACTGCATTCCAGAATTTTTTTCTGAGATGCCTCTTCCCTCTGCTCATGGGCGGGGAAGCTCATGGCATATAAGGCCATTGCGGCTGGATACATGGCATCTGCAGCCGAGGTCAGTCTCTTGAAATTTAGTTTTATCCTTTCTTTATCCGGCAGGACGGCTTTAAGGAAGGCATCTTTGTTTTCTGTTTTCAGCCAGTTCATATTCTGTGCTTTTTTAAACGGCATTTTTCCTCCGAAGGATTTTATGCAATCCGCATGCATGAGCAGTTCCTTCGGAATGTTTTTTTCGACTGCATTCTGAAATGTTTCAGTTTCGCAATTGCAGTAATAGAAAGAAACCGATTTAGTAAGCAGTACATTTTTATATTGCTGGATAAACTTTGCAGCCGGTTTGTAGATTTTACCGAACCGGATGCCGGAGCCGACTATAATCGTGTCAAATAATTCGGGATTGGGGATGGCATGCCTGAGATCACATACAGTGCAGTCCGTCAGCTCCTTTGCCAGCAGTTCGGCACATTCCCGGGCGGCGCCTGACTTGGTTGCATAGAGGAGTAGTGTTTTCATCTGTCGTATTCCTTTCTTGACTCGCTTGTGAACATATCTAAACTGTGTTCAATGTATAATAAAAAACAGGCTTTGTCAATGGCCGTCTGAACTGTTAACCAGTAGTATTCCGGCTCACAATAAAACCGGGAACCGTACATAGCATAGTCTTTATTTCTTTTTCTGAAAAACCTTGTGCCAAAAGGGTTTCTATAAAACAAAGCATTCCTTCCACGGGATGTTCAAACCCGGCCTGTCCCCGATCGGTGGACAGATATACGTGATTAACGCCCGAATTTCTGATATTAGATGCCATTTCTTCAGCAGAAACAGAGCCTTCGGCAATGTTCAGCCAGTTTTTTTCGATCAGGACTCCGGTATCGGCCAGTTCTTTTTGAATTGCCCCGCTGGATTTGGTGCGATTCCATTCAGGATGTGTTAATATCATATTGACACCATGCTTTCGTCCTGTTTTGCACAGTAAATAGGCCTCTTTCGTATCAAGATGGCCCGTGGCGAGACAGGCGCCGTATTTCTTTATAATATCAAAGATTTCGAATATCTCTTTTTTCATCTCTCTGTTCTCATTAAAAATTGAGATACCGGGGCGTTGGAAAAAATCTCCCGGCATATCGCCGAATTTCAGGCAGTTTTCAGAATCTCTGGTGGGCATCCAGATGATGACAGCTCCCATTTTCAGGGAGTTTTCTACGGCATAGGGATTGAGACCGCCGACAGGTTGGTTAAGAGCCAGGCCGCCAAATGCCTTTGCGGCGCTGTTACTGTGCAGATTCACCAGAGCTGCCCTGGCCGCCGTACATCCGTAATGCGCCTTAATCAGGACACCCGCCATGCCCGCCTCTCCGGCCTCACGGACGAGATCAAAATCGTCTAATGCCCGGTGAAAAGCAGAGGGTTCGGTATGTGTGTGGAGATCATAACCCCCTTTAATCAGCTCTTTTGCAATTTGGCGATATGATTCCGAAATAAAGTGTATTTGTTTCATAAAACCTCCAATAAGAATAAAAATACCGTTTTTGAGATAAGGATATAGTAACACCTTTAAAAGGAATAGTAAATACTGTGTTTTAAAAACGGAATAAAAATGCTTTTTAAATGGTATTGTTATGCTTTTATTGATTATGGCGATAGAATGACGTTGCAAGAGAGCGGGAATAGGAGACAGACGGGGGATATTCCAAGGCGATAAGATGATTGGCCGCGTCGATTCGAACCGAAAAATAAAAGGCCCGTTATTTGGGCCTTTAGTATGGTAGATAAACTTATATTTTCTGATTTTTATGGGCTGAAAATCTTTGTAAAATCGTAATTACCTTCCTCCCTATTAAGACGGCGGCCTGTTCACGCGGCGCACAGCGTGTCGGCCCGTCATGAAAGAGATTACCGCATAAAGACATCGGCTTTATCAAGTTCTGATTCCAGTTCCTCAAGTATTTTCATGGAATCGGGGCCGAGCCGGCGGGCCAGTTCGGCAGTGAGGGCCTCTGCTATAAACATAAGCGGAAGAATACCGCAGCCGCTGTTGACAGAGTTTGTATCGATAACAATATCGGCATAGCGGGCAATCGGATTCAGGGACGTGTTTGTAACTAGAATGATTGGCACGTGGCGATCGCGGCAGATGGCAGATACGTCAATTGTCCGTTTGGTACAGGGCCAGGCCGAAAAAATGATAATAATATCTTCCTCCGCACTCAGGCGGAATATTTTATCATACAAGAATTCGCTTTCGTTGCTGAGCTGCCTGACATGAGGATAGAAGCGGTCGATGGCCGATTCCAGGTACAGGGATACAGTACGCGAGGAGCGAAGTCCCAGCAGATTGATTCGGGATGCCTCCATCATCAGGGTAATAGCCTTGTCAAGCTGCTCGATATTTTTCGGCGTAATGAAATTTTCAACCGTATGAGTGGTGTCATACCAGAGCGCATGCAGGATATCTGAATCAGAGTTGCTGGAAGCTTTCTGAAAACTGTTCTTAATTCCAATGTAAGACGAGGCATTGTTCTTCAGGGATACATTGAGTAAAGCGCGGCGGAAATCGCTGTAGCTGTCATAATGCAGCGTTTTAACAAGACGCATAACGGTAGTTGCTCCGACTCCGGAACGTTCCGCCAGTTCGGCTACGGTCATCATACCGGCTTCCACATAATTCAAAACAATAAAATTACAAAGTGTTCTCTGCTTTTTGGGCAGTACATCTTTTATCTGGGTGATAGTATCGAGAATGTTATTTTCCATAAACAACGTCTCCTTTTCATTCATTAAGTCGTTATAGTTAGATTTTCAGACCGCAATGCGGCTATTGGGCAGCTCGTCATGCCTTAAACAGTAATGTTATGTTTATTATACGGCAGCCGGAAATTCGTGTCAAATAATTATAAAACAAAAAGAAATTAATAGAATTATAAAAAGGCATATTTGAACCTTTTTGTTGTAAAATTGAACAAAAACAGCCGAGTATAATTGGTGAAAAGGATGAAAAAGGAATATTGCGATGATAAAAGGTTGAAATATACCGAAAAAAGATGTATAGTGACATTGCGACAGGGATATAGAGAAAAACAAGGAATAAATTTAGTATTTAAACAAAAAGGAGAGATATGTTATGAAAACAAGGGAAGTAGTATTTTACAGTGAAGGTGACAAGATGGCAGGAACGGTATATCTTCCGGATGATTATAAGGATGGGGAGAAACGGCCGTGTATTATTGCAAACTCTGGATGGACAGGACTTAACATGGTATATCCCGCCTTGTTCTCCAGGGCGATGACTGCGAAAGGGTATGTATGCATGGGTTTTGATTACCGTGGATTTAAGCCCAGCGAGGGAAGAGAAAAATATACCACACTGGAGAGGGAAGTGGAAGATGTGGCGGCAGCGGTGAATTTCATGAAAGCGCAGCCTGAGATTGATCCGCAGAGAATTGGTTTAATCGGCTGGGGCGTAGGCGGAGCCGTATGTGTGGAGGTCACGGCAAGAGAGGATGCGGTAAAGGCGGTTGCCACACTTAATTCCTTTGTTGACGGCGTGCGCTGGATGCGTATGGGAATGGGAAATGATAAGTACCATAAAATGCTGAGAGCTCTGGAGGACGATAAAATTAAACGTGCCACAACAGGCGATCCGGTGCTGAGACATCCCTATGAGTTTTATCCGAATATTGACGAGAGCGGTGATTTCTATGTTGATCAGACGCTGAAGAGAATTGACGGCGGTGTTTCAGAAAAGGCCAATCAGACGACAGGCGAAGAATTCCCGACCCCAATGTCCAGCGTTTACGCAGAGTCTTTCCTCCGGTTTAATATCGAAGCCACGCTTCCGAAACTGGCTCCAAAAGCCGTGTTTGTTGGCCATGGCAGATATAATGAACTCCATGACAAAATAGAGGCGGAGGAGGCATACCGCCTTGCAAAGGAACCGAAAGAGCTTTATTATGTAGAAGGTAAACATAACGAGTGGATGTTCGACGGAGATCCGAAGTTTGAGGCTCTTGCGGATGCAATGGGAGAGTTTTTTAATAAATATCTGTAAGTTCAGGGGGGCAAGTAGCAGTTCATGCTGTCTGAACTGTTACGATTGTAATTTATGCCATCAGACGGGCGGTGAAAAGTCGGTAAACGGGCCATTTTCACCGCCAAACGGGAGTCTTTTTGACAGCAGAAAGGGGATAAGGGTGAGGAAATATAAATTGGGATTAATCCAAATGGATCTCGCTTTTTTAGATAAGGAAGCAAATCTCAGGAAGGCGTCTGAGATGGTCAGGGAAGCCGCTGCAAACGGCGCTTCACTGATTTGCCTGCCGGAAGCATTTAATACGGGATATCTGGGAAGTGACATCCCGGCCATGAAGAAAATGGCGGAGCCATTGGACGGCGAATCGGTTACGGTTATGAGGAAACTGGCGGCGGAGCTGTCGGTTTATCTGGTTGCCCCGATTATTTATGCGGCAGCAAACGGTGAGGCTGAAAATACGGCAGTGTTGATTAATGATGAGGGAGAGATAGAAGGAACTTATTCCAAATCCCACCCGGTGGGGGATGAACGGACTTATTTCCAGAGAGGAAACGAGTATCCGGTATGGAATACAAAGCTTGGAAAGATAGGTATTGTAATTTGTTATGACGTATGCTTTCCTGAGACGAGCCGTATTCTGGCGCTTCGCGGCGCCGAGCTGATGCTGGTACCGTCTGCATGGAGGGCGAGCCATTATTTTAAAGAATGGTGGGATTTAAATCTTGCCTGCCGCGCTCTTGATAATCTGCTTTATGTGGCGGCGGTTAACCGCTGCGGACAGAGCGGGGAGGAAATTTTTGCGGGCAAAAGTCAGGTTATCAGTCCAATCGGGGAAGTACTGGCAGCTTTTGATGTTGAGGAGGAAGGAATTTTATATCAGGAAATTGACTTGGAGAGAGTTGCAAAGGAACGGGAATTTAATACCGTACTGACCGACCGGCATCCGGAAGATTATAAAATTCTGTCAGATAGATAAATGTTACTGTTCACAGTAACTGAGAAATGGTCAAGACAACAAAGGAGGAGGAAGTTTCATGGAAAAGAATAAGAACGGTAACATGCAGCTGCGGAAAATGACATTTTTCCCGCCGTTTATATTGCTGCTGCTGATTGTTGTTGTCAGCCTTATCAGCAAAGATACATTTTTAAACCTGATCAATAATATCAATAACTGGATTATTGCAAACGTAGGATGGGTCTTCAGTATTATCGCGGTGGGCACAGTTCTCGTAGCTATTGCGGCCGCATTTTCTAAATTTGGAAATGTCAGAATCGGAGGTGAGGATGCAAAACCGGAAATCTCCACATTCTCATGGTTTACGATTGCCCTTACAACGACTATGGCGGCGGGCGTCCTTTTCTGGGGACCTGCGGAGCCGATTGCCCATCTGAGCGCTCCTCCCACGGAGCTGACAGGAATTCTTCCGATGAGCAATGAAGCGCTTAAGTTTTCCATGGAGACGATGTTTTTGCACTGGACGTTTATTCCATACGCAATTTATACGGTTCCGGCGGTTGTCTTCGGTTTTATGTATTATAATGCAAAGAGGCCGTTTTCCATCACCTCCGAAATGGCTCCGGTGCTTGGAAAATATGCGGACAATAAAAACACCTCTAAAATTATCGATGCCATGACCCTGTTCTGCATCGGAGCGGGCATGGCAGGTTCCCTGGGACAGGGAATCATGAATATGTCAGGCGGTATTGCGGAATTGACCGGAATACCAAGCAATGCATCCATGTGGATGATTGTGGCCATTGTTATCGCAGCCATCTTTATTGCTACGGCAGTTTCCGGACTTCAGAAGGGCATTAAATTATGTGCCGACATCAATGTCTACGGCTATGTTGTTTTCCTTCTTTTCCTCCTGTTTTTCGGTGCAACTGCATTTGTATTCAATCTGGGAACAGAGGCTTTCGGCGGATTTGTTGCAAACTTCTTTGAAAAATCCCTGTTGACAGGAGCCTCCGCCGACAGCCAGTGGCCGCAGTGGTGGACCACCTTTTACTGGGCGAGCTGGATGGCGTGGGCGCCGACATCGGGAGCTTTCATGGGACGGATTGCCTATGGAAGAACAGTTAAACAGACGCTGGGATTATATGTGGGCGTATGTGCAATGGTAAGCGCTCTGTGGATGATTCTTGTAGGAGGAAACTCCCTGTTTGCCCAGATTAGCGGAGCGGTTGATCTGGTTGGCGTATATAATAACGTAGGTGTGGAGGCAGTTCCTTATTCAATGCTGAGAAGCATGCCGTTCTCACAGGTGATTATTCCGCTGTTCCTGCTTCTTATCTTTCTGTCGGTTGTCACTGCCTGCAATTCAAATATGACTGCAATGGCCGGTATTTCCACACAGGGAATCACGCCTGACAGCCCGGAAGCCCCTGCCTGGTTAAAAATCGCCTGGGGCGTTATCGTTATGACGCTTGCCTACATTATGATAGCCACGGTTGGCGTTAACGGAGTTAAGATCATTGCCAATTTCGGCGGCATGTTTGCGGGGATCATTATGCTTGGAACGACAATCAGCTGCGCGATTCTGATATTTAATCATAAGAAATATGATAAGACATTAAAGGATGGGGAGGATGTTCTTACTGATTTGCAGTAAAAACAGCAGTCCGGTACATGCCATCTGGTATGCATCGGACTGCTGTTTATATTGGTGGCGGTGACCTGTGCGCAGAGCGTGCAGGTTATCGTTCTGCCATTATGTCCTCCGGCCGTCCCGCCCGCATCCACCTCAATGTTTAAAAATAATCAAAAACAAACTGGAGTTATCCGTCTCATCTATCTCATAACGGCACCCGGATGCCTCTCCCAGGGAGATGAAATCCTGTCTGGAGAAAGTGTCGGCACGGAAGCCGTCCTTGCAGATGATGACGCCGTCCTTTGTTTTTTCTTCATCCACTTCGCCTAGCAGGCCTTTACGGGCCTGTTCCCGGAACCAGTCCAGGCGGGTTTCCCAGATTTTATCACTGTATGTACTGAAGTACGCCGTGCCTCCCGGCTTCAGTGCGTTCAGGCAGCCCCGGATCAGTTCGCCGGGATTCCCCTTAACGGCCGACAGTCCGTTCTGAAGGCAGATTACCACGTCAAACTCACCGTCAAAAGTGAGACTGTGAGCGTCCATTGTCAGCAGACGGCAGTTGGTGCAGCCTTTCAGGTATTCTTTTCCGAGCTGGACGGAATTATCTGAAATATCAATGCCTGTGACGGCGGCAGCGGCCGGAGAGAGTTCCTTCATGATGCGTCCGTATCCTGCTCCAATTTCAAGGATGTGTTCATTGCCGGTCAGAGCTTTTTTTACGTAGTCAATTTCTGCCTGAAGATATTGCCGGATTCTTGGAAGTTCGGTCTGATATACCTGGTAGAGTCCATTTGCATTTAAATTATCCTGATAATAGTTGCTCATATACCTCCTCCTTTTTTCTATAAAGATAGGTGAAATACTGGCCCTCCGGTTTCTGATTTAATTGTATGTTAGGAGCAGTAGGTAAGTCAAACAAAATATCAAATAATCGCAACAAGCACATTTTTACTTTGTCAAACGCATATCTCATAAACGGGAAGACATCATGCCTGCTGCAGGGTAAGCGTCACAACAAACCGGCTGCCGCCGCCCGGATTATCGTGGACGGCCAGAGTTCCGCCGTGCATCTCTGTCAGCTCTTTTGCAATGCTGAGTCCCAGTCCAAAATGCTTTTTATCTTTTCTTGAGGCATCTCCCCGGTAAAAACGGTCAAAAATTCTCTGCTTCATCTCATCGGGCACCCCTTTTCCGGTGTCGGCAACTTCAATTACGGTTCTGAAATAACCGGCGCTGATCCGCCTGCTGCCTTCTTTTTTATACATTTTCAGCCGTACTTCCTTTCCGGCCGGAGTATAGGAGATGGCATTGTCGAGGAGAATCGTGATAACCTGCTCCAGTCTCTGCCGGTCGGCAAGAAGCGGAGGGAACGGTTCCTTTGGAAGCTCCAGTATGAGGTTTATATTTTTTTCCCTGCAAAGCGGGAGGAAAGCTTCATAGGCTTCAATCAGAAGCGTATCCGGTTCAGTCTGTGTGTAGTGAAGTTCCCAGTTTCCGGCGTCGGAGGACGCCAGAAGCAGCATATCCCCCACTAGTCTCGCCATTCTGCGGCATTCCCTGTCGGAATTTTTTATGAGCTGTCTCAGTGTGACCGTTTGATTCTGATTGCCTGTTTCCCCGGGAAGTTCACTTTCCAGCGCAGAGAGACTGGAGCGGATGACGGCCAGAGGGGAACGCAGTTCATGTGAGGCGGCTGCGACAAATTCATTCTGCTTCCGGATTCCATCCCTTGCAGGCTGAAGCGCCCGCCCGGTCAGAAACCAGCTGATAACCAGGATGCCGAGAATTCCGGCCGCTCCGGTCAGGACAAAGAGTGAAAGACCCTGGCGCAGCAGGACGGATCGCGGTGTAATATAGGAGAGCAGCAGAAGGCTTTTAGCGCCCTTCGCTGTGGGCAGCACCATAACACGCCCGTAATACCAATCGCCTTTGCGGCCCTGGATGCGGAGCAGGCTGGTCTGGCTGGCGGAGGACGAGACAGGCGGGCGTGTGGGATCCACACCTTCCTGTCCGGCCGCAGTGACTGCCGCTTTTATAAGCTGTTCTCTCTCAGTCGGAGGCGTCCATGCGCCGGAGAAGAAGAGGGGCGAACTATTCTCTTCTATATAAATAACGGCCTGGTTTGTGACTTCCATCTGCGCCAGATAAGCGTCGCTGATGAAGGAGTAGGACTGCAGGCGGGAGCTGACCGAGAACCAGAGGTTATGGAAGTCAGTCTCCTGCTGCTGCTCCCTGATCGAAATATTGCGGTAAGAAATAAAGGCCAGAAGTATGATAAGTATACTGCCGGTAAGGACAGTGTAGAGTATTGTCAACTGTTTTTGTACCTTCTTAAACATGGTTATCCTTTCATAGCGATTTGATTGAGTCGATGAGGACGCCACCGGAACGGCCGGCGGACGGGAGGATTGGTATATGAGTCTTTGGTCCCGGCTTGAAGATTGTCGTGAAAGGGGAATCCGGTCAGAATGAATTCCTTCGGGGACCGCTTGCGCTCTTTGGAGTGCGAAGCAGTGCTAAGCTCGTGAAGGACCTCGCTAAGCACTGTCGGACTCCTATGTCCCCTGCGGAATTGATTCCGCCTCCTTCCCCCCGGGAAGATGATCGGCGGGACCAAAGACTCAGATCCAGGTTATCGCGCTGTCCGCTGTCCGTTCCGGCGGCTGATTGTCCTCTTGCCTCAAGGGGGTGAGGAACTTGTCGCAGCCACTACGTTCATCCGGTCAGGTCCCAGATTGTCAAGTCAAGTAATATCTGGTGGCCGCGACAAGGCCCCCCATCACCACTTAAAGCGTGAGACACTCAGCCGCCGCAGGCCAGCGGACGGGGCCGATATCCTTGGCGGAGTCGTTGGTCCCGCCGATCCTCTTCCCGGAGGAATTCATTCTGACCGGATTCCCCCATCACGACAATCCTCAAGCCGGGACCAAAGACTCATATACCCAATCCCACCCCCCGTCCGCCGGCCGTTCCGGCAGCGTCCTTACCTGCTTAATTATTTTTTTCCAATCGGTAGCCAACTCCATGAACCGTAGTGATTTTGACGGGAGCATTCAGCGTGCGCAGCCTCCGGCGCAGGAAGTAAATGTAATTGTCGAGATTTCCATCCTCCACTTCGCTGGAGGCCCCCCATACATAGCCCAGAATTACTTCGCGGTTCAGTGTCCTGCCGGGATTTCTGAAAAAATATTCCAGGAGGGAGGATTCTTTTTTGGAGAGGGAGACAGATGCATTCTGATACCGCAGTTCTCTGTGCTCCGGCAAAAAAACGAGATCCTCAAAGGTGAGGGTACACTCTTCCTCAATACGTCCCAGCCTTCTTGTGACAGCCCGTATTCTGGCCAGCAGCTCTTCTATAGCGTAGGGTTTTGCAATGTAATCGTCGGCTCCGGCGTCAAGTCCGTTAATCCGGTCATTTAATCCGTCTAGCGCAGTGGAAAAGATGGCCGGTGTCTGGATTTTACGCCTTCTCAGTGCCTGTAAAAGAGTAAGGCCGTCCATTTCCGGCAGCATCCGGTCGATAATCAGGCAGTCATATGCGCCGGAGCAGGCATAGAGAAAGCCGTCGGTTCCCGTATGACAGATTTCCGTGTCATATCCGGCTTTCGTCAGCGACATCTGAATTGTTTTACATAAGACTTCATCATCTTCTATCAATAATATTTTCATATTCCCATCCTGTTCCTGTATCTAAATGTGAAAAAATGTGTTCTGTATTTCGAAACTTTACCTTATCATTAAGTTTAGCACACAAATCTCTAAAAAATCTAAAAAATAAAAGGAGTTTTTTCCAGTTTTTTTAGAGAATCAGATTGTAAAATAAAGATATAACATATGCAGACCAAATCAGGAGGAGATTTATGAAAAACAGCATAGTTCAATACGCGATAAATAAAAAAAGAAAACAAGTCGGGAAACGGGGAAGAATGTTTACCGCAGCGGCCGGAGCGCTCATGTTGGGCGCTATGTCGTTACTGACGGCCTGCAGCAGCGGCACATCATCCGGGACACAGTCCGGCACCGGAGCAGCGTCCCAGTCCGCGGAGAGCGGAGCGCCGGGAGGTCAGGCGGCCAAAGGCCGTTACATGGAAGAAGAGATTGCGCTTCCTGAAGAAATTGCAGAGAACGGTTATGTGGGTGTGGTACAAAAGAAGGACAAGAGCCTGCTGTTTGCTATCCCCGATGAAGAGGGGAATGACAGATTCTACAGCTATGATGCGGCCTCCTCCTGGACAAAAGGCGAGGCTATAGCGCCGCTTGGTAATATCAGACCGGCAAAAATGTTCATGGATCAAAATGAAAAGCTTTATTTTGGGGGATTCGACCAGGAAAATTACACGTTCCATCTCTGGACGGTACAGGAAGACGGAACAGTTCAGGAACTGCTTCCGGAGGTGTTTAAAATTCAGGAAGGCCGCGGTTATGGAGTAATCCCCGATTTTATAGGAATTGGGCCAGGCGGAGAGATTTTGGTTTCAGAAAGCTCGGAGGCGAATGTCTATCTGCCTGACGGAAAGAAGAGCGTTACACTGGCCCAGGATTTTACTGGACTGGATGTCAGGATTCCGGCCTGCCTGACAGGCGATGAGTACGTGACGATGAGTAACCAGCAGCTTGTACGGTATAATATCACAACCGGAAGGATTACAGAGCGTTATAATATGCCGGAAAATGGCTCAGGCAGCAATATGATGATAGGCCAGATGCCTGTCTTTACCGATGAGGAAGGCGGCATTTATGTTGCAGATGCGACCGGACTTTACCATATCGGAAGAAACGGCACGCTTTGGGAGCAGTTAATCGACGGAAGCCTGAATTCCATGGGACGGCAGGATATGTACCTGATGAAATTTTTTCAGGGGACGGACAATGATTTTTACGGCATTTATTCGACCTCAAATTCCAGGATGAAGCTTATTCACTATTACTATGACGAGACGGTAGACACGGTGCCGCCTGAAACACTGACGGTCTACTCCCTGAAAGACAGCTATACGGTCCGCCAGGCAGCGGCCATCCTTCAGAAGAATAATCCTCAGATAAAGGTGGATTACAGGATTGCCGTAGAGGACGAGTATGGGAAGGTGACGGAAGATGTGATCCGCGCCCTCAATACGGAGCTTTTGAATGGAAAAGGCGCCGATGTCCTGATACTGGACGGACTTCCGATGGAAACATATAAAAATAAGGGTATTCTGGCGGACTTAAGCAGTCTCTTTGAGAAGGATAAGGATGATTACCTGCCCAATGTAAGGGGAGGGTTTACAGGAGAAGACGGGAAGATTTATTATATGCCGGCCCGTATCAAGGTGCCTGTGATATATGGCGGGGAGGATGCTGTCGCAGCGTTCCAGGATCCGGAACTGATGGCTGCATACGATAAAACACCGACACTTTTCGCTCCGGATATTTACGAAAATATCCTTAACATGACCGCATATACCTGTTTTAATAAATTGTTTAACGACAACGGAACCGTTGACGGCGATGCACTGACCCGCTGGCTTACCGGAGTAAAGAGCGCCGGTGAGAAGGGAAATGTGCAGGTAAGCTATGACCAGGCCGACATGGACCGTCTGAAAGTAAACAATACGGTAATACCATACGGTTTCGGCCGGCAGAGTGATTTTAATCTTGCATCAGGCAGATGTGCGGCAGCAGCCGAAATCCTCGATTCAATCGACAGCGCCATGCTCCCGTTATCAGCAGCGGAGATAAACGGCAGCAGTTTTGAATCAATTGGCGGAATCTATATTCCGAGTGTTGTGGCAGGCATCAATGCATCAACCGGAAATAAGGAGAATGCAGAAGAATTCCTCCGCGTTTTATTCGGCACAGAGGTGCAGGACGAATCACTGAGGGACGGGTTTTCCGTCAGAAGCAGCAGCCTTGACAAGTGGAGCGGTATGGAGAAATCAGTCAGTGTCTCTATGAGCATGGGCGGGGAAGGGATTGCCCTCGAGGGAGAATGGCCAAAACAGGCAGACCGCGATATGATTCTTGCGATTGTGCGCACCGTGAGCGTGCCGGCCATAGTCGAAACGCAGATTATAGACATGATTGTGGATGGTTCCAGAGATTATCTGAGTGGGAAGGGAACGATAGAAAATGCGGTTCAGACGATCGAAAGCAAGATGAAGCTTTATGTCAATGAGAGAGAGTAGTAAAAAAGCGGCAAAAACTACAGGGGCCTGGCTGTTTCTGGCCCCCAGCCTGCTGGGGGTGCTGGTATTTGTCATGATTCCGTTCGGTGATGCGCTGAGACGCTCATTTTTTGACAGCAGAGGAATAGACTTTGTAGGGCTTGGCGTCTATCGGGGTGTTCTGGCCAATCAGGCATTCCGCCTGGCGGCTGTGAATACCGTGCGGTTTATGGGGACAGCGCTGCCGCTTCTGATGGAGGTATCTTTTTTCCTGTCCCTGCTGGTTTACCAGTACAGCCGGAAAAAGAGTTTTTTTAAAACAGTCCTGGTCCTGCCGGTCGCAGTGCCGGCAGCGTCCGTTGTTCTTCTGTGGAGGATGGTATTCTGCGAACAGGGAATTATAAATGAACTGTTCGGTCTTCAGACCGACTGGATTTACGGCCCCGCTTCTTTTTCGGTGCTTATATTTGCATATTTGTGGAAAAACACCGGATATCAGATGCTCCTGTGGCTGGCGGCGCTGGGAGGGATATCGGATGAGCTTTACGAGGCGGCAGAGGTGGATGGAGCCGGCTGGCTGCAAAAGCTTCTATACATCACGATTCCCCAGGTGAGGAAGGCGGCAGGGATGATCCTGTTTTTGGCTGTGATCAACTCCTTCAAGGTATTCCGGGAGGCATATATCGTGGCCGGATCTTATCCAAACGACAGGATTTACCTGCTCCAGCATTTATTTAATCACTGGTTTTTAAATCTGGACGTGCAGAAAATGTGTGCGGCGGCAGTCCTTTTAACCATTGTAATCGGTATTTTTCTGATTCCCTTTGTCATCAGGGCGGGAGGAGATGAATAATGGTGAGAAAACAGAGGCGTTTTAAAACGCCGTCCCCGAAAAAGCTGGTGGGAGCTTTCCTGCTGGTTATCTGCCTGCTTTTTGTCCTGTTTCCGCTTCTTCTGATGGCGGCGGCGTCATTTATGCCGGAGGATGAACTGGCACGGCGGTATCTCGCTGTTCTGGAACTGGGAAGAGAGCCGGTGCTTCCGGCTCTGGTTCCTGATTTTCCGTCTTTAAAACCTTATGCGGATTTGTTTCTACGCTCACCCGGCTTCTTTGTTATGTTTTGGAATTCATGCCTGCAGGTGCTTTGCGTCCTGGCAGGACAGCTTCTGGTAGGCATGCCGGCTGCCTGGGCATTTGCGAGATATGATTTCCGGTTTAAAAAAACGATTTTTCTGCTGTATCTGATTCTTCTTGTCATGCCGTTCCAGGTAATGATGGTTCCATCCTATCTGGTCCTTGACCGTTTCAGGATACTGGACACACATCTGGCGGTTATACTGCCTGGAATATTCTCCACCTTTCCTGTCTATATCATGGAGAAATTCTTTGAATCGATCCCGAAATCATTTCTGGAGGCGGCCCGGATAGACGGGGGAGGCGAGTGGACGATATTCCTGAGGATTGGCGTTCCGATGGGATTTCCCGGAATTATGACAGCCCTGCTTCTGGATTTTTTTGAATACTGGAATGCACTGGAACAGCCGCTGACATTTTTAAAGAATAAGCAGCTTTGGCCTTTATCGCTTTATCTGCCGAATGTGACGGCGGACAATGCGTCCCTAGCCTTTGTGGCGGGGCTGGTGACAATGGCGCCTCCGGTGCTTTTGTACCTCAACGGGCAGACCTATCTGGAGGAGGGGATTGCCTCATCCGGTATCAAGGAATAGGGAACACGAAAAAAGATTAGGAGTCGGGGGAAGCCGTATGGATGAGAAAGAAAAAATGAAAAGAAATTTGTACCGCCGCCTACTGATCTGCTTTTTTGCATGCATGGTTTTTTTTACGATATTATCCAGGGTGATTGATGTTTACGAGACGGCAAAAGTCAGTATCGCCTATGCGAATCAGGGGACCGTGATGAAAACTGTGGATGGGGACTGCAGTGTGGAGGCGGGAGAAACGCAGGCAATTTCCCTGATTAAGGAACTGAACGTAGAGAAAGTCGAAGCTATGGCCGGGACAGCCGTGAAGGCCGGAGAACCACTGTTTTCTTATTCGGCAGAATCCCTGGAAGACAAGATGAGGAGGCTGCAAAAAGAGATCAAAAAAATGGAACTGGAAATCGAGGGAGAGCGTATCGGCTCAGACAGTTTTACGGGAGTGACAAGGGCAGAGGCAGCGCTCCAGTCCCTGGCAATGGCCGAAAAGGCACTGGAACGCCAGAATGGGAAGAAAGCTCAGGCGGAAGCCGAATATAATCTCAACATGGAAAAAATCAAAGAATATTATGAATTGCGGCTCGAACTGTCGGAGGACGAACTTTTAAACCAGAGCCGGAACGATTATGACCAGAGCCGGACGGACTATGAGTCGGCAAAACTGCAGCGCGATTCACAGATCCGGGAGATAAAAAGAAAGATAAAGGACACGGAAAAAAAGATAGAGAAATTGGAGAAACAGGAGGAGCCGGATGAAGACGAGTTGGAAGAACTCCGGGAACTGCTGGACCGTTATGAGGAAGATTTGGATTCCGAGGAGGAAAGCTGGGATCTTAAGATAGACCGGGCCAGGGAAGAAATGAGCGACAAGGGCGATATCTTTGATCGGGCCGGCCGCGAGGCGGACAGCGCCAAGCTGGCCTTAAAAGAGAATTATGAGTCGGCCGTTACACAGGAAGCAAAGGCCCTGGAGTCGGCCGAGGATGCAAGAATACAGGCAGAGTGGGCAGTAGAGTCGGCACGGATGGAGCTGCAGAATGCTGCGAAGGAGGATCATGCGGCTGCGCTCGGTGCGGAGCAGGCAAAGAAGCTGTCGGCGCTCAGGATTGAAGCAAAGCAGCTTGATTTGGAAGAACTGAAGGAAGAAAAAGAAGAACTGCGAATACTGATGGAAAACCAGGGCATGGTTTATGCTCCCTGCGATGGTACGGTCAGCACCGTGGAGATTGAGGCGGGAAAAGACATAGCCGGAACAGAGCGGGTTGTCCTGTCCACCGGGTTGCTGAAGCTTCGCGGAACCTTTGACAGGGAGGATGATGAAATACTGAGAACCGGCGATGAACTGCAGGTGAGGATGGCGGGAAGCGACGAAAGAATCCAGGCGTATGTCGAACAGGTAGATCTGGTCACCAGCCAGGAGACCGGTTCTTTTACTGCGAGCCTTCCGGCAGGATATGGTGTACTGGGAGAAAAGGCATATTTTGAGTGTCTGAGAAGCGGAGAGGTCTACAGGCAGGTGATTCCGGTAAAGGCTCTCAGAAAAGATGTAAACGGATATTATTGTCTTGTGCTGAGAAAACAGAAGACCATCCTGGGAGAAGAATATAAGGCGGCAAAGGTGGAGGTGGAGCTTCTGGCAGGCGGCGATACGGTGGCGGCCGTAGAAGGCCCCCTTATGGCCGAGGAACCGGTTATCACCGATAGTGACCGGGTGATCGGGGAAGGCGACCGGGTGCGCCTGATGACGGAGCTTCCGGGCAAAGGAAGCTGATACCTATACAGAAATCGGAAATGAAAGGGAGGAGAACTAAATGAAATATGGAAAAAAGATTCTGGCTGTAGTCCTCCTTCTTTTATTAGGAACAGGAATGCTGACGGCAGCAGCCGGAAGCAGAACCGGCGATGCCCAGGTCCGCACGGAGCGGGACCTTCAGCTTCAGAGTGTTACGATGGAGGAGCTGGAGGAAATAAGGGAACGGGAGAAGGGAGGGATGACAGGGCTGCTCAATATAGCAGGATGGCGGTACGGAGAGGCCGGGAATGTAAAAGAGCCGCTGTCCGGCAAAAAAGCGGGCGCAGGAACGGTTTATGTCAATGGCCCTGTTTCCCTGGCATTTCCGGCAAAAGTGTTAAGCGGTTCTTACGAATCGGTCATGGGAAAAAAGGATTGTGTCCTTACAAGAGAGCTTTCATGGTCCCTGTTCGGTTCGGTGGATACGGCGGGCTGTCAGGTTGATTTTGGAGGAAAGACGTACACCGTTACAGCCGTAATTGATAAGGAAGAAATGGTCATGTTTCTGACGGCCGACGAGGGAGCCGTGCAGAAAGCGGCTTTTTCCTTCAGTGGCAGAGAGCGGATTGATTCGAAAATGAAGGCGCTTGGATTTGAGTAGTAACAGTTCAGACAGATGAACTGTCACTTTGGGTGAACGGTTTTATTCAAAATGGTACAAAAAAGTTATGAAAAAAGAAAATCTTTGTGCACACTTTTTTGATAGAGTATGCTATTATAATACTCGTAACCCCCCCCCAATACATTATATAGTTTTTGCTACACCCCATAAGAACGAAATACCTTCTCCTTAAAGTGACCAGCTCCCCGGCTGGTCACTTTTTTTCGCTTATGGGAAAGTACGAAAAGCTCCTGATTGTCAGAACAGGATATGCATCACGACCGAAACAATTGGTATGGCAATCAGTGTCCTGATAAAAAAGATTAGGATAAGCTTACCAATCCCCAGCGGAATTTCTGACTCCATAATAGATACGGCGCTGTTGGAAAACATGATAATCTGAAGCGCAGATACGACTATTACGAAGAAGGCGGCTTCCACGGAAATGGACAGTGTGGATATGAATGTGGCGGGGATGGCTATCTCTGCCAGCCCAAGGATCATGGCTGGGGCAATTTCTGCGGCGTTGGGGACCTGGCATAATTTCAGAACAGGTATAAATGGAACCCCCAGAATATTAAACAGCGAAGTGTATTCTACCAGGAGAAAGGTGATGGAGGAGATTGCCATTATATAGGCCGAAATTTTCTGGGCAAAAACAAGCACTTCCAACAGAGCTTTTGCAAAAACCGATGAAACAGGCGTATCTTCCGCTTTTTTTAGGGCGGCCTTATATCCATGGCGGAATAAGGACAGGCTGAATTTTCTGCGTTCTTCGCCTTCCCGTTCTGTTCCGTCTATAAAGGTATCCGGCATCCCCCTCAGAGGGAAGAGACGGATGACAATTGCCGCCATGACGAAGGACAGCAAGAAAGAGGCAATGACCGGGCCGGCCGGGCCTTCTGCTCCCCGAAGGAAAAGCGCACCCTTGTGACTTCGTCATCCTCCGCGGGTTCGAGCAGCTATACATGGGCATTGATGCGGACGGAGAGTGCCAAATTCCTGAGAAGAATCCCTCAGCTGTATACGTAAAAAGACAGGAGAATCTGCTTTTGATTAAGCGGCTTCTCCTGTCTTGACTGTATCAGCAGTTTTTCTGAAATGTATGTCCCATATAATAGGATAATTCGGCGGCGCTGTGTTTAACCTGCTCCTCAAGATGATGAAGGTGGGTGTCGTCCGCCACTCTGGAGTAGGGGGCGATGATGCCGACCGATGCGGAAACCCTGCCTTCTATCCCGAAAATAGGAGCGCCGATTCCGACCGCATCGTGAACATATTCACCGTGGGATACGGCAATTCCCATCTCCCGTATTGTTTTCAGTTCGGAAGCCAGGGCGCCGCGGCTGATTTGCGGAAACGATTCCGGCCGGTCCAGAATATTGTTCAGATAATAATCGATATATTTCGGCTCCTGGTAAGCCAGGAGTACTTTGCGGATCGCGCCGCAGTGGAGATCCATCTCATATCCGAATTCCTCCACAACCTTCAGATGGTTAGGCCCGTCCATCTTATCCAGGACCAGCCCTTTGTCGCCCACCTGAATAATCAGATAGGAATCTTCCCTCGTATTATAGGAAAGATTCTTGAGAATCGGCAGTGCGGCTTCCTGAATACGGACATTGTTGGCAGCGGCCCGCCCAAGTGAAATCAATGCGGGACCCAACTGGTAGGTATGGGCATGCTCATCGCGGATCACATATTTCTTTTCGCAGAACGTCTGGAGGATTCTGTGAATCGTGCTGGGCGGAAGGCCTGTGGCTTCCGACAGCTCAGCAATGGAGTATTTATGATTTGTCTCTTTCAGAAGCTCCAGAAGTTCCATGGAGCGAAGGAGGCTCTGTATCATGTGTGCTGTTCCTCCGTCTTATTCGGTCATCTCTTCAACAGTCACGGTGGTATCGGCCGGGATGTTTTTGTCCTCCTCCACGGAAACTTCAGCTTCTTCAGGAACTGACTCCTGTTCACCGGAAGGTGTCTCTCCGGAGAGAGCGGATACTTCTTCGTCTGCCGTCACATCAGACCCTTCATCGTTGCGGCCGTCTGTTGCTTCCTCATTCTTCCTGTCAGGGGTAAGGGAAACATAATTGCGTGTTACGGTGCTGCTGTTATCGTCTGTATCTTCAAATTCATCAAAATCATCTTCAAAATCGTGGAACTCTTCATCCAGTTCTTTATGGAACGATTTGTACTGTAAGAAATAGGAGATTCCTGCCGCAGCCGCACCCGCAATAGCCGCAAATGCTAAAAATCGTCCAAAGTGTTTTTTTGCCATAATAAGACTCCTTTCTGTAATTAAGCTTATTGTAATACGGATTTACTAAAAAATAAAGGGATTCTAAGAATAAATTATAAAATATGTAATAAAATAGCGGGTGTAACACTCAGAATAAGCCGGGTATATTGCGCCAGGAAGGTATAAAGCTTTGAAAGCCCGGGCTTTGGCGTGTAGTTTTAGAGGGACGGAATCTTAATAAGAAGAAAGACTGTAACAGTTCAGACGGGGAGACTGCTGAATCTTGATTGGAGATTTAACTGAGGTGTGGGGGACGCGGCCGGAACGGACTATGTCCGGTGTGGTGAGGGGGCTGGCTGAGTCTTCCGTCCCCGTGGGTAGGTTGTCGTGGAGGGGGAATCCGGCCGGAATGAATTGCTGCGGGGACCGTTTGCACTCTTTGGAGTGCGCATCGGTGCTAAGCTCGTAAGGGAGCTCGCTAAGCACCGGAGGACTCCCCTGTCCCCTCCGCAATTGATTCCGCCTCCTTCCCCCCGTCAGGTTTTCGCCGGGGACGGAAGACTCAGGCAAAGGTTTTCGCACACCGGACATGGTCTGCTCCGGCCGCTGATTGTCTCCAACCTTAAATGGGGAGGGCCCTGCCGCGGCCACTACGTGTTGCCGCAGGCAGATATCATATCTTCCGCAATTCTTTAAAAAGGCGCATTGAAGGCATATCGTATCTCGCATACCCGGTAGCACTGAGTGTCCGCGACAAGGTCCGCCCTCCGCCCCACACTACGACAATCCTCCCCCAGGACGAAAGACTCATATACACACCTTACCAACCTGTCCGCTGGCCGTACCGGCGGCGTCCTCACCTGCTTAACGAAATGACATGATACCAGGGTCAAAAGGTTGGAAATCTGATGCAAGCTTGCTTGCATGAAGATTTTTAATCTTGGGACCCGCCAAAAACATGAGTAAGAAGCCATTTTTCGCATAAAAATGAGCGGATTGCGAATGTTTTTGAGGATTGTGAGAGCACGCAGTGCGGAGCAATCCGGTATCAAAGGGGTCAAAAGACCTTTTGACCCCAACATCATGACATTGCTGTCTGAACTGTTACGAAAGATTGTAAAAAATATATAAAGTTAGCACTCAACTATTGACAGTGCTAACAAAGCGTGGTATAACTTGTTTTGTAAATAAAAGTAACAAATTACCAAGTACATTTTGAAAAAGAAAAATAAAAACAAGACAAAACAGTAAGGAGGAGTCAGTAATGAAATTAGTGCCATTATTTGACAGAGTTGTTTTAAAACAGTTAGTTGCAGAAGAAACTACAAAATCCGGTATCGTGTTACCAGGCCAGGCAAAAGAAAAACCGCAGCAGGCTGAAGTTATCGCAGTAGGCCCAGGCGGAGTGGTAGACGGCAAAGAGATTACGATGCAGGTTAAAGTCGGCGACAAAGTTATCTATTCCAAATACTCAGGAACAGATGTGGAGCTGGAAGAAGAAAAATTTGTTGTTGTAAAACAGAACGACATCTTAGCTGTTATTGAATAAATAGTAGAAACTAAAAAGACATAATAATTTGGAGGTTGATGAACCATGGCAAAAGAAATTAAATACGGCGTTGATGCCAGAAAAGCTCTTGAATCAGGTGTAAATCAGTTAGCAGATACAGTCAGGGTAACACTCGGACCGAAAGGAAGAAACGTAGTTCTTGATAAATCCTTCGGCGCTCCGCTTATCACAAACGACGGTGTGACAATTGCAAAAGAAATCGAGCTTGCAGATGCATTCGAGAACATGGGCGCACAGCTGGTAAAAGAAGTTGCAACAAAGACCAATGATGTAGCAGGCGACGGAACAACTACGGCTACCGTACTTGCCCAGGCTATGATTAATGAAGGAATGAAAAACCTGGCAGCAGGCGCTAACCCAATCGTTTTAAGAAAGGGTATGAAGAAGGCAACGGAAAAAGCTGTTGAAGCAATCAAGGGAATGAGCAAGGCTGTAAACGGCCAGGCAGATATCGCAAGAGTTGCAGCTATTTCTTCCGCTGACGATGAAGTAGGCCAGATGGTAGCAGATGCTATGGAGAAGGTTTCCAAAGACGGCGTTATCACAATTGAAGAATCCAAGACCATGAAGACAGAGCTTGACCTGGTTGAAGGTATGCAGTTCGACAGAGGTTACATCTCCGCATATATGGCAACCGATATGGAAAAGATGGAATCCAACCTGGACGATCCGTATATCTTAATCACAGATAAAAAGATCGCCAACATTCAGGAAATCCTTCCTCTGTTAGAGCAGGTGGTACAGTCCGGCGCTAAGCTGTTAATCATCGCTGAGGATATCGAAGGCGAAGCTCTGACAACACTGATTGTCAACAAGTTAAGAGGAACCTTCACTGTAGTAGGTGTTAAAGCTCCGGGCTACGGTGACAGAAGAAAAGAGATGTTAAAGGATATCGCTATCCTTACAGGCGGTACCGTGATCTCAGAAGAACTGGGCCTTGATTTGAAAGACACAACAATGGATCAGTTAGGCCGTGCAAAATCCGTCAAAGTACAGAAAGAGAACACAATCATCGTAGACGGCTTAGGCGAGAAGAACGAAATTTCCGACAGAATTGCCCAGATTAAAGCTCAGATTGAGGAGACAACATCTGATTTCGACAGAGAGAAGCTTCAGGAGAGACTTGCAAAACTGTCCGGCGGAGTTGCTGTAATCCGCGTCGGCGCAGCTACGGAGACAGAGATGAAAGAAGCAAAACTCCGTATGGAAGACGCTTTATCCGCAGCTAAGGCAGCAGTGGAGGAAGGTATCATCGCAGGCGGCGGTTCCGCATATATCCATGCGGCAGCCGAGGTTGAGAAGGTTGTTTCCGAGCTTGACGGAGATGAGAAGACAGGCGGACGCATCATTCTGAAAGCACTTGAGTCCCCACTGTTCCACATTGCGGCAAACGCCGGACTGGAAGGCTCCGTAATTATTAATAAAGTAAAAGAATCTCCGGTTGGAGTTGGATTTGACGCATATAAAGAAGAGTATGTGGATATGATGGAGGCAGGTATCCTGGATCCGACCAAGGTAACCATCAGCGCTCTCCAGAACGCAACAAGCGTAGCGTCCACACTGCTCACTACAGAAACAGTTGTAGCTAACATTAAAGAAGAAACACCAGCTATGCCGGCAGGCGGCGGAATGGGAATGATGTAATTCACAGGTACCATCCGTTGTAACAACAGCAGGTAATATAAAGGGAATGCAGAAAGCGGAGGCTTAAACGTCTCACCTTCTGCATTCCTTTTTTGATTGATGACGGTGACCTGTGCGCGAAGCGTGCAGGTTATCGTTTATAGAAGCAGCAGATAATTTAATGTATAAACGTATAACATATGAAACTATAACATCCTTATGGGAGGATATTCCCGGCTATGAACCCGGCGCAGCTGTGAAGCGGCTCCAGCGCTGTATCCAGGACGGACATAATCACAGAGCTGGAGGCGATTATGCTGACGGTGCCGAACAGTGTATTGTCCTCTTTCAAAATAGGAACGGCAACACAGCTGATACCCAGGCCTATTTCTTCAAATTCTGTGGAATACCCTTTTTGATCAATCGTATCAAGCTCCGCTTCCAGGGCCTCACGGGTTAATATGGTGTTTGCCGTATAAGGGAAAAATTCCATCCGTGAGAGATAATACTCCCGGAGAGGCTCATCGATGTATTTTAAAAACAGTTTACCGGAGGCAGTGGCATTGAGGTCAAAGGTAAGATTGATCCGGCTGTTCAAAATGTAATGGGAGTGATCGGGGCTTATATTTTCAATGGTAAATATATTATTATTTGTGATAACCTGCAGCAGGGCCGAGACCTGGAACCGGTTGGCAATATCTTTGAGACGCGGGGCGGCCAGGGTTCTCAGCCGTTTTATATTATTTCCTGTCGCAAGATCCGCTTTTGTAATATAAACCAGCCCAAGGCAATATGTATTTTTTTCGGCGTTGCAGGCCAGATAGCCGTTGGCTACCAGTGTATTGACAATTCCTCTGGTGGTATTAATATGAAGTTTAACTTTTTCGCTGATTTGCGGCAGCGATAATTCGGTATTGTCGTTATTGAAGCAGTCGATAATATTAAACGCCCTCTGGATTGACTGTATCAGGCGCACTTCTTTTTCCATATGTAAAAATCCTCCCAAAATGTACTGTATTCAATCTTACATGAAATTCCGGTAAAAAGCAATCGCCCTGATTTAATTAAGCAGGTGAGGACGCCGCCGGTACGGCCAGCGGACGGGATGATGGGGGGGATATGAGTCTTCCGCCCCCGTGGGAGGTTGGTCGTGGAGGGGGAATCCGGCCGGAATGAATTGCTGCGGGGACCGTTTGCACTCTTTGGAGTGCGCATCGGAATGCTAAGCTCGTGAGGACCTCGCTAAGCACCGGCGGACTCCCATGTCCCCTCCGCAATTGATTCCGCCTACTTCCCCGGGTCAGTTTTTCGCCGGGGACGGAAGACTCAGGCGGAGGTTTTCGCGACACCGGACATGGTCCGTTTCGGCCGCTGATTGTCTCCAACCTTAAATGGGGAGGGCCCTGTCGCGGCCACTACGTGTTTCCGCAGGCAGATATCAAATCTAGCGCCTTTCATAAAGGCGCAATGAAGGCATATTCCCGTCGATAACCTTCCGGGAGAAGGAGATACTGCCGACATCTTCCGGCGGAGAAGGAGAGAATGCTATCCCTCGAAGGAGCAGTCCAGCCGGATAGCATTCTTTCCGGCTCCGCACTGCGAAAACAAAGCTATAGTATCTCCTTCTCCTGCCAGCAATGCCACTTCCCCCGGGACGAAAGACTCATAAACCCACCCCACCACCCCGTCCGCTGGCCGTCCCGGCGGCGTCCTCACCTGCTTAACTACAAAGAAAGCGATTGACAAGTTGGGAAAAAGATAATAAAATTATATTATAGTTTAAAAAACGATAATATAGTGAAAATGAGAGAAATGAGAGAGGAGAGAGGAATGGATCAAAAAGTTTACGATGCGTATCTGTCAATATTAAAAGCAGAACTGGTACCTGCCCTGGGCTGTACGGAACCTATCACAATCGCATATGCCTCAGCCATTGCCAGAGAGTGCCTGGGCGCTTTTCCGGATGTGATACAAATCAAGGCCAGCGGTAATATTATTAAGAATGTAAAAAGCGTTGTGGTACCCGGGACGAACGGCATGAAGGGAATAGAAGCGGCGGTTGCCGCCGGACTGATTGGCGGAAAATCAGAGAAAAAGCTGGAGGTGATCAGCGAAGTCACGGAAGAGGAAAAAGAGCAGATACGCGATCTCGTGGAGAAAGAGATAATCGAGGTGGGGATTGCCGGCTCGGATCTGCTGCTCGATGTCCAGGTTCAGCTTAAGAAAGGGGACGATTCCGTTTTCGTCCGGATCGCGAATGCCCACACGAATGTAGTTCTGGTTGAAAAGAACGGAGTGCGCCTGTTTGAGAAAGCGATGGACTGCGGAGGGGACGACGCGGGCCTGAGTCAGGAAAAAAAGCTTCTGTCTGTGGAAGGTATCCTGGAATTTGCAGACCAGGTAAAGCTGGAGGACATAGAAGATGTGATTTCCCGTCAAATCGCTTATAATACGGCAATTGCCGACGAGGGGCTTGCCCATAATTACGGTGCGAATATTGGGAAGGTGCTGCTTAAGGCATACGGGGAGCAGGATGTGCGCGTCCGCGCAAAAGCAAGGGCTGCGGCAGGCTCCGATGCCAGGATGAGCGGATGCGAGCTGCCCGTTATCATCAATTCAGGAAGCGGAAACCAGGGAATAACAGCTTCTGTCCCCGTCATTGAATATGCAAAGGAGTTAAAGTGCGGGGAGGAAAAGATGTACCGGGCGCTGGTTTTATCAAATCTGATAGCGATTCATCAGAAGACGGGAATCGGCCCTTTGTCGGCTTACTGCGGAGCGGTCAGCGCAGGCTGTGCCAGCGGGGCGGCCATTGCCTATTTAAACGGCGGGGATTTGAGGACGATCTCCCATACGATAGTGAACTGTCTTGCGATCGCTTCGGGAATTGTCTGTGACGGAGCGAAGGCGTCCTGTGCGGCAAAGATCGGAATGTCGGTGGAGGCCGGACTGCTGGGGTATCTGATGATTGAACAGGATCAGCAGTTCCGGGCCGGGGACGGAATCGTCAAAAAAGGCGTGGAGGAGACGATACGTTCGGTCGGCCGTCTTGGCAAAGACGGTATGAGGGAAACCGACCGGGAAATTTTAGAGATAATGATAGGAAAATAAAGTCTGGATAAAGAGTAAATAAAGACGAAAGAAAGGAGACGCACAGCTTGGAAAACTACGGCACGAACAGAATGGGCGGCGGGCACAAACTGCTGCAGGACAGGCTCAAAACGGAGATTGAGACATTAAAGGGCATTTCGGAGCCATGCCGGTGCGGTACCACACGCCAGAGCTACTCGGCAGCATATAAGGAGGGGACGGCTTACATAAAAGGAGTGATGGAGGACTGCGGCCTGACGGTCCACGAAGACGGAGTGGGAAATGTCATCGGCACTTTGACGGGAACGGAGCCGGGACTGGCGAAAATTCTCTCCGGTTCCCATCTGGATACGGTCAGATGCGCGGGGGCCTTTGACGGGATTGCGGGAGTCGTATGCGCCGCTGAAGCGGCCAGATTGGTCAGAGAGAGCGGCATGCCTCTGCGCCACACCTTCCAGGTTCTGGGTATGATTGGGGAGGAAGGCACACGGTTTGGAAAAGCGCTTTTGGGAAGCCAGTTTATAGCCGGGATTTATGGAGAAGAACAGCTCGATGAATTTATCGGTATAGAAGACAAAAAAACAATGCGCCAGGCCATGAAGGAATACGGGCTGAGCGGAGATCTTAAGGGGGTATCCAGGAAAGAAGATGCGGTCAAAGCATTTCTGGAAATACACGGTGAGCAGGGGCCCGTTCTGGAGCAGGAGGAAAAACAGATTGGCGTTGTGGATACCATCGTCGGGCTGTCGTGGCTTGTTGTCAAAGTGAAGGGACAGGCCGGGCACAGCGGAACGGTTCCGATGAACCTTAGAAGAGATGCGGGAACCGGCGCATTTCACCTGATCTGCCGGATTCACGATTATGTATGTGATACGTATTCGGGCAGAGCGACATTGACGGCGGGGCAGGTATCGCTTTTGCCGGGGAGCATGAACAGTATTCCGGGAGAGTGTGAATTTTCTCTCGATATCCGCTCAGGGGAAGAAGAAATACTCAGGGATATTCTGGAACATCTCACAGAATTTGCCGGAGAGGTCCGGGAGAAATATGCCCTCGATGTTGAAGTGCGGGAGCTGACCAGAAAAGAACCTGTAAAAATGAATGCAGCTCTGGCCGGAGGGATTGAAGACGTCTGTAAGGAACTGGGGTTTACGAGCATGAGGCTGAACAGCGGCGCAGGCCACGATTCCATGATATTTGCAAAGCTTTGGGATACCGCGATGATTTTTCTGCCGAACAGGGATGGAATCAGCCACCATCCGGATGAATGGATCGATTATGAGGCCATGGCGGCGGGAAGCCGCGTTTTATACCAGATGATCAGAAAATTAGATGAGGAGGATTAAGAAGATGAAGGACAAGGATTTAGAGTTGGAGCCGGTTGACATGTATGTACTTTTCGCTAAAATGTTTTCCCACATTACAAGGGAGGTGGAGAAAGCCTGCGGTGAAGAAGGTGTGAGAGCAGTGAGGGAAGGCGTCCGCCAGTTTGGCTTAGAGCGCGGCAGGAATATCGCGGAGCGCGCGAAGGCCATGGGCCATGAGAACGATGCAAAGAGCTATCTTCCCTGCTATGATATGGGAAGAAGCGAGCTGTTTAACAGTGAAAACGATATCAGGGAAGATTCCATAGAACAGCTCTTTACCGAATGCATCTTTGCAAAACAGTGGATGGAGGATCACGACGAGGCATATGGAATCCATTACTGCGAGATGATTGACCCGTCCATAGCGGAGGGCTATAATGAGAACTTCAAATGTACCCATGACAAACATTTCTTTAAAGACGGCTGCTGTCATTTCCTGTTTGAAATGAAGAAATAATCGTTACGATTCACGGCCCCGCTGAAAAGCGCGGTTCCGCGAACAGTAACACGCTTCGCGAAAATAATCCTGCCAAAGGAGGCAATCGTAAGATGAACAAGACTCATAGAACCTATGATTTTGAAACAATTCTCGACCGGTCCGGCACCGGCTCGGTGAAGTGGGAGCAGATGAAGAGTGATAATCCCAATGTGGAGGAAGGAATCGTACCATTCTCCATCGCGGATATGGAGTTCAAGAACCCTCCGGAGATTACGGAAGGCTTAAAAGCCTGTCTGGATGAGATTGTACTGGGATACCAGACTCCGGAAGACAGCTACAGAACGGCTGTTACATCCTGGGTAAAACGGCGTTACGGATGGGAGGCCAGGCCGGAATGGCTCATAAACACCATTGGAGTGATCAATGCATTCTGCTGCGGTATCCGGGCTTTTGCCGGAGAAGGGGAGGGCGTCATCCTGATGACTCCTGTTTATCCGCCTTTTGCCGAAGGAATTTGTAAAAACGGGAGAAAGCTTTACCGCTGTCCCCTGATATGCCAGGATGGGACTTACACCATTAATTTTACGCTTTTAGAGCAATTGGCCGAAAAACCGGACTGCCGTCTGCTGATACTCTGCAATCCCCATAATCCGGTGGGAAGAGTCTGGACCCGGGAAGAGTTAATGAGGGTTGGCGAGATATGCCTGAAAAATAACGTTTTTGTCATCTCAGATGAAGTCCACTGTGATATTATCATGGAGGGGTACAAATTCACCTCTTTTGCGTCGGTTTCGGAAGAGTTTGCAGAAAACTGCATGATCTGCCTGTCACCCGGGAAAACGTTCAATCTGGCGGGAATCAAGTCGGGATGTATATTTGTGAGGAACGGGGAACGGCGCAGCGCTCTGCTTGACGAGATTTCAAAAGTGCTTCATCCCAACTGGCTGCCGGCCCTCAGTTACCGGGCCGTGGAAATCGCTTATACGAAATGCGATGCATGGATGGGTGAAATGCTGGCAGTGCTCAATGAAAACAAGGAGATGCTTGTGCAGTTCTTAAATGAACGCCTGCCGAAAGTACGGCCTGTGGAAATGGAGGGGACTTATCTCCAATGGCTTGATTTCAGGGCTTACGGCTGGGATATCAAAGAGCAGGAGCGGATTATGCAGCAGGAAGCCCAGCTTTTCTTTGACGAAGGATACCGCTTTGGAGAAGAGGGGGAAGGATTTGAACGGATGAATCTGGCCTGTCCCAAAGCAGTTCTTCTAAAAGCGCTTGAGCGCCTGGAAACGGTTTTGCGGCGTTATGAATAGATGACGCGTAAAATAGAAAAGCTAAATAGAAAAATATAAATAGAAAAGAAAAAAATTGAAAAGGGAGCGCCGCTTAATGGCATGAAGTCACAATGACCGAATGTCAGGAGCGGCGCTCTCTTTTGAAATGATTGCAAAAATAATTGCAGTCATGTTTCAAACAAATGAATGCGCAGGGCCGATATCTGAGGTATACTATAATTTAAGGCGTACCGGACGCCCGGTACGGTAAGCGGCAATCCTGCAGATGTTACAGGTGCCGCGGGAAATCATTTAATATTGCAACAAATAACAGGAAACGACAGAAGAAAAGTTATAAATGAAATTAAATGCAATTTTAAATGATTTATTTTGAAATTATTTGTAATAAATATTGCAAAAGATTGCAATATGTGATAATGTATATCACAGGAAGGAGAAAATTATGACACAGTTCACAACTTCAATACCGGCGCAGAGGCAGCAGCAGATTTCGGATTATCTGAAATCGAAGTTCAGCATCTCAATCAAGGAGGCATCGGAGCTTTGCAATGTCTCGGAGGCGACGGCCAGGCGCGATTTGGATGACATGGCGGCGGCCGGGCTTCTGGAGCGCACACATGGAGGGGCGGTGCTTCATAAGGGGACGGGCTTTGAAGAGTATCACGATGAAAAGATGAAGGCCATGATACCGGAAAAGACGAGGATTGCCAGAGAGGCTGTAAAGCTTATCAAGGACGGAGACAGCATTTTCCTTGATTCAGGTACAACCACACTTCTTTTGGGACAGCAGCTTGAAGGCATCAAGAAGCTGACGGTGGTGACGAATAATCTGGATATTGCTTCGACCGTTAAGCTGGACAATTCTTCCACAATGATAGTGACGGGAGGGGTCAGAAGAGATGGTTACAGTGTACTGATAGGGGATATAGCGGAGGAGCTGGTCAGAAAATTGTATGTGGATATTGCTTTTGTAGGGGCCGATGCGGTTAATTCCAAGAGCGGTGTTTATAACAGCAATTTTATGGAGATAGGAATTAAAAAAAGTATGATAGCCAGCGGCAAAAGGACGGTGCTTTTAGCCGATCACAGCAAGTTTAAGCAGAAGGCGCTGGCCAAGATATGCGATATAGAAGAATTTGATACGATCATTACAGATTCGGGCATCGAAAAGGAGACCAGGGAATATCTGGATAAAAAGATACCCCATCTGATAGTTGTATAAGGAGGATACGGATTTATGAGTTGGCTGAAAGAGGTAATCGGAACAGAGAAGGCGATTATATCCATGCTGCATTTGCAGGCAATGCCTGGAGACCCCTATTATAATAAGGAAAAGGGAATCAAATGGGTGGTTGAAAAGGCCAGGGAGGATTTAGACGCTCTTCAGGAAGGCGGAGTTGACGCTATTATGTTCAGCAATGAATACAGCCTCCCCTATCTTACTGAGGTAAAGAGGGAGACCGTAGCTGCAATGGGAAGGATCATCGGCGAGCTCCAGCCATACATAACGGTGCCGTATGGCGTGAATGTTTTGTGGGATCCGAAAGCCTCTCTCGATTTGGCCGCAGCCGTGGATGCCAAATTCATAAGAGAGATATTTACCGGAGTATACGCAAGCGATTTCGGACTCTGGAACACCTGCTGCGGGGAGGTGGTAAGGCATCAGAGGGAGATAGGAGCGGAGAATGTCAAGCTTTTGTTTAATATAGTGCCGGAGGCAGCCAGATACCTGGCCGACAGAGAGATCAGGCAGATTGCGAAATCAACGGTTTTCAACTGCCGTCCGGACGCACTCTGCGTTTCCGGCCTGACGGCCGGCTCACCGACCGATATGTCGACGCTCCGGGATGTGAAGGCGGAGGTGCCGGATACGGTTGTCCTGGCCAATACGGGCTGCCGGAAGGAGACAATTGAAGGCCTTCTCGGCATAGCCGACGGAGCGGTGGTTGCAACGACCTTTAAATATGACGGTAAATTTGAAAACCAGGTGGATAAGAACCGGGTGAAGGAATTTATGAAGATAGTCAAAGATTTTAGAGGAGGGAACTGACATGATATCAGCGGATGAAATTTATGACAGTGCACTGCACACCTTTGCCAACGAAGCCAATGCAGTGGCAAAACTGGCCGATACGGTAGACAGGGAGAGCTACGTGAAAGCCGTACGGATGATTGCCGAATGTGAGGGGAGAATCATAACGACAGGCTGCGGAACTTCCGGAGCCTGTGCAAAGAAAGTATCCCAGGTATTCAACTGTGTGGATCGGGCATCCCAGTTCTTAAATCCGGCCGATGCGCCCCATGGAGATTATGGAATGATCCGCCGGGGAGATATTATTATCATTATATCCAAGAGCGGCAAGACAACGGAGATGATAAATCTGATTCCGGTGGCAAAGGCAAGAGGCGCCAGGATTATCACTGTAACCGAGAATCCCGGTTCTCCGATTGCACTGGAGAGTGATTTGAACCTGATACTCAGCACAGGACCGGAGGCCTGCCCTTACCAGTGCCTTTCAACGACATCCGTGACAGCGGTTTTCGCTCTGTTTGATGCAATATCAATTGGATGTATGCTGTATAACGGCATCGACAAGAATTATTTTAAACTGGTGCACCCGGCCGGCGGAGTTGGTGCAATGCTTGCGGCGGAGGAATGACAGGATGAAATTAATTGTAACCGGCAGTTATGAAGAGAGCAGCCGCATTGCAGCGGATATGTTTGAAGAGGTTATTATTAATAAGAAGAATCCCCTCCTGGGATGTGCGACGGGAAGCACCCCTATAGGGCTGTATCAGTGTCTGACAGAGGACTACCGGGCCGGAAAAATCGACTTTTCAGGCGTTCGTACCATCAATCTCGACGAATACGCAGGTCTTACAAAGAGCCATAGTCAGAGTTTTGGGTATTTTATGGAGCAGCATCTTTTTTCTAAAGTTAATATTAAAAAGGAAAATATTATGCTGATTGACGGGGCGGCCCAGGCGGAGGACCAGTGCAGAGACTATGACAGATTTCTGGAACAGAATGAGATTGACATTTTAGTACTTGGGATCGGAAATAACGGGCATATCGGCTTTAACGAGCCATCCCATGTATTTACAGCTAAAACTCATGTTGTGGAGCTTGAAGAGGAGACGATAAAAGCAAATTCCCGTTTTTTCGGCGGAGAGGATGAAGTGCCGAAAAAAGCCGTCACGATGGGGATGGCCGGGATTACCGGAGCAGGAAAAGTAGTTCTGATTGCGGCCGGAGCTGCCAAGGCGGAGGCAATCGGAAAATTACTTGCCGATGACTATATCGATCCCATGCTGCCGTGCAGCATTCTGAAAATATGCAGGGACGTAACGGTGATAATAGACAAAGAACTGGAGGCGGCGATGCGGTGACGGCACAGGCCCGGTTCATTACATAACGGAGAGCATGAAATGGGTAAATACGTCTTTGGATATGATTTTGGAACACTCTCATGCCGCGGCGTAGCTCTCAGGCTGGAAGACGGAAAGCTGATGGCTACGGCAGAGAGCAGATATAAAAACGGAGTAATTTCCGGCATGATGCACCACAAACCGATCCCGCTTGAGGATGAATGGTTCCTGCAGGATCCGGACGACTGGTTAAACAGCATGTGTTCCGTGACAGAACAGATGCTTCGTGAATCAGGGATACCGCCGGAGGATGTGGCAGGTATCGGAACTGATTTTACAAGCTGCACCATGATTCCGGTCTGTCAGGACGGCGCGCCCCTGTGCAAGAAGGCGGAATTTCGTGACATCCCCAATGCATGGCCGAAGCTGTGGAAGCATCACGGGGCCCAGAAATATGCCGAGGAGATAGAACGGTACGCAAGGGAACACACGGACTGGCTCAGGGAATACTTTGGAAATTCCGTTTCATCCGAATGGATGTTTCCAAAGATTATGCAGGTGGCAAAAGAGGACCCTGAAATATACCGGGCAACCGATTTGTTTATGGAGGCGGTGGACTGGATTGTCTATTGGCTGACAGGAAACTTAAAGAGGACAGGAGGCATTCTCGGGGTGAATGCATTCTGGATTAAGGGCAGAGGATATCCCGACAGGAGCTTTTTAAAGGCCCTTGATCCCATGATGGAAGACTTGGTTGAGACAAAGTTCGCAGGTGAGATTATCGATGTCGGAGATTTTGCCGGCCATCTGAGCAGCAGGGCGGCAGAACGGCTGGGCCTTACGGAACATACGGCGGTATCTGCCGGGCACAGTGACGGAGCAGTGGCGGGCTGCGGAGCCGGAGTCACCCGAAGCGGAAGCATGATGCTGGTGATGGGGACTTCTACCTGCCACCAGATGATGTGCCGGGACTTTCATTCATTTGACGGCGTGTGCTCGGTGGCGGCGGACGGCATGGTTCCGGGGCTGTATGGTTACGAGTCGGGGCAGCCCGCAACGGGAGATCTGTTTGAATGGTTTGCGGGGAATGCGGTTCCCCGGGAATATTATGAAAAAGCCGGGGAGGAAGGAAAGAGTATCCTGGAGTATCTGGGGGATCTGGCTGCAGAACTGGAACCGGGGGAAAGCGGTCTCATTGCTCTGGACTGGTTTAACGGGAACAGGAGCGTACTGTCCAACTACAATCTGTCGGGAGCGATAATAGGACTTACGCTACATACAAAAACTGAAGAAATTTACCGGGCGCTTGTGGAGGCAAATATATTCGGTTCCAGGAAAATTCTTGAGAATTATAAGAATAACAGCGTTGCGATTGATGCGATCTATGCGGTCGGGGGGATTGCGCGGAAGAGTCCGTGGATTATGCAGATGTGCGCAGACATATTCCATCAGGAGGTTATAGTGCCTCAGATAGATAATGTGCCCGCCAGAGGCGCCGCAGCCTGTGCGGCGGTCGCTGTGGGAAAGGAATGCGGATATCCGGGCTGCATGGATTTTGAAGAGTCGTCAGAGCGTCTGATCCCGGGGGAGACGCTTGTCTACCGTCCTGATGGCGCAAGAGGCAGGCTGTACGATGAATTGTATTGTTATTATGGGAAATTACATGATGTTTTCGGCCGTGATGATTCCTTTATGAAAGGACTGAGGAACATCGGAAAGAGCCGGAATGTTTAAATATAAAGGAGGAACTATATGAAGAGAAGGTTATTATCGGCAGTGATGGTTATTTCCCTGACCGCAGCTTCCCTGTCCGGGTGCAGCAGTTCACAGGCACCGGAGACAAAGGCGGCTCAGGAGGCGGCAGGGGAAGTAAAAGAGGGCCAGTCGGAAGCAGGGGGAGAAAATGCAGAGGCAGCGGAAGGGAAAACATATACAATTGCCACCGTTGTGAAGGATATGTCGGATCCGTGGTGTCTGCGCCATCAGGAAGGCGTTGACGAATACGCAAAGACGACAGGCCACAACTGTTATGTAAAAGGCCCGTCAAAGACGGATTCCGCTGAGCAGATCCAGGTAATCGAAACATTGATAGAACAGGATATTGACGCCATCTGTGTGGTTCCGATCGATCCGGAGGCGTGCAAACCGGCCCTTGCCAAGGCGCGGGAAAAGGGGATTGTGGTAATTACCCATGAAGCGGAAGGCTTTGATGCGTGCGACTATGATCTGGAAGCGTTTAACAATACTGAGTACGGCGAGGCCATGATGGATGAGCTGGCAAAGGCAATGGGCGAAGAAGGACAGTATGTTACAATGGTCGCTTTCCTCTCATCCACATCCCACAACCAGTGGATGGACGCTGCGGTAGCTCATCAGAAAGCCAATTATCCGAATATGGAGCTGATTCCGGAGGAGCGGATTGAATGCGAAGATAATATGGATATGGCATACAACAAGGCGAAGGAGATTATTAAGAAATATCCGGATATCAAGGGCTTTATCGGCGCATCCAGCTATGACCCGCCGGGAGCTGCCAAAGCAATCGACGAACTGGGGATGACAGGAAAGATATTTGCCGTAGGCACCGGAGTTCCGTCCGTATCCGGCCCTTATCTGGAATCCGGTTCCAACCCGTGCGTACTTTGCTGGGATCCTGCTTTATCCGGGGAAGCAATGTGCGAACTGGCCGTAATGGTTCTGAACGGGGAGAAGGACAAGATAGCCACAGGTTATAATCTTGGAATTGAAGGGTATGAAAGCATTAAGGTTAACGGCACCGACATAAGCGGCAGCGCAATCCTTACAATCAATAAAGACAATATGGGAGATTATCAGTTCTAAAGCGGCCGCGCTCCGGCGCAGACTCTCTATTCGGCACTCTATGATATCTTCAGAATTTATGCTTGCGTATCCAAAACAGCCGGATACGCAAGCATTATTGATAGAGGTGAAAGGTATAAAACACCGTTGTAACTGCAAGACTTTTCAGTGCTGTGAACGGTAACGGAATAAAACAGGGGCAGGTGGCAGAATGAACGAAACATTATTGGAAGTTAAAGAGATATCAAAGCATTTTGGCGGAGTGAAAGCTCTCGATAAAGTGAATTTGTCTATCAAAAAAGGGGAAATCCATTGTCTGGTCGGGGAAAACGGCTGTGGAAAATCCACGCTGATTAAGGTGATTTCAGGATTTTATAAACCGGACGGAGGAGAGATTATTTATGACGGAAAGGCGTATAAAAATCTGGGCATCAACCAGTCTATCCAGCTTGGAATCCAGGTCATCTATCAGGATATGTCTATTTTTCCCAATCTGACGGCGGCTGAAAATATTGCTTTGAATTATGAGCTTTATAATAGGAAGAAAATTGTAAACTGGAAGAACGTATACGAGGTGGCCAGGAAATCGCTTCGGCATATCGGAATCGATATTCCCCTGGATGCCACGGTCGGCTCCCTGTCCATTGCCGATAAGCAGCTGATCGCAATAGCCAGATCAATTCTTCATAATTCCAGGCTTATCATCATGGATGAACCGACCTCCGCTCTCACGCGCAAGGAGGTTGATAAGCTGTTTAGGGTCATCAGACAGCTACAGGGGGAGGGGATCTCGGTCCTGTTCGTCAGCCACAAGCTGGACGAGGTGTTTGAGATTGCGGATCAGTTTACCGTATTTAGAAACGGCAGGCATATTGTTTCCGATTCTGCCAGGAATATCGATAATGACCAGTTTATTTATTATATGACGGGAAGAAAAATAGAACAGGATTATTTCGATCCTAAGGATGTGGACTATAACCGCAGCCTGTTCCGGGTGGAAAATCTCTGTCTGAAGAACGGATTCGAAAATATCAGCTTTGATATCCATCCGGGGGAGATTCTTGGAATCACGGGCCTCTTGGGTTCCGGCAGGACGGAGCTTGCGAAGGCTTTATTCGGCCTTTACAGGGCGGACAGCGGGAAAATCTTTGTGGAGGACAGGGAAGTTTTGATAAAGTCCCCGATGGATGCGCTCCGCCTGAAGATAGCCTATGTGCCTGAAGACCGCCTGACGGAAGGTCTTTTCCTGACGCAGTCCATCGAAAATAATATGATAGTATCCAATATAGACCGGCTCAGAAAGAAAAACAGGACTGTGGATTTTGAGCGGGGACATGTTGATTCGAAGGACTGGGTCAGAAATCTGGGGATAAAACTGAACGATTTGAAGGACGGGATACAGACGCTCTCGGGAGGAAACCAGCAGAAGGTGGTGCTGGGCAAATGGCTGGAGACGGAGCCGAAGGTTCTGATTCTGAACGGCCCTACGGTGGGTGTTGATATCGGCGCCAAATATGATATCCACAATTATTTAAGAGGGCTTGCGGCAAAGAAAAATATGGCGATCGTCCTGATCTCCGACGACATCAGCGAAATTCTGATGAACTGCAACCGGATACTGATTATTAAGAACGGCCGGATTATCAGCCGGCACAGGAATACGGAGTTAGACAGCAGGAAGCTGCAGGCGCTAATCACAGGCGGAGAGGAGATGAAAGCGGTATGAATATGAAGAAACTGCTGAAAAGGAATGAATTTTATGTAATTCTGATTATCGTCGTCCTGTCTCTGCTCATCCAGATGAAGAGCGGCCAGTTTTTTACGGCGAATAATATCGTGGATCTGGTGAGGAGCCTGATTGTACCCGGAATGATGGCAGCGGGACTTTTTATGGTTATCGCTTCCGGGAACATAGATGTATCGTTTCCCTATACGGCAATGCTGTGTATGTTTGCTGTCACAAAATGGTTTCAGACGACGGGCTATGACGGTCCGGTGATTGTCGGCTTTCTCGCAGCGGGCCTGCTCGGCGCCTTCCTAGGTCTGATCAACGGTGTCCTGGCGGCGTGGCTCAAGCTTCCGACTCTGATTATTACGCTGGGAACCTGCTCCATCTATCTGGGATTTACTCAGGGGGTCCTGAAAAGCAGCGTTATTTCCGCAATACCGGCGCCTCTTTCCCAAATGGCGTCCTCCAGCCTTTTTTCAGTCAGAAGCGCATCCACAGGCCTTGGAAGTTCTATGCCGGTCAGTATCTTTATCCTGATAGCAGTCCTTCTTCTGGTTGGTTTTATTATGAAATATACGATGCTCGGCAGGGGGATTTACGCTGTGGGCGGAGATCAGGTCGCCGCTGAGCGGGCCGGTTTCCCGGTAGCGGCAATCCGGATATTTGTCTTTACATTCATGGGATTTATCGGAGGCATCACCGGCCTGACCCAGGTAACTCTGTCTGGGATGTGCCAGATAGGATTTTTTGACGGTTATGAGATGACGATTATCGCGGCCGTTGTCCTGGGAGGAGCCAGCATTGCCGGAGGTTCAGGGAGCGTATTCGGTACATTTCTGGGCGTCCTGCTGATGAAGCTGATTTCCAACAATCTGATTCTTCTTGGTATTCCGACTAACTGGAGCAAACTGATGACCGGAGTCCTTATCATTGCCGGGGTCAGTGCATCGGCTTATAAGATGGTAGCCGCCGAGCGGAAGGTGACTTCCAATATTCTGGAAGGAAATAAGGGAGAGGGGGCGGATACGAATGAGTAAGGGCGGTATGAATAAAGGCGATATAAATAAGGGCGATATAAATAAAGCCGATAAGAATAAAGCCGGAATGAATAAAGAATTCCGCGAAAAAAATGCAAATAACCTGAAGCTGCTCGGGATGTTCGCCGTATCCTTTGCCGTACTGACCGTGGCAACGGGCGGAAAGTTTTTCTCAGCCGGGCAGATGAAGCTGATAGCCTATCTTTTCCCTGAAATGGGCGTGCTCTCCCTTGGGATGATGCTGGCAATGATAAGCGGCGGAATCGACCTGACCGTTGTGGCGGTTGCCGATTTGTCGGGAATCCTGTGCTGTATGATGCTCAAGGCGGTTATGCCGAACGACGCGTCACTGCCGGTGCAGATCCTTGTACTGCTGCTGGTTGTTGCTGCCGGCCTGGTAATCGGAGGACTTTGCGGAGCTTTTTCGGGCACGCTCATCTCCAGAATCGGAATACCGGCAATGGTTGCCACGCTGGGCGCCTCCGATATCATTCTGGGACTAGCCGTGGGAATCACGAATGGTTCTTCCGTAAAAGAGCTTCCGCCTATCCTGAACGGTGTCGTCAGCTACCGTCTCTTTGACGCCATACCGGCATCGACCATCATATTTGCTGTCTGTGCCGGCGCCGTGGCATTTATTCTGAATAAAACGTCACTCGGGTTTAAGATTTATATGATTGGTTCCAACAAAACAGCAACCAGATATTCGGGAATAGATGATAAAAAGACAATCACTCTTACCTATATGATAAGCGGCATGCTGTCATCCGTCTCAGGACTCCTGATGTGCGGACACTTTAATTCGGCCCGCTCCGACTTTGGAAAATCATACCTGACTCCGGCGATCCTGATCTGTGTCCTCGCAGGCGTCAGCCCCAACGGAGGAAAAGGGAAGGTGGCAGGGATGGTAATCGCCGTCGTCATTCTCCAGACTCTGTCATCAGGATTTTCCATGTTCCAGAACATATCGGATTATTATAAGAATCTGATATGGGGACTGGTTTTAATCCTTGTTATGATTATCAATGTGACTTCGGAGAGGAGAAAGGCGAGGGGATGATTTAACGGAAGTTTGGAGGACGCATTCGGAACGGACCAGGTCCGGTGTGGCGAGGGGGATGTTATTAAGCACGGATGGGCTTCCATATCCCCTGCAGAATTGATTCCGCCTCCTTCCCCCGGGTCAGGTTTTCGCCGGGGAAGGAAGTCTCTGGCGAAGGTTTTCGCGCACCGGACCTGGTCCGTCCCCGCACTTAACGCGTGAGACAATCAGCGGCCGCAGGCCGGCGTCCTCACCTGCTTATCTAAATCTCCATGTTCTCATACCTTGCATCCCGGTAAAATTTGTTGTAGGATAGTAATAACGACAGATACAGACAGGAATGAAGGGAGAAATTACATGCTCAATGAAAGCTATGCAGAATGCCTGATTAAAAAGAAACCGCCGGGGCCGGCGCCGTTAATAAAGATATTATTGGCAGTGGGACTACTTATTACAGCCGGTTCCATTCTCTTGTTTGGTCTGGCAGGATTTATTGCTTTTGCGGCAATGTGCGCTTTTGCTTATCACACAATTCAAAACCTGAATGTGGAGTATGAGTATCTGCTGGTGGATAAGATTTTTTCCGTAGACCGTATTTTAAATAAGATGCGTAGAAAAAAGGCGGCCGAATACACGCTGGAGGATATTCAGGTTATCGCACCTGAAAATTCCGGCAGAATCAGGGAGTACGATAATCAGGTGAAAAAAGTAAGCGATTATACATCGGGAGACGCGGGAGCGGTCCGGTATGCCTTTATCTATACAAAGAGCGGTGCGGGCGAAAAGGTTCTTTTTGAACCGGATGATAAAATGCTGCGCTGCATTAAGCAGATGGCTCCAAGAAAAATGTTTGAAAATTAGATGTAACAGTTCATGCTGTCTGAGCTGTCACAATTCGATGATACGGTTCCCGGAAAAACGTCAACGTGTGTGGTTGACATCACTCGCCAAATTTGATAGTATTAGATACTAATAACTCAAAATTCAGGAATAAGAGAGTTTATTTGACAAAAGAAGGCATGAGGCCAAACCACGCATCTGTATAAGATGTGGCCGCACTCTGTGAAATTACCGGGTGTGGATTGAAACAATCATAATACGAAAGTGAGGAAGAATTAATGGGTAAGATTATTGGCGATGGCATTACATTTGATGATGTACTGCTCGTACCGTCATATTCAGAAATCATTCCGAATCAGGTTGATTTAAGCACGCATCTGACGAAAAAAATTAAGCTGAATATCCCTTTGATGAGCGCCGGGATGGATACCGTTACCGAGCACAGAATGGCAATAGCCATGGCAAGACAGGGCGGTATCGGCATTATTCACAAGAATATGTCTATTGAAGAGCAGGCAGAGGAAGTCGATAAGGTTAAGCGTTCAGAGAACGGTGTCATCACAGACCCATTTTATCTATCCCCGGAACATACATTAAAGGATGCCGACGAGCTGATGGGCAAATTCCGCATTTCCGGTGTGCCGATCACAGAGGGAAGAAAGCTGGTTGGCATCATCACGAACCGCGACCTCAAGTTCGAGGAGGATTTCTCCAGAAAGATTAAAGAGTGCATGACCTCCAGGAATCTGGTGACGGCAAAAGAGGGAATCACCCTGACTGAGGCGAAGAAAATCCTGGCAAAGGCCAGAGTGGAGAAGCTTCCTATCGTGGATGACGACTTCAACTTAAAGGGACTTATCACTATTAAAGATATTGAGAAACAGATTAAATATCCGTTTTCAGCAAAGGATGAACAGGGCAGGCTTCTCTGCGGCGCAGGCGTCGGCATTACCGCCAATGTGCTGGATCGCGTGGATGCACTGGTCAAGGCAAAGGTGGATGTGGTTGTGCTGGATTCTGCACACGGCCACTCGGAGAACGTGCTTCGCTGTGTAAGGATGATCAAGGAAGCTTACCCGGACGTTCAGGTTATTGCGGGCAACGTTGCGACAGGCGCTGCCACAAGAGCGCTGATTGAAGCCGGTGTGGATGCCGTCAAAGTCGGTATCGGACCTGGTTCCATCTGTACCACCCGTGTGGTTGCCGGTATCGGCGTACCGCAGATCACGGCCGTGATGGACTGCTATGAGGTAGCAAAAGAATATGATATACCGATTATTGCAGACGGCGGCATCAAGTATTCGGGCGATGTGACGAAAGCAATCGCGGCCGGCGGAAGCGTATGTATGATGGGCTCCATGTTTGCAGGCTGCGACGAGAGTCCGGGCACATTTGAGTTATACCAGGGAAGAAAATATAAAGTATACCGCGGTATGGGGTCTATTGCGGCCATGGAGAACGGAAGCAAGGACCGCTACTTCCAGAGCGATGCGAAAAAGCTGGTTCCGGAAGGCGTCGAAGGACGTGTGGCATATAAGGGCATGGTGGAAGATACGGTATTCCAGCTTCTGGGCGGCCTTCGCTCAGGCATGGGCTACTGCGGAGCGGCCGATATCAGGACGCTTCAGGAGACGGGAAGCTTTATCAAGATTTCCGCTGCCTCCCTGAAAGAGAGCCATCCTCACGATATCCATATTACAAAGGAAGCTCCGAATTACAGTATCGAATAAATACCGTTGATTTTTGGCATGGTATATCCTGCAATGGAAAGATGGCCTTTGGGCCTGATAATAACAGGTGATGTCCTTCAGAGGGTGTCACCTGTTTATTTGTATCGGCAGATTTGTGGATAAGAATCATATTAAACAGCATTTTCGGGGAAAATGTCAGCAGGGAAGGTATGAAAGGAAGGGGAATAGGAATGGTAAAACTTCGTGAAAGGATTTCGGTAAAAGACGTGGGGCTGCTTCTGATTGGGGCTGTGATTTACAGTATCGGCACGCATGCATTTATGGTTCCGGCCAACATAGCGCCGGGCGGTGCGTCCGGCATCGCGCTGATGGTCAATTATCTGACGGATCTGCCGGTGGGAGCTTTGACTCTGGTATTAAATATACCACTTTTAATACTGGCCTGGTTTTATCTCAGCCGCCGTTTCGCCGTCACAACGGCAGCAGCGAGCATCGTATGCTCTCTGATTCTGGATCTGGCGGTGGCTCCCATCTGCCCGGTGTATAATGGGGACAGGATGCTTTGCAGCCTGTACGGGGGAGTACTGGTCGGTGTGGGCATGGCCATGATTTTTATGACGGGGACGACCACGGGTGGGACGGATATAATCGGTTACCTGCTCCAGAAGAAGAGGCCTCATATGTCCATTGGAAGAGCCTTGCTGGTGGTGGACAGCGTGATATTAATGTTTTCAATATTTGTATTCGGCAATATTGAAGCAGCTCTTTTTGGACTGATTGCGCTGTATGCACAGACGAAAGTGATCGATTCCATTATTTACGGCGGTGATGCGGGAAGTATGGCAACGATTGTGACCGGGAATCCGGACGGCATAGCTGCCAAGGTGATTTATGAGCTGGACCGGACGGCGACGGTGCTTCCGGCAAAAGGGGCATACAGCAGGAAGGATACCAGCGTTCTTTTATGTACGGTGAGAAAGTCTCAGTTTGTCAAGCTGAAAAGAATTGTATATGAAGAAGATCCCGATGCATTTGTCATGGTTACGGAGACATCGGAGGTACTTGGGCTGGGGTTCCGCGCGTTTAAGGATTCGTTATGAAATAAGGCAGAGCAGAGTGCTGCGATTCAAGTTTAACTTGAGTTGCAGTTCTTTTTTTCATAGGAAAGCATGCTGGCTGCAGATGTATAGAAATTGGTTTAAAATGTAATAAATATAGTAACCGGACAATGAAATCCTCATGTGTTCACATAATCTTCATATAATCCCCACATTTATATGATAATTTGTAACAGAAATGTAATATTTAGATTTGAAACACAGGAGGAAAAAAGATGCGGACAGGCAAATTAATGGCGGCTTTAATGATTGGAATGGTTCTGACATCAGTCAACAGTCATCCTGCCCAGGCAAAGAATTCTGCGGCAAGGGCTGCGGTGTATGAGAAATCAAGGTCAGATGAAATACAGAAGACAGAAACGCAGGAGAAAGAAACTGGGAAGATAGAACTGCAGAAGATAGAACTGCAGAAGATAGAACTGCAGAAGATAGGACCGCAGGAGATGGGATTGCAGGAGATAGGACCGCAGAAGGAGGAAACACAGAAGAATGGGAAAGCGGCGGAGGAGGAGATAAGAGATGCGTCGGGGCCTGGGAAAGAAATCATACAGGAGCAGTCACAGATGCAGGAACAGCTTCCGCCACAGGCAGCAGCCCAGGAGACGGAAAAAGTGGATAAGGGAGCAGAGGTTGTCGCATTTGCCACCCAATTTGTCGGAAATCCATACAAGTATGGCGGAACCAGCCTGACGGGAGGCGCCGACTGTTCCGGGTTTGTCATGAGCGTTTTCAAGCAGTTTGGTATAGAGCTTCCAAGAACATCCAGGGAGCAGGGCCGGGCGGGAACTGAAGTGGGAGGTTTGGAAAATGCGGTGCCGGGAGATATTATATCTTATAAAGGACATATAGGCATTTACATAGGTCAGAATCAGTTAGTACATGCAAGTAACGAGAGGGAAGGAATCAAAATTTCTCCGGCAACCTATAAGCGTATTCTTTCTATAAGAAGAGTAATTTAAAGAGAGCTGCAGTTTTCGGCAGGCCCGGACTGTGATAGAATAAAGCGTCTGCCCGGCTTGGCAGGTTAATGAAAATGAAAAAACAGGACATGGTGATCAGTTATGGGAAAAAACAGGACGATTCTTCTGGTAGATGATGAAGAGAAGATAGTGGAGGTTTTGCAGGCTTATCTGGAAAAAGCGGGATATGAGGTCCTGTGTGCCTATGACGGCGCGGCAGCTATGGAGCTGTTCAGAAATAACGATATCTCTTTGATACTTTTGGATTTAATGCTTCCGGATATCATGGGGGAGGAAATATGCAGGATGGTGCGCGCTGTTTCCCGTGTACCGATTATTATGCTGACGGCGAAGACAGAGGAAAATGATTTGATAAAGGGACTCAGGCTTGGCGCGGACGATTATATTTTTAAACCGTTCAGCCCGAGAACCGTGGTGGCAAAGGCAGAAGCAGTCTTGAGAAGGGTGGAGAGCGATAAACTTATCAGCGTCCCGGTTTCCTATAATCAGGGGAGCCTTGTGATAGATTTTCAAAACGGAGACGTTAAGGCCGGGGGACAGGATGCCGGCCTGACACCGACGGAATACAAAATTCTGGCTACAATGGCTAAGGCTCCGAACCGGACATTTACCAGAGAACAGCTCATCACCTATGCTTTGGATGATAATTTTGACGGATATGACAGAAGTATTGACACCTATATAAAAAGTATCCGCTCTAAAATTGAGGAGGATCGGAAAAATCCCGTTTTTATCGTCACGGTACACGGGATTGGGTATAGATTTGTAGGGGTTACCGAATGAAAAAAACATTAAAAAGCACCTTGATTATTCCGTATTCTTTGATTGCAGTGCTGCTGGTCCTGACATTGAGCGTTCTATTCAATGTCACGGAAACCAGGACATTTGAACAATATGCAAAAAAGCAGCGGAAAAACCAAATCAGCCGGATTGTGGCTCAGGTCGGCATGCTCTATGATGAGCAGACAGGAAGCTATGATCAGAGAGGCATTGAAATGGTTGGGTATGCCGCATTACAAAACGGGATAATTATGCAGCTTGAGAACGAAGACAAAACTCTGGACTGGGATATAAGGAGCCACAGGGCAGAAGAGTGTTCGATGGTGCTGCAGCATGCGGAAGAGAATATGAACCAGAAGTATCCTAATTTCAAAGGCGGGTACACGGAAGAGCAGTATCCGTTGATTCAGGACGGAAAGGTCACAGGCACGTTAAAATTAGGGTATTACGGTCCGTATTCTCTGAGTGATGGCGAATTAGAGCTGATGAAAAGCCTCGATAAATCACTTTTGATTATCGGTGCGGCAGCTCTTTGCATTGTGGCTGTTCTTGGTATGTTAATCGCACGGGCTGTCACCGATCCGGTTACAGGCGTGATTCGGACGGCACAGAGGATAGCCGGCGGTGAGTACGGGACACAGGCGGAAAAAAATTCCTCCATTGCAGAGACGGCCCTTCTGATTGAAGCGATCAACGAAATGTCGCTTAAGCTGGAAGAAAATGAAAAGCAAAAGCGCCGGATTACGTCGGATGTGGCCCACGAACTTCGTACGCCGCTTACGAATCTGCAGACCCATATGGAGGCAATGATAGACGGGGTTTGGGAGACAACGGCAGCCAGGCTGGAAAGCTGTCACGCGGAAATTCTGAGGCTGGTCGGGATTGTGGAGCAGCTCCAGGAACTCTATCTGCTTGAAAATAAGGAGCAGGCGCCAGATAAACGGAGATTTGATTTCAGGGAGTTATGCATGGAGGTATTTGACGGCTTTGAAATCAAGGCAAAGGAGAAAAATATAAGGCTTCTAATGGCAATGCCGCCTAAGACGCCCATTTATGCGGATTATTACCGTCTGAAGCAGTGTATGATAAATCTGATCTCCAATGCTCTGGCTTATACGCCCGGAGGCGGTCATATTGCAGTAGAATACAGAATGCGGGAAGGACACGTGGAGATAAAGGTCCGGGACGACGGTCCTGGTATACCTGAGGAGGATATTTCACATCTGTTTGAGCGGTTTTACCGGGTTGACAAATCCCGCAGCAAAAAGACAGGAGGCATGGGAATCGGATTGGCCATTACAAAGGCGATTGTAAAAATGCACGGAGGGGAGATTTCGGCAGAGAACCAGAATGGACAGGGGGCGGTATTCACAATCAATCTGCCATACCAGGCTGGATAGGGTTACTGTTCACACCCAATGTCAATGTATTTACATTTTTTGCCGGCTGGCGTATAATAATTGCATCACAAATTCTGAAAGGGACAAAAATGGTATTTAAAATTGCACTGCTGCTAAAAGAACACTTTCGGGAGAGAATCAGCAGCTATATGTCAAACAAACCGGAAGATGTTGTCATTGATTTTATCCCATATTCGACGGTGAGAGAGGTACAGGATATTTTTCTCTCTATAAAAGATCAATATGACGGATTTTTTGTAAGCGGCCTTATCCCTTTCCAGGCCATTAAAATATTAGGTGAAAAAAGTGAAGACGCGATAATAGGCCATGCTTCCGTAAATGTGGAAAATGCTTACCAGGCGCTTCTCCACCACATTGTTACGGAAGGTGTGGAGAATGTGGATCTTTCCCGCGTGGGGATGGATTTCCTTGATGACAAAAAGACGCTGAAAGAGCTGATTAGGGAGGAAAAATTTGCCCAGGCCGCTTATAAACATGAGGCGTACTGGAGCAGTATGCAGAGTCTGGAAGAGATTGAGAAGGAAGAGCAGCGTGTCCAGGACTTCTATGTGAAACAGTATGAGGAAGGGAAACTGGATCTCATCATTACCTATTATCAAAGTGTCATAGAGCGGATGAAGGATAAAGATATTCCCTGTTATTACGTGTACCGCGGCGAGTGGGCGTTCTGGAATAGCATAGAAGAACTGAAAAAGAGTATATACATCAAGAAATTTAATAAGAGCCGTTCCGCGGTCATCCATGTCAATACGGAAAAAGCCAGGGATCTGTATAAAGACAAATATGACCTGTTCCGTCTCGAACTGGTGCGCATGGTAATACAGTTTAACCAGATTCATTTTAATAAGGCTATTTTCAAGGCAAATTACGATGAGCTGGAGCTGTATATGGACTGCGAGACGATGGAGCAGCTGACAGAGGGGTTCCATCAATGCCAGCTCTTACCGTTCTTAATCAGGGAACTGGATTTTCCGGGTTCCGTGGGCTATGGAATCGGGGACAATATTTATCAGGCCAGGCTGAATGCCATTAATGCCAGCCATTTCGGCCGGAGCAGGGGAAAGGACAATATCGGAAGCTTTCTTCTTGACCAGAATGAATCCCTGATTTTCCTGACAGCCGATGTGGATTCAGGGATCGGACCGGTTTTTTCCGTCAGGGCGGGGTCTGTCTCAGAGATAGCGGATAAGGTGAAGCTGTCGTCCGAGACGGTGGTACGGATTGCGGAAGTCCTGAACGCGGTTGAGAGTAAGGAAATCACTTCCCAGGATTTGATAGACGGACTGGGGATTTCCCTCCGCAGCGCCAATAAATTTTTATCCAATCTGGAGAAGGGCGGATATGCATCCGTCTGCGGACAGAAGAGGAATGGAAATAAAGGAAGACCCATTAATATTTATCATGTGGATCTCAAATTGAAAACGCAGTAGAAGGTCAGGAAAAAGCCGTACAAAAAAGGCAGCACCGGGCAGTTGAATTTCAACTGTCCGGTACTGCCTTTCTGCATGAAAGCCGGTGACCTGTACATTCTGCTTGCAGGTTATCGGTGAAGTCGGTGACCTGTGCGCTCTGCGAGCAGGTTATCGTTACCAGATAACGACGGAGACAGCCATCAGTATGCTCTGCGTAAGAACGAGTACGATAAAGACAGGGACAAACCATTTCCACCATTTCTCAATCTTGACACCGGCGATACCGCAGATGATTGGCGTCATCGATGTAGGCCAGATGATATTGGAAAGGCCGTCGCCAAACTGGAATGCCAGTACGGCCGACTGTCTGGAGATGCCAATCAGGTCTGCCAGAGGGGCCATAATCGGCATACTTGTCACCGCCTGGCCGGAACCGGACGGGATGAAGAAATTAATTCCGGTCTGAACCAGGAACATCGCAACAGCGGAGATGGCTCCCGGAAGCTTGGAAAGCGGGATAGACAGGTAGTATACGATAGTATCGATAATATGGCCTGCCTGGAGAACCACCAGAATGCCGCGGGCAATACCTATCATCATACAGGCAACGGCAATCTCGGAGAAGCTCTTCGCCACTTTCTCGGCTATTTCATTGGGTCCCCAGCCCATGATGAAACCGCTTACAAGTCCCATCAAAAGGAATACTGCGCTCAGTTCCGCAAAATACCATCCCTTGGCTTTCGTTCCCCACACGATCACAACGATACCGGCAACGAGAGTGGCTAACACCAGTTTTTCCCTGATCCCAAACGGCTTGTTTTCGATATGATCCGAATCCATGGCAAGGCTGCTGAAATCATCACCGTAAACAAGGCTTTTTGTCGGATCGGCCTGGATTTTTAATGCGTACCGGATAACGAAGAAGGAGGCGACCGCAATAAGGATGATATGACAGATAATCCGGTAACCGGCGCCCGACATCTGCGGGACATCGGCAATACTCTGCGCCATGCCGACCGTAAACGGGTTCATGACGGCGCCGCTGTAGCCGAGGCCGGTGCCAAGAGCGACAATGGCAAGGCCGACAATGGCATCATAGCCCATGGCAATGGCAATTCCCACAAAAATCGGAATAAACGGGAACATTTCCTCAAATACGCCGATGGTTGAGCTGGCGCATCCAATCAGGGTGATAAATACAGGAATAATAATGGCACGTGCAGATCCCTTTAATATCCTGAGCATGCTGGCGACGAGGCCGTTAAAAGCGCCGCTGGCAATGATCAGGCCGATGGATGCATAGGAAATAAATACGAAGAAGATTACTCCGGCTGCGTCCACGGTGCCGTTATAAATAGACTGGACAAGGGTGAAGAAGCCTACCGGTGTGGATTCAATTACATGATATGTACCGGGAACCACCATTTCCCTTCCGGCATCGCTAAGCGCCCGTTCAAATTCACCGGCCGGAAGAAACCAGGATGCGGCGGCACAAATAATTGTAATCGAAATAAGAAGCACATAAATGTGCGGCATCTTCATTTTTTTTGTTTTTTTCGTTTTTGCTGCAGACTCACTGCTCATACGTTTTCTCCTCTCATAAAAAAACCCCATTTACTTTCTTTTTTCTACCTGTTCCTGAAATTCCGCATACACCTTGTTTCTGAAGGCCTCATCGTTAAATGTCTTAAGAGCCGTCAGCGCCAGGATACAGGCTCCCTTCTCCATTGCCTCCTCTGCCTGAGGCAGGGCAGTTGCATCCCTGAATGCCGCCGTGTGCAGCGCATAATCCTCATCTGTGACAGCTAACAGAGGCTGGATGGCAGGGCACCGGTAGCTGACGTTGCCCACATCAGAGGAACCGCTGGCAGCTTCAACCCCCGTTGTCGGCATGCCGAATGCCTCAAACTGCCGTATGATCTCCTCCTCAAGTGTCATGTTGCGTACCATATCTGCAAATTCAAAAACAGAGGTGAATTTCACGGTACAATCCAGAGCCATGGCAGCGCCGTCCGCACATTTTTTCACCATTTCATCCACTGCTCCCATGGATTTCATCGTTGCGGTTCTGAATTCCATCCTGAGTTTTACATAGTCCGGTATGATATTGGGCGCTTTTCCTCCGTTCAGGATGATACTGTTTACATGGACATCCGGAGTGAAGCATTCGCGCCGCGCATCAATCAAATCCAGAAACTTCCTGGCCGCCGCCAGAGCGCTTTTGCCCTCCCACGGTGCGGCAACCGCATGAGCCGCCTGTCCGTAAAATTCTACAAAATAGCATTGCAGGCTCAGCGCGTCCATATCGGCCCGGCACTTGCCCCCCGACCAGCTGTGCATCATCATGGCCAGAGACATGTTGTCAAAGATGCCCTGGGCAGCCATGCCTATCTTAGCGCCGTTTTCTTCCTCTGCAGGGGTCCCAATCACATGCACTTTTCCCCTGTAAAACTCCCTTAGATCTTTAAGCGCCAGACCTGTCAGTACGGAAAGAGAGCCGTGAAGATTGTGGCCGCAGCCATGTCCGATTTCCGGAAGTGCATCGTATTCCGCCAGAATTGCCACTTCCGGGCCGTCACCGTTGTCGAAGAGGGCATGGAATGCCGTCTCATATCCGGCGAAGGGGTATGTAACCTCGAACCCGGCTTCCTTCAGGATCTCCACCATCTTTCTGCTGGATTCAAATTCCTGATCCGGAAGTTCCGGATGCTCTCTCAGGTAACAGCTCAGTTCAGCAGCTTTCTTAAAATGTGTTCCAATAACTTTTTTTACTGACGACAGTTCGTAATCTGTCATAACACCATCCTTTCTGAGTCCCCCCACAATCATTTCCGCATCAGGAGGTAGGTTTGATAGTAATTTTGTATGCTTTTATTTGCAGCATACTTAAAGAAGAGTTCTTTAAAACGGATTATAGCATAGAAATGTGGGTTGATCAATGATTTTTGTAAATTAAATATTTTTTTGTAATTTTTCAGTTTAGAGATTTAGTTAAGCAGGTGAGGACGCCGCCGGAACGGCCAGCGGACGGGGTGGTGGGGTGTGTATATGAGTCTTTCGTCCCGGGGGAGATTGTCGTGGTTTGGGGCTGCGGGCGAAGATAAATCTGCGGAGCACACTCCCGCTCTGTGAAATGCATCGCGCTGCTAAGCTCGAAAGGACCTCGCTAAACCCCCATGCCTCTGATTCGGCACCACCATAAATGAAACTGCGAGGGCGGCAGGTGATTGAAATTGCCGTTGATTGAGCTTATACTGACATTAACGGCAAAAATCGGCAC